>Ga0066648_10002128_pt1 | contig 10068 bp, 11 predicted proteins | sample CryGeyCG12114_NA_FD_59537 | JGI IMG/M metagenome (GOLD analysis project Ga0066648, IMG submission 59537) | Groundwater microbial communities from aquifer - Crystal Geyser CG19_WC_8/21/14_NA | ecosystem: Environmental > Aquatic > Deep subsurface > Groundwater | place: USA: Utah: Grand County... | reverse complement strand
GCGCTCGATGGTCTAGAGGCAGTCAACAAGATTCAAGAAGGTGCTAAGTACGATATGATCCTCATGGACATTATCATGCCAAATCTAGATGGTGTCTCAGCGTGTCATATCGTCCGTCAATTTGACAGGACGCCCATTGTGGCCATGACCTCAAATATCAGGCAGGACGATATTCAGATGTACTTCCAGCATGGGATGGATGATGTTCTGCCGAAGCCATTCACGAGGAAATCGCTGCTTGACATGCTTGAAAAGCACCTGATTGGGTTGAAGAAGCTGCCAGCAGGCATGGAGCCTCCACCACCACACGGGGTCAACCCGTCAATGACAACACATTCTTCTGGCCCTTCGATCCGAGACGATATGTCGGCGGCTGCATCGCCTGCCGGATCCACAGGTACCTGGAATTCTCCCAGTCAATATTCTGGTGTCTCCCCGGTAGCGCCTGGCATGCCGATGCAATACCCGACTTACATGGACAACAACACTGCTGCTTATCATCAACAACAAACATCACCTATGAACCCGAACAGGGGCATGCCCCCTGCGCCGATGCCGCCGCAAGGCATGACACAACAGCTTATGAGAGGACCCTCCGATATGCTTCCGCAGGACATGAACCCTGCCAAAAGGCAGAGGGTGTCTGGAACATATGGCGGACCGCCAATGACGGCACGGCAGCAATGAGAACTTCAGGTATGCCAGCTTCTATAATCATGCTCTTCGTGTCAACGGTTTCAAGAACAATGTGCTGCGAGTTCTAGCCCTTCGACCAAGGCCTAGGTGAAGCCACGGACAGGCAGCAAGCACTGAAGTAGCCATTGTGGCACCATGATAATGTATCTACTTGGACTCGCCCATCGAGGTTAGTGATTCCAAGTGAGAGTAAGGCGGACTTCGCACGCTTTGCTAAGATGAAGGCTTAATTGGTAGAATAGGGACTGAATATGTGGGACGTGTTCAGGTTTTGTGGACGAGGTCTAGGCATCTCTAAAGTGTTTGCAGGGGAGTTAAAATGACAGCGAGCATCAACAGGACGGAAGTCCGTGGTGGTCTATTTGGCTGGTGTCAGTAACCAGAGTTGATGAGCAGGCAAGCCAGTAGGAGGGCTCTCGAAGCGAGCGTGCTGCATTTTTATTGCGATGTTGAAGTACTTATACCATTATATAGAGACGACTTGACGAAGGATGGCTACTCGTACACGTTACAGGCATTCATGTCTGAGGAAGTCATCTAAATGCGTGTCCTGAACTGACCTGTTGCTCTTTTCAGGCTACCATTCCTCGGCATTATTCATTAACCCCAAGTTCTTCTAGTGACGCACAATCACATTTCTGATCGTCTATTTCGTCAGCAGGCCGCGGGCCCGCACCAAATACTGAGGCTGAGGTGTGCAGCATTCGGGTAGAGACCTTGTCTCGGACATCAACTTGATCTGGCTAGATTACACTAGGACGGACGAGGATCGTGGTGATGTTGCGCGGACTACGACGTCGTTACAGCTTGATACCGAGGCGGATCTGCAGAAGTGAGGTGGAAGTTGAAACTGTGCTGCACACCTAACCACGAGAACCGCCTCCCTCCAACATCACAATAAAACAATCAGACTCCTGTGTGGTGCTTCACACCCGAGCTTGAACTCGCATTTCTCCTGAGAAACGTCAAACACGCCAACACGCCAACAACGCTTGAGTCCGCCCTCCCCCTTCCACCGCCAGGCCCCACGCACCTACCTGCCCAATGCGCATGCCCGCGAACGACAAGCCCGCCTTCCCATTCTACTGCGCCCGCTTCTCGCCAGCAACCAGAGATGTCGTGACGGCCATGACCGGCGCTCAACGTGGGTCCGTCACTGCAGCAAGAAACGCCAACGCCTTGTCTAAGCTCACCTCCTTTGTGAACGACAAAGTCCGACGTCCCGAAACACCACGATCTCGTCTCAGTGATCGACACGTCAGGCTTCTACGACGAAATCGTCATCGCGTACTGGGACTTACTCGCGTCCTACGAGCCGTGGCGCCTCGATTGATTTCAACTCGTGGTGGGAGAGTATTAATCCAATGGCGGAGAGACATGGGTGGTTCTGCGACATCTTCACGCCAAGCATGGATCGAGCCGGGACCGTCTATTCGGATCTTCAGCCTGGTATGTAGCTCGAGGTCCACGGGGTGATGAGTGAGCATCTCGAAGGGTTGATACGCGAGCACGTGTGCTGGAGGAGTATGCGCGATCGGTTACCCGTCAGCCAGGTCGACGAGCTTGTTGGGGAGCAAGCGTCAGCGCCGAAACAGGAGCAGGAGGTTGCGAGGAGGAAAGCGAGAGTGAGGGTGCGGGGGAAGCAGAATCTGTGCGTGATCAGGAGCGGACAGGATTGGAGTCAGACGACTTCGGCAGAACGCGAGCTGTATCTTGTGAGGACGCGTCCCGTTCCCGTCGAGGTATGGGTTCTTGCGGGATCAAGGTGGGGAGCTCGTGCTCTATAATTGCCGGTTCACGAATGTGCTTGCTCTCTACCTTTTCGGCGTCGTCGCCGCCGTCCTCGGAGACGTCTCCATCTGGCATGGATATTGACTAGATGTTTGGCCTAGCTTACTTTGATCATATCGTGGGTCGGGTGAAGTGGAGTAGGAAACACGAGACGTATTTGAACATCGTTGGTGGATTTCCTGAATTATGCGAAGAAATCGAATTTCGAGTTGACGTTGCATCTATATCATGAGATTTTGGTGCTGAGGGCTAAACAGCAGCTGCGTGAGTATATTATTTGTTATGGTGCGACCGGAATGCTGGGGTGTTGGACCAAAGGTCGTGAAATTTGTAATGTAGCTTGTGTCGCCGAGCTGCTCGAGGCAGGGGTTGTTGTGGGCATGGTGGTGTATCTGGGGGAGACGGAGGTGTTCAGAGCTTTGATGGCGTTTTCACTGTCACTTTCTGTTCCATATGTACTCGAGTCTATGATCCGTGGGCATGGGAGCCTGAAGGGCCTTGCTCTCGTCTCATTGTACGGACACTTCTAGACTCAAGTTTCTCCTTGGGATTGTCGATCGTTTGTATAGCAGCGTCGTTAGCTGTGGTTTCATTCGCAAATCGCCTTCTCAGGCTATTGAACAGTGTATGACACCATGAGTTGACGAACGCTGGTTCGAGAAGCCCAGCAGATGATGTATTCCTTCTCGTGCAGGTTGAGGGGTGTACATGCGGATGTCACCTGCTCCCAACCAATTATTTTCAGCGGACGACAATCGTTCTTGTTCGAATGGTCCCTGAAGTGTTTTTGTTTGTGCTATGTATGGCTGGGGTGGACTATGCACATGACTCCGCATGTACTTGTGCTATCAACCGAGCAAGGCCCTTCGTGGCTTCAGTGAGCTTCACCCTCAAGTCATCAAGGCTCTAATTAGGCCTCTTGGTTGTTGCTCCTGGTCACACCTTCTTCTTTCAATACAACCTCCATTGCTCGCCTTATAATTCTCGTCATGGGCAACACAATAGGGCGCTCGACCCCATCCTCACTCCATTTGCGCTCAATCCAATGTTCCTCTGGTGTCATGCTCTTGGTCCACCGCAATTCCAGGATCCTCGACTTGACCATCGAGTCGACCTTACCAGTGCCTATTTTCCGGCACAGATCAAAGTATGCCATTGAGTAAGGCTCTTCCACCATCGTTTTCATAACATATATGAGGTCCTCAGATGAGAATTTGGCATCATCGTTCTCTGTGCTCGTTCCTGCGGTGGCGGCGGATAACGGGGCGTAAATCTCGAATTTGCTGCGTGTGAGGTGAAACTGGAGTAACGTGTAGGCCTGGATGAATATTGCTGAGGTGTAGGGCGTCATTTTGCCGTCTGCATTGATCCATGCATCGACGTAGTCGTTTACATGGGCTAGCTTGCCGCCGAATGCGTGGTAAATCGGTTCGAACTCAAGATGGGGTGCGAGGTTGCCTGGTATCGAAGGCACGATTTGCTTCATGTAGTAGGAGTGAGTATCTTCACTGGTACAGTCACCTACTGTGAGTAGTTGTGCGTGATATCCGAAATTCATCTCTCTGAGAAAATGGTGAAACAAGGAATCGCTGGTGGATAGTAACACATGGCAGAGGCGGTCTTGCTTGGTTAGTACTAGTAGTGTATCAAGGAAGACTTTCAAGCTCAACTGATCGTCCACCAGTGCCGGCAGTTTGTGAGCTTCGTCTATGAGAAATACGATAGGTCGCTTCTTGAAACTGTCCTTGCCTTTTGCATCCCTGTCATTGTTTGCGCCTTCACTGGTGTCCATCGAGCTGTCGCCTTTCGATGCTTCTGCAGTCTCCGTTCTTTTCTCTGGAGGATTTTGATCGCGTGTGAACTTAGTCTGTCTTTCGGGATCCTCTTCGTTCTTCGAGCTGGATTTGGGGTCATATTCCCAGTATCTGAGCAGAGCGCTCTGCAAGGACTCCATCAGGCCTGCAATGTCAGCAACGGTGACCTCATGGCCACCGTCAGCCTTCTCCTTCTCTATGATACCAAGTGCCAAATGCTTGAATGTCAGCTTTTGCTTCTGCATCTCGTCATCGTGCATCTAGGGATGTCAATGACCGCTTGGAGAGGACACAACACACTTACGTCTTCGAAGAATTGCTCAAGCTGCTCGCACAGCGCAATGTACAACGTACGGACGTCCGCGAACCCGCTAATCCTCAGATCGAACTTAACCACATAAAAGTCATCGGTTGCAAGGACTTCACGCAGCAATGCTGTCTTGCCAACACTTGTAGCACCGAAGAGAACAGTCAGCTTGGGACTATTCGACAAGATCTTGCGCAGTTGTGCTTGCTCGACTTTCCGACCATGAAAGCCTGGTAGCTTGGAAAAAGTGTGCTTGCGTGGTATCTTCTTGGCTTCGTCAGCGAGTTCCATGTCTTCCTTTGCCTTCTTTAGCATATCTCGCGACTCATTGAGCTGGCGTAGCGTCTCGGCGGGATTTGTTAGCACACCCATGATCTCTCCTAGGCCTAAGAATGACCTTGTATGGCGTATTGGCACACATGTTGTCTTCAACAAGGACGCGCCCAGCCGCCTCGTGGTAATAACTCGCATCATTGCCATATCGACAAGGAGTGTTCAAGATAGATCAGAGCTATCGTAGCTGGGGACATTTCAGCTGCAACGATGTGTGATTGGAGTTTCTCACGTCTGCGCTGTTGCGAACATCAGCACCATCGTGTTCGCATGGAGAATCAACAGCGCCTGAAGGTCATGACGAGTAGAAGGCAAGGCTGGTCTTGCCGGTGAGAACCATGCGGTCAAGCAGAACGCTAGCCCGTGGCAGCACATTGTGGCGCTCCTTCCCCACCGTAGCTCACCTAAGCACTGCCAGCTTCGTTCGCTCCTTTGACCTGCACGGGAAGGAATTTAATCTTCGTTATCTAAATATTTTGTTTCGTCTTGCATGAACAGTCTGGCCCCCAATCAAGCATACGACCATCAGCCACACTAGTAGCCAAGAGAAGGCAGCACTTTGACCTTTCCGCGCGTATCTTTCCTTAGTTGGGTCCGGCCCAACTTCTCCCCGACTTGTTCTGACTTGCCGAGGAAGTTTGTTCATGAGATACAATGTCCTCTATCACCTGAATACTGAAACAAGCATTCCAAGCGAAGAAGTGTCGTCGTAGCCTCCTAAAATCGGAATCATAAGTCAAAGAGCCTTCAGTACCGAACAGACGCAGGACGCACGGAGCAGATGTAACACCCGTCACTTGTTCAGGTGTTCTGCGCCTTTCCTCGTTCCGCTGCACTGCGCGTCGCGCAATGCACGACCCAGTCCTTGACCTTCGCCTCCTGGCACATGTCTGGCATGATACATGAGGAAGTTCTCAGATCTCCACACAGGTTCTCAGGCCGGGATAGCTTTTTTGACTCTCAGGCTGCCATGAAACATATTATTGGATGTCGGGTCTGGATTAGGCCGGTCGCATCGCCTAACGTTTATAGCACTAGTGAATACAGTGAATGCTACGACAAGCCTTGTCTTTTTATATATGGTGCCTGCAATATCCCATCGAACGATTGTATTTGTATGTGTTGCCGAGGTAGATCAGCGTATATTATATCCTGTTCTTGACTGCTGCCACAGATATCAACATAAACGCTGTCAAGGTTAGCACCTCTATCTACATCGCGGTTGCCCCGCAGGATCGAATCACCTCGTCAAGGCGTAAGTAAATACAGGATGCTTCACCTCATCGCTTTGGTCTTTGCCATCCCCTTTTTGTACGTCCTATACGTAGCTGTATTGTCTTACTACAATGCCTGGCAGTACAACCGCAAAGCGGCTGCCCGAGCATGCAAACCAGCAGCACTACGCCCCTACAAGTATCCAGCTGGCATCGACATGATCATGCGTGTGATGGATGCCGATAAGCGTCATCAAATCCCGAACGAATTCGAAAGGCTGTTCTTCGATGAGTTGGCGGGAAAGTCGACGTTGAGGATGTACTTATTCGGTACCCTAATGTGAGCACCAACGGCCTGGATCTGTTGAGATTACAGCTAACCTTTCAAGTCTCTCGACGGTCGAGCCTGAAAACATCAAGGCCATTCTCGCCACACAGTTCGAAGACTTTGAGCTCGGCCCTGTCAGGAGAGGGAACTTTTTTCCCATGCTGGGCAACGGCATATTCACCGCAGATGGCAAGGATTGGCAACACGGCCGCGCCCTGTTAAGACCGCAATTCGCTCGTAATCAAGTCGCCGACCTCGATCTCGAAGAGCGACACGTCAGCGATATGCTCCAGCACATGCCGATCAACAAGTCAACAGGCTGGACTGACGAGATCAACCTGCAGCCCATTTTCTTCCGTCTAACCCTGGACAGTGCGACTGAATTCCTTTTCGGAGAGAGTGTGCACTCTCAAGTCTCCGCCTTGCCCACAAGCGCGACAGAGAAGGACAGTCTCCGCAATCCCACAGGCCTCGACCTCATCGAAGTCGGCAAAGCCTTCGACAGGGCAACACACATGCTCGGCAAACGTGCGCGCTTCGCAGAGAACTACTGGATGTACAACCCCCGCCAATTCAAGGAAGACTGCGCCCTTATCCACAAATTCGCCGACTTCTTCGTCAACCGCGCCCTCCACTCTGATGTCGAAAAGCAAGAAGGCGAGAAATACGTCTTCCTCGACGAACTCGCCAAGGCCACCCGCGACCCCATCGAGATCAGATCTCAACTACTGAACATCTTCCTCGCAGGTCGGGATACCACGGCCGGCTTGCTCGGCTGGGTCTTCTTCGTCCTCTGTCGCCATCCCGATATCTTCGAGAAACTACGCGCACAGATCATCGAGGAATTCGGGACGTACGAGAAGCCACGAAACATCAGTTTCGCGACGCTGAAGAGTTGTACGTACCTCCAGCACGTTATGAATGAGACGCTCAGGTTATACCCCTCTGTCCCGCTGAACGGAAGAAGAGCTGTACGGGACACGACGATCCCGTTAGGCGGTGGACCAGACGGGAAATCACCCGTCTTCGTCCCGGAAGGCACCCCCATCGAATACAGCGTGCACATCATGCACAGACGGAAAGACATCTGGGGCGAGGACGCGTGGGAGTTCAAACCCGAGCGATGGGTTGGACGCAAAGGTGGCTGGGAGTTCCTGCCTTTCAACGGTGGGCCAAGGATATGTCTCGGACAGCAATTCGCGCTTACTGAGGCTGGGTACGTGATCGTGAGGTTGTTGCAGAAGTTTGACAAGATTGAGAACTTGAGTGCTGTGACGGAGCAGAGGGAGAGTGTGCAGTATCAGTATAGCGTTACCACTGCGCCTTGGGAGGTGACGTTGAGGATGAGGGAGGCGAAGAATTAGAGGGTCTTCCCTTACGTACTTCTCACAGGATTTATTGGTACCTTTTCGTCTACTCTCACCGGACTCACTGATACCTCTTCGGCGATTTTCACTCTTCTTTTGGTTCAGCCCTATACCCTCCATATGCTTCACGCCGTCCTCTCTTGGAGTTACGCTGTAACTGAGATACGAGTGCCCACGAAACGTACCGTGACAGAAACAGAAGATGAGGCGGCATTGCTGTGCGACTCGCCCAAGAAGCGCTGCACCCAGGGGTAGCCGTCGTCGTTAAAACACTTCGTGTTCGCGTTGTCCTTGTTTCCCAAAGCGGGCAGAACATTTGAGGGTTGGACATATTCGGAATGGGGTAGAAGTGCACGCTGATAATATGCTGGACGAAGGTTGTAGTCTGTCCTAGGCCCCTTCCATTTCCATTCCTTAGCATTGTTCATAGGCAAGGTGAGGAGGATTCATCTGGGAAGAAGGAGACATCTTGCTGGTCGTTATGTCTATGCGTTGAACAGATGAATGAGCGTTGTGTGTCTTAGGATGGACAGTGACTTCCAGGGCGTGTTCGGCAGCGGTCCTGATCAAGCATTCGCCGGGCCGGAGTCTCAATGCATAGATTTGACTAGGTGTGGTAATTTATTCCAGTTGGTTTGGCCAGTTTGTGATAGCGTGACGGAAGGCTTTCTCTGTCGAGTCACGCCTGTTCCTCCCTTGTAGCTAGACAGGGAAGCTCACCATATGGGGGTGGGCCAGGAGTGGTCTCTGCAGTAGATTGCCAGTGCTCACTTCTGTCAAACAATGGTATCGCGTTAGCCTTTCGATGAGCATCGCAAAAGATGTCCACGAACTGGTCTTGTCAATTCACATAGGGGAAGAGTCAACGGTAAGTGCAGGACACGGTTGGCTCGTAATTGTACATTAGCCTAAAGGCCAGTAGTATATGCGCGGTTGCAACGCTCGCTTTTGACGCATTATCAGAACCGGTGCTTATGCATAACTCCTATATACTAAACGTCAATCAATCTTTCCCTCCCCAGGTCTGATGCTTCCCTGGCTGTTCCGTCTGCTCCTGGTGGACGCCACCCGTGTCCTTGCCCTTTCCTGCTTCTGATGAACCGGGACCATCAGTCTCAAAGCCAGTCGACCGTTCCGGACTCTTCTGCGGGTCGGGCTGCTTGGCTGGGTGATCCCTGCCCTGCTCGGTCCTGGCGCTGCTCGCAGTGGACTCGTGCTCAGCTTTCTTATCGTTGTCAGGGTGGTTGTCCTGCTTTGTTTGGTCCATCGTCACCTCGCCCACGACATCGTTTGAAGACAGCGCGGATGATGATGAGAGGAGACGGACTTGGAAGTTGAAGAGGAGGTTGGCTGGTGTTCTGGGGAGTGGATGGGCAGATATGCGTGAGATCTGCGAGATCTGTACTCGTGTCGGCTTTGCTCTGGTGAACATGTTGGCTGTTCTCTCTGTCAGGTTAACGATGAGAGGATCTGCTCAGTTGGAATGTTGGAATTAGGAGCTCGGAGGTTACCTAGGTACTGAATGAATGTTGCGTCCTATGATCAGCAGCTGTTTTAGCCCTTGTCATCTTGTCTAAACGTAATGGTCTAGCATGGTGTCGAATGCGAGCACTAGCAGTGTCATCACATCATCGATCCGGAAGTTTTCTCCACGGGCACGGTCCCCCATCATTTTGCGGCTGCATTTCGTGAAAGGCAACAGCATGTACTAACTTGCCAGTTGCATCCTGGCGAAGTCGAGCATGTCTTCAAGTACGCTATTGCTCGATGTACTTTTCGAAGAGAGGAAGTCTAGATGGTGCAGCAACCTCAAGAATGAGTGACGCTTTTGGCACGTGAATCTGTCCGCTGTCATGATTGGCTAGGACCCACTAAATATTGCCGCATTCCGTTCACGAGAACGGTACTAAGAGGAGCTGACCAGAAAGGAAAGAGCATGAGCGTCCCTAGATCAGCGACATTCTCTGTGCTGCTAGCTTGAAATACGGAAATGTAGAATGGCAAGGCAAGATCGTTATGTTGGCGTTCACGGAACATATCGATCGAGCAGTGAAAAGACTATGTTCCTCCACTGGACAAATGTACAGATGTAGATGCCTCCGTGGATATGTTGCTTGGTCAGTGACCACAGGAACTTGAGTCGCAATTGACTATGTTAGAGAAGTACAGGTTTGTGAAGAGCTGTTTAATTCTGATTATCTACATTCTTCGGCTTGTC
>Ga0066648_10002126_pt1 | contig 10074 bp, 12 predicted proteins | sample CryGeyCG12114_NA_FD_59537 | JGI IMG/M metagenome (GOLD analysis project Ga0066648, IMG submission 59537) | Groundwater microbial communities from aquifer - Crystal Geyser CG19_WC_8/21/14_NA | ecosystem: Environmental > Aquatic > Deep subsurface > Groundwater | place: USA: Utah: Grand County... | reverse complement strand
TATCGCGAATTTTTTGAACTATCCAACGTAGTTTTCTGCATAGTTTGCAACTAGGCTGCCACCAGGTACCGCCAAAAAAGAGTGGAACCACAGTGTCTCTGTATGTTAGGTTATAAGAACTGGGCTTTGAGTTAGACCCTAACCTGAGTTCTAGCAGAACGGACAAATCCAGCATTGGCAGTTACCGTCACAGCTTGCACGGAGTCCCCAGTTCCAAATATGGTCAATGATCTTTTTTTAATGTTTCCCGATGGTCCAAGAAGTTTGCAACGTTCGGAAATTTGATCAGGCACTACAGTCAATCGTTTAAGAAAAGTATTAGCCCGTTCTTTCTCTTCTTCTCCACCTACTGTATTTAGTATGGATTTAAATTCTTGCATGGCCGTTTCTGAACAAATTAGTTCTCGTCCTATGAATAGTATAACAATCATACGTAAATATGCTGACAGTTGAAGTGATAAAATTAGTTCATGATGATTAAAAAACTTTCAACCTAAAAATATTTCGTCTAAGACTGGTTTTTGTGGATGGAGCTTTTCAAATTCTAACTGCTGGGCCAACACAGGCGTCTCAAAAATTACATCGGTATGTCCATTGGTCAGATTCGACACGTACGCTAGTAAAGCTGATATGTCTAAATTTAGTTTTTGAACACTAACTAAAGACGGATTTTTTATTGTTTTCCCGTCAAACGATTCAATATTGCTTGATGAGATGGAGTCAACCACATCAGTGGAATTATTTTCGCTTTCTTGCAAATAGGCACTAATTCGTGGATGGTCATTTAGATCTTGTTCCAAAATTTTCTCTCCGATCACATTTACGCCTGACGCCTCCAATTCCTCAGCTAATCCTGTACCGATTCCACTAGTGAATATGAAAGTAATCTGGGTACAAAAAATAGCATTCCATATTTAGAAAGGTGAAGAAAGGATTTATTCGCAAATCAGTTTATTTAGCAAAATCTACCCTGGGAGGTTTAAAAAGGCACTCATTTTCCTTTGCGCAATCCAAGTAATCCACGGCATGGTCAAGAATGGTCTTCCGCCCAAAACCTCCACCCCCAGAAGCCAATAAACTTAAAGACTTCGGATTCCGAGCTGACACTTTAAACCATTCAGTTCCATCCTCCGAAACTATGTCAACTACTAGCCTGCCAGTGCGACTGTCTGAGTAACCAAAGGGTTTCAACACTGCTGAAGCTTTGCAACAACTAGGATAAGTTTGAATGCACTTTACGATGGATAATAGGTGTGGTAAGTTGCTGCACTTTTCTTTGGTTTCCTGAACGGGGTCATTAAGCAGAAAACCACTGGCTTCGATTTCTTTGGAAATCAACCTTTGGAGTTTTTTTATTCCTTCGATACGCTTGAAAGAATCTGGTACAGGATCTAACGGATTCTTCATGATTCCTTTTGCAAAAATTGAAGAGAAACGTACGAGTTGTTGCGAAAATTCCAAACGATCTTGAATTTTCACAGGCTGGACGTAAAAAAAATGATGCACGAAAATTGGAGCGTAGTCCTTGGGTTCAGTAGCTCCTGACCTTTAATACATTCAGTTTCATGATTTATGCACCTAATTTATATAAACAAGACGAAAATTATCTTTAATAACGTTTATTTATCTTATATACCTAGGAATTAGGAAGTAAGTTCTTCACAAAGAGTTTTCAGCTAGATGTTCCCGCGGCATATTTTTTGCCTCACTCTATGATGAAAGCAAAATAATATTTCCAATTATAATTTAGGATTTATTTCTATGGTCCAAATTCAATGTTAGCAAACATGGCGTTATGTGCTGAAACAACAGGTGTTGTTTAAGTTTTATGCATTAGCATTTTGATATCAATTTGATTTTTTTCTTGCAATTTGTACAAAAGGGAAAACAAGACGACAAAGATTTATTTCATAAATTATCTATAAATCAGAAGTTAAAGCAATAACAGGTTGAGGCAGTATTCCGTCTAACTATTTAAGCACGCATAATATTAAATTTATGATGGGAGGAAGGCATCAAGATAAAGAAAGATAAATATTTTTCATAAACATCTTATAGAATATTCACAAAGTCAAGGTTTTAATCTAAACAAGTCAATGTAAGACCTTCAATTACTTAGCAAAGAACGAGATTCGCCATCTTCGGGCTCCGCATTCTCCTCTTCTTCTTTTTTGTCCATTTTTCGTAAATTTTGGAAACTCAGCGTGAACATAAACTGTGTAAGAAAAAGAGTTGGCTAGACCGCTATAATACGAATATTTTTTATTTATAATAGGAGCTAGGGTGAGAAAAAATTCTCTGCTTACTGCATTTAGGGCCAGAATTGCGATTGGGACTCCAAGGAAAACATAAGGATATCTGACTGTAGATCCAGCCCAAGCGGGTCCGACAATAAGTCCAACATATGAAGATAGACGTCTCATGCCTTGTCCCATTCCTATGTAATGCAATCAAATCACGTTAATTTTTAACCGCTTAAGCATAATAGACAGCATTTGGCTCACGACTCAGTTTAGAAGAATTAAAAGATATGCCATTACCTTGTGTTTCAGTGCTTAAGCATTTTGAAAACAATGATGTGCTCGCTGCCGAAGCAATTGGGTATCCCATGTAGAGCAAGACGATTCCGATTAGAAAATATTTCAAGTTGTGTGGACTTCCTAAATTCACAAAAGTAGACATGCAAAAGGAAAAATGCGTTTTAGATGCTTAACTCAAAAATGGTCACACCCTATTTTACTTTGTTCTAACCATCGTTAAAGTTTGGAATGACGATCATCAGCCAAATGAGAGCTACCAGCATCAAAAACCATCCAAGAACTGATTTAAACAAATGAAAATATTAAAACTCAACGTGACAGAAAGTTAATTTGAGAAAGCAATTAAATATATCTTACTTGAAAGTGTGGTATCTCGAATGCAACGACTCATGGCAGCTACCAAGAAAAAGAATAAAAGAGCTTCCAATCCACCGACCATGTAGACCAAACTGTTCTCAAACTCTCCGTAGCCAAAATAGTTTTGCATCACTACTGGAATGATAGTCTGCACATGAAATATTATTTATGATTTATATTATTTTGCCATGATCAGATGTATACTTCTTTTCATTTTCATATAGTACCTCAATTCCGATTTGACAGAAAAACAATGTGAAAACCATGAAGAAAACCAAAACAAAAGAATCCGTTAAAAATTCTGAAATAAAAGTAAATAATAACTGTTTAAAAGCCCGCATCATCATGGGCCTCATCAAAAATTCATGAGTCAAATTCTCATTACCATCATAATAGCGTTTTCCGGGCAAAGAAATTGTGAAGGTACTTGCATGTATCATTTCATTCCTGTCACCAGAAGTAGCTTTGTAACCAGACTGGGCTAAACTGCTGATAAATCTTTCGCTCACAGACTGCCTTCGGTTTCGTCTTGGCCTAGGTGCTCCCGAATCATCCACATTTACAGACGTTCTAGAAAACGCTGATGCGTGAGACTCTTCAATGGTTGGTCGGCCATAGTGAGGATTAGCAGGAGTGTCAGATCTTGTAGACTCTAAGCACAAAAAATGGGTATTTCACACCCAAAAAGTGAGAAAAAAATCAGTTTCAACTATTTTAACCTGTTATTGGTGTAGATTGCTTGAACAAAGCTTGCCGAGTTTCCTCATTCATATTGTTCATTTCCGTAGCCAAGTTGAAGAACATGAAACACGTAGCTATGCCATAAAAGAACCAAAGCACAGCCATGAATAGCCCAGGAACGTTTAAGGGAGTTATTTCCAACCAATCTCCTATTTTGAAATTAATGTTTGACAACAACAGTTGAAAAGCTGGTCCGATTAGAATTCCCATTTGTCGCGTTGCATTACACAAGGCAAGGATTGGAGTTCTCTCCTCGTATGTGGTCGCCCTGCAAACATCAGCTAACATGGCACTTCCGGCTGCAATGCCGCATCCTAAAGGAATAATTTTTGCGAGCTTCTGATTAATTTTATCCTGAAAGTTTTCAATCACTTCATTGCAGAGAGGTTTTTTGTTTACCACATATCAATCTTGCTACAAAAATGTTCCAAACATTGATCCCCAGAGTATACTGCAAATTTCCAATAGCCATTAAAGCGATAGCACCTAAAGCAATTTTTTTCGTCTGTGTTTCATAAACGTCTGCTAACCGGCCTCCTATCACACCACAGATGGCTGCAGAGAAGCTGTAAGCTAATATTTTTAAAAAATTAGTTGAGTTGAATCTCTCTCTATACTATTTCTTATAGTTTATACATGAGTATCATTACGAACCTGATACTGTCAAGCCTAACCAAAATTCATCAGTCACTCCAAGTGTTTGCAAATAGTCCCAGGCAGTTGGGAAAATAACGGCTAAAATCAAAATAATGCATTTTTAGTAAGTTATGGACCATACTATCACCTTAAAATTTTTAGAATCAACTAACTGATTACCATATTCACATCCTCCTAGAAAAAGATATCCTCCTACTATAATGAAGGTGAGTCGTCTCTTGGTTTTAAACTCCATTTTATGGAGTTATCAAAGTGAATTGAAAACACTAACTAAAATAATATGAATTTGTAGCAATAGAAAGGTTTATGGAAAAAGAATCATACTGATTTTCATTTTTTTCGGAATAAAAAAATGAGTAAATGCACTCGTTCTGTGTAGAAAGCAAAATTATTAAATGTCCAGCGTGTATTAGTTAAGTGTATAAGAATTTAATCAATGTGCAAACTTGCTTACCATACTATGTCCATCTGGAACACGTCGTTTTGTATCTCGTAATATTAACATATAGTTAGTTTTATACTTTGAATTATTACACAGTTTTGATCCCTATATTATATGTTATAACATGGTGCTCGTTTGTAGCTATTTACATTATATTTCATTCAGAGTCCAAAAAAGTGTAGGAAAGTATGTCGAGTTTACAATTTTATAGACATTTTATCTCCAAAAGCATCTTTTAATTCGTCGGCCGGACCAATTATTGATATTTTTATCTCAATTTCATTTTTGACCTTTGCCTGCATAACTTATAAACTAACTATTCGCCGGTTATTCGCCCATCTTTACTGTAGTTTAAAATTTAGTTTACAGAATCATTAGTAGTTAGAAGTGGCATTGGGGATGAATAGTATTAATGAATAACACAGTAATTATATGGTGCTATAGTTTAACCTAGCATTGGTATGCTAATAGTTATCCAGGACTAAATACGTTTAACAAATACAGACTCAAATTTTTGCTAGACTCTCCTTTAACATGTGTTTTATTGAAAATGCTAGTTATGTAACTAAATAATACACGTTTCTTGCCGGGTAAACTGCGTGTCAACATTGACGTAAACTTCTGTATTTGTATGCAATAATGCAATTGATAAACTGTAATTTTGCAACTGTTTTCAAGACATATAAGATGTGCATTCAAAATTGGAGGTTTGTTTTTACTAGTTGCCTAAAGGTATGGGATAAAACCGGTATTTTAAATAAAATAGGTACCTTCAGATGATCAATGATATTGATCTGTATACACGTGTTAAGCATGAATCTAGTTAGTTACTTAACATGTAAAGTCTGATGCAACAGTATATGCAAAAAATCAGATACTGCATGTTTTCTTCAGATATAATATATATAATCTATAAATATGCACGTGGTCTTAATAATCTTCAATTATTTTTTTTATTCCCATCAAAAATATGTACAAGCATGCACTATTATAATATGTTAAGTTAAAACAAATTAACAAAATTACAAAAGATAGACTCTGAAATCATTTTCTTAACAAATGTTGAGATTCTTCATCGCGAACCTCATTTTCATCTCGACCTGGATGGTCCAGACGTCTTAATTTTTTAAAACTGCATGCGAGCATAATCTGCAAATCAAGAAAATCCGAAATTATTTTCATTTTTTTGTTCAGGGAAATTTAAGTGTCGGTGAACGAACATTTATGACACTTACCGTATTCAATACCAAAAGAACCACCGGGATTGAAAGGAAAACATGAGGATTCTTAATAGTAGAGCCGGCCCAGGCAGGTCCGAAAATAAGGCCAATAAATGAAGATAATCTGCGCAATCCTTGTCCCAGTCCTAAAATTTTGGATGAAGTTAAATAAATCCGTTTTTTGTTCCAAAAAGTTTCAAATTACCATGATTCAAACCTTGTGTTTCATTGCTCAAATATTTGGAGTACAATCCTGTGTTAGCAGCAGCTGCTACTGGATAACCAATATATAAAGCAACAATTCCGATCAAGAAGAAAGTCAAATGAAGGGTATTTCGACTTCCTAAAAAAAATTTCACAAAATTCCCACTTAGAAACTCTAAAAATACAGTTGCTTGACGTATTGAAATCAAAAACTATGTAAATCATGAAAAATCCGCTTACCATGTTCAAACATAGGGATGACCATGAGAAACCATACTTGAGCAAAAAGCATCAAAGCTAATCCAATCGCTAAGAATTCAAAATATTTGACAACTTTTAAATATTGAGCTGAACTGCTGAATGAAAATTAAAGAACGTTGGTTTGTATTCCGGCAAACCTTGCAATGTAGAATCGCGAACGTAACGACTGGCGAATGCAACGACAAAATAAATTATTAAGGCCTCTACACCTCCGATCATATAAACCAAGCTGTTTTCAAAATCTCCATAGCCAAAGTAATTTTCCATTATTATTGGCACAACAGTCTATCAAATTAAACAAGATCAGTTAAAAAAAATGTTCTTGCTCGAAGCTCACTGTTGAATTGTTCAAAATTTTAACCTCTATGCCAATTTGACAGAAGAAAATTGTGAACACCATTGCAAAGAGCAATACGAAGGAATCAGTTAAAAACTCTGCAAAGAAAATTCATCAGCATTGTAGACATTTATGATTTTAAATGTGACATTTTAAAATTTTTTAACCTTTTTTATGCAACATTTTTTTACCTTCTATATAACGGTGCTTGGGCAAAATAGACGCTGGAGCTGTACCATCACTTGTATGCATGAGATTGTGCACTTCTCCATCTAGCGTCTATAGAGGAATAATTATATCATTTAAATAGGGTCAACGATTGGTCACACAGCAATTATAACAAAGTATTCCAAATGGGTGGCAATTGCTTCCTTGATCGACCCAATGCTCTCATGAAAATAAACGAAGCAACCAAAGTTACAAATAATAATTCTGACAAATCACAATTTCATTACCACAGTTGGAATGCTGCGTGTAACTCACCGATTGGGAAAATTCTCGGCGTAAAGAACGATTTGAAGGCTTTCTGGTACGGGTGGATGTGGATTCTTTAATTGTCCCGTACTCGTTGGGAGCATATCCATTTCCATTGGACATGGATGAGTTTGGCACTTCCCCAATTAATTTCACATTTCCATTTGTTTCTACGGTTTTGCCAAGATCTGTAATTGCTTTAATTTCATTGGATACATGTCCTTTGGATTTGGTGTTTCCATTGGATTTGGCTTGCCCATTGGATTCAGCGTGCCCATTGTGTCTCTCTTCTAAAAATTCATTAAAAAACGGAAGTTGTAAACTATAATTAGATATGACTTTATGTTTACACTATTTATTTTAGAAATTACCTGCTGATGAATTAGACATTTGACCCAAAATGGCATTTCTTTGTTCTTCATCCATATGGCTAATTTCGTCACCCAGATTGGAGAACATGAAAATTATGCCAAGTTCAAAAATGAACCACATGAGGGCCATACACACCCCTGGAGCATTCAGGGGAGTGATTTCCCACCAATCTGTTACACGAAAGTGTATTTGGGAAAGTAAAAGTTGGAAAACGGGCCCTACCAAGATACCCAGCTGTCGACCCGCATTGAAGATTGTTAGAATTGGGGTTCTTTCCTCCATAGAGGTTGATCTACAGACTTCAGCCATCATCACACTTCCCGCTGTAGTCCCGATCCCACAAATGAGTCGGGCAAGAAACACATTCCACACACTGAAGCCCAGGGAGTATTGAAGACTTCCTACAATTCGTAAACCTGTCGTGAACAATGCTATGTTTTTTGTTTGGTTCATATATTTGTCCGCTAGGTGGCCTCCAATCACACCGGATATGGCTGCTGAAAAGCTATAGACTGTCAAAAATTAAAAAAAAAAACAGTAATTTAAAATGAATTCACTGTCACTCCACTCATAATAGCTAAATATACTTTTTCAAGCCACTATATCGATGCATCAAAGAAGGCTATCTTAAAATTTTTTGATAAATTTTAATACCTGAAACGATAAATCCCAACCACATTTCATCAGAGACCCCCAAAGTTTGAAGGTAGTCCCAGGCAGTTGGTAATATAACCGCTGGTTATGAAAACACAAACCTGTATTAAACACACATTTACGAACCTATTTTTTGGATCTTTGGGATCCACCAAAACTCTATAAATTTCATACCATATTCACAGCCACCCAAAAAGAGATATCCTCCAGAAATTATGAACGACAGTAATCTTCTAGTTTTAAACTCCATTTCTCACGGAACAAAAACAATATGCTAAAAAATTCGTGTATTTCTTCTTTATTAGTAAAAGTTTTTATTCTAAGATAAAATTCTTTTTCACCAACATATATTTGTTCTAGTCGTTCTTTGTTTTCTATTTTAATTGTTAATTGCTGCAATCTATGCAGTCATGCATCCATTTAATGCAGTGTATTCAAGTCTGTCAGTGTCAAAAATCTGGACTCATCAATTCACCATAGCAGACTGTCACTAGATGTTGCCTGTATGCTGGCCAATAGCTTTCTTACAGGACGGAATGAAAACTGTGGGGTCACTAAAAGCCAAAGGAAGTCATGCATTGGGTCACATACTTGTCTCTGGAAATTCTGTACATCAATTACATTACAACATTATGTGGGGTGATGATGATATACTATCTCTCATACTTTTATTTTTAGGTTTCCTAAATTTCTACACCATAGGACTTCACAACTCCAGATAATGTGAAAAGTACTGATGTGGAAATTTTTTAAGCAGTCTGTCTCTGTCTGCATGTTAATTGACGTCAGAAAGTCAATAAGACAGGCTGGGTACTGTTCAAGTCATTGGGAGTTGGAACAAAGTGGATTATTTTATAAAAGCCGGTACAAAAATGTGTTTTCCAGTTAGTGTAAGATTTGTGTCTCTGTCTCATGTTGTGTGATTATACTTAAGCTTGTGATATAGTTGGTTAGTTTAGTTTAAAGGTTTTTTAATTGTGAATAGACTCCAACTTCTGGTTGATCTGTATAATCATGCTTTTCTTTTTCTTATCTTGGTTAACTTAACTTTTTGACCTTTGGTTACTAATGTGTCCTCAATGGGACTTATTATTACAATCATTATTGCAATTGAATCGTCATTATTCTTTTAGTTGGTAAATATTATTTTATTTTAAGGTTTGTACAAGGATGTGGGTTTATGTTTATTTTGAACAGTTTACTTCCCAAAGTTTATAGAACAAATATCTGTAAGGGACTCATCCATAATAAGTTTGGTTCGCAGAAACTCGTAAAATCCATAGGAATTAAAAATCTGCTGCGTATTTTGCTTTAGCTTGGTTTTTGTAATTTGTGAAACTTGAGCATTTGAATACACGAGGAAGCAAAATTTATTATGACTATTTTTGACCTTTTGACACATGTTGAAACAGGCAATTTCTTAATATTTTGCGTGCGTTTGCACAAAATTAGGCTATAGGCTATAGGTCATACCAAGGGAAAATTTAGAAGGGTTTGATTCGTAAAGCTGAATTTATCATGATCACTTTTGCTCTCTGTGCTCTTCTACGAGTAAAAAATATTGGATCTTGATTAAGTAAGTTCATCTATCACTTAAATATTGAATTAAATGTACCAAAGAGCAAAAGTAAAGTCCAAAGAGTAGTTTACTCAATCGCAATTAGTCTTTAAAAATAAGTTTTTAAACTTTTTTATATTGTGGGTTAAGATGTGGATTATGATGGGTTAAGATTTGCGTCTTTTATAAATACAATGAGAGGTGTAGGATGTAGCTTTTTAGCAAGCCAAAATGCACTTTAATGGCAGACTCGCTTT
>Ga0066648_10002124_pt1 | contig 10091 bp, 7 predicted proteins | sample CryGeyCG12114_NA_FD_59537 | JGI IMG/M metagenome (GOLD analysis project Ga0066648, IMG submission 59537) | Groundwater microbial communities from aquifer - Crystal Geyser CG19_WC_8/21/14_NA | ecosystem: Environmental > Aquatic > Deep subsurface > Groundwater | place: USA: Utah: Grand County... | reverse complement strand
TCATCATATCTTCATCCAGAATTATGAAATCGGCAAACTTGCCTTTTTCGATACTCCCTTTTTCATTTTCTTCAAAAGCAGCCTTTGCAGCCCAGATGGTCATACCACGTAATGCTTCTTCCCGACTAAGGGCGTTTTCCGGCTGGAATCCGCCTTCCGGATAATTATCTGCATCCTGACGTGCCACAGCTGCATGGAAAGTATAAAAAGGATTGATGTCTTCAACAGGGAAATCAGAACCTAAAGGGAGCCAGCCATTTTGGTCAAGCAATTCTTTGAACGGATAAGCATGCTTGATGCGCTCTTTTCCTAATCTGTCACCAGCCCAGTACATATCTGAGGTAGCATGTGTTGGCTGTACGGAAGGCACAATACTATACTTGCCGAATTTGTCCATGTCATTAGGGTTTATGATCTGTGCATGTTCTATCCTCCAGCGCTTATCATTTTTACCGCCCAACACTTCACTATAAATGTCCAGCAGCAGGCGGTTCGTAGAATCCCCAATGGCATGTGTATTCATCTGAAAGCCCTTCTCATACAGGAGCTTCGCTAAATCACGATACTCTTTTTCAGAGGATAACAGGAAACCATAGTGACCGGCTTTGTCTGCATAAGGTTTTAGTAAAGCAGCCCCTCTGGAACCTAGCGCACCATCACCATAAACTTTGAAAGAACGAACATTTAACCTGTCTGTCTTATAAGGACCATTTTGAAAGTAATAATCCTGATTTTCCTGTGTAGGACTTAACATAGCATACACCCTCATCTGCAGATCTCCGCTCTTATGCATTTCATCCATCAGGTCAACTGTAGATTTATCCAGACCAGCATCTGCCAGTGAGGTAATGCCTACAGCAAAAACATTCTTTTCCGCGTCTTTTAATGCCTGTCGCTGCTCTTCTTTGTCGGCCTCCGGTATTTTAGCTGAAACCAAATCAATGGCATTATCTACCAGAACACCGGTCATTTTGCCATTTCTTACTTCAACCAAACCTCCGGTCATCTTAGTTTGTGGTGTAATACCGGCTAAGTCAAGGGCTTTCTGATTTACTAACGCAGCATGTCCATCAATACGGGTAAGTATAATGGGAGTATTAGGAAAAAGGGCATCCAGGGTATCTTTGGTAGGAAACTCCTTCACCTGCCAGTCATTTTGATCCCATCCGCGGCCGGTAATCCAATCTGCCTTCGGATACTTTTCGCGCTGTGCCACTACCTTTTGCACCACTTCTTTAAAGGATGTAGTGCCTACCAGGTCTGCAGATTGTAAGCCCAGCCCATAACGGTAAAAATGCGAATGAGCATCATTTAGCCCGGGATATACAGGCTTACCTTCAGCATCCACTTCTTCGGTTGCGGTATACTTGCTGCGAATTTCTTCTGTGGAGCCAACTTCAACAATTTTACCATCTTTCACGGCAAAGGCCTCCGCCTTGTCGAAGTTATCATTCACCGTGTACACCACGCCATTGTACACGATCATGTCAACCTGTTCAGAACTTATATGTTCTGAGGAAGAGCAGCTACTCAAAAATAAACCACCAGCAAGAAGGGCAGAAGCCAGGGTACGAAAAGTCTTCTTCATATAACAGCTTTTATTCGAAACGCATATGCTTTACAGATTCACCGGAATCAATGAGTTCCTGTAGTGAATCTATACCGATGCTCAAATGCTTCTCTACATAATTAGATGTAACCAGCCTATCGCTTTCTGATGTCTTCACACCTTCCGGTATCATAGGGTTATCAGATACGAGCAGCAGAGCACCGTGGGGGATTTCATTTATGAAGCCAACCGTAAATATTGTTGCGGTCTCCATATCTATACCCATTGCTCTGATCTGGCGCAGATAGTCTTTAAAATCTTCATCGTGTTCCCAAACGCGACGATTAGTTGTATAAACTGTACCGGTCCAGTAATCCATTTCGTGCTTCTTGATCATGGATGATACGGCGCGCTGCAAACGGAAAGATGGGAGAGCAGGAATTTCCGGCGGCATGTAGTCATCAGAAGTACCTTCTCCCCGGATGGCGGCAATCGGCAGGATCAAATCACCAATCTGTGTTTTTCTTTTGAGACCGCCGCATTTACCTAAAAATAGAGCAGCCTTAGGTTTTATGGCAGAAAGCAGATCCATTACAGTGGCTGCCATCGCGCTACCCATACCAAAGTTGATGATGGTAATATTATTGGCCGTGGCTGTCTGCATAGGTTTGTCTAAGCCCCTGATCTCTACATCGTGGCGGTCTGCAAACATGCGCACATAATTGATAAAATTAGTGAGTAGAATATATTCTCCAAATTCGTCAAGCGGAACACCTGTGTACCGGGGCAACCAATCGTTTACTATCTCTTCTTTCGTCTTCATGATGTTATTTTAAATTATTTGATACAAAAAAACCGCCTAGGGAGCTACAGCAACCAATTAGGGCGGTAAAAAAGGTTAACTTGCAATATGGAGACTCTGAATCTGCCGCCTTTTGCTTACAAACTTAAGCATTCTGACGCTAATTCGCTGATATTTGATGCACTGCGCCGAAAATACGTGCAGCTAACACCTGAAGAATGGGTAAGGCAGCACTTTATTCATTACCTGATCAATGAGCTTCACTACCCTAAAAGCCTGATTAGTGTGGAGCGTGGCACTAGGTGTAACACCCTTCAGAAGAGAACTGACATCTGCATTTATAATCAGGATGCCAAACCACACCTGCTTGTTGAATGTAAAGCCGCTTATGTACCCATTACCCAGGATGTTGTAAAGCAGGTATCTGTCTATAACCAAACTATAAAGGCAAAGTTTATAGTTATCACAAACGGTCTAGAGCATTATTGCTGGGAAGTAGACTTTGAGAAACGAAGTTTCAGGCCACTCTCAAACATCCCGGCCTATATAAATCCTGAACTATAGCCTAAATTAACTATCAGGAGTGCCTTCCTGTCTTGCAGAAAGACCGGATTTGCTCGCAGAAGCTTTAGGATAGCCCTAGCAAATCTGTTTCAGAAGCAGCCCTGATAAGCAATCCTGTTCATGCTTAAATCCTGTAAATCCTGATTCAAAAAAAGAGCGCCTTCTCTGATTTCAGGAAGGCGCTCTTTTATAATATGAAGAGTGAATTATAGTACTTCAGCTACATTAGTATATTCCAGGTTGAAAGCTTCTGCCACACCTTTGTACACAACTTTACCTTTTACTACATTCAGTCCCTTCTTCAGTTCTTCGCTGTCAGCGCAAGCCTGCTTCCAGCCTTTATTCGCAATCTGAATAGCGTAAGGAAGCGTTGCATTTGTAAGTGCAAGAGTAGAAGTGTAAGGAACCGCACCTGGCATGTTAGCCACGCAGTAATGTACTACATCATCAATAATGTAAGTAGGATTCTCGTGTGTAGTAGGCTTGCAGGTTTCAATGCAACCACCCTGATCTACAGCAACGTCAACTACCACAGTACCCGGACGCATCTCTTTCAGCATGTCGCGTGTGATCAGGTGAGGCGCTTTAGCACCTGGTATTAATACGGCACCAATGATCAGGTCGTGTGTAGAAAGCAGCTCACGGATGTTATATTCATTTGACATGAACGTGTTCACGTTGGCAGGCATAATATCATCCAGGTAACGAAGACGGGCCAGGTTATTATCCAGGATAGTAACATCGGCACCCATACCGGCAGCCATTTTAGCAGCATTTGTACCCACTACACCGCCACCTAATATCATTACTTTCGCAGGGCGAACTCCAGGAACGCCACCTAACAGAATACCACGACCTTTCATAGGTTTCTCAAGGTACTTGGCACCTTCCTGTATAGACATACGGCCGGCCACTTCAGACATAGGAACCAATAAAGGAAGGCTTCTGTCAGCTTTCTCTACTGTTTCGTAAGCAAGACAGATTGATTTGCGCTCAATCATGGCGTGCGTAAGCGGCTCGTAAGAAGCAAAGTGGAAATAGGTGAACAGTAACTGATTTTCTTTGATCAGGCTATATTCAGACTCAATAGGCTCCTTTACTTTGATGATCATTTCAGCAATGCCATATACTTCTTCAATGCTAGGAAGTATAGTTGCACCAGCCTTCGTGTATTCTTCATCCTGAAACCCGCTGCCTTCTCCGGCAGTAGCCTGTACATATACAGTATGACCATTTCTAGTCAGTTCAATTACACCGGCAGGCGTTACACCAACACGGTTCTCATTATTCTTAATTTCCTTCGGAACACCAATTATCATGTCGTTCTTTTGTTAAAGTAGTAGTTTGGAAAAGCTGCGCAAATATATACCCAAGTTCCATTAAAAAAAAGCTGTTTTAAGAACCAGTGCAGGTACCCACTAACGCAGACATACAGATAGGGTTAAAAAGAATTAGGAGAAGGTATAAAATGAAAAAAGGCAGCGATAAAATCACTGCCGTTAGTACAAAATAAAACTATGAAAAAAACTATCTGAAAGGTACCGGCTGTGCGCCCTCCCTTAACATATTCTTTGAAGCCAGGCTCTCTACAACATTTGCTTTAAGCGCAAGTTTAAGATCCGGCATTATAATATCGTTTGAAAGTACAGTTACAACTTCGTTTTGCTCCTTTAACGCAGTAGGAATATAAGTAAGTTCCAAAACTGCCTGTTGTCCTGCTTTTATTGCTGGCTGCGAGATTTTATAGCTTACACAGTTGCAATTTGCCTTTACTCCTTTAATAATAAGGTCCTGCCGACCTGTATTCTTTACAATAAATTTAGCTACTGCTTTCTGGCCTTTTTCAAGTTTTCCGAAACTATAACTTGTTTTGCCAACAGCCAAACGCGGAGAATTTTCTTTTTGTTCCGGAGTGTAACTTGTTTTCAGATCTTTTGGACCAACTTCTCCTTTGATGAAAATAACAGCATTTGGTTTAATTGAGTTCGATGTTATTGAAATAGATTTATGAAAAGGTCCCGGACGTCCTGCGGAGTTATAAACAGTTTTGATTACACCTGATTTGCCAGGCATAATAGGCTCTTTGGTCCAGTCTGGAGTTGTGCAGCCACAAGAGGGCTGTACATTGGCTATAACCACCGGCTGGTTGCCTACGTTTGTAACTTTAAACTCATAGGTAGCCTGAGTGCCTTCTGCAATCGTACCAAAATCATGAGTTTCCTTTTCAAATTTTAATTCGCCTTGCGCACTAACGGTAAAGCCAGTTAGCAGCAGGCAGATAAGCATAATAAAACTAAGTTCTCTTTTCATAAAGATCAGAAAAAGTATATAAATGGGTTGTAGAAACTGTGATGCACAGTTCGGAATCAAAGATATAAATCTTTTTAGAAAACTACATGTACCAACAGCGTTCCATTTTTGTAAAAATAGGCTCAGTTTGAATTAGGCTAATTATTAAGTATTTTTGTCACAATTTTTTATAGATAGTACATACCTGAAGATAATATGCATACTGCTGAAGTATCTAATACTCAAAAATTAACAGCTGAAGAAATACTACAGGATTACCGGATAGCCTGGGAAAGCCGGCAAGCCAGTCTTACAGGCCGCAAAGAAGTTTTCATGGGTAAAGCCAAATTCGGAATCTTTGGCGATGGCAAAGAAGTAGCTCAGTTGGCTATGGCAAAATTCTTTAAAGCCGGTGATTTTCGTTCAGGCTACTACCGCGATCAGACTTTTATGTTCGCTACGGGCGAACTTTCGCTCCAGGAATATTTTGCACAGCTATATGCTCATACTGACGTAGAAGCAGAGCCATCAACGGCTGGTCGTGCTATGAATGGACACTTCGGTACCCGTTTACTGGATGAAGAAGGGAAATGGAGAAACCTGAGCGAACGCAAGAACTCCAGCTCCGATATTTCACCCACAGCCTCTCAGATGCCGCGCCTGGTAGGTTTAGCTTATGCATCTAAACTTTACCGTCAGAACCCTGACCTGCAGCACATGACCCAGTTCTCTGTAAATGGGAATGAAGTTGCTTTTGGAACCATTGGAAATGCATCTACTTCAGAAGGAATGTTCTTCGAAGCCATTAATGCTGCCGGTGTTTTACAAGTGCCAATGCTGGTATCTGTTTGGGACGATGGCTACGGTATTTCTGTGCCAGCTCAATATCAGACAACCAAGGGAAGTATTTCTGAAATCCTGGCCGGCTTCCAAAGGGATAGCCAGGATGGACAGGGTTATGAAATATTTAAGGTGAAAGGCTGGGATTACCCTGCTCTTTGCGAAGCTTATGAAGCTGCAGTACGTGTATGCCGTGAACAGCATGTACCGGTTCTGGTGCATGTGGAAGAACTGACTCAGCCACAAGGTCATTCAACATCCGGCTCTCATGAGCGCTATAAATCCAAAGAGCGATTGGAGTGGGAATCTGAATTCGATTGCCTGAAGAAAATGCGGGAGTGGATCCTGGAGAATGAACTCTCTACTGCCGAGCAACTTGATCAGATTGAAGCTGAAGCTAAAAATGCTGTGCGCGAAGCCAGAGGCAATGCCTGGAATGCTTTCGCGGCTTCTATCAAAGATGATCAGGATGAAGCTATACAACTTCTGGATAATCTGGCAGCCAAAAGCGCTCATGTTACAGAAATTGCAACAATAGTAGAAGAGCTTCGCAAAAATACTGTTCCAATCAGGAGCGATGCTGTGAAAGCTGTGCGTAAGGCTTTACGTTATGTCCGCGATGAGCAGAATGAAGCAAAACGTGAGCTGATAGGTTGGCTGGAGCAAACCTTAGGTGAGAATGCGGATCGTTTTAATTCCTATCTGTATAGCCAATCAGACGAGTCTGCTCTGCTGGTTGATGAAGTTAAAGCTGAGTTTGATGAAGATGCACAGCAGGTAGACGGGCGTGAAGTTTTACAGGCCTGTTTTGATGCCATACTTGCCCGTGACCCTCGTGTATTTGCTATTGGTGAAGATGTTGGTAAAATAGGAGATGTAAACCAGGCATTTGCCGGTTTGCAGGATAAGTATGGGGAACTACGTGTAACTGATACCGGCATTCGTGAATGCACAATCATCGGGCAGGGAATTGGTGCAGCGTTGCGCGGGCTTCGTCCAATCACAGAAATTCAGTATCTGGATTACCTGCTTTATGCCATTCAGATCTTATCTGATGACGTAGCCTGTTTACAGTACCGCACCAAAGGCGGCCAGAAAGCTCCATTGATCGTGCGTACGCGTGGTCATCGTCTTGAAGGTATCTGGCACTCCGGCTCACCGATAGGTATGATCCTGAACAGTATCCGTGGTATGCACGTGCTGGTGCCTCGCGATATGACGCAGGCGGCAGGCTTCTATAACACTATGCTAAAATCTGATGAACCAGCTCTTATTATCGAGTGTCTGAATGGCTACAGATTAAAGGAGAGAATTCCGAGCAATGTGGGCGAGTTTACGGTACCGCTGGGTAAGCCAGAAATATTAAGAGAAGGTACAGATATAACAATAGTTACCTACGGTTCTATGTGCCGCATTGTAATGGATGCAGCGAAGCAACTGGAAGATTTTGGTATCTCTGCTGAAGTAATAGATGTTCAGACGCTGCTGCCGTTCGATATAGAGCATATGATCTCCGATTCTATCAGAAAGACTAATCGTGTATTATTTGCAGATGAAGATGTGCCTGGTGGAGCAACTGCCTATATGATGCAGCAGGTTGTGGATGAGCAGGGGGCCTGGAGATGGCTCGATTCTAAACCGCAATGCTTATCGGCTCACGCACATCGTCCTCCTTATGGTTCGGATGGAGATTACTTCTCAAAACCAAACGTAGAAGATGTGTTTGAAACTGTTTACGATATCCTGCATGAAGCAGAACCGGATAAATATCCTGTGATCTACTAATGGTAGGTCACTTATAAAAAAAGCGCTATGACCTAAATCATAGCGCTTTTTTTATAAGTGTAGTGTTATTAATCTGCGAAGAGTACGACCGGCTCTGAAGTAGTCAGGTTACTCGAGTTTGGAACGGGAGTTTCGCGGTCGAATATCTGTGCTTCAAATTTAAAGACAGTATTATCATCTATCAGGTCTTCGGTGAACACATAATAGTATTTGATTTCCCCTTCCAGTGGTTCTTCACGTTCATCAGTAGAAATACGCTGAAACCGTTCTGTTAACTTGAACCCACCTAAGTATGGTTCAAATTCTAATGAACCGTCAGGCTGTTCTATTCCTTCATAAAAAGTCAGAATAAAGTTGTTGTGATAAGGAGAGCCAAATTCAAATGGCGGCTGACTGTCCGGATCAGTTGTACTTGCATTAGCTTCGTAAGGTCTCAGGCCAAGATTCCCGTCCCCATCTTTGTAAGCTACTACAAAAACAAGAGAATCATGACGAACACCTTCATCTATGTAGCTATACTTTTCTATGCGCTTAAACTCGATTTCCGGAGCATCTCCATACTGGGGCTCTTTACGGCATGAGCTAAAGAGCAGAGCACTCAGCAGGAACCCAAAGCTATACTTTACGATATGGTGCATATACAGAATCAGAAAATGAAGCTAAATTTACTAAATCAAACGAATAGATATCGTATTTGTTATAACTAAAATTGGATGAATTTTAAAACATCATTTAAACTGAAGCTGCAACAACAGAAGTTCGATTTTGACGAACAGGCGTTGTTACTCTTTCGCTATCAGGCTGAACATAACCCTATTTATAAAGATTTCCTTCGCTATCTCAATATCCAGGTTGATGAAATACAATTTATAAATCAAATTCCCTTCTTACCTATAGAGTTCTTCAAAACACAGAAGGTTGAAACAGGCAACTTCGATGCGGAAGTAGTATTTAAAAGCAGTGGGACAACGTTACAATCCAGAAGTCAGCATTTTGTTGCTTCATTGGCATGGTACCAACTTAACTCACGCATTATTTTTGAGCAGTTCTATGGGAGTCTGACTGATTATGTAGTGCTTGCTTTATTGCCATCGTACCTGGAGCAGGGAGACTCTTCGCTGGTGGCCATGGTAGAGTATTTCATAACCCAAACAGGACAGGAGCAGGAAGGCTTTTATTTACATGATCATGCTGCGTTGCTAAGGTCTATCCGGGATGCAAAACAGAAGCAGAAAAAAGTCTTACTAATAGGAGTTTCTTACGCCTTACTGGACCTGGCTGAATCTGTTGGCGGGCTGGAAGATTTTTCCGGTGTTATTGTGATGGAAACAGGTGGTATGAAAGGCCGCCGCCGGGAAATGATCCGTGAGGAGTTGCATAGCCAGTTAAAGCATGGATTGGGAGTTGATACAATACATTCAGAATATGGCATGACAGAACTATTATCGCAGGGGTATTCTAAAGGCAATGGCATTTTTGAAGCAGGCAGTACCATGAAGATCCTGCTCCGCGATCTGAATGATCCTCTAGCAATAGACGGGAATCTTCGTTCCGGGGGCATTAACGTGATAGATCTTGGTAATATTGATTCCTGTGCATTTATTGAAACAAAAGATATAGGCAAACTCTACACTGATGGTAGCTTTGAAGTACTGGGCCGTTTTGACAATTCAGACATCAGGGGGTGTAATTTGATGATAGGCTAGTATCTTTCCTTTGCACCCGCCGTTTACTCACCCATGGGATACATTGTATTTATTGTACTGGTAGTTGCTGCCTGTTTTCTTTTTTACAGATGGGCAACACGTAAAGAGCGGCGGCGAAAGACTGTTCTGGCATCAGAATTTCCTGCGGAGTGGCGCAAAGTGCTTATTGATAGGGTAGGCTTTTATCACACATTAAAGATTGATGAGGAGAAAGAACGTTTCGAGAAAATGCTACAGCTTTTTTTGTCTGAGAAACGCATTACAGGTATAGACACCACCATAGATGATACCACCAAAGTGCTTGTGGCAGCAAGCGCTATTATTCCGATTTTCGGGTTTAAAGACTGGGAATACCGTCACCTGGGGGAAGTGCTGGTATTCCCGGGGAGTATAAAGCGGTATAAAGATCAGAAAAGCGAAGTTGTTTCTGAAGTATTGGGCCGTGTCAATCCATTCCAGAATGACCATTATGTTACTTTATCCAAACCTGCTCTTGAGCGTGGGTTCAATGACATGAAGGATCGCAAGAATGTCGGGATACATGAATTTGCACATA
>Ga0066648_10002123_pt1 | contig 10092 bp, 11 predicted proteins | sample CryGeyCG12114_NA_FD_59537 | JGI IMG/M metagenome (GOLD analysis project Ga0066648, IMG submission 59537) | Groundwater microbial communities from aquifer - Crystal Geyser CG19_WC_8/21/14_NA | ecosystem: Environmental > Aquatic > Deep subsurface > Groundwater | place: USA: Utah: Grand County... | reverse complement strand
ACATACCTTGTCTGGCTCTTCATCGTCGCTCTCGGGCTCCTTCTTTCGCTTCTTGGAGGACTTCTTGGGTGCAGCTTCAGCGTCTTCCATGTCAACATCATCGTCGACCTTGACTTCTGACTTGCGCTTCTTCTTGTCGGCTTTGGCGGCTTTCTCAGCATCACGCTCTGCTTTGATGCGTTCATCTTCCTGCATGGCCGCCTCGTGCGCATCCAATACGCTCTTGAAGTGGTCAAGATCGTGATTTTCGGCTGCAACCTTGTAGGCCTCGATCAGTGCTTTCGTCTTGCCCTTTTCCGAGACTTCCTTGCACTGCTCTGGGTCGAGAGGAGTGATGTCGGTGTTCGGTATCCAGGCACTGCCAAGTGTTAGCTCTGTCCAGTTCTTCGATGGAGAAGTTACTCACAACTCGTTGGTATGCAAAAACATGATCGGGTAGGTCCTGTCGCTGACCTTCTTTCCACCGTCGGCGTATGGCTCTTTAAACGTACCATCAGATTGGATAGCAGTGACGGGTCGCGTGGTCAGCAGCACGGGTGGGAGCATCTCCTCGTCACAGATGACTGATGGCCATGGTGGATAGCTTCGTAGACGAGCCAGATAGAAATTTCCTGGCTGTGCGTCCAGATTCGTGAGTTTGGCCTTGGACTGTTTCTTCTTCAGAGTTTTGCTTCTGTGCTCGGGGACGCCTGCCGACGACTTGCGCTTCGATTTCGCTGTAGGAGTGCCGTTGGTGTCTGGTGCCGCAGCAGGTGCAGATGAGGCCGGGTCGGTCGCCGGCTCTGCGTCCTTCATCTCGGTATCTGCATCAGCGGCAGGCGCCGCGTCTTGCGAAGGCTCTTCTGTCTTTTCTGGTTCGGGCACTGCTGCAGCTTCCTCGACGGATTGCGCGGGCTCGACATCAGCGGGTTCAGGCGCTCCGTTGATAGCTTCGGTGGCTGCGAATGTTAGCATGAGTGTGCCATGATGGAGTGAGAGCAGCGCGACTCACGTTCGGCAGGTTTGCTACCAGCTTCAGATGCTGGCGCGTCCCCTTCTGCAAGAGCTCCAGTCATTTCTGCCGCTGGTCCCGATGCAGGCTCTGCCAGACTCGGAGGGGCCTTCTCTTCAGTTTGGGTAATCTTGACAGGGACAACCGTCTCTCCAGCTGGTGTGGAATCTGACATGACGGCAACTTTGAAATGAAAATATGCCGACGTGGCAAGCGCGATGTAGATTGCAGGTCAGACGGCTAAGACCTAGTTAGCACGAGATTCTTCAGACCGAGTGAGGAAAATAGATGCGAGGGGAGGTGCGGCACGTTGTCGCTGCCGCCACTGTCCACTAGTGACGCGACGCATCGCCGACAGTGCTTACAGACCAAAGTCACGACTGGTGGAGCGTGACCTACCTCTGTTGCTTTTGACGCGCGTGTAATCAAATGCCAAACGGGTGATGCTTGAAGATGGAATTCGTGGGTAGGTTGTGGTGGTGGTGGTGGTGGTGGTGGTGGTGGTTGGGAGGGCGCTGGCGCAGCAAAGAATCTGTTGGAGAGAGTCACTGAGCTGCGCAGCACCGACAAGCCGGCAACTTTCTATGCGACAAGGTCAGGATCGGCACCGCAGCAGTAAAGCCGCCAAGACTGACGTCTGAGCTGTCGCTTCTTCATGCAAAATCACGCTAGCAGAAGGTGGAGGAGGGACGAACGTGTAGGGCGCTCACATAGAGCGCGTTCTTCATGCCCACTGCAGTCCGTGAAAGCTTCTCTATTCTTTCACACCAACCTGACCAGGGTACCTTCTGTCAAACTTTTCGATGCATGTCATTCATTGAGCTGTCTTTGCTACGCATATAGAAAGTCGTGTCCACTTCATTCCGGATACAGCACCCCAGCTCTTGTCTTCGCCTCATCGTAATCTGGTACATCAAAATCCGGCACCTCTACCGCTTCCATCTCCGGCTTGTGCATTCTCAGGCACCAAAGGAACCAGTCTTCGATCGGGAGCAGGTTCAGCAACACCCCGTTCGCCCGCCAACCGATCGCACAAATAGCTGCACCTGCCACCGCGTCGAGGATGAAGTGGTTAGCTGTCGACACAATGGCGATTAGAATCGCAAGCGGGTACATCAAACCGATCGACAGGCAAAGCAGTCGACGCCTCGACGGCAGCTTGAATTGCGGTGCAAGCTCAGGGTGAGTTTGGTTGAAGAATGGTAGCTGCACTGATCTCGACCGTCGATGTTGTGGCGCCAGAGGTATCGTCATGACTGTCACACCGACCAGGAGCGAGTAGCCAAAGTGTAACGAGGGCATCGCAGCCCACTGGTTGCAGAACTTGTTTGCTGTCCACACTGAGGCTGCGCCATCTTCCCCATGCACCGTATCCACAAATCCGAAGCTTCTTGCAAGGTCGCCAATTTCCCCCGATACCTCTTGGTCGCTGAGCAGTCTTGGCGGCATGCAAGGCCATAGTGTGAAGATAACGAAAGCCATCAGGTTGCACACTGCCATGGTTCGTCTCCGAGCTTCGTAGAGCCAAGCGCCAGAGGGCGACCCTCGCAGAGATCCATCGACTTCACCCGAGCGATGTTGAACGAGCCGGTTGCTCGTGATCGTGTAGTAGAACAGCCACACCAAGAATGCAATCGTTCCTGGAATGTGGATGAAGGAGTAAAGCCAGTTGATGTACCGCATAAGCGTTGGGTAGCCCATGAAGAACTGCTGAATCGGCACTTCCCAGAATATGTGTAACTCTTGCTCGACTGCGATGACTTGCAGAGCGTGCTTGCGCGCAACGTTAACCGTACCTTCTACTATCGTGAGGGCAGTGAACGCTCGACCTAGCTGGTAGACCTATACGCTTGTTGTCAGCAGGCTAAAACAAAAACGAGTTCACTTGCACATACCCAGTATATCAGAGCCCAGTACCATGCCTCTACAAGGAAAGGGAACTTGTGCAATACTCTGCTCAGGAACCGGTTTTTGAAGACAGCCGTGTTTGGTGTTTCGACCGTCTTGCTCCATCCCAGAAATCGCAATTGTCTCTGTCGCCATTTCTGCTCTTGTGACGGTAACAGAGATGGCGACAACGATCTGTTCTTTGAGGAGAGAGACCTGCCGTTGTCTTCATCGTACTCGTCCGCGCCAGCCTCATCTCCCGCCGCCGTTGACGACGTGGTTCCCCGTCTTGCGCCTCGGTTCGAGAACGTGTAGTCCGTGGCCCTGTTTATCCATGCTCCACCAAATAGCAGGGTCACGACGACCAGAGGCTCAAGCACCGCGCCAACTCCCATCTTTGCTCGTGTTGACAGTGTGCGTGTGTAAATCAGCCCAGTGGCTTCCAAGTCCTTCCTGTCCAGTAGAATAAGCTGTGTGTCAGACACTTGATCAAGTTGCCACGGCAAGGAAATCACAAGCAGCGGCACTTTCTAGGACGGCAAAGGTGAGTAAACAAATAAACAGTGGCAAGCGTTTGTCAGCTTGAACCAGCCATCATTCCGGCGCCGACGGAAACCCATACCTGTGCGCTCATCTTTATTGCCATACGATGCCCAGGCTAGCACAACAGATAATCAGATATCCTAGTCTGATAAGCATTGGTGGAAACTCAAGGCAAAGATTTGATAGCTTCAGGAACCGCGTGAGTTTCGCCCCATCATGAGTTTGATACCCACGTCGTCGGCTACGGCACGGTTGAAGGAGCAGCGTGCTGACAACGTGCCAAAAACTATGTTACCAAGCCCTAGCAGGAACACAAGGTTTTCGTACAACGATGGTTCTGGTTCGACGGGCCCATCGTCGTTGTCGCACAGCCAACAGTATTCAATTTCAAATTCACCTGCTTGCGGAAATAGGTCACGCTGACTGAGCTCGCGTGACAAGAGTGGCGCCTCAACCGGAAGCTCATGAAGTACCGAACCGTATTCGTATTGATCCAGTAGCAGGTGTGGTAGACGAATAGCGTAGGCGTCGGCTTCAAAGTCCTGTACGTACAACAAGCAGAAACGGATCGACGGAAGCAATGGCATAAAAAAGAAGTGGCTTCTCTAAATCTTGATGATCATGATGATGCAAGACCGTAGGATGAGGCTCAAAATTCCATCATGACCTCCAAACAGAGTTTGCTTAGTGAGGCATATACTCCCGCTTCCGTAGCACCGCATTGATGGTCCCGTGGAGTCGGCTCTGTTTACAGGAAGAAGCCATCTCGAAGTTGTCGAGTAAGTCAGGAAACCTGAGAAGAAGAAGTACTTGTCCGCGGGTTACTCGAACGCAAGCTCTCAGTCGAACAAGCTGAACGCGCAACAGCGACCGGCGTATTCTAGTGGTTAGAAACCAGCACGCGCTAACGTCGATCATTTCCGCCGGGACCCGAGAAGCTTTTTGTCTGGTGCTTGGCCTTGGCCTGTTTAAGCTTTTTGCTATCCACTTGTCATTTCATAGTCTGAACTCCCCTTGTGCATCTCGTCACAAGTACCATTTAGTTACTCTAGTACCAACACAATACTGTACATTTGGCCCTTGTGTACTATAGCCCCATCAGGCGATATTTCGTAGTTCGCATTCCTTCTCCTGCGCATGGGCTCCGCCAACTCTGGTACCGACTCCAGATTTTCATCTGCGGCATCAGCTGATTCGTTCACTTTTCTCCCGACCTCTAGGTAAGCAAGAGATAGGACCGGTTAGTCGGAGATAGCAAGGCACTCATGCTTATCTCTGCACGAGTCCCTAGGCGCTTACGGCTGACCAATGCTGTGCATGGTGCTTTTCTTGCAGCCTGAATCTGAGTCTCTGCCGCTCGAGGCTGAATTGTATCGAGCCAGCTCTGGTCTTGGGTGAAACCAAGCTGCATTCCGGAGGACGTGTTGGCCCAAGGACGAAACATGAGAGTCCTGGCGATTGAGGATTGCTGTTGTGCCATAGAAAACAGGTTCACGCTCCGTAGGTTGCTTCAGCCAATCTTTCTGCCGACGTTGCCAATGCCACTTCCGACCACACTCACAGTGAATTGTCCTTCGTTCTTCTCGTCGACGGTTGCAGCGTCTCTGATACCCCAGCCAGCAGCTCCAAATGAGTTCAGATCCCGGGCAAGCTGGATGACGTTCTCGTTGGCGAGCACATCCTTCCCAAGCTGTATTCTGCCAACATCCTCGGAGCCCATAGACATCAGGGTCAGAACAGTATTGGCAGCCTCGGCGCTGACGGTTCCACCTCTTTCGACACTCTCCAGCAGCATGAAAGCTGCTCTTCTTCCTACGTCCTCGGGTGTCTCACCACCTTCTGCTCCACTCGCAGCATCACTCGAGTAGAACACCCCAGGACCCGAGCTCTCGGCCACAAGCGACAGCCCAAAGCCCAAGCCGACTTTCTTCTTCTCGGTGACACCACCCTTCTCGTAGTTGACCAGCTGTGCAGAGCCCATATCTGAGAAGATGTAGATGTCCGGCGCCAATTGATTCAAGACACCTCTTGCGGCCTCGATCATCCTAGCGTTGTTCCCACCACTTACACCTGTCGCATACGCCACGCCTCTGACTCTCTTCACCCGTCCTGCTTTGAGCATATGTACGGTCTTCGGCAAGCGAACTTGGTGTCCAAACACGACTTGCACCTCTCCTGCGCCACTTCGTCCTCTGACCGCATTGCTCGGGTTGCTCCTCTTATGAACACGTATCTCAAGGTCCCGCTCGATGCCAAACTGCGCATAGATAGGTAGTACCGCTGTTCGTACGGTGTCAACCGAAATATCTCCCCACTGCTCTACCGCACTAGTGATCACGCCTGGCCCAGTGAAGAGCACATTGACTTTTCCCTTGCTGAAAGGCGCAAGTAAACATACGGCAAGAACCAAGTAGCTCACGCCTCTGCCTACCCGTCCATCAACTTCATGTCTCAGCACGCCATTTGCGTCCGCTCCTCGCCCTGGCACCGACCCTGTGATCAGTCCAGGCTTGTAAAGTAGTGTAGTACCTGTGTAGGAGATCTCGATGTGACTGCCGTTCGTAAGAGACTCGAGGAGACGAAGAAGAGATATCTCGTGAGGCGCAAGGCCTGGGTTCGTCGGGTTCTTCGAACGAATACCGGAGATGTGGATTGGTCGGCCGTGCAGAGTTGCGAGAATGAGGCGCGAGGCGAGTGACTTGTGGGAGGTAAACTTGATCGGCGCTTGTGCGGTGGCCATGTCGAGTTATCAAAGCGGCAGTCACGTCTGGGTGCTTAGCAGAGAGAAGTCATCATCCATAAGACCAGCTCATGGGAGCAGCATCTGCAGCGCTTCACTGCGCAACTTTTTTCTCCAAATGATTCAAGACGATCGACAAACCACGACCGCCCTTTCCTCATTCAGTATAGTCTATCGATAAGCACAGCTCCACTATATCGTTCTATCAGCCCTTCCCCAAACTTTCAGCTGCTTGTAGAGATAAACACTCTGCACCATCAAATGTGACACTCGGTATAAGGTGTGCGTACGAATGCAGTACGATCGTCTTCATACAAAACCAGCAGGACATAGAGCGTCTGAAGCATGATGTGTCGACATCTAGACCCGAAGAGCAGCAGGTCAACCCTTGGTGTCTTGATGATATTAATCCATACAGCCAACTCCTTCTCGTTCATGACCTGAACATCTCAATTCGTGACACTACCAACATGACTCCCTCCACTGGTTCCACATCCTCCACTGTGTCCCTGTACACCTGAACCTGGTCCTTCCTGACATGGTTGCGACTTCGAACTACCGAAAATCATCTTTTCCACCTGACCCGCCACCCCTCGCACAGCGTTCTGTGTCGGTCGCCGACCCTGAGGGATGAGGCACGTGCTGCAGAAGACATTCGTCAGCTCTCCCTGTCGTTCGAGAGTCATTATGCATTGCCGGTGACCAGGCCTAAGGCAATTGCAGCACCATTGTATGTCGTATTCAGGTTCTTCCTTGCCACAAATGACACACTTGGTGTCTAAGACGAGATCACGACAAGTCCGAGGAGCCATCGCTGCGATGCAAGTATGTGTGCTGCAGTTATTGGGTGTGTGAGTACCTTGTAGTGTACGAGTGTCAAACAACGTGAGTGCCTTGTGCAGCTCTAAGTTTCTTCGGTTCGGTTGATCCAGACAGTCGTCGAGTAGGTGAGTGTTTGACTGGTTAGGGGAGCCGCTGGTTATGTATCGCTCGGAGGTCGTAGCGTGCAAGCTTGTAGCCTTGGACAAAGCAACAAACGCATTGTGATATTTGTTGTTTGGCCACAGCTCCGCAAATTCGATGAAGTCGGACTTAAACATTAACTATTATGATGATTGTGAAGAGGAGCTCTTATTCACCCTCCAAATACAGCATCCCAGTACTCCGTCGCCTTCTTGCAAACATGCTTCTTTCCCTTCCAGCTGCGTATCTGGCCTTCATACTCGCAGGCAATCTCCTTGACGACCCTCCATACGGTTTTCTCAACGTCGAATCCGAAGAAATCAACAGCATCTGTCACATTGTCATGCCAGATTCTCCTCATCGTGCCATCGGAATCCTTTGTTGGTCCAGCGGCACCAAAGCTTTTGCCGTCAAAGATCTGGCCGGGGTCCAGTTTGGGGAAGTTCATGTGGACAAAGTACGGTCGAGGATATGTGACATTGCTGTCGGTATCTCCAATTGTCGGTCCGTGGTGATCTTGCATAGGATTGAATTGTGCCATCGCAGAGCCGCGAAAGCTGCCATCCTTCATGTGGTAGCCCAGGGCATGGACTCTTTGCTTGACTGTGTACGGCTCGGTATCGAGCCTGATAGCTGACCAGAGAAATGTCTCTTTGTCTCCTTCTCCTGGAGCACCTTGTGATGTCAACGGGTAATAGAACTTCGGGCCGTAATAATTGTAATATGCAGCCAGCAGCAGGCTGAGCTCATGCTTGCGCTTGGAATACAGCATCTCTCCGGCTTCAGTACTGGCTCGTTCGGATATGTTTGGAGCTTGGATCCCAGCGATCTCGAAGAAAAGTGGTGACTCGCTTGGAAACCAGAAGTCTGGCCAAAGGACCAGGCCACTAGATCTGAAAGGTTCAGACTCGAATAGGTCGTTCGCTCGGTAGATGGGAAAGCAGTCGCTATCGAGGAAGAGTACTTCTTCGAAGGATGAGAAGAGGATAGACATTATCTTATACTGGTACTTCTCTAGGCCAGCTCTACGACTTTTGTCATCGTAGCTGAATACGTCTTGCAGTACAAGGCATTTAGCATTCAGTGCTGGTAGGATCTTTCCACAGATAACAGAATCCCACTCTGACCACTCCGAAAGAAACACTTCCACAGGCAGCATCGAGCCTGTCTCTCGGAGCATGCGGACCGAGACGAGGGCAACTGGGAGATATGGGCCGCCGGCCGTCGTTACAATTCCGCGCGTGCTGGCATTATATGGAAGGGCATATTGCTTGCTCCGGATTTTTTCGACGAAGTCTGTATGAGATTTACCCAGCTCTCTCCATTGGTCCATGGTCATTTTGAGGTAGTCCGGTCTCCGTCTCTGGTCATGGTGATTGAAGCTGACTTCGAGGTTCTTCCCTTCTGGGTGAGTGAGGGGTGGCACTTTAGGTCCATAAAGGTCAAGGTCGGCGTGAAAGCGCTGCCAAAATTGACCTTGATCACGTAGTAGCTGGCTTCGAGGTCTAGTGTAGTATGTGAAAGTTGGGCTAGTCAAGAGTGTCTCTTGCTCATAAACGATGAGCAGGACAAGCAAAGCACACAAGCTAGCGGCTGTGAGCAACTGTTTTGATCTGAACCAGGCAAACGCTTGAACCATGACCGGTTAAGATAAGTGTTTGTTTTGAGTCGGTAGTTATGGTAGCTTGCTTGCCAAATCCAAGGTGTCGGCGCAGAGCTTTTGTTCTCGTCTCTGTGCTTCGTTTGCGTGTGAGCAACTCCTTTCACGTCCCATTGTCAAAGTTATGTGCGACAAGCAACGCTCGGAGATGGATGGTAGGCAACAAGGTATTACTTGGTAGAGGGCCAAAGTATTCGTACGCATTAGGGTGTTCCATGGATAAGCATGATATATCGGCCAATTGCAGAGTGTGCCTTGTCAGATTTCGAGTCCGTTAAAACGAGGCTGACTCCAGTATGGCTGTGTCTATGCTATCCTATTGGTTGACCGATAGATACCTATTGTGGCACGCTTATGCGTACGAATACTTTGGCCTTTTACTGGTACCAAGAGGAGAATTCGGGCACAAATACCAAGAAAAAACAGAGCAGGAATCGAGTCCACATGCGTGCAACGTTGGTACTAATCCACCTAGAAATAGCTACGTAACATGGTGCTGACGACCGTCACGCCGCTGATTGGGGAGAGGGCCTCAAGAAGCGTGTTACTTCGGAAGACAGAAAGGCGCGGCTGACGGTTCTAAATTAAGCCCTCCGCCACTGCCGAGCTAGTTACGGCTAGTCTTGGCGCCGGGAACATGTTGCGACGAGATGGATGTGAACTTTGAGCGGATGTTTCTAGACCAAGCAGTGTGAGAGCCTACAAGTAGATAGTCAACCATGAGACTCCGCGATGCGAACGCGACGATAACGCAAACTAAGTCTCTGAGCCTCGAAAGGCTGCAATGAGCCGGACAGCTCTCAGCACGAGCATGACCGAGCCTCAGCTGGATGTCCAAGGTAAGACCCTTGCTTTATCCAAGAATTCTGTCAAGACAAGTCCGAGCTTTAGTGCATTTATGATATATCCTCTCGCAGGTTATGCCTACAGCAATCGTGCTATGTTCAGATGACAGGTCTATATTCGCACATGTGCGAGACGTGGACCTTCGGGAGGTGATGCTGCCAGTTTCTGGCGAGCTTTTCAACTATTCAGCATCTCTTGCACTCACACTCTTCCTCAGTTCATCGTCTTTGACGTCTTCTTGTCTGCCTCATCCTCAAGGATATGTTTGGGGTTGGACTCTAGGCCTTCGAGCTGGTTCTCTTTGCCCTCATTCTTTCCTTCACTCTTGTCGAGCTGCAAAAAACGTCAGTAACTATGCCAAACAGGCCGAGTGCTCTTGTATTTTAGCAACAACGGCGGTCGAATCCCAGCGACGATTTGGGCTGGTACGTGATACACTAGGATAGATGAGGCCACGCGGGG
>Ga0066648_10002121_pt1 | contig 10104 bp, 7 predicted proteins | sample CryGeyCG12114_NA_FD_59537 | JGI IMG/M metagenome (GOLD analysis project Ga0066648, IMG submission 59537) | Groundwater microbial communities from aquifer - Crystal Geyser CG19_WC_8/21/14_NA | ecosystem: Environmental > Aquatic > Deep subsurface > Groundwater | place: USA: Utah: Grand County... | reverse complement strand
AGGGATACTGTGGCCACATCTGTACGCATCATTTTTAGGCGGCGGTCTAAAAATTCTTCCATTCGGCGCTGTAGGATTTCGTCGAGCCGCATTGGGCGGGTTGTACCACGAGTAATTTCGATATAGCCCAGTGATTCGAGTAGTTGTTGCTTTTGCATAAAATTAGTTCTCCTTAGGTTAAAAACGCAAAATACAGCTTGTAGTGATTAAGCTGTGAAACGGATTTAATTGTTGGAGCTGCCCGGTGGTGGTTGCAGACCGTTACTGCGCCCGCACGACGGGAAACTAATTGCATAAAAGCTCGTAAGTGGAAATACCTGGGTAAGTACTTATGTAGCTATTTGAAATTATACGCCGGTTATGGTTAGCGTCAATATTTACTTAAGTCGAGTTGCGCGGACACCCGCATAAATAGCACCACAGATTAACGCCAAAGCCATAACAAGCTTGACCACGTAAGACAGTACATTTACATTTTGGCCCGAATAGGCAGCCGTCATGCCATCACCGACTGCACTATTAATTACGAGGAGCGCGAGCAGCGGCAGGAGTACCGCGACTGCTCTCCAGATAGTTTTGCGACTCACCGAACTTCCGGCTTGGTTAGCCGATCGCTCTTCGCGCTTTTCAACGTTGTCGCCTTTAAAGCGGCATGGATCAGTCCGCTAAAGAGAGGGTGCGCCCGATCTGGACGACTCCTAAATTCTGGATGCGCCTGGGTCGCTACAAAGTACGGATGATCGGTGCCTTCAATAAACTCAACGAGCGTGCCATCGGGCGAGGTTCCGGTAATAGAAAGGCCACCCTTCTCAATTTCCTTACGGTATTTTTGATTCACCTCGTAGCGGTGACGGTGTCGTTCGGTAATCGTTGTCAAACCATACGTTTGCGCAACTTTTGATCCCTTGAGCAGGGCTGCTTCGTAGTTACCAAGGCGAAGCGTGCCTCCCGTGGATTCTTGCCCTTCTTGACCCTTCATAATATAAACGACGTTATTTTTAGTATCAGCATTAAACTCGGTGCTGTTAGCATCCGCTAAGCCGGCGCGACGGGTACTGGCAATCACCGCCACCTGTAAACCTAAGCATAGTCCCAGGTAGGGTACTTTATTTTCCATTGCGTACGTTGCCGCACGAATCTTACCCTCAATGCCCCGCAAACCAAAACCGCCAGGTACTAAAATGGCGTCCAAGTCTTCTAGTTCTGATTCGTCGTAGGTCTCAGCGTTTATCCATCGAACCGATACGCCAGCGTTTTCACTCCAGCCAGCGGCCTTAAGAGCTTCAAGGACTGAGATATATGTGTCTTCGTTATCGACATATTTGGCGATTAATCCAACCGTTACCGTGCGGCTTGGCTCGGCACTGTTTGCCTTAACGATCCATTCCCACTTCGATAAGTCAGCCTCGTCCGTGCAGCCTGTAAAATCACAGAGCACATCATTGATAGGGCTATTGGCAATCGCAAGAGGAACTTCAAACACTGTCCGTGCATTTGGCATTAAAATAATTGCTCGCTCGTCTACCCCACTAAATAAACTAATTTTGCGCTTAATCGATTCTGGCGCTGGCTCATCAGTCCGGATCACTACCGCATCAGGCACAATGCCAAAACCCCGCAACTCATTGAGTGCATTTTGGGCAGGCTTGGTTTTAAATTCTTTACTCGTGCCAATGAACGGTACGTATACAACATGGACGTACAGACAATTTTCGCGCCCAACCCGTTGACTAAACTCGCGGATGGCTTCAACGAAACTGAGCCCTTCGTAATCGCCAACCGTTCCGCCAATTTCTACAATATGAATATCGCTTCCATCGCTTGCAAACGCAATCGCATCTTGAATAGCGCGCGTCAGGTGTGGCACGAGCTGTACCGTTTGACCGCCAAACTTGCCAGCGCGTTCATCGGCAATAAGTTGACTAAGGAGTTTTCCGGCAAGCGTCGCGTTCTTTTGAGTCAGTTCGATATCAAGGAAGCGCTCATAGTGGCCAAGGTCTAGATCAGTCTCAGCACCATCTTTCGTCACAAAGCACTCACCGTGTTCGCGCGGATTCAAAAGACCCGCATCAACATTCAGATACGGGTCACATTTTTGGATCGACACAGTTTGGCCTTTAGCCTGGAGCACAGCACCAATGCTAGCGGCGGTAATTCCTTTACCGACTCCCGATAGAACACCACCGGTTACAAATATATATTTCGGTTGTTTAGTGTGTTCGTTTTTTTGCTCGCTGATTCCATGGTTTGCTGTGCTCTTCATGGAATTTCATTATAGCGCATATGGTTAGTGTAGGGATAGCCGTAAAAAACGCTACATTTAGCGTATCCAAGAAATGAAGAACCCCCCGCCGGAAACCGACGAGGGGGCGCAGGCCAGTAGCCTACGTCTTCAGAGTGGTGCTAGAGCCGGCCGAGCGCGGAGCTCAGGATGCGGTTCTCGCCGCCGAAGTTCATCTCCTGCTCGAAGTCGAACCGCATCTTGCGCAGACGCGTCTTGACCCTGTGGCGGAGCGAGCGGTTGTTCAGGCGAGCCTGCGTCTTGACGAACTTGTTGTACTGCTTGCGCTCCACGGGAGCGTAGGGGTTCGGAACTTCGGTGTTGTCGGTGTGGCTCACGCTAGTGCCTTTCAACGTTGGAAGCGAACATATCTATACACCAATAGCTCTGCACTAAGGGTGTCGGAATAATATATCACAATTTGCGCCTATTGACACTATTTTTGCTGGCGTTAGCGTACGAGGATAAAGCTATTCTTACCTTTTTTAATAAGGTGCGTGCCCGTGAGTAGGCCATCCTCAGAAATTTTATCAGCGTCAACGCTTATCGCACCCTGCTCAATGAGACGGCGAGCTTCACCGTTACTGCTAGCGGTTTTGGTGGCTACGAGTGCCGCGATTACCGTCTGACCTGTAGTTGTCGTAGGTATTTCGCGAGCTAGTGCTTCTATGTCGGCGTCATCAAGCGAGGCGACTGTAGCACCATTAAATAATACATCTGTTACGCGTTCAACCGAGGCATATGTCTCGGCACCATGAACAATCGTGGTGACTTGTCTGGCGAGTGCTTTTTGCGCAATTCGCGCCGACGGATCAGCAGCGGCTTGGGCCGCAAGCGCTTCGATTTCATTCTGAGTAAGGAGGGTGTAGAGCTTAAGGTAGTCAATTGCGCCCGCGTCATCGACGTTAAGCCAAAATTGATAAAAGGCATACGGGCTCGTTTTAATAGGATCGAGCCACACGGCACCACCTTCTGACTTACCGAACTTTTTACCGGTTGCCTTATTAATAACAAGTGGCGCCGTCCAGATATGCGCATCGGCGGCTTCAATCTTACGGATAAGCTGAACGCCTGATATTGAGTTGCCCCACTGATCAGCGCCAGCAATCTGGAGCGTGACGCCCTTCTCACGGAATAAATGTAAAAAGTCGTATCCCTGAATCAATGAGTAGCTAAACTCCGCGTAACTAATGCCAGCACCACCTTCACCAATGCGGCTTTTAATAAAATCTCGGTCAAGGAGCTGTGTCAGTGAAAAGTGCTTACCAACTTCCCGAAGGAATTGTAAGTAATTAATATTTCGGAACCAGTCGTAGTTATCAACCATGTCGAAATCAAGGCCACTAAAGAGCGCCCGGTACTGATCGGCAATTGCCGCCTTATTACGGTCAACCTCTTCAACGGACTTAAGATCGCGCTCGCTATCCTTACCATCAGGGTCACCAATCATACCGGTGGCACCACCAACTAAAAGAATCGCCTTGTGGCCGTGGGCAATAAAGTGACGAATCATCATGGCCATGGCAAGCTGACCAATATGCATACTATCGGCACTTGGATCCACACCCCAGTAAAAAGTAATAGGTTCGCCGTCAAGCGCGCCCGTATCGCTAAAGGTTGTTTGGTTTACAAATCCGCGCCAAGTTAGTTCTTCAGATAGTGTCATGCGTCTAGTATGCACTACCGCCCACCCCTATGGCAAGCTGAATGAAACAAAAATAAGTAGTTGCAGCGTGGCACAAAATGCTATACTAATACCAAGTGAGTAATACAATTTCCGGAGATTCTAGGTGGTAAAAAAGAAGACTAAAAAGAAAGCGTTAAATGTATACGCTAATTTAACAGCGCGTCGGCGTTCTACTAAAGATAAAGATTCGCGCGCTCGTGCTGAATATCTAGCGACACTTCCCAAGCACCCTGTAAAAAGGCTGCTCTATCGCTTACACCCTAAGCGTTTTTGGGCGTACTGGTGGAGTAAAAAGGGCGGGATTATGGCCCTTAAGGTTCTTGGCGTATCGCTTGCCTTACTAATTCTCTTCACTGGTTCGCTCTTTGCCTACTACCGTAAGGACCTTGACTCGATTAAACCTGAGGAATTGGCTAAGCGCGTGCAAACAACGGTTAATAAGTATTACGACCGTAATGGCGTTCTCCTCTGGGAAGATAAGGGTTCAGGTGACTATAAGTTAGTTGTTGAATCGAATGAAATTTCTGATTCGATGAAAAAGGCTACCGTTGCCATTGAAGATAAAGACTTTTATAAGCACATCGGTGTAAGTTTCAGCGGTACGGGCCGTGCAATTCTTAATAATTTCACAGGTGGTAGTACGCAAGGTGGTTCCACGCTGACTCAGCAATTAGTAAAGCAAGTATTCTTTACCGATGAATCGCAGGATCGTGGTCTCGCCGGTATTCCGCGTAAGATCAAGGAAGCCATCCTCAGTGTTGAAGTTGAGCGAATGTACAACAAGGATCAGATCCTTACACTCTACCTTAATGAATCGCCATATGGTGGCCGCCGCAACGGTGTTGAGAGTGCCAGCCAAACCTACTTTGGTAAATCGGCTAAAGATTTAACCCTTGCCGAAAGCGCCCTCCTTGCCAGTATTCCGCAATATCCAGGCTACTATGATCCATATAATGTATCTGGTAACGCCGATCTCATCAAAAAGCAGCACGTTGTTCTTGATGACATGGTAGATCAAAAAATGATCACCAAAGCTGAGGCTGACCAAGCGAAAAGCGTCGCCGTTCTTGATGAAATTCGTCCTGAGTCAGATCAATACTCAGACATTAAGGCCCCTCACTTTGTTCAATATGTCCGTAGCGAACTCGAAGATAAGCTTGGTAAGGCAACCGTTGGTAAGGGTGGGTTAACAATTACCACGACACTTGATTACCGTATTCAGCAGGTTGTTGAGCAAAACATGACTACGCTCTTTAACTCGAACTTACCTAAGACCGCAAATTTCGACAATGGCGCCATTACCACTATTGATAATAAGACCGGCCAAGTATTAGCTATGCAAGGTAGTCGCTCGTACAGCTATCCAGACTATGGTCAGGATAATGCTGCCCTTGCCTTTATACAACCAGGATCAACGATCAAGCCATTAGTGTACGCCGCACTATTTGAACAAAAGCCAGCCGGCCAGCAGAACTATGGTATGGGAAGTATTCTCAGTGACGACCCGCTGTCGCAAAGTATTTATGCAACAGCCGATGGAAAAAGCGTTCAAGACTTTGACCTCTTCTTCCGTGGTTCACTCCCGATTGCCATGATGCTCCCTGAGTCCCGCAACATTCCTGCTATTAAAGCGATGTATGTTAACGGCCAAGCCAATACCATCCAAACTATCCATGCCCTTGGTGACAAGAGTTACTGTACAGACGGTGTTGACGCGACGGTAGGCTTAGCAAGTGCTATCGGTGGCTGCGGCTTGAAGCAAGTTGAGCATGTCAATGCGTTCGCAACGCTCGCCAACAACGGTGTCTATAATCCTCACGCCGAGATTCTAAAGGTAGTCAATGGTGAAGGTGACACGCTTATGCAGTGGAAGAGCCAAGCCAAGCAAGTCATTGATCCACAGATCACCTACATGCTCACCGACGACCTAAGCCAAGACAAGTACCGTGCTCCAAGCTTTGGATCAGGGGCCCGGGGATTCAATGTGCCAGGCGTAAAGACTTTCACCAAGTCAGGTACGTCAAACATTGGCGACCTATCTAAGGACCTTTGGATGATGAGCTCGTCGGCAGCCGTCAGTACAAGTATCTGGGTTGGTAACCACGATACGAAAGCCATGAGTAATGCCCTCTCTTCAATCGTTGGTCCAACAATCGGTAGCATTCAAGAAGCCATTCATAAGGACATTCTTGCACCAGAAGGCGCTTGGAAGACCGGCGACTGGTTTACACAGCCTAACGGCATTCAGAACATTGGTGGCTACCTCTTCCCAAGCTGGTATACCAAAACTGCTGGGAACTCATCAGTGCCAATCGTATTTGACACCGTGTCAAAGAAGAAAGCCACAGATTGTACGCCTGATTCTACGAAGACCACTATTAACGTCAGTGTCATGACCGATCCAATCACTAAAAAGCAAACATATGTATCACCAAGCGGGTACGATGTGTTCAGCGAAGACGACGTACACACCTGTGACAATGCCGATCAACCGTCAGTTTCGGTGAGTGTAGGCGAACGCGTTCAACGCAATCAACCCCTCACTGGTACCGCAACCGTAACGCCTGGGCGCGGCACGCCAGGAGCAATCACCCTAACTGCGAGCAATGGCGCTACGGTAACAGGTAGTCAGAATGGACAAATATATAACTTTACCTTCCGAGCAAACCAACCGGGTAGCTACACCGTTACAGCAACGGTAACCGATGATGCTGGCTACTCAGCGACAGATACGAAGACTATTACAGTCAACTAACCATCGTATGCAAATAAAATAACGGAGTCTGCATGGCTCCGTTATTTTTATAGGGTTAGCTTATTGCTTATTAACTAAATCGAGGAGATCATCTTCCGGAGACTGCGGCCGACGATTATTACGACTAAAGACCCGCTTTGCGGGACGATCATTCGTTTCACGAGCGGGCTGGGGCTGACTAGAAGTAGTCTGTGGTTTGGTAACAAATTTAGCAAGGCGACCAGTTCCGCGTGGTTTAGGTGCCTGTGGTTTACGAGAGTCGTTGCCCTTACTTTCACCGCGTGAAGGCTGCGTCACTAACTTGGCAAACATCATTTTACCAGAGCTGGTCTGAAGGGAGCGGATAACTTCTACATTTACCGTTTGCTCTAGGAGCTTATCGGCGTTATCGACAACCACCATTGTTCCGTCGCTTGCGTAGCCAACAGCTTGTCCCTTTTCCTGGCCTTTTTGCTTTAGCAACAGATCAAGCTTTTCGCCCGGTAGGTACAGAGCACGAAGTTTTTGAGATAATTCGTTAATACTAAGGATAGTAATACCCTCTGCTTGGGCAACTTTTTGTAAGTTGTAGTCGACCGTACAAAGTTCGTAACCTAGGCTCCGCGCGAGTGAAAGAAGTCGATTATCAACCCCTTCGCGGGCTTCAGATTCATCAGGATAGATTTCTAAATTTACAGCCGGTATGTCTTGTAGCTTTGTAATAACCTCGAGACCATTGCGGGCACGGTTCCGCTTTTCGTGGTCAGAGCCATCGGCAAGGAGCTGCAACTCACCAAGAACGCTGCGCGGAATGACCAGGCGACCTGGCACAAAGCCAGCGGCGGCAATGTCTAGGATACGACCATCAATCAATACTGATGTGTCGACAAGAATCGACCGGCTACCAAACGATACAGCCTCACGAGCATTACCGAGCGCACCGCGTCGCTTCACTAAAATAAGTGACGTTTCAGCAAGTATGATAATGCTGATAATGAGTAAAAGGGGGTCGTACATATTATTTCTCCATATACTGGTTTAAGCCGGCTCGTAAGTCTGTAATAACTTTTACGAAAGCGCCGCCTTCTGTTGATTTAGGGGCTATGGCATGTTTAAAGCCAAGCTTTTTTGCTTCTGCAAGTCGCCGGGCAACGCCGGTAACACTACGAATTTCTCCGCCAAGTCCGACTTCACCAAATACGACTGTATCATCTGGGAGGCGTCGTCCGGCACTGGCGCTGGCTATTGCCATTGCGACAGCCAAGTCGGCTGCGGGGTCGGCAAGACGTAATCCGCCAACTACGTTAATATAAATATCTTTGTCGCTTAAATTAAGCTTTGTCCGTCGTTCAAGTACGGCAACTAATAAATTAAGGCGGTTTAAATCAAAGCCGGAACTCGTACGCTTAGGATACCCGAAACTCGTAGGATTGACAAGCGCCTGAATCTCTACAAGAAGGGGTCGATTACCTTCGAGCGTCGCCATTACGACTGACCCATCAGCATTTTGGCGCTCAGCTAAAAGGGCCGCACTCGGGTTATCAACCGTCTTTAACCCGTTGTCGTCCATATCAAATAGTGCCGCTTCGCTCACACTGCCATAACGATTTTTAACCGCACGTACAATTTTAAAGCCACCATAACGGTCGCCTTCAAACTGCAGTACCACGTCCACAAGGTGCTCAAGAACCTTTGGACCAGCTATACTGCCCTCTTTCGTAACATGGCCAACCATAATTACGGCCGTATTTGCCCCCTTGGCAGCGCGAATAATGACATTACTGGCATTGGTGATTTGACTCACCGTTCCTGGAGCACTGGAAATCTCATCGAGGCTTAGCGTTTGAATGGAGTCGACGATCACCAGTTCATATCCACCGCCAGCTACGGTTGCCGCAATATCGTTCGCGCTCGTACTTGCGGCAAATTCTAACGTGTCGGACTTATCAGCACCGAGCCGCTCTGCCCGTAGTCGTACCTGGCCAGCTGATTCCTCTCCACTAACATATAAAACGCGAGCATGTGCCGCAATAAGCGCTGAGACCTGAAGCAACAAGGTACTCTTACCGATGCCAGGCTGTCCCGCTATAAGGACAACGCCACCCTCAACGAAGCCTCCACCAAGAACATCGTCAAGCTCGCTAAAGCCAGATTTTAGTCGTTTGAGCGACTCGCCTTTAATAACGTCACCTAGTCGGGTTGGCTGGAGTGCCTTACCTGTATGAGATCCCCGGGCGACCGCGCTCGAACCGGTTGGAGTGGCGGCAGCTTGTTCAACCAGGCTATTCCAGGCGCCACAATTTTCGCAGCGACCGGTCCACTTTGCGTAACTTGACGCACACTGCTGGCAAACATATTGAGTTCGTACTTTTACCATTTCGTCTTTCCTATCCTTACACCGTTGGCGCCGATTGCACGGCGTTACTGTCTAGTGAGTTTTGCAGATCCTGGGTTTGAATCGCAAGCTCATTATATTGTTTAATCGCATCGTTATATTGATTGATCTTGGTATTAATTGTATTCGCCGTTTGGTTTAATGTATTAGATCGAGCAATGAGGGCAGCACGGTCCCTATTAAACTGGTCCTGATTGGAGTATCCGCCATTATCTGCTCGCTGGTTAAATGACTGAATATCGGCATCAAGGGTGTTACGGTCGCGCTCGTACTGCGCCTGGGTCGATTCTATTTCGCTCTTTAACCCGTCAATCTTGGTTTTTAACGCCTCTTGTTGATCACGGAGAGAGTCAAATTGACCCTGATAGGCACTGTGGTATGCCGTTATAGCGCTTCGATCGTTAAAATATTGTTTATAGTATGTTTCGAGCTCACTCGAGAGCGATGGGACTTCGGTGCCAAATATTGAGTGAAGCTCGTTTAGTTTATCTGCCTGACCCAATGAATTATACACCGAAAATCGTTGAGCAAAATCAGCGTCGTTAGCCATGGCGTCATATTGGCGCAGTAGCATTGCATCTACATCCGCATGCTCATTGTCAGAAAGTCGATCATAAGCCGCGTGCAGCGTTTCGTGAGCTGCAGTCACCTCTTTTACTCCATCAAGCCGGCTATCCGACACGTTGTAAAGATAGATCGAGGTGTGGGTATAGCAGCCAAGGACGGCCGCGTGTATCTCAATACTACCGCAGGCGTTATTAAAGGCCGTCTTTTCTTCAACCTGGGGGTGTGAAGCATAAAAATATCGTTGGCCTTCTGCCGTAAAGTCGATCCGTTTCGCCAGCTCTGCAATGTTTGTTGGTGGCGTATAGTTCCATAAACGAAAATCGTCAGCCACCGCGTCGCGATTATTCCAAAGCAATACGCCGGCCACCACCAGGCCGGCAAGTATTACTGTTGAAACAACATTGCGGAGTCTACTCGGTTGCGACACTGATGCTTAACTC
>Ga0066648_10002113_pt1 | contig 10118 bp, 8 predicted proteins | sample CryGeyCG12114_NA_FD_59537 | JGI IMG/M metagenome (GOLD analysis project Ga0066648, IMG submission 59537) | Groundwater microbial communities from aquifer - Crystal Geyser CG19_WC_8/21/14_NA | ecosystem: Environmental > Aquatic > Deep subsurface > Groundwater | place: USA: Utah: Grand County... | reverse complement strand
TTTGATTGTATATAGACGCCACCAAGGAACTTACCTGATTTTCCATTAACATAATTTAAAGAAAGACCAAGGGCAGTAGTACTTTCTGCAAATTGTGCATTAAGCTCTATCTTAGGTCGCAAATATGGTCCTATTAACAGGTAATTACTTTGTGACAGATCAATCATCCGTTGATAATCGAGATTAATATAAATTTGATTATAAATTTCGTAGTTTCCTGAATATGAAGTGAATACCTCTTTCTTCTGAAGTTTACCATCTACCAAAAGAGTATCCTGAGAATATGTATATTCCTGATCATCTAAGGACTCAAAGTTGCTTGTCCGTTGAAGTGCAAGATTTACACCCCAAAAATTTTTACCTTTTTGGTTTGTAATTCCTAACTCTGCAAAGTAGCCAAGTCGTAAGGTGTCAACAAATCGGGTTTTAAATAACTCGTATTTATTACCTTTATCAAACTTAAATTCAGTGGCAGTAATACCGAGTCTAATGTACCATGTCATGGTAGAGTTTGGTATGTAGTCTTCATTTTGTATCTGAGGACTGTCAATTTTTTCTATAATATCATTATAAGATTCAAAGTCTGGATCTGTGTTTATTTTAGCGGCTAAAGCTAATATTTGATCCACTAGTTGATTACATGAAATTGGCCTAGGAATCATACTTATAGTTTGGACTATATTGTTGGAAATATCTGTCCATCCTTTTCGATTTAATGTACTTAGAATAGCAATAATTGCTTTGGTGTCGGCATCAAGTACCCCAGGAGCGACAGAACAACCAGTAATATCATTTTTGATATATTGTTTGTACTTACTATCAAGTACTCTACCCAAACGATCACGGTCTATTTCAAGTTGTGACAAGTTTGATCTTTTTCCAAAGCTAGTAGTCCTTTTACCTAATAAAGCAGAGAATTCTGACGTGGTATTAAATTCACCTTTATCAAATATTGTAGCAAATCCATTTTCATTCTTGGCTTGAAGATCGAATCCTCCCAAAATTTTCTTACCCAGCATTTGGTAATGGTTTACTTTAACTAAAGCTTCTGTTGCATCAATATTAATGGAACTTCCGTTCCAAACTATTGAACTTTTACCAGATGCATCTTGATTAAGAATTTGAGAAGAACTCACATCATAAAGCAGCGTAAATGCAATCAGTAATATAATTTTAAAGAATTTTACCATTTTATCTTATATCTTTTATTTATACTATTACGCTTTGATATATTATCCTTAATCGGATTTATCCACAAGGCTTTCCATTCCCCATTTTCTTCCCCTTCATTGCTCAATTCACTGACTGAAACTTCAAGGCTCCATTCTCCAGCTGGGCCAAACATTAACAGATCAATAAAAATCATATCGTCAACATTGATATCCTCAACTTTTCCTTCATACGGATTACCAATATTATCTATATCAGCAGTTTTTTTTCCTAATATTAAGTGAGAAATACCAACCGTAGCGTCAACAGTTAGCTTGTATTTTGCATTTACATTGGGCATAGTTAATGCGATTAGTAGTGAAAAATTGGTTTCTATATTTAAAATATCTAAGTAGTGCTAATACTGCACAATAAATATGCATTGTAAAATAACTACATTAGAAGTATTATTTAATATACAAAATGATTTTATTCAATCTAACAACAACATTTTAAATATAAGAATTTTTAGATTTGATGCGTAAGTATCTTATAAATTATAAACCATACTATATTCATTTCAATACAGATTTGCAAATTTTTCACTTAACTAATAGCATATACGTTTATTATCTAAGCTGCACATTAGTTATTTATATAAGAAGAAATATCTAATCAAATACTGACTAACACAATCCTTATTCAATTAGTAAATAAGGCAAATATGATCAATGAAAACTTAAAGCTTTCTTCCGTAATCACAATTATATTATTATACCTCATGTATTATAATGGCACTTGCACATAGTCTTTTATGTATTATTGATTGAACTTCCAATAGGGAATAGATGAACCATTTACTTGCGTAAGCCCATAACGCTTTGATGCACCAAGCTTCTGGTTAATTAGATAAGAGATATCAGAAATGATGGTACGAGATGTGCTAAAATATGAATGCCCTGTCAATCCTGTATCTACTCCAGTCGCATCAATTGATTCTAAGCCAAGAAGTGTAATAACTCCATTATTAGAATCTCCTAACCTTTGATGACCATGAAATTGCTTTGAAACCGTTAATGCTAAATCAGATGCTGATGCATACAAAGTAACTCTCTCACAAGACCTTATTAGATCAGGAGCAATATCCCGTTGAAATACCATAGCATCAATATCTGGAGCAGCCAGAATTAACTCTCTAATTTTATTTCTAGATCCAGGAATTGAATTAGTAACTTTAAATAATACATTACTAATTGCTCTACTTCCCATACTATGTGCTATTATATACACATTCTCTGAATTTGTATTTGTTAAAAATTCTTTTAAAAACTGCTCTAAATGTGTTTGTGCCCAATCAATATTTGCTTCATCTTCCATATATTTTTGAAATAAATCCTGAGATGGCCAACTAAAAAAAATAGGTGCTCCATTAAATTCCAAATCGTGATGAATTTGTGCTGTTCTTTTTGCTGCATCTTCAAAAGATGTCTTATAACCATGAATAAATATAAATGCACTCTTATCCCTTGATTGGCTAACACGACTCCTTAAATTCGAATAAAAAGTTACTTTATCTTGAACATGTGTATTAGCTAATATAATATGTTGTGTAGGATCAGAAAACCTTGATACATTTAAAAAGGGTTTTTCAATTTCACCTACTTTATGAATCTTTGGAATCGTAATTTTACATTGACCATAGTGTAGATTATTTGATCGTTCTTTACCAAAGTCACCTTTTAATTCATCTTTGTTACGATTTGTAGCAAAGTTTATAGTTACATCAGTATATTCAATGTTTATACCTTGCTGTACCTGACCTGGAAACTCAATTGGAGCAGGCATATGCGCCTTAACAATAGAATCTACTTGACTTTCAGTAAGCGTTTTCGATTCTAATTGTGTAATTCTTTTACTTAACTCTCGTTTTGAAGTAGAGTTATAGCAAGATTGTAATAAAATAAATAATAAGAAGATAAAGTACTTAATAGATGCCCTTTTTAAAAGTATACTTTTGCGCTCCATAATAATTATTCAGATTAATTATGATATATACATCTGTCAAGATATTAATAAAAAATTACACATCAATAAAAACTAAATATTAAAATATATATTTTTATTATTTGGTCAAAAAATAACCTTGTAGTATCTTACTTGTAGGATATATTCTAACATTGTGTAATCTAATTATTATAATTTATATTCAATATTTATTGGTATTAGTGATGGCAATCACAGTGTTAATTGATTATCTAGATTTTATTTTAAATTGACTAATAATCAAATTTGGTACGTATTAAAAGCAAATTGGTACTACTTCTAGTTTAAAATTTAAAGATCTAACTACAACAAATTCATAAACTTAGTATACTGCAGTATATTTCTTAATTGTTGTAATTGATAAATAAACAAACTTCTGTTCCCAAGTTCTCGGTAATTTGTAAACGCTTTTATATGATTTAATCTACCGGTTACAAAATCAGTAATATTACATACCTTTATTTTGCCTTGTAACTGTATTGGAGTAATTGGCTGAGATAAAGAATTAAACCAATTTTCAAATTCCTCTGTATCAAATACTGCTGTTGTCTCAAAGAAAGTACTATTAATTTTTACATTGTAACCCTCTAAAGATCTAGAGGTTGATTGGCCATATGTCGGCTTTATTTTAACGTTATGCAAAGAATGAGAGGAAATAAAAGAATGTTTTGTTTCGTCTTCACACTTTTCATTCTTTACATTCTCTATTCTGAATTCACGCCAGTCTAAATCAATTAAATAATCTGCCAAGTCCTGCCCATTTTCGCGCTGTGTAGCACTTGCATTGCTTTCTAGCAGGTCTGATATTCTAAATGTTGTTCCTGGCATTTGTGCCGACAATTCTAAGGCTTTACGACTCCATAGATCAAACGCTTTGCCGTTCTTAGACAGATCAGGAAACAAGTAAACTTGCCTACCCTGCAACTCCTTACATTTTTCATAGTTTAGGCTGCTTAGATTATAAACCGCCATCCAAAGAAAGTTCTTAGGATCGTCAGGAAAGCCAAAGTACAAGGTTCCGTAAATGGCAGTTTTTGGAGCCTCAACCAACGCAATGGGATTAGAAGGGTAGTTGTTCAATAAATGAGATCCGAAAGGACAGGATACCTTTATATCATTCTTTTGATAAGCTGTCAACCAATCGGGTAATGCCTTGCTTTTTTCTTTACAATGTTTATCAATGATGGAATGAATAAAGTCCGTTCCTATGGTATAGTTATGAACATCAAATTGCTTTACCTGAATAGCTCTTACATTGGCTCTGCTATCTATAAATGGAAAGGTAATTGCTCCAGCTCTGTATCCATTGCATACTGTACCTAACCGATATTGGCTAATAACCTTTTCAACGTCCTTTACTTCAAACGGAAATGGAACCCGACTTAAAAGGTTCTGAAGAAATACGTTTTGCCCGTATCCGGTTAATGTCTTTTCTAATACCTCTACAGGAATAAATGTATTTTCCTTTATTGGCATTGACTTTGATTTTAATTGGGGTGTACCTGGCTTCCAATTTCCAACAGTGGAATTCTGTTGCTCTATCATTTTTACATACCCGTCCGAGTAAGGATTTAAATGATAGCCACATTTTATCTCGCTGTCACACCTTCCATATTGCTCCGGCAAATATTCACTTGTAACTGTATTAATATATCGTACAAGCTTTCTTTTCTGGCAATTAGGGCAAATATATTTCCTGCTGCCTTTTTCAAGGCTGTATCTGAATGTACTCATAGGATAATGGAAAAAATTATGTTTTGTTACGCCTTCACACTTTACATTCTTTACATGGAATATGAAAAGTGTGAAAAGCATGAAGCTCTAAAAACATCTTTTATTTTTATCAAAACGGCATGTAACTCCTTGTAAGGTATGCCACATTTCCAACTGTTTTGCGTTCAATCAGTACTCCGATTCCTTTTAACCGTTTAATAAAGTTAGTCTTACCAACTGACTGATAACCGTCTTCCGAGCAGAAGGTTCTATACTCTAAATATAAGTCTTTTAGTAAGGTATGCTCAGTAGGTCTTTTTTTATAGCCTGCTTCATCCATAAACAACCTTACGCTATCGGATTGCAGTTTATAGTTTTCTCCGGCTAACCGCACCGCTTCACTGTCGGTAAACTTCTTATGCTTCAACAGTCTGTCAAGTCCGGCAAGTACCCAATTAAAGACTCCGGATAACTCATTGGCAATTATTTTAGATGGCAACTCCCTGTCTTGTTCCGCCTCTGGGATAGTAACCTCAAATGGAACAATCAGGAACCGCCTAAAAAAGGCGTTTGTATGTTCCACATCTTTAGGTAGCTCATTGCAGTTGAACATCAGCTTTGCATACTTGTTAACTGTAAAAGGATCTCCATAGGGTAAACGTGCCTCCACTGGTTCTCCTGATGCCAACTGTTTAAACAATGCTGCTTCTAACTTCCCGTTGATCTCAGTAACATAGTTCAGCAACATATTTGCAATCTTTGCCCGGTAATATCCATTTTCATTGGTTAAACTAGGTAAGGTATAATTACTTACGTTTTTTGATCCTAATAAGGCAGTCACGACCTCAAAGAATACAGATTTGCCGTTAGCTCCGGTTCCGTAAAGCAACAGAACCTTTTCTAATTTTAGCGTACCAGGTTGAATAAATACATAACCTAGATACTCTGCAAGGATCATTTGTCTTTCTTTGTCCGGCAATACCTGATCCAAATAAGACTGAAAAAGTGGTGCTACTACATTAGGATCATATTCAAATGGCAATTGATAAGTTATAAAATCAGTACGTTGAAACGGCTTCAATTTGTTACCCTTTGGAGTAATTTCAAATGTTCCATTTTTCAGATTGATCAAAACAGCATCTTTGGACGGTTCCGGTGTAGTTAAATAACCGGTTCCAATAAACTGTTTAAAAAGTTGCTCTTTAAACTGGAAATATCGAGCCAAAAATTTAGCAATTCCCATTTTTTCCGATGCCTGCCCTAGAAACTCTTGGAATGCCTCTCTGTCAATTTCTGACCAGTATGCTCCGTTAAACAGGTAGATGAAATTATGATTTTTACACACCCCCCATTTGTTTTCCTCCGCTACTTTTTTTAGATTTTCAATTGATAGAATCAAGTAGTGTCGGGTGTTTAATTTAAAACTGTTAATTTCTTTTTGTATTGCTTTCCACTGCTCCCGTTCATTTGCCAATGTCTCGTCATTGTTAAAGCTTCCATCAGAGTTAATTAGTTTTCTTTTAAGTTCGTCAGATTGCTTTATAAGGCTTCCCAATTGTGGGTAAGCCAATGTATGAAAATCCAAAGGCTCAAGCTGTTCAATTAACAAGGTTAATATTGAAGTATGTTTTATTTGTTCGTCACTTACTAGCAAATCATTACGATGATCTATAAACGTCTGTGGTATAGTAAGAGGCTCAAACTTGGGATTTAAGCCTACATTAAAGTGATTATGGTGAATGTGGCTAGATTCCATTATTCACCCCCTTTCGCTTGATTGGTTTAGGTGCTGCCATTATTTCCGATAGCTTAAATCGTTTCAGGTTTCCAATCCGGTATGACTGTAGTAATCCTTTTTTCTCCCAATCCCAAATAGTAACACTGGAGACTTCCAATATCTCAGCTACTCGCTTAGTATCTATGTACTGTTCGGAGTTGAGGGTGGTTGTTTCAGAAATCGTTGCGGATTTCTGATTCCTAAGCAGAAAAGAATAAATCTCCGCTAACTGGTTTTCGATAGTATCGAATGGATTGTTTTTTGATAATGCCATTTTTATAGATTTGACTGATTTGAAGCAAAACTATATCAGGCCAACTAGTGGGAACCAGTGGGAACTAGTACAGAATATTTAGAATTTATTAATCAATTATTAAGCGAAGATCTACCTCTGCTTCCATGATATCACCAAGCCCGTTTTCTTTTATTATTTGTATAACTTTCTCAATACTTGCTTTTGAAACTTTTGAATTACGTCTATCTGCTGCAACCTTGGCCATTGATACATGTTTCATTAGCCCTTTACCACTAGTTTGTCCATGTTTTAAAGCAACCTCCTTTGCATTATTGTCGTTTATATTTAGCCTAAGGTAATAATACAATAATGCTATTTGTCGATGAGTTAGATCTATGGCTGGAATATCAGAAAAGGGGAGCTTGGATATTATTCCGCCTTCTACTAACTTTTCCTTTTGTTCATCTTTCTGCTGTTTCTTATGCATTGTCACTCTGTTATCGTGATAAATCAATTCATTTTCCCAAAAACTGAGTGTTGCTTTTAAAGTATCAATTGATTCAAGTTTTGATACCTGCGCTAAAAATAACTTTCCTCTAACCTCAATAAGATTGTTTGCTATGTTTTCAATTGCATTTTCTTTTGACAAGAGCCGATATGCATTTTTCTCTAATAAAAGAAGTTTAACACGATCGGCTTCAATCTCATTTTCAATTTTTAAGCTGTTATCGTAATCTCTTAACCATTGTTCCAGAAATTTCAATGTATTAAAGTTATGACCTCCTTCCATGGCTGGCATCCAACTTTGTTCTTTTAACCTTTCTATCTCAATTTCAAAATCTAACTCCATTCCCATTTGTAATAACATGATAATATCTCTTGAAAGTCTATCTAAATGCGATTGTTTGATTTTTCCAATCTCATTTGCAATGAGTTCAAACATGTTATCATTTGTATTATAGTATTTAGCTTTTTTACTTTTAATGTAATTGTACCTAGTTTCAGAAGATAGTTTAAGAAACTCCCAAGCAATTGCTGAATAATCGCTAATGTTTAAAAATTCATTCATCATCCTTTCAGTTTATGTTCTGCCATTGCATCAACAGCACCGGAGTTATCCAGTTTCAAATATTTCATGAAGTTCTTTTCGGTAGTATGTCCAGTTGCTTTCATGATAAGCTGTGAACGGATACCATCCAAATACATATTAGTAGCAAAACTCCTACGGGCGGTATGGCTGCTAACCTGTGTATATTTAGGAAAAGATTCAATCTTAATACGTCCGGCTATATTATGTTTAGTTGTGACCATTTCTGAAATCCCTGCCAACTGACACAACTCCTTTACATACACATTAAATTTCTGTTCGCTAATTGTTGGAAGAACTCCGTTATACTTTTCCAGAATTTTCAACACAATAGGCCGCAGTTGCGTAGACGGTGGCGTGGCGTTTGCTTTCTCTGGTATGATTTCAATATAAGGATTTCCTTTTAACGTAGTTTTAATGTTTTCTTTCTTAACCTGCTGCCAATCAGAAATCCTAAACCCGGTGTTACAGCCAATTAAGAACAAATCTCTTACCCTTTCCAGTCTTTCGTTTCCGACAAGGTCGTAATTCTCAATCAATGCAAGCTCCTTTTCGTTGAGGTAAACATCAACTGGATTTTCTGCCAATATTTTAGTATCATCCAACCACTCCCCATTATTATACAATTTTGCCTTACGAGCTGCCTTGAGGAGTACTTTTAATTGCTTCTGATAGAATCCTATATTGTTAATCTTGAATTTTTTTATGAACGTAAGATAACCAACATATTCAGTCCAAAGCTCCTCTGTCCAATCATTGAACATCAACGGCTTTTCTATTTGCCCTTGAAATTCTAAAAGGCTATTTTTTGCTGTTTTGTACCGCTGAACTGTTTTAGGATCTGCAATTTTATTTCCTTCAAGTAAACGTTTTCCAGTCTCAAGATCAGTGATAAAATTATCAATGAAAGGAAAGAATCCTATTGCTTCCGATTCTTTCGGTGGATTGATATAATTATCCAGCTCTTTTTTAAGAATTGATTTAGTGAATTCTACTTTTTTCGCGACATAGGAATTTGCCATGGAATTAGTAAAATCCGCTAAATCCTTAATGAATCCATTGATTTCATCCTTATTCCAAACCTCCACTACGTTTTTAACTCGGCTTTTAGTAAAATCCCAGTTTTTAGGGGCAATCTTAATGCCTGTAGAATAAATAAGCTGATCGCTACCAAAGCGATAACCTAAATAGAGCATTTCTGGCTTTTTAGATTTTGCTTTACGTAAACGGAAAAAGGCATTCGCCATGTTATTATATCAAGGTTGAACCTTACAAAGTTAATCGGTTACGCATTAGGTTACGCATTTGCCTTAATGAATAAGTAATTATTTTAATCTAGCTGAATGCCTCATTAACATATTTACACCATAACTAACTTCATATAAGGCTTATAAGCATATTCTATATGTATTTTGGAGATATTGGAATTAAGTAGGTTTCACCCCGGCTCCGGGTACAAAAACACCTGATAATCGATTGATTGTCAGGTGTTTTGATTTATAGGGGTGGCTAAAAGGGTGGTCAAATCATTTTTTGATATTTACTGTCTCATATTTCCTTTGTTTGTGTGTCGTTTGCTTATATGCGACCTTCAAGTCCGATTCATTATTTAATTCTGTGTCTGATCAATTCATGGCAACTGTATCTCGCCCAATCTCAGCATTAGATTACAATTAACATAACACCTATTATACAACAAAATTTAATTTGGTTTGTATCTCAAAACATGCTCTTATATATATCCAAACATACATTTTGTTTTGATAAATTGTGGTTATGTTAAGTAGAACGTGAGAAAGCTTGACTGCTACGCTTGTGAGGCATGTAATTATTGGGAATCAACATCCCAAAGACAAAAAGCAGCCACCATTCGCGTTATCTCGAATAATCTGATTGGAGGCTGTCTACGATTGTTCAAGATGCCACCCTACAAATGGTTTAACTGTAGCACAATTTGGGGCCCCATCCCGACCCGTCCCAGGAACACTGGTTTGCAGAATTGATTTGCCATCTAATAAATTAATTTCCATCCATGTAATTCCTGTTAAAGGAACTTTAAGCCGTCTCGACCACGTCGTATCAGATTGGCCAGCAGATGTGCCGATGTCGATATA
>Ga0066648_10002112_pt1 | contig 10120 bp, 6 predicted proteins | sample CryGeyCG12114_NA_FD_59537 | JGI IMG/M metagenome (GOLD analysis project Ga0066648, IMG submission 59537) | Groundwater microbial communities from aquifer - Crystal Geyser CG19_WC_8/21/14_NA | ecosystem: Environmental > Aquatic > Deep subsurface > Groundwater | place: USA: Utah: Grand County... | reverse complement strand
TGGCATACTTACCTTTTTCTGGATACCACACTTTCCGGAAAACGCCGCGAAGACCGTCAAGTTCTTGACAGAGGAGGAGATTGAGCGTGTCTTGGCGAAGATCAACCGCGACCGACAAGACGCTGGTAAGCCCGAGCCGTTCACAGCTAGAGCGATCTTGGTACCCTTCCTCGACCCGAAGCTATATGCTTTTGCAGCCTTGTTCTTCCTGCTCAACTTAGTATCCACAGCATTATCTTACTTCTTGCCGATCATCTTACAGTCTGGCATGGGCTTCAGCTCGAACAAGGCCATCTTGCTTTCCGCACCGCCTTACTACTACGCTGTCGTCCCCGTTCTGCTCAGTAGCTTCATCGGCGACAGATTTCGCATTCGGGGACCAGTCATAGTCTTTAACGCCGTTTGTCTGATTGTGGGCTTTTGCATGCTTGGCTTCCCACGTCAGGTAACTGTACGATATATTGGTACCTTCCTCGCGACAGGTGCATATGTCTCGAACTGGGCCGCACTGAGTACCTACCAGGCAAACAACATCACAGGGCAGTGGAAGCGAGCGACAGTTGTGGCAGCTATATCTGCCTGCAACGGACTCGGCGGTATTGCAGGATCGTACATCGTCAGAGCTCCAGAAGCACCTCGATATATGACTGCAATCTGGGTAAGCATTGGTAGCCACCTGTTGATGATCAGTCTAGTTGTAGTATGTACAGCGTGTTTTTGGCGAGCCAACCAAAGGGCCTGCAAAGGCAAAGGCATCATCGAAAGTGTCACTGATTTCAGATACACCTACTGAACCTGGCGAAGGTCTGGTTATACTAGTGCTCGGGGACTTATCACCCTAGATTACTCGCGAGCAAAGTCAAACATGACAAGCAAAGAAAGTAGCTTTCACCAGCCTTCCAATTCCTGCCTAGTCAGGTACTAATAGGAACACGATGTGGACCGTCGGATTGTCACGAAGGGGTTAGCTTACCCCGGGTCGACGTTTGATCTCGACACTTGGCACTGGGATGATTGATGAACGATTAGGTCCGCCGACGAGCCGGCCGCAGCATCAACAAGTAACAGATCACGGAAGTCCGCCAGATATCGCGACAGTATGGTTTGTCGTCGAATCAGGCAAGTGATCGACAAACGCGTGCGCTGTGTAGGTAGGTAGCTAGACCTCAAGACTAAGATGTCGACCTTGTGTCGTCATGCTCGAGCATGCAACAGCACGCGATATCTAAGTGACATGAGTACATGGCAAGATTTGACCTCAGGCAATGTTAATCCCAGTACCGGTTACTCCACATCTGCCTCGTTCGCTTTAGCCAAAAACTGATTTCGTTTTGGGCTGCCAGATGTCACATGCCCTGGATGCTTGCAAATCGGAGTTGGAGTTGGCACAGTAGTGGCAAGAGTGGGTGATCTGGTCATTTCTCCCCAACAAATGTGCTGTCCTCTTTATCCGAGCAATATGGAACCAATAGCCTAATTGGGGTTAGTACTATGCTTAGCCCCAACCAGGCAGCAGAAAATCATCATAATTGGAGTAGGAGTGTCTTTTTTTTGGCCTTCTGACGTTTTGACCGCATTCCTGCACTTAACCCTGGCGGTCGCCTTTCATACACCTCTACGTCTGCTCACCTTTGCGACGTCGCTGTTAAGCCAAAAGTCGTCGCCTCTGTGTTCTGATTAGATTTCTGAGCTCTGTGTCCTGCACTGAATAGATGGGCGGAGGTCTCTTGTGAGCTATTCACAGCCAGTTAATTGCTCGAGCTTCGCCAAGTCGAGGAAAGAGCATCTTCCACCCTGGACTGCGCGTCTGACTTCTTCCTCCGCTTCCATTCCGATAACAGTCTGGCGTATGTGGGTATCTGTTACAACCATTTGCAACCACTGTCCTTGCGTGCTCACCGTCGTGGCGGCCAGTCGGCTCGTAGCCGTCTTTTCCTCGAGATAAGTAGAGAATCTCTTTTCCTGCTCTGGTCTCGTGGCATCTCACATACTCCTCACATACGTGCAGCAGTGACTCAGCCTCTACCACTTGAAATCTCTTACTACAGCCCACATACGCTACCACAGGCCCCTCGTCCCTTTGAATTGGCACACAAACGGCGCCACCTTCCGTCGACTGCCACGTCTGTCAACAGGTATATTATTGTGCTCTCTCGCCCACTTTCTTTGTCTTCTCTTTCACACCATAAATCCTACCCAACTACCAGTACACCTCCCACAACACCACTAAGCGACACCATGGGCCAGAATGGCTTCTCCACACCTATGTTTCCCCAAAAGCCAAACATCTTGTATATCATGGCCGACCAGTTGGCGGCCCCTCTGTTGAAGATGTACAACAAGGACTCTCAGATCAAGACACCAAACTTAGACAAGTTGGCTGAGAAAGCGGTCGTGTTCGACTCAGCGTATTGTCCATCTCCCCTCTGTGCACCCTCTCGGATGGCTCTAATATCAGGCCAGCATATCTCCAAGATCGGAGCATACGACAATGCATGCTCGATCAACTCTGATGTACCTACTTATGCTCACTACATGCGAGCAGGTGGCTATGAGACAATCCTAGCAGGAAAGATGCATTTCATCGGAGATCAGTTGCATGGTTACGAAAACAGATTGACTGCCGACATCTATCCCGGTGATTATGGATGGGCTGTGAACTGGGACGAGCCAGACAGGAGACTGGAGTGGTATCACAACAGCAGCTCTATCTTGCAAGCTGGACCATGCGTGAGAACAAACCAGCTGGACTATGACGAGGAGGTCCTACACAAGTCCAAGCAATGGCTATACGACTATGCTCGAGAGCCTGCAGACAAGCGTCCATTCTGCTTGACTGTGTCTTTCACCCATCCACATGACCCCTATGCCATCGAGGAGAAGTACTGGGACATGTACGAGGATGTGGACATCGAACTCCCCAAGGTCACCCTCAAACCAGAAGACCACGATGCACATAGCAAGAGACTGAGATATGTCTCTGAGCTCGAGGGCCATGAGTTCACGGACGAGCAGATCAGGAGAGCAAGACGTGCTTACTACGGAGCCGTCAGCTACATAGATGACAATGTCGGAGAACTCCTCGACGTGCTTCGAAAGTGTGGCATGGAAGACAATACAATCGTTGTCTTCTCTGGTGACCATGGAGATATGATTGGAGAGAGAGGCTTGTGGTACAAGATGTCCTACTTTGAGAACTCGGTCCGAGTGCCGCTGGTCATCAGTTCGCCCAAACAATTCTACCCCCATCACGTAACACAGAACGTCAGCACCGTGGATCTCTTGCCTACTTTCGTTGATCTCATTGGTAGTCAACTAATGCCAAGCCTGCCAATGGACGGGCTCTCCCTTATGCCACATCTCTATGGTCAAGGAGGTCACGACACTGCCTTCGCCGAGTACATGGGCGAAGGTACTGTTGCTCCACTCATGATGATCCGACGAGGACCATGGAAGTACATCATCTGTCCAGCCGACCCACCACAGCTCTTCAACTTGGTTCAAGACCCTCTCGAGCTTGAGAACCTCGCTACCAGCACTGATCCCCAGATCAAGCAAGTGTTTGACGCATTCGAGAAGGAAGCTCATACCAAGTGGGATTTCAAGAAGATTACCGAAGATGTTCTCACATGCCAACGTAAGCGCCATTTCGTTTGGTCAGCACTCTCCCAAGGACGGTTCGAAAGCTGGGACTGGCGTGGAAGTGAACTTGACGATGGTCGAAACAAGTACATCCGAAGCACAATGCCGTTAGACGACCTTGAGAGAAAGTCTCGCTTTCCCGTGCACCCTGATAGGGTCGTACCGCCGACGATTGGGTATGAACATATGAAAGCCTTTAACACCACCCGAGGCGGACCTCCACAGAAGAAACTCATGACAACAGCCCAATTGTCCGCTCCTGCCCACTTCCGATGAAGGACACAGTTGCGGCTGAACAACAGGTCTAAAGAGCTACGAGGATGTTAGGATTACACTACATCATTGGAGATGTTGCTGTATGAGCTACGAGGTCGTTGTAATGGTTGATTTTGGAGCGCTTGAAGCGTCTTTTGCATGCGTACTGCGAGTCAAGCGAGGCGTTTGGGGTGCGTTAGCATGTATTGAGCCTTTGCAGATACCCGGTATAGTTGACAGATTACCAGTATCGTCGCCATTAGGCTCAGATAGTCAGCAATGAATGTCCTGCTGCAAAATTGTCCTTGGCTCTGCCGTAGTCTTTGACCGCCCTTGCCGCCCACAAAGTGTCTAAAGAGCAACCGTAGACCCTAGACTACTAGTCGCGTTCCGTCATTACCTCGCAGTCATCTCAGTAATCTACGCGTTGTCGAATATTTTGGACTCGAGGGGTCTCCGTCGCAACGGTGTCGTGACGACCTTCACTCTCAGAACCCCAACTTCATAGTTGTGGACCACTCTTTCGACACCCTAATAGTGAACCTGAGATACAGGTCTACCAGCCGTCTCAATGTCTGCATGCAGCCACCTCATCAACAACACATTCCTTACACTTTTCACGTAGACAACTGGACCAGATATGGCTCCCTCGCCCGCGCTGTCGGCGCAATCTGAAGACGACCTTTTCAACATACCAGGCAAGAGACCGATAGGCTATCAGACTCAGGATACAATCCCTGTCCAGCGTGTCGTAGACTCTCCCGAGCACGACACTCTGGCAGCGCTACCTCCTCTACCACAATCGCAACACTCCCAGACTCAAAACAATGCAGCCGGCGGATATGGCAGAACCACACCCAACAGCTCCAGCCAGTATGTAACACAGCCGACACAGATCATCAATCGCTCCCCAGGCGGTGCTAGTGTCACGGATATCTCCTCTCCTCCCCAGCGGCCGGTGGTGCAGGTAACCGCCTCTTCTCCTGTGACTGCGCCGAAACCCAAGCCAGCGGGCACGAATGGCGTCTTGGGCAAAGCCCTGGGCATCACAGCTCCACCTGGTACCCAGCTGGGCTCTCAATTCCGAAGACCGATAGGCCCTCAGCAGCATTCTCCCTCTCAGCAACAAGCACAATCACCACCTCCGCAAAGGCATGCTGGCTCTAGCCAACCGTTTCATGCCATCGATCTCAGTGACAGTGAGAAGGAAGAGCAGGAGAGAAATCGCATCAAGCGCAAACAGTTTACAACCTCGGGAAATAGGCCCCCTGTCAGTAACTCCTTCAGCGGTCTTATGGGCGAATTTGGCTATCAGCCATCGCATCCACAAGGTGTCAAGAGATCGAGTGATACACTGGCAAACAGCTACGGGAACATGCATAAAAGACCAAGGCAGGCGGCACCCTCCAGGGCTATGCCCATCAAACAATGGCAGCCTCCTCCCCAGGTGCCGTCCTTCGATGTCAATGACATAGTCGACCCGAACATGCGCAACAAAGTGAAGAGACTGCTTGCTGTGAACACCACGAACACTGCCAAAGAAGCACACGATGCTCTTATCGAGTGTGGTGCGAATTTCGACAAAGCTATGGACTATCTGTTGTTACTAAGCTCGAGGAAAGAGAAGCAGCAACAGGGTCGAGATCCCATCGTTCTCCCTAGTTCCGATGACGAACTTATGATGACTCCAGCGAAGATGGCCCCCAAGGGTATGGCTGTCAGTACCAGTACACAGGCTTTGCCACAGTCAACTCAGCAGATCAAAAGGGCACCGGTAAAGAGCATTGCACAGAAGTATGGAGGAGGTACGCAGCATCAGCCCGTCAATATTGCGCCAGCACCACCGAAACGTTTGGATGCATTTGATACCCCACCGCCCCAGGAACCGAAGAAACGTACTCTTATGAGGGGTCGCAAGAATCGGAGTCCTAGCCCTGCTTCGAGAGCGGCTAATGCTAAGGCCGCGATCGTACTGGAAGACTCAGATGCTGAAGTCGACTCGGGTGTGCAATCCGGTCGTGAGGATTCCAGTTTCGATGGACGAGTGCTGAGCTTCTTCAACAATTGTACCGCTCTGGAGTTATCGGATATGTCGGGTATACCCAAAGATCAAGCTGAGCATTTTGTCTCGTCTCGACCATTCAAGAGCATGCAGAAAATATTTGATGTTCAAAATCCGAACAACAAGAACAAGTCCAAAAAGGCAAACTCATCGTTTGGTGAACGAACGTGGGACAAGGTCTACGAAATGATGAAGTCCTATGAAGCCGTTGATTGGATTGTCAAAAAGTGTGAAAACATGTCGAAACCACTTGCTAGCAAAATGGGCAATTGGGGCGTCGATGTCTACGGCAAAGGCAAGAACGATACTGGGCTGGACCTCGTCAATCTACCTTCCGGCAACTCTCAAGACTCAACAGGCAAAGACTCTGGGATTGGGACACCAATCAGCGATGATGGTAAGCCGATGGGCGGCATGAAGAAGGGTTTCATCCCACAGCCAGCTTCTCTTGCACAGGGTGTGCAGATGAAGGACTATCAAGTCGTCGGGCTAAACTGGCTCAATCTGCTCTTCAAGCAAGGCCTCTCTGGCATCCTTGCAGACGATATGGGTCTGGGAAAGACCCTCCAGACAATAGCCTTCATAGCACACCTCAAGGAAATTGGCGAGTCCGGACCTCATCTGATCGTCGTCCCTTCCGCGACTCTGGAGAACTGGTTGAAGGAGTTTCAGCGGTTTGCACCTGGCTTGGATGTCCAACCATATTACGGTTCCATCCCCGAACGAGAACAGATGCGTGCGGATTATGAAGCTCAACGTGACACATTGAACGTGCTAGTCACCACATACGCGATAGCAAAAGCAAAAGAAGACACACCTTGGCTGAAGCGATTCGGGTTCGTATGCACAGTCTACGACGAAGCACATCAACTGAAGAACCCCACAAGTGAGGTCGCAACGAAACTCATCCGGATCAAATCAAGCTTCCGTCTGTTGCTCACAGGTACACCTCTTCAGAACAATCTTAATGAGTTGATGGGTCTACTCAAGTTTTTGATGCCTGAGCTATTTTGGGAAGTAGAAGAAGATCTGGCAGCCATATTCAAGCAATCCATCAGTGTCACCACTGAATCGGCATCGGATAGCCGCCAGATGCTTCTCTCGAAGCAACGAATTGACCGTGCCCGAAGCATGCTCACACCTTTCATTCTGCGAAGAAAGAAATGGCAGGTTCTCAAGGACTTGCCGAAGAAGACTAGACATGTTGAGTTGTGCGAAAAAACGCCCGAGCAGACAGAAATTTACGACCAGCAGCTTGCGAAAGCATGGGATATTCGTGAGCGCAAGGCAAAGGGGGAAAGAATACCTGCCGACGAATCTGCCAATGTCCTGATCAGACTCCGGCAGGCTGCGATCCATCCGCTGCTGTTCAGATACTTCTACACTGACAAGACATTGCGACGCATCGCGAAAACGTGCCCTCGCATCGAGCAGTTTAGAGAGTCAAACCCTGAGTTCATCATGACCGAACTGGTAGCATACGCTGATTTCGAGACCCATGAACTCTGCTCCAAACACACTTTACTACAGCCATACCTCCTCCCCGCCAGCAACTGGGAATGCTCCGGCAAAGTGAGCAAGATGCTCGAACTGCTAACAAAATTCAAAGCCGAAGGCCACCGCACGCTCATCTTCTCTCAGTTCGTCATGGTCCTAGATATCCTCCAGATAATTCTCAACAACCACGAAATCCAGCATCTCCGCCTGGACGGCTCGACAAGAGTCGACGAACGACAGGACTTGATAGATCAATTCAACGACCCCGACTCGCAGTTCCAGGTCTTCATGCTCTCGACCAAAGCAGGCGGCGCAGGCATCAACCTGACTGGTGCATCCCGAGTCATCGTCTTCGACAGCGGGTTCAACCCGCAAGACGATGTGCAAGCCGAAAACCGCTGCCACAGAATCGGCCAGACCAAGGATGTAGAGATCTACCGTCTCGTTTCGACAGACTCAGTCGAGGAACAAATCTATGAGATGGGCAAGGTCAAACTCCAACTGGATAAGGAAGTTTCGGGCGCAGACGGCGCGGACACGGCCGCTGAGCCCGTGGCGAGCGGCATCGCCACGCCGGCTGAACCTGAAGACGAACCTGGATCGAAGAAGGGACGGTCGAAAGCGAAGAAGGATGCTGGCGCCATCGATGGACTCAGCAAGCGTGAGCAAGAGGGCGCGGCGCTCATCGAGGATATGCTGTTCAAGAAGCTTGAAGGAGATGGGAAGCCTGCAGTGTCATCATCTTCACAGAAGAGTAATGGTGATGGTGTATCTGCTGCAGGCGCAGGCGTGAAACTCAAGTTGAAGACTGACGCCAACGGCATCAAGAAAGAGGGTGGAAGAGACGTTGTCGCATCCCTCGATGGCAGCGCAGACAGTCCGCTCACCGAACTTTCGAGCAGCGAGTCGGAAATCGACGAGAAGCCCTTCCGCAACTCCAAGAAGAACACGATGAAACAGGAGCGCTCTACAAGCCCTGGAGTTGCTGCGGATACTGGTCGGGGACGCCGGAGAGCTGCGGCGGCGAAAGCAAGTGAGAACTTGAAGGACCCGTTCGACGAAGATCTGGAGAGGAAGAGTGCACGGAAGAGGGGGCTCAGTAAGAAGGTGGACGACAGGAGCGGGCAGGGGCAGGCTACGATTAGTCGGAGTGGGAGGTTGGTGAGGGGTTCGAAGCGATGAGGTACTACTTACTTTTACGGTCGGTGTTACCATACGACTGGGTCGACACGATTGGTTTGTTCGTTTGTCCGGACCCTGGAACGCGCGGCTTGGTCTGAATGCGACAAGGCACGGTGCGGATGCAGGGCAGGCGTTGGATTGGACTAAAGTTGGACGAAGGAATGTCTTTGGAAACACGGCATGTACACTGTACGGTATCCTACGGGATCCAACAGATAATAGAGTGACGCATCTTACACTCACTGCTTTAGCTTGGAGCATTGAGCAACTGCATAGCATAGCAATGGCCATAGTTATTGCAGACCACAAAGATAGGTCTGGTCATGGGCGGAAGTCCTTGGAGCGCACCAGGCAAGCAACTTGGTATGTACGCTCAATTTTTCACATTCCAGCTCTAGCCATTCCTACAATGAACTCGTAAGGATTACGTTGATGTCATGACGCTACCTCCGACACGGCTCAACTCAATCGGTGCTCGTACCACTCAAGTGGCAACGCCTTCACGCACGTTTCAGCTGGGGTCCTGGGGATGCTCGTGTTCGGGCAGAGCTGTTCTCTCCGTGGGCGTGCGCCTGACACTGTATTCGCTTTATTTACAAGGCAGCCTTGTTGGAGTTGGTGTTCCATTGGTAACCAGCCGCATCGCTAAATTTGTACCCATAAGATGCGGTGAAGTCGTCGAGCACCGCGGGCCCGCGGGAACCATATGGGTACTCCATTGGCACAATCTCTGTCTTATCGTCGAGATAGTGGAGGATAGGGGTGAAGATGCGCCAGGAGGCGTCGAGTTCGTCGTCTCTAACGAAGTTGGAGTGGTCGCCCTTGAGCGCGTCGAGAACCAACGATTCGTAGGCCTCGGGGATCTTGAGGTCGGAGAAGCGTCGACGGTAGGTCAGGTCGAGTTCTGTAACGACGGTTTGCATGCTGAGACCAGGAAGCTTACTGTTCATCTTCAGGTATACGGATTCGTTGGGCTGAATACGAATGACGAGTTCATTTCGTGGGATGTCCTTAAAGATCCCAGAAGTGACGTCCTTGAACTGGATTCTGATTTCGGTCTTTTGTTCGTTGAGGGCCTTGCCTGCCTTGAGTATAAAGGGTACGCCGTCCCATCGCTCGTTTTTGATGAATGCTACCATGGCACAGAATGTTGGGCATCTCGAATCTTTAGGGACTGTGTCATCCTCCTTGTATGCTGGTTTTGTGCCGTCCAAGCTTTTACCGTATTGACCGATGATGACGTTCTTGGGCTCGATGGCTGGGATACCCCGAAGGACTCTGACTTTCTCGTCTCTGATATCTTCTGCTGAGAAGGAGATTGGGCGTTCCATGGCGAGCAGGGTGAGGACTTGGAGCAAGTGGTTCTGCATGACATCTCGAATGATGCCGAACTCGTCGAAGTAGCCACCGCGGCCTTCCGTACCGAATGGTTCCTTGAAGGTGATTTGTACGCTGTCGATGTGATTTCTGTTCCAGTTGGAG
>Ga0066648_10002111_pt1 | contig 10129 bp, 6 predicted proteins | sample CryGeyCG12114_NA_FD_59537 | JGI IMG/M metagenome (GOLD analysis project Ga0066648, IMG submission 59537) | Groundwater microbial communities from aquifer - Crystal Geyser CG19_WC_8/21/14_NA | ecosystem: Environmental > Aquatic > Deep subsurface > Groundwater | place: USA: Utah: Grand County... | reverse complement strand
GCAGACAGGAAAATGCATACGGCTATCACTCATTCCGCTCAAGCTGTTCGAGCGCGTCCATCTCGTCTTCTACCGTAGCACAGAATGGACGGAAAAGTCTCTGACAACGCTCATCCTCGCGAAGATCTCTCGTCGCAACTTTCCCTCTTACATCGTCAGTCGCTCTGCTAACATCTTCGAATCCCGATCGTTACTCCTCGAGTTTGAAGCAAGTCTTCGAACTCAGTTCAGAGTCGACAACTACCTCGAGTTCAGCAACATGCCAGTCTCCAAGCAAGTCGATGCGGTCCATGACATCTTTCTTGCCGTCTACCCACGATGGAAAGTGCTGCTGGCTAGAGAGCGAGAGAAGGAGCGGAAAGTCTACGAGACAGGCGAGGGTGCTTACTTACGCCGTTTCAGCCCGGCCTGGGTCTACACACGCATTGTCCACAAAGGCCTCTGGCCACTGGCACGGCTGAAAGACCATCGTCGCGAGCACGACATCCTCTCAGAACTCCTCGATCAGCGTCTTTTTCATGCTTCGAGACGTGGAGCATGGTACCAGCGCAAAGCACTTCTGGAGGAACACTACATGCATGCCGTCCTTGACTCCGAAGGACGGAGTGAGGAAGCTAACAAGAAGCACTGGAAACGGATCGCTCTTCGAACATGCGAGCAAGGTCTTCAAGATAACGAGTGTCACGTCATCTACCATTACGATTTACAGAAACGAGTTATGAAACTGGAAAAACAACTGAAAATCCCCAAACGAGAACAACATGATTTCGGACATGTCGGTCTGGGCAAAGCTTACGAACGGACAGTTGAAGGCGTGCAGATCGTCAAGGATCGCGAAGATACACCCTCGAGAGCACTTCGGCGTAAAGACAGTGCAGGGGGGTCCCGTGAGCGTGCAACCACACCGAACGGCACGAGAAGAGGCGCAAAAACAGTCTGGCTTGACGAGCTTGACACAAACGAGCACGTCTCGGTCGAAGCACTCACTCTCTCGCACTACCGCCATGTCCTAGGCTACAAGGGCTACCACTCAGAAGGCGGCATTCTGCGTTGCCTGTTCGGCCTTCTGTTCTACGATATCATGTTCGACGTCTACGTCCCGAATGTCTTCCAGACGGCATACCAAACCTGTCCGCTTGACCTGCACACGGACGCGTTCTACTCGGCACGCATCAGCGAGATCAACAGCCGGATCAACGAACTCGCGGAACCAGGCCGTGCCGAATGCATCTTGAGGCAGACATGGGCCCAACACCGAGAGCGCAAAACATGCGTCGTCGGCGTCCGATGGGAAGAATACGAGCTCGACGACCTCCTTGAGATCGTGCGCTGCTTCACTAGCGACGGATTAGGTAAGCTGGGCGTCATCATGCGCGTCCTGGCTCAAGAGTACGGCGCGCGAGGTGGTGGTGTGCCTGACTTGTTCCTGTGGATGCCTCCAAAAAGCGAAGAGCAATCCCAATCCGTCGGTAAAGTCATGTTTGTCGAGGTCAAGAGCGAGAACGACCGGTTGAGCGATACCCAGCGATTGTGGATTAGTGTCCTGCTCAACGCTGGCGTTGAGGTCGAGCTGTGTCATGTTGCCGCGAAGGAGGTCAGGCCGGTGTAGCATCTCATCTCGTCTCACACTCCCATCCGAATAACATCCACCGGCTCTGCCGTTCTTTATTAACGCGAATCAGCTTGATATTCATCCGGTGCTTATGTATAGTCCTTTCTCTCCTCCCCTCGTTCTCCTACACCCATCCATCGTGCATGACGCGTCCCACGTCTCCAACCCCCCTCTCGCCCTTCCAAGCCAGCCAGTCTCTCAGCCCCATCAGTCAGTCTTCCCAACGCACCACCAGACGGCCGCAACACCAAACCCGACCAATCAATCGACAACTGAGTACAAGCCAGGCCAGCCAGCACGACCCACCCCACCACAAGACGGGCTCGCAGGCAGGCAGGCACTGCAATCCGGCGCGTCGATCCCTTCAAACACCCCCGACCCAATGATCCTCACGCAGCGTCGCCGGTTATGACACGCCACGACCAGCTTCGTCGTGTCCGCGGCGCGACGCGATGCAACACAGCACAGTACGGCATGACCCGCTCACGGCGCGATAGGGGCCGGGTGCTCCTCGCGCGGACAGGACAGAATCGGGAAACTCTCGTCGATTTTTCCCACGGAGGAGGTGGGGGACGAGACATGCGCGACAAGAAAAGAATGGTAAGGACGTTGGGTGGGTCGATGGAGGTGTGATGCGAGACAGGCAGACAGGCGGGTAGGTCGGACGGACGACTCCCTGCGGAAAGAATGGACAGATCGAAGGACGCGGTCGAGATCCGCAGGTATGGTGCGCGCCGCATGATCTATGGAATTGGTTGGTAACCAGGTAGGTAAGTACTAGGTAGGTAGGTAGGTAGGGCTGGCTATACACGTGGACTGTGGATTCTCCTCCAGACCTGCAAAGACTGCGCTCAACGAGCGGGCTATTGCGACATCGCCTTAGAACGCCGATTAAGTTGCGTGTTGCGCCAATGACATCAAAGATCACAGTCCCCATGCCAAACCCGCCTGGACATGCAGAAGTAGACCATATCATGAACAATTTTGGATCCTGGCAGGAAGAAATTTCATTTTCACACACCCCTCGTGGTGTTTGTATACATCTGCACCGCTCCAACACCGGTCTATCATGACAACTTGGGCTTTCCAAACGGCAGCCCCATGAAGCTAGTGCCCTCAGGCACCCTTATCTTACCAAAGTTGTTGTCGATGTCAAGGATGACCTTCAGCGCGTTTCTGCTCCTCAAGTAGGGCAGCGGCGCTGTTGCTTCTCGCAGACCAACCGACGGCTCCATAGCTCCGGCAGCGCTCCTTTGGGCGTCAGCCTCCTGTTGTGAGCCTGGCATTGGTAGGAGGTTCGAAAGAACTTCGTACGCGGCAAGGGTAAACCCAAATTGTGGCGACGATCTGACGATACGTGCTGGACCACCCTTCCAGAAGGCCTTGAAACCCTCGTCTTTGAAAATTTTCCGGGCTGCATCGGCAACACCGTTGTATGTAGCCTCGCCTTTCCTCGCCTCAACCTGCAGTCTTGTCTTGATGACATCGAAGGGTGTGGTCAGGTAGGCTGCAGGCATACCAGCAATGGCACCAGCGGTCAGGAGTTGCAGGACACCAAGCTTCTTCTGTGGGGACTCGCCAAAGAAGTCTTTCTTCAAATGCGCGTAGGTGGGGAAATAAATGGCTGAGAAGGGGCCGTCACGCATCAGACATGCTGGAGCACCTTTGTAGAGACCAACGATACCCAGGTTGCGAATGATCCACATGGCGGATCGTCTTGGTACGGCGTCGCTCCGCTTGGCCAGCTCGCCCTGAACCTGCAGTCGGATCTTGACGATTTCGAGAGGATTCGTGAAAATGACCTGGCAGAAACCTGCTGTACCACCGGCAAGCATCTCGGCGGAAAACTTGATCGCGCCGGTCTTGTCATCGGTGAAGCGAGTTCTCACTAGGTCGTTGACGGTGAGCTTGATGGCTTTCTCAGGCGCGACACCTATCAGTTGTGGCAGCACACCAGCGTACAGACCTCTGAAGCCTTCGTTCCTGACGATTTTGCGGAAGCAGTCGATAGAGTTCTCGTAGAGTCGGTGACCAGGGGCGGAGCTTCTCTGGTTCTGCATTCGTGTCTTGACCAGATCAATGGGGTAGACCATGAAGGCGCCGAAAGCGCCGGCTATGGAACCAAGACCGAAGTGATGGGCAGACTCGAGAACAGCGTGTAGAAAGCCGCCGGTCTGTTGCACCACCTGGGCTGCCGTACCTCTGGCGGATTCAAGCTTGTGCTCGGCATCTTGCCAGCTGGCGTCCAGTACCTTTTCGAAGGCGCTCGAGTCCAGTCGTGTTGAAGGGGTATCCAGGCCAGCAAAGTGGAAGAGAATGTCAGCTTCCATGGGCGTATATTGGACGAATCTGGTGATGCGAGCGGCTTCGGCCAAGAAGTCGGATCTGCTGATCCTGCCATCTTCTGCTTTGGAGGTGGCACTGCGCACGATGAGATCAATGATGTCCATCTCACGCATTATGTTGGTGAAGGCTCTGACGTTGGCGTAGGATATCTTGGAGCCATGGCCGATGTTGCACAGGGTGGGCAGATTGTCTAGAATGTGGTCGGAGAGCTTGTGACCCGAGCTGGAACGGATGATCTTTTCGAAGGAGGCGGCGTCGATGTAGCCATCGTTGTCGGAGTCGTAGGCCTTGAAGGCTTGCCTGATTCGTTCCCCGACCAGACCTCGCATCATCTGGGCGAACTGGGGATAAGTCATGGCGTGTCTGTTCCTGGCGCTGCCAATGTAGAGGGTGGCCCATTCCGAGTCCCAATCGAAGGGCAGTGTTTCTGGACCTTTGTGAGCTTCTATGATCTTCTTAATCTCATTGATGTCGACTTGGCCATCACCATCGACGTCGAACAGGCGAAAGGGGGCTTCGTAATCGGCGTCTGGCTTGCTGATGAGGTTCTCGTATGCGTGGAAATCGGACATGGTGAGCTTGCCACGGCGCCTGCTGTCGGCGACGGAGAACAGGAGGCCATATTGGACTCTTTCGATCTTGTGCTGTAGGAGACGGGGTCAGTAGATGTTGGGCGACGCAGCAGTGGACGGGGCCGGCCTTACATAGTCTTCTTCTGGGGGCGCTATGGCGTTGACAAAGTCGTCTTGTGTCATGAAGAGCTCGCCATCCTCTTCTAACGAAGCGTATTGCAGGAATCTAGCTCGCGACTCGGTCGAGACGCCTTCAGGTGTTTCTGTCCCAAGCAGCGTCTCTTTCACCGTCTCCTTGATCGTCTCTGCAGCAGGCAGTGCCGCCATGGTGATCGAGTTCGTGGGATGCTGTGAGATAGATGGGGCAGTGTGTTCGTGGTCGGGATGAAGAAAGAAACTCGTCCACAGCGGGAAGCAGAAGGTATCGCTAAGGACTATGAATTACCAAGCTCGAGCTCGAAGGATGGCCAAACAACGGCTACTCCCCTGACGATAAAGAAACAATAGTGTATAACTGCAATGCCAGTCGTCAAGAATCGAAGTGATGATAGAGTGAAAGCTGAGCTTCGGGCTTGCTGGCTTGCTGGCTCGCAGGCTCGCTAGGTCGCTGGATCGCTGGGTCTCTGGGGTACACGGGGGAGATTGACACTCCCTTGAAGGCCATTCCAGAAACTTTTTACGAAGCTTGCACCGCGCTCCCCACGCTAAGTGTGATCCAGGAACGCGAGCCGCCTCCCGTCCGACCGAATCCCGATCGGTCAAGTCCCTGCGTTTCCCGAATGGGTCAATAATGTGAGAATGCACATGGAGTGCGGCCTTCACGGCTATGACAGGATCTTCGGGTACTGTTCGCGAAAGATATATATCTAGAATCAAAGTCTGCGAGGAGGAACTCCAGCGCACCAATTGCTCCTGCTGCCAAAAGCTATGTCCGCTCGCTCTTGCCCTAAGTCACACTATGCTCCGGGGCATCAAACACAACAAATGCCGACATCGCAATCCTCTCATAGCATTTCAAACATTATAGATACAGGTGCGAGAATCGTAACGGTCGTCAAAGCTGATACGCCAGCGCCTCCTCCCTTCAGCTTTCTTGGTAATCTCGGTAGTAGATTCCTGCGTTGTAGTCCGCTATGTCGTGATATGAGTCGCGCCCGTACCGGTGCATCGGTATTTGTAACACTTGTTGCCCACTGTGAACCTCTCCACCAATGCCACTGTCGTCCGTTCGATCTTCCTCTTCGTATGCTGCATTGTTGCCACTGTCACTGCTGATGCTAGCTCGCGATCGGTGCGATGTGGCTCGCGACCGCCGTCTGCTGTGCCCATAAGCCTCTTTTCGCGTCATGTGCTTGAAGCCTTGATTGTAACACTGTAACACTCGTCAGTTGCTAGCTACTGCAGGCTGTGGGGAGGGCCCTACACATCTCTCAACGTCCTGCCATTTCTCCCCAAGCTCTTCTGCCAAACTTCTCCACATCCGCTCACGCACACCCTCGCGGTTGTAAGCTGTAATGACTTTTTGTATCCGGGCAGGTTCCCATCTCGCCGGCTCCGCTCGCTCGACTTTCAATCTTGCGTACCGTTTTCTGCACGCATTTCCTGTCTTGGTGCCCCGGAAGAATTGCTCCGCGATCTGATCCCACTTCAGCCGTCCCGCCATTTCAACAAGGATATCATCCATCTCGAGCGTCCAAGGGCCGTTGCCATTGTTGTTGGCTTGCGAACTTGCTATTGGCAGAGAAGCTGCCCTGATATGCTGTACAGGCGGAGCTCCTGATAGCGGCGTGGGCAGTGCTGTATAGTGATTGTGCATAGTCGCCTGCTGATAGTGACCGTACGACTGCTGCTGTTGCTCGTCCAGGTAGTATGTTGGGTTAGAATCCCACATGGGCACAGTGACCATAGGTGAAACGGCAATCGCCATGGTGCTAGATTGACCGGTTGTGCTGGCACTCCGGCTGGCGTATGGAGCTCGTCGCTGTGCTGTAGCTCGAGTCGATGAACGTATGGCTCGTGGCATAACACAAAAGAGGCGTCCACAAAGTTGAGACCGGGTCAGTAGACCTTGGTCGGTCACGCTCGGGTCGCGCTGTGTATATAATCTAGACCATCGAGTGTACAACAGCTGCTGTCAAAGCCTCAGTCCAAACGAAAACGTAATAGCAGTAACGAGCAATGTTCCAAGTATTGGCTGACACTTCACGTTTCTTACCGGTGGAAATGGCAGAGACGTTGAACATATAATGGTTCCTGAGCCCATCGTCTTAGCATGCAGCTAAAACCCCAAAACACGCTTGTATAGTCCAAGGCGGCAACTGCTGGTGCTCTGAATGGACGAGGCACGCGGGTGCCACTCTGAAGCACGAACATAGTGTAGAAGTTCAGACAAGGTTGTCTCGGAAGCGTTGGCGGAGCGTTTCGACGACTTCCGGTACGTAACGCCTGAGAACGTCGCGTTTGAGGGACGAAACACGTCGATCATTGGTCAAGCTCGAATGAACCATGCCTGGAACGTACCTCAACAGCCGCGACAAGCACTCTAGGGTTTGAGGCTCAAGAACACCATTGGAGTCCAGCTGCATGGTGACCAATAGAGCGATAGCCGCCGGTGGTAGTACATATCGTAGCAGCTAGAAGAAGCACCCGTACTCAAGTGGGCCCGGTCCGCTCCTTGTCGAAGGATAAACGTTACGAGAACTGTCTAGTCAGTCTTTGCAGCGGCTGGGTGCAATTGACCGTCCGAAAATGACGCAGGTGAAGCAACCTGTTTGTCGTAGTCGTCCAAATCACGTGCGTCGCCCGGCCGCCAGGCGTGTGGAAAAGCACTTTGCACGTAGCTTTTGACCTTTTAGTGTCCTTGCGAAAAGCAAATGGCCATGACTACCATGACTCGTGAGAGCCAGGACTCGTGCTTGTGAGCATTCCGGTACCAAGAAGGAAGGCTATAGCCCGAGCGGGTAGACGGCATGAGGTGTGAAATCTGAAACTTGTAGACGCCGCGTTACGCGCTCTCGCGCTCGACCATTCTAATTTTGGCCCCCTCAATGTCGATCGGATTCGTCAAAAGTCCTGCTTATTAGCATTTCGATTGGCCACGGGGTTCTGTTCTGGTTGGGACACTTCTATCGAGCTTCGTAGATACATCTCGAGTCTTGGATTGGGAGATGAAGCTAATGACGCCTTAGGCATCAAGCGCTCCACAACCCACCAATGTGATTGGTTGTACGTTGAAGGCCTGCTCATGCTCATGCTCATGCCTGGAAGCCTGAGATACAGGCAGTCCTGACGGCACCACAAGGATCTCTAAGAGCAATGTTGTAGATGCTACAGCAGTCATTACAGTCAAAATCTGCTCGAGTCTCGGACTATGGGCGCTGTCCTCCAGGCAGCGGTGTATTTGTGCTTCGCCTGGTTCTACCTGCACCACGGCTGTTAGGAACTATCAAGTCCTAAGCTCAGGGGTACAATATCTGTACAGGGGATATCGCGAAGCACAGTAACCAGTAACAAAAGTGCATCAATGTTCGTTATCTGTTTACTGTCTAAGTTCTCGCTGGAGAAGCTTTTGGGTCATCAAGTCATCTCAAGTCGTTAGGTCTAGAGCTTTATCGCTCTGCAACATTGGTTCTCTTCCCTGAACGTCTTGGCTACCGCCGGACTGTTCTTCCACCCTGCAGGCTCAAAATTCATTCAAGTTCTGACCATCCACCGTCTCTCGTCCTTGCTCATCCTCTTGTAACCACCATAGTAACCTGGCTCCTCGATCGGGGAGATGCAATGCACAACAGGGTCTTCTGAGAATTGAAGCTGCCGCGTCCTCGTCGTGGCTTTCTGTGTTTTCTTCAAAATGCTGCGTGACGTGCTGCTGTTGGTGTATGTGTACGTTGGCTGTTGAGCAACAGTGGCGAAACCTCGCTGGTTGAGCTTGGTGTTTCGTGCTGTGGGAGACATTGGAAGTGGTGATGGTGGCATCATTGGCGATCTCATTGGTGTCATTGGTGTAGGTGTGACGGGAGATCTCAGTGACAGGGTTGGTCTTGTTGTCTGTGCAGCCGCCGGTGCGATGTTGAGCGAGAGCTTTGGCTTCATGGCTCTTGAGGCAAGCATTTTGACTGATGTTTGTATAGATATGTTATGATGACTTGAGTGTGTGAATTGAAGTATTGACGTTGTGAAAGATGACACTAATATACGAAGATGCTTTTTGCTTGAAGAGACTTGCTCTGGTATAAGATGTTGAATAGTGGTTGGTAAGGCGCTAGGCTTTAATGTCAGTTGGAAATTGTGATTGGCCAGCCAATCTGAAAATAGATGCAAAGCAAAGGGCAGTAAGAGATTGGAGACGATAAGTGCCAGACGAGAAGGATAGCATTGAGCAAGAAGAAGCGGCGTCTATATAATCTGCTGCAGAGAGACATGATCGGAGACTTCTCCACATCTCCGAAAGCATGCCAATCAACAGAGGGTTGGAGCCGCGACGCCAACCATTGTCACCACGCGGCGTCCAATCAGTCCAACGATTTCTTGATATCAACTCGCACGACTAATGCAGGTGCGTTGCCGCACTTTGTGATATTGATGTGCTAGACTCGCTGGTCTCGCCTCGCTTGAGAGGCCTGGCACTCAGCTGGGAAAGACAGTGACAAGATCTACCACAAGGATGGGTTTCTACCTGGGCTTGGATGGTAGATACAGTATGTGGAAAGATTTCATTAATGTCGACTCGCTCCTAGAGTGGTCTAGCATGAGCAATGCCTAGGGACAAAGGATGCCACCCGAGCCTAGCAGAAGCTAGTTGATCTTTGACGAGCTCGGTAGCGCATTTCCCTGCTGCAACCATTCGTACGCAGGCACGGCAGGCAACTGGCTTTGCAAAGACATGCACGGCGAGACAGCTTCACGCACAGGACTAGCTGCAGTGTGACGGAACGAGCACAGATACCTCTCGGTGAATTTCCCCTACAGCAGCCCGCATTTGATACCTCAAGTGATTGGTCTGGTGTGTTCTTGTTTTGGCGCATGCATCTGCACGAGCTGCAGTGTACTAGGACACGAGCCTGGGTCGCTTGACCTGGGAAGCAGACACCCGTCGATAGTCATGTCAACCGGGATTGTCAGAGCTTGTGAAGTACGAAGCTGCATGCATAGGAACCTCTAGCGAATCTTGCCAGACGGACGTCCCATATCACATGCGGAAAGCAAGGACTAGAGGTACCACGGAGAGCAATGTAGGTGATACCAGAGCGATCAGAGAATTAACCAGAAGTGAGAGATGCGTTTTCAGGGAGGTCACCGAAGCTTGACGTCGTGATCTGGAGGTGTCGAAGCCGGTTACTAAGACAAGTCAGCATACGAACAATAACAGCGGGGCCTTACCTCAAGGAAATATTGAAAAGCTGCATGATAATGTTCGGTTGACCTTCGTTCGTGAGGGTGTCAATATCGGTCCTCACCACGTAAAGATCGGTCGCACTGAAGGGATAAGATGGCGATGTGAAGTTAATGGCTGATATTCAAGTCGAGCTACTGGCGAAGCGAAGGCGATCAAAGGCGGCAGGTTGTGTCTGTATTGTATTTGTGACAGGAAAAGAAATGT
>Ga0066648_10002110_pt1 | contig 10130 bp, 18 predicted proteins | sample CryGeyCG12114_NA_FD_59537 | JGI IMG/M metagenome (GOLD analysis project Ga0066648, IMG submission 59537) | Groundwater microbial communities from aquifer - Crystal Geyser CG19_WC_8/21/14_NA | ecosystem: Environmental > Aquatic > Deep subsurface > Groundwater | place: USA: Utah: Grand County... | reverse complement strand
CTGCCTCTCGGATCTCCTGGTGCCGCCACCGAAGCTCTGATGCGCTGAACAGCAACACCGTGGCCTCGCCGAACTGCTCCATCTGGCGCGGTCCACCTGCCCCAACCTTGAGCTCGGGCGACCAGGACTCTCCAACCTTGAACCAATCCACTGGCGTGCGGCTGTAAGCGATGGTGACGTGCAGATCGGCGGCTTCGAGAGTGGTTTCAAACCCCTGCTCTTTGGCCCAGCGGATGATGTCAGCACCGTTCTTGACGTGGCGGCTGACATAGAGCGTTTGCGGCTCGGCATCAGCAGTGCGGCGCAGTGGGATTACGTTCGACGGCTCATCGTCGGCATCATCATCGTCTTGACCGAGATCAACATCGGGAATGTCGGTGCCGAATTCTTCCAGAGCGTCTTCCAGGCCCGGAAAGATGGAGTGCTCCACCAGTGTGGTGGCGCCCGCTTTGGCCAGTGCTTCGGCCGGGTACAGGTTCGCCGTTGTCAGCGTGCCGAGCGTATTGGCGATCTTCTCGCCAATCTCCGCCCGTTCTTTGCCGCTGATCTGCCAGAGCGGCGCCCAGATGTAGTGGACTTCTGGCGGCCGATTGCCAAGTGCCGATCGGATCAGCGCTTCATCCATGCGCGCCATGGCTGGCGTCATTTCCAGCTGCTGCATGGCGCTGAGGCGATCGTAATAATTGCGCGTGTCCGACTCACCCGTTGCGTTCATGCCCGCTGGAGACTGGCCTAGCAGCCGTGTGGCGGGAATATCTGCGGCACCGGATGCCAGTTGAAAGAACCGGTCCAGCACTTCCGGCAAGGTGGCGAATGACGCCGACTTCTGCTCGTACTCTTCTTCCTTGTCGAGCATCAGCGTGCCGTTAATGCCCTTGCCCATAGCAGCAAGGGAGTAGCGGCTGATCAGTTTGCCCTCGTACTCAGTGTTCCCGATACTCTGCATGAAATTGGGAACACGAATAATGTCCACCTTGGCTTCGAAGACCAAAGAGGCAATGTTCGCTGCCGTACCATCAGCCTGCTTAATAGCGCTCATTACTGACTGAAGCACGCTATCGCCCCAGCCTTGATGCATGGCGGCAAATTCGTCATCAGCCTGCGCGACGCCGTGGAAGATGACGAGGCGTGAAGGGTGGATGTTGACCTGTCCACCATCAGCCGACCTCAGCTGGTACATGCCGGGTCGGCCATACCACTCGGATGCAGGGTCGCGGTCGATCTCTCCGGCGGTCAGTTGCTTGCGCGTGAGCACCGTGAGGTACTTCAGCCCGCCCCGGCCAACTCGCTCCGAGTCGAATGGCTCTGCCAGGTCAGCATCACCAGTGCCCAGGACGATTGCAGCACCACCCCAGAGCCGCGCCTTGGTCCGGGCTTCAAGCACTCTGCCCTTGATGTTGAGCCGCTTTTCCTCGGCCTCGATCGCTTCGATCTGCTTGCCATCGGCCTGCCAGTTGCGCCAGGCGCGAACCGCGTCAAAAGCGGGAATGTCCACGATCTTGCGCGGAAGCCAGGCGCCACGATAGGCGGCCAAGATCTCCGCATCGTTCAGCAGCGTCAGACCATAGACCGATGATGCGGCCTTGTCCCGATCGGTCCCCATGCGGGAGACGATGTTGGCCAAGCCGTCGCGGGCAAAGCTGAGGATATTTCCCATGCCCGCTCCTAAAGGTTGGCCAAGGTGAAGGTTGATCCATCAACCAGCAGTTCTGTAAGGGCCCACACCAAAGCGTCGGCCCGGTCAGGCGACCCTTCGCCGACATACCCAGATGCAGTGAAATTGCTCATTTGGTCTTCAAGGTCGGGGAACTGCCCAACATGGTGAACCTTGCCTTGCTCATAGAGAGCGCTAACCGGCTCGGCTCGCACGGCTTTGCCGCGGCTTGCGACCACTTCCTTGAAGGCGGCCTTCTTGTCGGCAGTGGACACGGTGAAGCGCACCATGTCTCCACCGAAGTTTCGCTCGGCCACAATGCGATCGGCACGATGACGATGATAAAGCTCGACCGCTCGCCGGCCCCAGCCTTCTGGAGACAACTGGCACGTGCCATCCTCGAGAACGTAGGCTTCTCCGTTCACGCCCAGGCCTGCCACGACAATGCCGATGTCGTCACCGCCGCCATCGCCCCTAGTGCCAGACGGATCAACCGAAACCACAATCCGTTGCAGTTCTGGCGCTTCCGCTACCCGCAAACTGTCAATGCCGGGCATCTTGCGCCCGTCCGGCGCTAGCCGGTCCTCCATGGACCACAGCGCTCCGTTGACCTCGCTCGCCCATTCGCCGTCTTCAAAGCGCAACCGCTTAGCTGCCGACATGGAGGCAAGAACATCGAAATATTCGGGTGGCAGATTGTCCGAGTTGTCGGTCGGGTTGACCTTCATCTCGGCATAATCGCCCGGGTTGGGTAACGCTTCTTTCGTACCGGGCTTCACATGGGCCCGGAATAACTGATAGCTCCAGTGGAGCTTGGATGGCGGGTTGCAGTCGAAGTAAGCCTTTAGGGCAAGGTGTGCGCGGCCTGTTGCCTTAGCTATTTCCGGCGCCAGTTCCACCAGCTGGGCCAACCGAGACATCGCCGTTTCGACTGATGCCCAAGGGATCTGACTGCTCTCGTTGAAGTAGAGCGTCACGTATTCCTGGCCGAGGATCTTCTCGACACGTTCTTTGTCGTCTAGACCGGCAATCCAAATCTGCGACCCGTTCGGCAGCTCGACATAGAAATCCGTCTTGTCAAACCGTACCCGTAGCGCGGGGAAGCAAAGCTTCAGAACCTTGGGGATCGTATCAGACCAAACCGAAGTCTTGGCGTGGTTGAAGCGAAACCGGAAGATCACATGCCGCGATCCGGGCGCGTTTATGGCCCGCTGAATGAGGGCTCGGATCAAAACGAAGGTCTTACCCGAACGCGACCCGCCCCTGAGCAAGATGTTGCGAGCTGGACTGGCCAGGAGGCGATTAGCCTCCCGTTGTTTCTCCGTTAGTTTCACAGACGCCATGGATCACAGTTCGGCATCCTCAGGGGAGACAGACAAAGCAATCTGGCCGGCATGGTCAATCTTGTCGGCGAGCCCCAAATCGCGAGCAATGATGGAAGGGTTGAGCAGCCCTGCCGATGCACCCTCGAACTTCTGGGTGCGGATAATCTCGTCCGCGCGCGTGGTGACTACGGAAAAACCTTCCCGCGCGCTGTACTCCGCCCATGTTGATCGATCGATATCGAGGAAGATGCAGAGCCCGGCAACAGTCATGGCCCGCATCTTTGCAATCGACTCTATTTTGACCGCGCCCTGATAGGCAAATGCTTGCGCCTCATAGAGAGGGTTGGCTTCTACCCATTCGAAATACTCTATGCAGGCTGCCTCAAGATCGTCAGGAGTCGCGAAGATCGGCTTGCGCCCATGGGAGCTGCGCATCTGCCAAAATTGATTACCAACAGGAGCAGCCATTAATCTCCACCTGCTTCTAACCACGCCACAAGGATATGCTCACAGCCCAGCATCATAGCCGCGATGGTCTCGTGCCGGCCATCCACGATCCAGAACCGATCACCGCGCCATTCACCCCTTGGGCAGGGCCACGGCTGGGCAGGTGCGCAACTCATGCGGCGCTGCATGGCTCGTTCAACATCACCAACGGCCATGCGGTCTCGGCAAGCCAGTACGACTTGCTCTATCGGCACATAGCCCGTGATGACCTTAGCGCCTGGCGGCACAATCATGCTGCGATCTTCGGGAATGCGCAGCGATTGCATTGGCTAGTTCGCCTCTTGGCCTTCCATCTCAACGATGGCGTCGAACAATAGCCTAGCATCACAGGCACCAAGCGTTTCGATCGCTATCGCAGCGACGGCGGCAAATAGCTCGGCAATCTCTTGTGGATCGGTGATTTCCGCTTCACCGTCATCCTCGTCGGCGCTGATGAGGGTGAACATCGCGGGGCCTGTGATTGTGGATGGGGTTAGGCTGCGGCAGCGTCGACCTTCCCCGCTGCAAAGAGGGCCGCATGAGGGTCCCACTCAACCGTCTGGTCTGCGCCCGCCTGATAGCGCCCGGCTTCGGGGCCCGAGACGGCTTCAGACAGTCCTTGGAGAACAGCGTTGCCCACACCCATAGCGTTCGGCGCTGCGCCTGCGGAATAACTCACGATAGGGCCGTTCCACATCGCATCACGATAACGGGGCCACACATCACGGTAGCGCTCAATGAACACTGTCTTGCTAATCGATGTGCCGCTGATCTCGGCAACCTTCGCCTTAATCTTCTTGAACTGCTTTTCGGATGGCGGGCCTTCCATGCCGTCAGTGAAACCTTCAAACCAAGCCTTAAACTCGGAAAGGGTCATGGCAATCTCCGATGTGGATGGGGTCGAGCGGGCGACTGCGGGCTAATGAGCTTCTGATGTATTATTCGCCGCGCTCGATGAGGTACGAACCGGACTAGACCACGCGCTACCCACCCCGGCTTGCGGATCTGGCCTTGGTCAGGCGCGGGCTGCATCGCAACTCGCTCCCAAGACTTCGATCAACTCACGGGCCTTTAGCCTTGTCCGTCTGCCGGTTCGATTGGTTGCGTCTTAAACAACGCGATTTGTGAGAGACAACGTTGATTGCGTCTCTGGAATGAGCATCAAGACGGGCCGGTCTCGGTGGCACGTTCGTCCACCATTGGCTCTGGATCAAAGATGGTGTGCACTACCACCAATGAAACGGTGCCGGCAGGCCAAACCCTCGTTGCCGCCGCCTTGATTTGAATTGAGGGCAGAACATTGTGCCACTCGACCTGCACGTGGCTCCTGCTCGCCGCGCTCGCCCTACGGTCAGGTTCGGGTTACCGGCGTTCCTCAAACTATAAAGCCCGCCGCCAGATTATAGTTTGGCGCTTGGAACTTGAAACTAGGGGTGCGGTATTCAACAGGGCCGGCCCGTCGGCACTTCCTGATTACTGACCGCATTTCGTTGGCCCGAGGCATCTAGGCGACCGTCTCGCCACTCTGCCACCAACGCTCCGAGAATCTCTTACCTGGCCAGCTTGTCGGAAGCGCCTGTACCGGGAGCTTTGCAGAACAAGGCCTGCAATAGGAATTTTGGGTGCAAAAAGGAATGCGACGATCTGCTGCTGGATCGCTGGGTTCCGCCGGGCAAAGCCACAAGTTACAGCCATAAGGCACGCGGGTTATCCGAAGGATAAACTACCCTGCTTCGCGATCCGACGCAAGCCCCAACAAAATCTCATCTGGGTTGTCCAGTTTAAGCCGGGTTTCGCGCCCGAAAATGGTCACGGTAGCCTCTACAACACCGTTGCCTAGAACCTCCTCGATGGTAGCAATAAATGTTGCGAACGGCCCTGCGGATACCGTCATCTGGCGACCCGGCCAGTACATTCGGTTGCGGCGGTCCTTTGGGTCTTCTGTGGTCGGGATGCCAAACTCGCGGCGGCGCTGCCGGCGAAGGAACTCAGCAACATGCTTGTCCTCTATGGACATCGGGCGGAACTCGCCGCGTTCGTCAGCCGACCGGACGAAGCTTTTGACGCCTTGGCAAAGCCGCACATCCCCGAAATGGGGATTGCCATATCGATCGTGCCGTTCCTCCGGGAACTTGAGAAAGAGATAGCCGGTCAACAGCGGGCGGAACCGCACCTTGCGTGCTCCGGTCTTGCGGTTGCGATGCTGGATGGATTGGCTAGGCAAAAACACCCTAAAGCCTGCACGGCGCAACTCGCCCACGGCCTTCTTCTCGCAGCCAGGGTTCGTCACCACCACAAACCAGTTGCGGGGCTCAGTGCGCCAGCTCGGCTTCTTCGCTTCGTCTGCCATTTGTCTCAGCCTCTTTGGTATGGATTAGGTGGGGGTGTCTAGCAAAACGGCAGCGGCAAGCAGGACAGCCAAATCGCTCCTGCGACGCCAATGCCAATGCCCAAAAATGGGACTGCAAACATCGCGACCATCGTAACGAAGCCAACGATCAGCAGCGCGCCTGCCAGGATGCCTGCAAAAATGCCTTCGAATAGCTCGCTCATTCTTCTCTCCCCTTGTTCACAGAATGGGTGGGTCAATAAGCCTTACCGCCAGCCTTGGCGCGGTTCTCGGGCTTGTGGTCAGCGCGAGCGGCGTTGTATTCGGCCTTCTCGACATAGGCACCGCCCAGATCGAGACCGAGGAAGCCCGCAATGTCGAAGATGCGGTGCAGAGCGTCCGCTAGTTCCACCTCCACCATCGGTCGGTGCGGGAGCTTGTCGTCGTTGATGCCCTTGCGATGACCTTCCAAAGCCTCGCTAACCTCGGAGTGGATCAGCGCCAATTTGCACGGCACGGTGTATGGGTTGGCCCTAGTGGCATCGTCCCACCATCCCGCGTCCACAGATCGCCCATGAGAGAACTGCACCAGTTCGTTGATGCTCTCGGCTTTGCTGCTCATCATTCGCTCTCCTTGTTCACACACTGCATGACGCCGGATATCTGGCCGCAGTAGCTCAGTAGCTTGCCGTCCTTGGTCAGGAGGCCGAAGGGGGCGTTGGGGCTGTTGCAGCCCTCACAGAAGCTCACCAGTGCGCGGGGAACGATCACATGCCCTGACCGCTCAAATGCTGGGCCGCTGACACGGAGAACTGAGGGCATCACCACTTCGCCTTCCGCATCGGTATCTCTGGCATTGGAGGGGGTTCACGATCAGCCTCGGTGAGCATGGCGATCATGCGGCGCTCGCGGCGCAGTAGCTGGTATAGGTGTTGAGCCTCAGGAGATGAGGCAGGCAGGTGGCGCAAGTCCCGAGTAATGGCCGCTTCACTGGCTCTGTGGCCGTCTAGGCGCTGTTTGACGCTCATGCTGACGCCCTCGTGTCGCCCATATCGCCATCAGCGTCGGGATCGCCCACTCGGATGCGGCTGACTAGCCGATGCACTGCTGCGCCTGCTGTTCCGCTGATCTGGCTTTGGCCCGTGTAGCTCTTGCCGTTTGTGCGGATCAGTTCTTCCACCTCCGCCAGCGGCATATCGGCAGTGTAGATGTCCCTGCCTCCGAAGTTCAGTTTTATGATGCCATGCTCGCGGGTAACGGGCGGCGCTTCGGTCAAAGTGATCATCCGGTCGGCTTCCCGACACCATTCCCCGAGGGACCCCGATGACGGCGCGAACTTGTTGTCGAAGCCAGGCTGCCGGCCCGAAATGATGCGGCGCAACACCTGGTCAACAGCCCGGTAAGAGCACCCGTCGATGGCCATGAAATAGCCCCGCACCGCAGCCGAGCTATCCTGTGCGGCTTGGGAGGGATAGGAGCTGAACATGATGCCCATCAGGTCCAGGATTTGGTCTGTCTGCTGGCTGTCCATTTCGGAGGCTTTCACGGAGGGTGGAGATTACGTCGGCTTTGGATGCAGGCTTGGGCAATGAAGCGGACGGGGACCCTCGCGGCTGCGCACCGGTCCACTCCGGATCGATCGAAAGCCATCCCTTCTCGATCATGCGGTCGGCCGCAGCGTTTGGATCTGGGAACTTGCTCAGACTGCCCGCCAGGTTAGCGGCCGCTCTCTCGGTAAGAGGCTTCCGAAGGCGATGCCGATGCTCAATCACGGCAATGGCCAACTCAGGTGACAAAACCGTTTCGAGATGCTGGCGCGGCGTCGGCTTACCCGGCGCCTTACCCGAACGAAGTGAGGGTTTATCTTCCTCTAGTTCTGTTTCTGTCTCTTGGGGCGTCACCAGAGCGTCACGTGACGTCGGTGTTACGTCACCGTTACGTTTATCGTCACGATCATCCCTTTGAACCGCAGCGTTAGCTGACTTCCGCTCGCGGTATCGACGTTGCCGTTCGGCAGCCGTGTCGCTTGAATACTGGCGGTCGCCCCACCGGACCACCAACCCACCAGACAAGCGGCCGAGGCTCTCCAGGCTAGACAATATGCCGACCAGATCAGCGTCATCGCATCTGAGAAAGTAAGCGGCTTCTCCGGCGTCGAACTCGTATCGTCCATTGTCGTTGATCTCCGAGGCGCTCTCGAGAATGGCCCCCCACACCCACACCACACGCTCAACCGGCTGCTTTGATTTGACGGCTACCGACACGAGCTTTTCGTCGCGCATCATGCCGGCGTAGTGGCGGAACCAGCGGCTCATACTTCAGCCCCTTCTAGAGCCTTGCGCGCGCCCTCAGCGGCCCGGCGCGCAAACGCTGCCCGGCGTTCATCCTCATCCATCTCCCAGATGGCACTCACGAGCCCAGCCTTAGACTGATGGCGCAGGCCAGTTCTGTGAGCCATAGTCCGCACCGCCGTAGAGGTCATGCCACATAGGCGGGCAATCTCCGCAACCGGCAGGCCGCGCTCGTATCCGTCTCGGATGACATCCCTCATCATTTCCCTGCCCTCAGGTGCCCGCTCAGCTCCTCGACGCGGCGGAGCAATCCGATGGTGTCCTCTCGGTCGCGGATAGCCTTGTGCAGGAACTTTAGGTCCATCAACGCAGCGCGGCGTTCAGTACGCTTCAGCTTTGGGGGCACGAACTTGCGCGTCGGGATTGGCACGCCGTAACGATGCTTCACCTTGTTGACGTATTCGGTCATGCAGCCCAGATGATCGGCAATCGCGCGAGCCGGCCAATCGGGGTGCAGCCTGTTGACCTCAATAACCTCGTCCTTGGTGGTCATTGAGCCGCCTCCATGGTCTGCCGATGCTGATCAATCGAATGCCGAACAGTGCTGTGGTCCCGTTCGATGAAGTAGCCGATGTCATCAAGCGAGTAGCCAACGTGGGTTCGCATCAGCCACGCAAGTTCATTGCGGGCTTTGACCGGCACTCTGCGGCGTGACGGAGATGCGATTTCTCGCACACCTACACCATGCTTGGCCGACACATAGGCACGGAGAAACTCCCAGGACGGAGCCGCGAGCATATCCAAGGGGGCAGACTGTATGACTGCTGTCGGCACACGACGACGACCATAGGAAAGGGCGCGACGGTCGGCGTCGGCCTGCTCCCACGCAACAGATAAGGGCGTGCTAAGGTTCAGGTGGCCGTTGAAGCGCCTTCCCTCGCCATTGGTCCTGATCGCTGTTCCTGTCATTTCTTCTCAGCCTTCTTGGCTCGCGCTTGATCAGCGGCGATGCGGCGGATGATGTTCTTCTGAGATGGCTCACGCTTGGGAGCCTTGAACGCCTTCGGGGCGGCACGTTCTGATTGTGGAAGGGTGAGGAAGGTCATGCCGTTTCCCGCCACTCGAACTGCTGGGAATGCTCGGGAAAGAGGCCATCGCCCACCGCTACAACGTGCGGGTCTGACAGGATGAACATGGCAATATCGGCTTTGACCGGAAGGCCGGTTTTGGACAGCGTGTAGTGCGTGCCGCTCTTTAGCCGCTCGTCCTGGCTGTAGGTGCGCAGCAGGCGCTCGCCGCCGAACTGGAGGGCGTAGATCACGTCCTTCTTCGTGACTGCTTTAGCAACCTTGCTCATTCCGCCTCTCCCTTGGGTGTGTCAGTCGGTTGCTCGGGTTCGATCTGTCGGGCGTCGGCCTGAAGCGACCTGGCCAGCATCAGTTCCTCCGACGCCTTTTCGCTGTGCCTGACGGCGCGATGCCGCCATCTCGTCCCCAGCCAAGAGCGCAGCCAAGGTGGCAACCTGCGCCTCAAGGTGAGCAATGCGTTCCGCCAGCGCGATGTCCGCTGCATCCGCCTTCTCCTTCTGCCCCAGCAGGGCTTTGATCTTGGCTTCCTCATCCACGCGCAGCCGAGCTGTGTCCTCGGCCTCGTACAGCGACTTCACGCGGCGCTCGTTCATGCCGAGAAGGGATGCCAAGCGGGCTTTGCGCCACTTGTGGTTCATGGTGGGCCATCGTTGGCCGGCGTACATGCGTAGGTCCGTTGCGACAGAAGCGGTCACGTTGTGCGCCTCCGACTTGTCCTGAATACCCAATTATTTGCCCTCGCTTGCCGGTAGCTCTTGAACCACTGGACGAAGGCAGTTTGGGAAAGGACGAGATGATGTTGCGACCGCTGGCAGACATTTTGACGGATGTGCTGGCGGACTTGGGTATTGACGTTGAGCCGGTTGGCGCCGGCAAAGCATCGGATGAAAAAGCGCGGGGGTGCGACGGACATCTATTCGACCCTCGCAAATTCGCCGTGGAGAACCACGGCAGCTT
>Ga0066648_10002107_pt1 | contig 10135 bp, 9 predicted proteins | sample CryGeyCG12114_NA_FD_59537 | JGI IMG/M metagenome (GOLD analysis project Ga0066648, IMG submission 59537) | Groundwater microbial communities from aquifer - Crystal Geyser CG19_WC_8/21/14_NA | ecosystem: Environmental > Aquatic > Deep subsurface > Groundwater | place: USA: Utah: Grand County... | reverse complement strand
AATCTACATACTTCAGTTGGCATCCCAATCCACTAAACTTCCCTCTTTGCGTATTTAATTATGGGCAGCTGTTTAAAAATATAACAATCCGGCTTATTTGCCGATGCACTTATTATGTAATTGTCTCTTAGCTTTAATACGTTTCAGAGTTAGGCATCAAGCAAGTATAGAAATCCTCACTTCTTAGTGGTTAATATTATAATGATTATAATATAGAAAAAAACATGGATAACATAGATCCTAATGCGTGGAAAAATTTACACACAAAACATATGATGTCAATAATAATCCTTTTCTTGCCCATCCTTCAGAATAAAAACAAAAATAGGACAATAAGCAATGGCATAAAAAATATCGTAAGATATTACTATTACTTCTCAAGATAACCTGTTGTCAATGTTTCAACGGAAGGAAACCATACCAAAGCAATACTATACTAACTGACTGTCTTACTGAATGTAATCAAGTCAAGTTGTAATTGTTTTTTCAAATGCGCAAGGAGCCACGGGCAAATATTTGTTCCCATTGTACCTATAAGATAAAAGTTAAAAACTCTTAATCAGTCTTAATTAACATTTCATCAAATCCAGTGCGTTTTCGTGCACTTTGTTATGCAAAAAAGGTACCAAAGCAGAGAACTCACTTGCATATTGCGTATTATTTTTAAAGCTGTGCTGTATGAAAGAGCTCGAATGCCATTCTCCAAACAAACGTATGTGTTGTATGATGGTGAACAAAGATTGGCAAAGTGAATTTTTAGTGACTCGACGACGCTCGAGTCATCTTAGTAGTTGAGCAGCTATATATGGTCCAACAAAACTTCCCCCAAAGCTCCCGTCCAACTTTACAAGCAAGGCATAATTCCCATGCATTAGAAAAACGTTCGCAAGGTTATGTGGTCATATGTTGTAAAGTGCAGACGCTAACGAAAGGGGTCGCGTCTGTTAGGAGGCAAAAAGATGTTTATTTTAGTTCCCAAAAAACTCTACGTACGGTTTAGATAGGACGATAGAGCACATAGAGTAGTTAATGTGCAAGAGAGCTACTCGCAGGAAAAATTGTGAGAAATCTCACAATCTCAATTCTGTGTTGTCGTTAAAACAATGCGATCTTTATTCCCTGACACTTAACTATTTATTAATTTGTCAAAATCAAATTAAATTGTTGTCAATGAAAGTGCCGTGGAACAACTGTTGTGGATTGGAGTCCTGAATATTCTGTAAGTGAAACTGTCAGTCGGTGTCGGCAGTATTTGTAATGATAATGATACATCAATTTATCGTTAACTGCATTTTTTAGAGGACGTTTGATACAGTGAACAAACATTGACGATATATTTTTTGTTGGTGCATTATTCCTTGTGTGGATGAGATATTTCTGTGACTTTTTGGTTAATTAGTTTGTACACAACGGAAGTATTACACAACGTATGTAGGTTGTTGGTAACGAAAAGTTTCGGTCGTTTGAGTAGGAGATTATGCGTGGTGAAATAGGAGTCGGTTGTGATGTAATGTTCTGATTTTTTTATGTGTTAATTTTGCAGGTAAAATTTTTTCTAATAGAATTTTTGGAAAACGGCCAAGCAGTTAAAAAAAGCCGGCCGTGAGTGGTTGTTACACGAATCGTTGATGTGAGAATTAATTGTCAACCTAGTGTTCTGTTGGAAAAGGGGAGATATTGTGTTACGAGGGTATTAAAAGATAGCTAGATTAGAAATGTCTCGACCTTCGAGAAAACAGGAAGAGTCGATGTCGACAGAAACCGGTGCGTATCCTCCGGGTTGTAAAGATGTGCAGGAAGATATGAACCTCGATGAACTCATTCGAAGGCTCAAGTTCCTTGCCGCTACGTTTCAAAGTATGGGGCAAGAGGAAAACGCGTATGATGAATACGTGCCACTTTGTCTTCATTTGGCAGAAGAAGGGTTCCTCAACCATCCAAGCAAGGACGTTAGGCTTTTGATTGCCTGCTGCATTGCGGATATCTTGAGGATATATGCTCCCGAAGCTCCTTATAAAGACCAGGAAGCAGTGAAGGTTTGTCTCTTCATGTAATAGATTAGAATACACATGAAATTATCTGTCTCGTTATGCTCAACCGGGTTTTTTACGTGTGTCTTTGTAGACGATTTTCAAATTTCTCATTGGGCAATTGGAAGGTCTCAAAGACCCAAAAGATGCAGCATTCAAGCGATATTTTTATCTTCTGGAAAATCTCGCTTATGTGAAGTCGTTTAACATGTGCTTTGAGTTGGATGATGCACAAGAAATATTTTGCAGTCTATTTGAATTGATCTTCCAGATTGTCAAGTAAGTATGACACATCATTGTTGGAAGATTTTTTAGTTGTTTGTTTTTTAAGTTAAGTTGTTAAGAATTTCTTAAGCATTTAATATTAAAATCAAAGAGTCCAAACTTAGTTAAAACTAACTTGAATGCGCTTTGTATTGCAGTGATGAGCATTCTAGCAAAGTTAAATCGTTCATGCTTGATGTCTTGTGTCCTTTGGTATCTGAATGTGATACTGTTTCCAATGAGCTGCTTAACATTATTTTGAGAAACATTGTTGAGCCAGTCAAAAGCTCTAAGAAGAATGCTTACAATTTGGCGAAGGAGCTGATAATAAAATGCTCGGAAACATTAGAGCCTTATATCCAAAACGTAAGAAAAATTTGTCTTGAAAACATATATGTTTGAAATTTGAACATCACAACACGTCAGTCTAAAAAAAATTTCGTAATCGTATTTGCAGTTTTTTAACCAAGTGTTGATATGCGGACAAGAAGAGACGTCTTTGTTTATTTCCCATAAGGTAAAGAGATCAAGTGTATGCAGAAAATCCAACATTATAGATTCACATTTTTAAAACTATGATTTACTTCGTAAAAACTTATGTAATCTAATTAATATACGTTGATCTCTTTTGTAGGTTTATGATTTAATTTACGAATTAAATCACATCTGCCCTAGTGTGTTGTTGTCAGTTATACCACAGCTAGAGTATAAATTGAAGAGCTCAGAGGAAACTGAACGACTTGGATCTGTATCCCTCCTCGCAAGAATGTTTTCGGAAAAAGATTCGAACTTAGCTATTCATCACAGCCCGTTATGGCAAGCATTTTTAGGAAGGTATTAAATCACAATATGGCCAACCATAGTTCATTGCAAAGTTTAAAAAAGTTGCCCCATGTTATTTGGCTATCCCCCGATAAATGGTCGATTTATACAAATTACATCACTAAATCTGTAAAATGTTGTGGCAACAATAATTCATTTTTCATTTTTTTATCTTCAAAAAATTATTAAAAAATATTACTTCTTTACATTTTGTTGACAACGAAACAACCAACGCCAAATAATCTACCAAAAAAATTCCATTTTTTTCTGAAATGAATTATAATTGACATGCTCTCACTTAACGAAATTAGTGTTGTGACTTATATGAACTTTCCCTAACCACCTGTCTTTGTACCTAGATTTAACGACATATGTGTTTCTATCCGAATAAAGTGCGTTCAATATGCCATGCACTTTTTATTGAACCACCCAGAGTTAAGAGAGGACATAGTAGAAATTTTAAAGGTAATTTTACACTCAACGCGTTATTTTGTGCTTACTTACTTATCAATTACGATGTAATTATTATAATATCAAGAAACTAGGATCACATAGCAACTGTAGCTTAATTACATTCCTTATATAATTTATTTAGATGAGACAACACGATGGAGATGAAAGCGTTCGGTTTGAGGTCGTGAAAGCTATTGTTGCAACTGCGAAATGGGACTTTGGTATTGTTTCTGAATCAGAAGATCTATTGAATTACGTTAAAGAACGTACTTTGGACAAAAAGGTAAAAATTAATTCACCTGGTTGGCCTATTCCTGCATTGGAATTAAGTTTCCTTTTACGATTTTTATTGTGACTGAACGGTTTCATTTCCTTATGACTGTAACTGTATTTTAGTTCAAAATTCGACGTGAGGCACTGCAAGGGCTTGCGTTAATTTACAAGAAACATCTGAGTGCTACGTATATTCCTGAACCAACCCGCAAAGCTGTAACTTGGATCAAGGACAAAATCTTTCATGCTTATTACATGACTTCTCTTGATGACAGGTTTGTTTGCTTGTTTTATTTTGTAATAATCATTTAATGCAGTGGCAAGTGGCATAGATTACATGCAATTTACATTTCTAGGATCCTGGTCGAAAGGCTTTTGAACAGTTGTTTGGTACCATTTCAATTAGAGCCAAGAGATAGGATGATGAAGTTGCTTTACTTGTCCGTGACAATTGATGAGCATGCCTCAAAGGCGTTTGTAGAGATTCAGAAGAATTTGCTTTTGTGAGTATTTGTTCGCATTATTTTGCTGTAAACGTACTAAACAAGCACATATTTTTGACGTGGCTCTGTTATGTAATAGAGTTCGAAGACACGTTAGTGAGTTGTTGTCAACAATTCGAAATCAAGACGGAAAGCCTGATTATGAGCGTCAGTTGAGTTTAAGAATTTCTCAGCTGACCAAGTTTCTTCCAGATCCGGTGAAGGCCTCTGAGTTCATGTGCAAATTCAGCTCGGATTTAAAAAATGATAAAAGTCTGATGAAAATAATGGAAACTATTGTGAATCCTTCCACTGATTGTAAAACATGTGCAGACAGTACAGTGAGTATAAAAAATTTAAATTACCGGATCAGGTCAAGTTTTTGCTGATTATAATTTCCTATTTTCTCTTTACGTAGAATCTCGTTTTGAAAAAACTGGGGGCTCCAGTGATGACCAATCTGTACTACAATACCATCAAACTTCTGCTTGAAAGAACTTCATCAGTTCTCATAGACAGGGAAGCCATTTCTGTAAGTATTTCATGATGATATTAGATATAATTAGAAATTTGCTCTGGTTTGGAATCGTATTTCAAAAAATTTTTTATTAATGTTAAAAATGTTGTATTAGCATTTACTTCAAATCGTCCACGAAATCATTCAAGACAACGAACAAACAATTGATGCAATTGGAGTCGAGAGAAGCCGTGCTGTTGAGAAAGGACTTGGCTTGATATGTGTCAGTTACAATTTTTGTGTCTTGTAAAATTAGTGAAATTTTAGTTAGAGGAATATATAAAAAATATAAGGATTGATGTACATTGAATTGCTTATTTATGGTTGGCAGGTCCTCTCTTTTGTGTTCCCTTATCACTACTTGGAAGAGAAAACGCTGGAAATGCTCATTCAGATTCTTGATTATGTGGAGGATGATTTGGAACCGCAAGTGCTTACTGCTCTCACTTTCGTGGGAAAAGCTAAACCAATTGGTAAGTTGATAGATCATTGAATGATCTAATTACTGTTGCCGAAAAGCTTCAACCAACTTATTTTTTTAGTTAGACATCATTTGGTAAATTATGTTAACTAATGTTGAATATATTGTGAGCATTTTTCTCTTTCACAGGCCATCTTTTTCATAACCTGATGGGAACCCTAGTGCCCCATTGCGAAAATATTTTGGTCAACGGTACACCTAAGCAAGCAAAGCAGGCTGTGCGCTGTTTGAATACAAACATGAAAGAATCAGCAAGAAATCAGACTTTCTCTCAAGTGTTGGATGTTCTGCGAGTGAACTTGGACCCAACAAATCCTAATTATAGAACAGCCATAATTGCTTTAGGTCATATTGCGTTGCTTATGCCGGACGAATTCAAGGTTGAAATGAAAGGCATTATATCCCAAAAGGTATTTATCAATCCGTTTTTACCAGGAGCATTAAAACATACGGATGAATGAATATAAGATCGTTATGATGTCGCGTATTTTATTTTTATAGATTGTTCGAGATTTACTTGTTAACCCGATCCGAGCTGAAGCGGATTTGATCAAGACTTCTGCCAACTGGTGTAGTGAAGAGGAACTCCCTGAAATCACCCGCTGCATGGTATGAGGATTTCCGAAACTTTTAGTTTTTACTGTAATTACTGGCACTTGCAGTATAAAACTCTTAATAAATATAATCGATATATTTTCAGATGGCTGGTATGAAGACAACATGTCGTTGGATTATGGGACTAAAAACGGATTTTAAATCTGCTGTTAAAACTTTTAAGATGCTCACTGCCTTTGTGGAGACAGGAGGATGTTTCATTGACAAAGAAGTCTCAAAATACCCGTTTAGGTAAACGACCAACAAATTGTTCACTTGTTGACCTTTCTTTAATTATTATGGTCATTCTGATCTTTTATTTCTGATTTCTGTATTTGGTATTGATTTCTATGTACTTTGATTTTAAATTTGTAGTGAGGCCGAAAACGCCTGGCTCCGTTTGACAGCTGGTTGCTGTATGCTCAAGATATGCGAACAAAAGGGTGTTGGAGACCAGTTTACAGCGGGACAGTTTTGCACTTTGTCCAAACTAATGAATGTGAGTTCATATCTTGCCATCAAATCAGTTCATAATAGTTGGAATGAAAAATGCTCTTCTCTAAATAAAATTATTTAGCGTTTAAAATATATTTTTAAAATTTTATAGGATGACATTCTTGAAGTTCGTACCCGATTTGCTGTTAAACTTCATCGTGGGCTGACGCGTGGAATGCCTCATCGGTAGGTTCATAACTGTTTATGATATGATGTACCAGCTTAACAGTGTCTTTTGAATACCTTTTATAAACTGAGAACGGTCATAAGAGTTATTCACTTTTGAGTCACATCTTAAATAACTTGATCATCACTATTTGCTGTAGATGTTTACCTCTTGACTTTATGGGATTTTATGCGTTAGCTGGTTATGAGCGTGATAAGCGTCAGAAAAATATGGTCAAAAATTATATGATAAACGATGTTACGAAGCGTCGGGACTACATTAAAACGTTATTGATGGCCAGCTCAGACAAGGCTGCGGAGCAGTTGCCTCATATAATGCCAGACTACATGTTGGTATTTGCTGTGCCAGTTCTTGCACATAATCCTCGATTTACAATGCATTCTAACGTAGATCAATTGGTAAGAAGCAGAATTGGGTTGGATTTCACAGGGACTTTGTTTTTGTGTAAAATCATAGTGTTTTAATACTGTATTTTATGTTTTTGCAGTCTGATATTAAAGAATGTTTGTGGTTTATACTGGAGCCTCTTATCATTAAAAATGATAGTTATTCTTTTGGTTTCTATAAAACCCTTGTGGAGAGAATGAAGAATTCCAAAGATGCTTTAGATTCCTCTAATGATGAATCCAATTATGTAAGTTAAGCCGTTCTACCCCGGCTTGGCAACAGTTTTCTCCACTGGTTTAGAGATTAGTTGTGCATTAATTATCTTGCATTTGATTTCTAGAAAATGTACGCCATTTGTGACATTGCATTAGGACTCATCCTCCAACGATCTACTAGTTTCGAAATGAAGGAATATCCAGCGGAGCCAAGAATCCCACCTATGTATTTTAAGCGACCTGATGACCCTTTTTACTCAAATATGTACGAAAGTAGAGGGATTATAAAATTCATATTGAAAATAGATGAAGCTTGTACTTTGTATTGCCCCTTGCTTTCATATTTAGACAACGATATTCGAAAGTCTTATAGCATCATTCCATTGTATTTTCAGGCGGTCTTATTTACCTAATGACATGCAATACGCAGCCCCGAAGAAAGCAGGTCTTAATGTGTCAGTCGTTTCTGAAACCAAGCGAGCAAATAAAAAGAAACGAGAGGCAACTGTAGTTGTAAGTTCATGGTGTTTTGTAAAGTTTTATTGTCATGCTTATTTTTTAACTAGCATCCGTTTCGTATTTCGTTTTATTTTTAGGATGAGCATGGAAACATTTCCATCGATGTTCAGGTATGCAATTGTTTTCTACACAACATACCTAGTCCCCATATTCCATTTATAACTTGCCTGATCCCTTTGGGTGTACAACTGAAACTTCATTGCAGACTTAATCATTTATATTTATTTAGCCCACCGATGCCAACGACACGTGCTTGGAGATCCCGGGGATCAAGGTAGATATTCCATTTGACCTGTAACATTTCGCTGGTACAGATTACGCATTCATTCATTTCATTCTGATATTAATAAATCGTTTCGTTTCGTTCTTTTAGGATGTCGAGAGTGATCAAGAAGAAGAGGAAGAAGAACAGCAGCCAGTTCGGAGTCTTCGCTCCACAAGAGGCAACAACGCAGTTGTGCATAACACAAGAAATGTGTCGCAGCTAACTCCTAACAATAATGGCACCGATTCCAAAATATCCGAAAAATCTAACGAAAAGATGATTAGATTTTCGAAAAGTCCAGAGTCAATCAATAATATTACGGTATTTTCAACCTTAAACTTGCAAGTAATCATCAAACATTCGAGTTTCGAGTATTACTTGCCTTTATGAAATTTTCAGCAGGGTTCTCAATCCAGTGATGGATCAGCTACGCAAGTAATTCACAGACGAGGAACGGGGGGTATTATATTGACGTACGAAAGCTCTGCTTCCAAAGCTGGCACCTTCATCTCCAGTGATTCTCAGAATTCCAATGATTCGGTATGATTCCATTTTGATATGGCATTATTCACTTTTTCCAGTGCTGTTAGTCACTACTTACTTTTATGGAACTAACTCTACTTTTGGCTTCAGGAATCCAGTGGTCCTGAATCTCCTCGGCCTCGACGGTCCAACAAAGGCGGAATCACCAAGAATAGTTCCCCCACAATTACATTAGTGACAACTAGCAATAGCGTACAGAAGCGACCAGCGGGAGCAACCCTTGTTGTTGCCGGTGGTAGTTCTTCGGAGCCCGCAAGAAAGTCTGCAAGACTAGCTAAAAAATAGTACACCCAGTATTAGAGGAGGTACTTGTGTGCGCTAGCTGATATTGGTGACTGTATTTGTTTTTTACTGTTCGTTTTAGTTGTTGCTCCGTGGAGACGGTACTGATGTTAAAGATAGTTATTTTAAACAGTTCGTTTTTTTAAATTATTTTCGACGACAGCATATGAATTGCTTGAAATCATGATTTGATAAAATTTCCTTTCTTCTTGTAAATAATGATGCAATGATTGATTACGTTAGTTTTAGTTCAATCTGATGGGCTGTTGTTTCATATCTACAGAAAAAAATTAACTAAAAAAAGGTACGACTCTAAATACTTGAATATACTTTTTATGTAACTTTGAATAATTTCCTGGTATTTAGAAAATGGTAAAATGTGTTAAAACTTTTTAAATGTTAAACCTAAGTTTTCATGCAATGATACAAAACTATAGCTTTATTCTCTTATTTATACGATTCACTCTAAAATTGGGTTTAATATAAACTTTAGAAGGTTTGTCTCAGGTATAATCATTTGGGTAATGATGTTCGTTGTTTTTCCTTCGTCGTGTTCTATGCACTATTACCTATTACTAATTAACTTTAAATTCATCACACATTTTTATTTCTATTTAATATATTGTATATTTAACTGATGTGAATTTTGTATTTGGTAACGTTATGAAAGAAATATATAAGCTTCCCTGAACACAGAAACCAAGGTTCCATCGTTTATTATTTCATTCCTCCCGATTTCGGGGTAATTTTGCTCTCGGACATTTAGCATTTGTTTGATAACAATTACTCTCTAACTCTAATTGTCACGGTATTTTCTGGAATGGGATGGGAACAAGCCGGAAAGATTTAAACGATTTTGTAGCAAATTAAGTCAGATAAACTTGACCTAAAACAGCTACGATTGGCGACTGCAACTATCTTTAATTCTCATTTTAATTTTACTAGTAATTTATTTTGGCTGTATATACATAAAATTAACCCAATTAACATGAATTATTATTATGATTCCGACTTCTGGAGGCATCAAAGTGAATAGAAAGTTAGCAATAACTTAGATTTTGGTGGCTTTGACTGAAACGTAGCCACAATTTAGCATTTTGCTTACATACTTGTTAGTTGCATTCTGTGCGACTGCTTTCACTCATAGAGCTTCCGTATGGTGGAAGACTGACGATCAATTTTCGGTCACATGTTGGATCAAACATGCAAAAACGCAGCAAAAACGATTAATTGTGCTAACAAATGCGTTCTAAAATTCGCTAAAGTGGGGGTAGATTTTGCTTGCATGCACGTTCTTCTGGTTCTACCCAAAATTGGAATACCTTT
>Ga0066648_10002106_pt1 | contig 10137 bp, 18 predicted proteins | sample CryGeyCG12114_NA_FD_59537 | JGI IMG/M metagenome (GOLD analysis project Ga0066648, IMG submission 59537) | Groundwater microbial communities from aquifer - Crystal Geyser CG19_WC_8/21/14_NA | ecosystem: Environmental > Aquatic > Deep subsurface > Groundwater | place: USA: Utah: Grand County... | reverse complement strand
GATCCGAGACACCAGGGTTGTGTAATGGTTCGCCGGAATCCGTACGCCCGTGGGGTGGACGTCGATGAGCCGACGAATAATGCCCGACTTGGAGTCGGTAATCTTGACGGGCTGGTTTGTCCCCATGAAGAGGAACGCGTTGATCTGTGCGTCATAGCCCGGCTTGTACTTCTCGTTGATGCGCATCGGCTCGTGAGAAATGATGCTGTTGAGGACCGTATTGTCCTCGATCCGACTTAAGTCGCCGTCATGCTGGATTGCGACAAGAGGATTGCTCTTGAAGGCTTCCGTGGCGAACTGATTGCTGTTGGACCCCAGAGCCTTCGCCTCGAAGCTCGACACGTAGCCCCTGAACAGCTTCTCGATGATCTTAAGTACGGTAGACTTACCCGTACCTGCGGAGCCGTAGAACACGAGGAACTTCTCGATGGACTTTGAGTCACCAGTAAGGACTGAGCCGATGGCCCACTCGATCTTGGTGCGCTCCTCGACCGAATATAGCGTCCCGATCATCTCGTCCCAGGCGCTGCAGTCGCCAGGTTCGATGTCGTACGAGAGACGCTTACTCACGTGGTGCTTCCGCTCCGCCTTCTGTGAAGCAAAGGTCAGTGACTGATCCAACTGGGTGCTGTTGTCACTGACCTGGCCTACGAAGCTTCGGAACCGATTCCAGCTGTTGCTGTCGAAGGACCGCATGCTCTTGACGTTGCACGGTACCCCTTCAGCCTTCTTCTGATCTGCGTACGCCCACAACTCCTCGTCAACGAGACGCTGTACGTCATACTCGTCAGTGGACCACAGAGCGGTCTTCTCATCCCAGATCGCATAGAACCCTCGAGCGCGGACCATCAGGTCCTCAGAGCGTCCTACGAGGAAGTCTGGGTAGATCTCCAGGACACCTTCCTTGGTCTCCTTGATGCCGATTCGGTAGAAGTCCATCCACCCTCCTCTCGATCTAGTTACGCTCCTGGAGATATGCGTTGAGCTGGTACCATAGCTCTACACGTCTCTGGTCTGCGTCGGGATGGATCAACGGGAAGAGCCCGCCACGGCCACTTGAATCGTACGTCCGGTATACGACTCGATCGGTGACCTCCTTGATCTCATAACCCATGGTTGTTTCTCGGACACGGTCGTTGTATCGAAGCCCTAGATTTGCGAGGAGATGCCAGAACCACTCAAGCGGCTGCCCCTCGTCTTGGAAGGACAGCCGCCTGGAAAGCCCAATCAGCATCTCCAGAAATGAGCAACCCACTGCCATCCAGTGTGGGTCCACATCCTCGAGACCTAGGTCATCGATGAACTCGTACCTCAGAGCTCGTCCGTCTTCGACGCGGTTGTCGTCGTTCGGGACGAAGCTCAGGAACTCGGTTGTGAACAGCTGCTTCGCCAGCTTCCAGAAAGACTGCGATGGATTCGCAATCTCTGGATTAGCGATATGACCGTACAGCCAGGTGAGATACAGCTCGTCGAGATGTGCGCTCACTCATCCGCGCTCCTCATCCTCCGCGGGGCGCGGCTGAGGGAGCGACCAACCTCCGGGTCGAAACCGTGCACGGCCTTCGAGAAGGAGAAGTCGCTTCGTACGACCTCCATGTCGATCGACAGGTTGTCGTTGCGGATATAGACGATGTTGCTATCGCCCGACCCGTGTCCGAAGCGCTCGAGGTTGTCATCGCCGACGAGCTGCTCGGCGTTGTCAACAGGGATGTCCTTCGAGTCGACGAGGGTGTCGTCGCCGGCGAAGTACGTCAGCTGCTCCTGGTTGTAGTCACTCTCGTTGGAGTTGTACTCCTCCGCAGTGATGACGTACGGGTACCCATCAGGGAGCTCCGCACGAAGAGTCAGCTCGTAGGCCGCATCCCACGTAGGGAGATTGCTGTTGTTGGCAAACACGTTCGTACGCACCTCCTCGGCGACTTCGGGACGAGCGCCCTTACGCAGACGCTCTGCTGCCTCGGCTGCCCGCTCCTGCCGGCGCTGCTCCGAGATCTGCAGAGGACCCTGCAGCTCGACAACCATCTCCGTGCCGTCACCGCCCTGGTAGGTCTCCAGGACAGCCTGCGTCTCGGGAGGCAGCACCTCCTTGGCCGCTGACTCGATGGTGTCGTACGGCGGGACCTTGGCGAGCCGCTTGTAGTGGTCCTCCATCGCGACCAGCTCACCCTCGAGTCGCTCGTCGAACCGGAGACCGGCCTTCTTGACACCGTACCGGTAGCCAAGATATGCGCCGGTGCTTGCCGCCACGACGGCGACACCGACGATGATGTACGGGTTGGTGCGGTACGCCGAGACGACGGCCTCGACCGCGTCCTCAGCGACGTCGTAAGTCGCACCCGTCGTCTCGACGACGGCGTCCTTGACGGACTCCAGGGCGTCGACGATCGGCTCCTCGTTCACACGAACGGTGAGCGCGGCGTTCTTGATGATCTCCTTCTTAGCCATGCTGTCCTGCCTCTCAGATATGTGTTTACGGGTAGGACAGATCAGATCAGGTCGAGGATGACGCCGTCGACGTTGAAGTCGAGGACGATTCCACCGTCGCCGTTGAAGACCAGACCGTTGTTGATGCCGATGTCGATGAAGCCCTGACCCTCACGGTTGCCCTTGACCCAGCCGACCATCGCGCCGGCCTTGGTGTGGCTGAGGCCGAGGTCGCGGTACAGCTCGTTCAGGAACAGGTGACCTCGGGAGTTCAGCATGTCGTTCGCGTACGACTGGACCCCACGGAGGAAGAACTCATTGTGCTCGTTGCGGTCCTGGTGGGGTGCAACGCTCTTGTCGAAGACCCGAGCGTAGAACGTACCGGGAGCCACCTCGGCCACCTTCTTGATGACCGCGGTGCCGTCGTCGTCGACGCCCTCACGGTCCTCGGCGTTGAGGTAGAGGTCACGCTCCTCCTCGACACCGACGCGGTTGGCGACACGGCCCCGGTAGTCCCGGAAGCCTGCGTCGAGCGCCGCGTAAGCTGCCATGAGGCCGGTGTTGCGCTTGCTCAGGATGACGTGCGAGCCGGTCAGGGCCGCGACGGACAGACCACCCACGAGGATGGCCGGACCGTAGAGCTTGCAGACGTCGACCGTCTTGCGGACGCGGACGACGGCAGCATCACGTCGACCGTCAGCGGACGAGTAGGGCCGACCCGAGGGGGTCTCACCCTTCTCGACTGCGGACTCGATGTCGGCGAGCTTGTCGTTGTGGTCGGACGTGGTCTCCTCGAGACGCAGCGTAGCCTTGCAGGCCAGGACGGTGCTGGTGACCGCACCGACGCCGCCGGCGGCGAAGAGGAGGATGGGGGAGTGCTTCTGGACGTGCAGGAGTGAACGTCCTGCCTTGCTGGTGACGGCCGTCTTGGCCGAGTTGAGAATGTTGCCGACGTTCATGAGGATGCTCCTTCAGAGCTTGGTGTGTTGGATGTTGTGTGGTTGCAGGAGACCATGCGGACGCAGGCGTCCCAGCAGTCCTTGCATAACTCCCTGCGATGACTCTTGATCGGTCTACCCGTGCAGCACGGGCATACGTTCACCGGCTGCCTGTCCATTCGTGGACCCCCGTACGTGGGATGCACGAATATGTCGCTCATTAGACGACGGACTCAGGATCGGGCAGGACGATCAGCCAGCCTTCACGGACACGCTTGATGTCCGCGTACTGGAGGGTGTCCACTGTCCACCCACGGCGCTCGTCGGTGAACGACGGCGTTTGTCCGAGCATCTCGTAGTAGTCGGCGACGGTTGCGGCGGGGTAGCGGTTGGCGAGATCCCACAGACGGTCGACGACTTCACGAGCTTCAGCCTGCGTTGCGACGATGATCTGCTCCCACTCCTCGTGCCTGCGCACAAGGCGCCGCGGCTCGTGGATCGGAGCGTTGCCTCGCACAGGCGCACTGGAGTGGTACCGGTTGTGGTAGGGCACCGGTCCGACGCCGCCACCGGGACGGAGAGGCAGTCGATTGCCAGGACGAACGTCACCACCGTAGATCGCTCGCTCGAGACCACCAGCGAACGCCTCAACGATCGAAGCTCGCAGCGTAGGGATGAGCACGTCGCCGAGCATGTAGCCCACGACTCCACCTGCGTCGACCATGTCGGCGACCTTCTGGCCCCAGGGCTTCTTGCGACGGACGACCTTGCTGTGCACGACCTGCTCGACGTTCTTGTCCGAGGGTGACGCGGTGGCCGCCGCCTCCTCCCTTGCGTGCATGGGGTGACGCTTCGGCTGCTTGTCCTCAGGACGAGAGACGGCGCCTCGAGCCCCTACGGGGTTGGGTGGGAACTGCTCAGTCATATGTCCTCTTTCCGGAAAAATGAGAGACCAAGACACCATGTGCTGGTGTCTGGTCCCGTGGAAGTACTACTCGGAGTCGGCGGTGTTGCTGACGTTCTCCTTGTGGAAGACGCGGATCTTCTCGATGTGGTCGAAAAGGGTGTCGACCTTCACGCTCACGAACTGCTTGACGGGGTCGTTGGCGAGACCGGTGGCGACCATCGCGGTCACTCGGATCATCATCTTCTGATGACCCTTTGTGGCGTTGGTGGTGTTCCCGATCACGTTGCCGATGGTCCATCCGACAGATGTGGTGGCGACGAAGGTGGCGACGCCCTTGACGACCGTCTTCGGGTCGAGGTTGGCGTTCTCAGTCTGGATCTCGGTCATGGTTATGCCTTTCGATCAGAGTGGTGGGTTCTCGTTATAGGGCATGAATATCTCGCGAGAACTACTTACCCTGCATCTTCCAGCTGAACGCGACCTGCTTGTACGCCGGCGATGCCGATGCGAACTCCTGCTCGGTCGGCGGTCGCTCCTCCTTGAACCACTGCGGCGCGTCGTCCGGGTACTCGGGCGCCGGCGTGTCGGTGATGATGACGTCGCCGTCGAACGCACCGTCTCCGATGAGGCTCTTGACACCCTCGGTCTTGATGCCGTCGGCGATCTCCTCGAGGGACGGGAGGTCCTCCGGCATCTGCGAAGCGATGTCGCTGGGCATGATGCCTCGCACGAACTTCGAAGCCACTGCCTCGTCCTTCATGAGCAGGACGAACAGCTCGGAGTACGCGTTGGACTGCACGAAGTTCCGAGACAGCTCCTTCGACTTGTTGAAGGTGATGCCGTTCGCGTGGCGCTCACCGTACGAGACCTCGATGAGCTCACGGAACAGGGCGAACAGGGCCTCGTTGTCCTCGCGCTTGACGATGTCGCGGATCTGGTCCTCGAGCGACATCTTGTGACTGACGACCCAGTCGGCGATGTCGGTCTTGCTCATGTGGAACCAGAAGTCCACCGTGCGCGTGTTGTTGTCGAGGTCGGGGAAGGTGACGGGCATCTTGATCATGTTGTGCCTTTCGGATATGACGGATGTGGGATGTACGGGTACTACGAGCAGTAGTCCCTAGTGGAGCTTGTGGTAGTTGCGAACGGGATCGACCCGAAAGTCGAAGGCGACACAAGGTCGACCATCCGGAGCCAGCACCGTGCTGAACTCGATCTCGAGAAGCTTCTCGTCGCTCCGCCACCCGATCGAGTCGGAGACGGACGTGTGGGGAAGCCCAACGCGGTCGTAGAAGTCCGACAGCGATGCGTACGAGTCGTTGTTGACCTGGTAGTTCGTGTCGTTCATCGCCTTCTTGATCTCCTCGACGGAGCTCTGGAAGTAGCGATCATTCATCATCTCGTAGCAGAGAACATCTCCTGAGCCGACAATGATGACGTTGCTCTCACCGGCCGGGTTACGATTCACGCGATCCTGTGCGATGTCGTCACGCAGCGCACGCTCCTTGTTCTCGCCGATCTTCTCACGCACCTTGTACTTGTACTCGTCGAAGCCCTCCTGCGCGATGGTGTACGCCGCAGCCATAGCAGCTGCCCGACGAGTACCGATCCGGTTGGCTCCGATGATCGCGGTGACGGTGAGGCTGCCGACGATGATCGCGGGGCCGAAGTGATGACCCATGAGCATGACTCGAGTGCGCGGATCGAGGACGCTCACAAACGAGGGGTCGTTTTGCCGACGGTACTCGATTTCGATGTTCACCGCCTCGTCGTATCGCAATGCTCCTCGTGCAGCAAAGACCGCCGTGGAAATGGTACCCACGACTCCGACTGCCGTCAGGAGCGCCGGCGAGTTGTCGATCGCCAGCTTCTCGGTGACCTTGACGATCTCGGTGAGACTTCTCACAGGTTGCTCCTCTTCAGCTGGGCCGCGAAGGCCGGGTTGGCGTTGGACTGGCGGATCAGGTAGCTGATCAAGCTACCCATCCCCCACAGGAAAGCGGCCAGGGAAACGACGATCAGGATTGCAAGGCCTGTACCGGCGACACCCATCAGGAACTCGAGCATGTCAGCGGCGCCCGTTCCGGAGGAACTTGAACAGCGGCCACAGCAACCACAGACCACCCGTGACACAGGCGAGGATGAGGTCGAGGATGAACGTGGTGAGCTTGTAGCGCGGCTTGACCATGAAGCGCTCTCCTGCGACGATGATGTGGGTCGGCTTGTTGCGCGTTCTGAAGACGTACATGGCGACTTCCTCTCGGGATATGGGCAAAGCTTAGACACCAGGTAGGTGTCTCAGAAAAAACAAGAGAAGAGGTAATTGTCCAATGATAACAATTCGTTAACCAGTCTTATCTTTTGTGACTGGCACTCCGGGCAGGGTTTTCACCTGCTCAGTCGTGTCTCGGAATCCATTGCGGATCTCTTCTCATTACAGGCCATGAAAAATTCGCGAGGCAAAGACTAAACACCAAGTTCGGTGTTTAGCTTGGAACGGTAGCTGGGATATGAGCGAACGGCTCGAACTAGTCGAGGCTGTCCAGGTGTCGGACTAGGGCCTTGACCGCGTACCTGCACGTCACGGCGATCGCGACCTTGATCAACACGAAGTTGACGAGGTTGCGAGCCGCCTGACGCTGGAGCGCGGTGAGGTCCTGGGCGTCCATGGCCTTGACGTCCTCGATGGTGACGGGGCGGTTGTTCATGGGGTACTCCTCAGGTTGGGGTTCTCATTAGAGGCCATGAATATGTCGCGAGAGACAAACTGAAAGCCCATGTCTTGGTGACGGGGGCTCTCAGCTCGGAACTAGATCTTCTGCGAGGTGGCGGACTTCATGACGTTCTTGACGGCGCGACGGCGCTGGACCTTCAGGACGATGCCGGCCGCGGTGTACCCGGCGACAGCGGAAGCGGCGTTGGCGGCTGCTGCGGTGGCGGTGGGGTGTGCGGTGGCGAAGTTCTTGACGGTGACAGCAGCGGTCTTGACGACGGCAGTGTTCATGGGGTCTCCTTCATAGAGGGTTGATGGTTCTCATTAGAGACCATGAATTTTTCGCGAACGCTTAGACTGAGAGACCTTGTGGGGTCTCTGAGTCTGTGAGATGGGTCAGATGTTCTTGACGATCTTGTTGAAGTGGCGGCGAGTGATGAGGGTCTTCACGGCCTTCACGCCGTTCTCGATCACCTCGACGATCTGCTCGGCCTGCGCCTGCTCGACGGTCTTGCCCGTCACGAGGACGGAGAAGAACGAGTCGAACGAGGCGCTGGAGTTGTGGGTCTTGGAGGTGGGCGAAAGCTGGCGGATGGCCATGGCAACGATCTCAGTCTTGAGGCTGCTGTTCATGGGGATCTCCTTGAATTCTGGGTGGGGTTCTCATTATAGGCCATGAATATATCGCGAAGACTAAGAGCCCTTGTGGGGCTCTCGGTCGTGGAACTACTAGAGGCGCTTGTTGGCGGCGATGATGGCGATCTCGCAGGCAGTGTTGACGACCTTCCGGCCCACGTACACCGCAGATATGAGCGCGGCAGCGTGGTTCGCGTGGTACATGGCGATCTGGGCGATCGCGTCTGCATCCACGCGTTTGGACGTTGCCGGCTCAGAAGAGTCGGTGGGGGGCTGGGGGTTGTTGGTGACAGTCAGCGAGAGTGCCTTGTTCTGAAACAGCTTCATAGCTACTCCTCGATGTTGGGTTCTCATTAGAGGCCATGAATATCACGCGAGAGTGACACTTAGAGCCCTTGTGGGGCTCTGAGTGCTGGAACTTACTTCTTGTTGGCGAGGTAGTTGAAGAGTTCGACGCGGAACAGCGTGTCCATGGCGTCGTCGTCCAGGTCGTCCAGGTCGGGCAGCTGGCCCGTGAAGGACTTCCAGAGGAACTTGCGGTACACGATCCGGATGGTGTCGAGGTCGACGTCCGGGAAGCGGGGAGCAAGCTGCTCTGAGAGTCCGTCCACGAAGCCAGCAACGGCGGCTGGGACGGCCCAGATGACGAAGCCAGTGACCGCTGCGGCTGCGATGATCTTCTTCATGGGGACTCCTTCAATAGAGGGTGGGGTTCTCATTAGAGGCCTTGTACTTCTCGCGAGGCAAAAATTGATAGCCCATGTAGGACAAACGCAGAGGGCGTGTACGAGTTGGAATATCTCTCGTACACGCCCTCTGCGCTTGGTGGTCCTAGCTGGAGGTTGTGCGGATCAGGTGGTGACCTTACCGATGAAACCGAGTGCCTTGGAGGTCACGACGTGTGCTCGTTCGTGACCCACGATGATCCCGATGCCGATGAGGTTGCCGGCGATGGCGAGCAGTGCGTTGCGGTCCAGGGGCTTGTGTGCGGTGTGCACCTTCGCGCCCTGGAGCTTGACGTACTGGTCCACCATCTTGGCGTACTCAGCGGAGCTGGGGTCTGTGTGGGTCTCCATCTTGTAGAGCAGGAGGTCGATGACCGTCTCGACACGAGGGGTCTCGGTGTGGGTCTTGTGCTTGAACATGGCGTTCTCCTCAAGGGTTAGGGGTCTCATTATAGCCCGTGTATCCTTCGCGAGGTGTTACACCTCAAGATCGTTGTGCACAACCTTGAATGTCACTCGATCCTGATCAGAAATACCGAGAGGGCTCCGGATGTTCTCCAGATCCGCATTGATGCCGACGGGAACGCCGTCCTCATGATGGACGATCATCTTCCCGTCCGCCCAAGCCTCTGCCTTGTTGTAGTTGCTCTTGCTAACCTTCAGCAGAGTGCCCAAGAAGAGGTCTACCAGGGTGATGGTTCCGACGACCTGAATAGCCAGAGGCAGATTCCAGAGGTCGGCGAGACCGTAGTACAGCGCGCCTACAGCGGGCAGGAAGATCTGCGCAATCCACACCAGTGCATCGTACACCCTACTCGGAAGGAAGGGGGACGTGGCGGTCGTGTTGGTCGTCATTGGGCTCCTTTTCGTGAGATGTGAGGTTTCGCTCAAGTCTTTGAACTCGTGCACGAAGGATTCGAACTTCCTCGACCAGAGGCCGAAGCAACTTAAGCTCCTCCTCCTTGAGGCGGTTTGACTCTCTAAGCTCGTCCAGTTCTCGATCCTGTCGCTCAATGGTGTCGCTGTCGAACTTACGAGCACGCACGTAAGCCTGCTCCTCCGCATTTGTTCGGGCTATAGCCGTGTTGGCATCCGCCGTTGTGCTGGCTTGTGCAGCCGTAGCCTTACCCGAAGCTCTGTGTGCTGCGTATGCACCATACGCCGCAATGAGCGCAACGATCATGCTGGCAATATCGCCGCTATCTAGCATTGCGAATCACCTCCACGACCTTCACAATCACCTTGGGCGGATTGTTCAGCCCACTGATAGCCCACCACATGAATGCGACCAACCACCAGATGAGCGCTCCTCCAAGGTTGGCGATACCTGTGTCCTTAAATATCACCCCCGTCATGTAGAACGCACCCCACCCGGCAGTGAATCCGGTAAGGGTCATGTAGCCCCACTTATCGGCGGTAGGCGGCCATCTCGAGGAAATGACTGTGAGAACCCCAACAAGCACAAAGACGGCGTACCAGTACTCGAGCTCCCACCACCTTTCTGCGATGACCAGACTTTCGGCCCGGGCAAGATTGTTCGGTGTGATCAGATATGTTAGTCCGATGAACACATAGGCTAGTCCCGCGACCAGCAGGACAAGACTGTGACGACCCCAAGGCCTCAGCCCAAACCATCGTCGATTCTTTGTGTTGACATCTCCTTGCTCTACTTGTGTCATTAGACCTCCGGGTTTGCGAGAATAAGCGTCGGGAATCCCTGATCGCCTGTCTCGTCGTCAGTGCGTACGTACTCGGCCACCATCATGTCCTGCTCGAAGCCATACTCTGCTGAGA
>Ga0066648_10002103_pt1 | contig 10145 bp, 8 predicted proteins | sample CryGeyCG12114_NA_FD_59537 | JGI IMG/M metagenome (GOLD analysis project Ga0066648, IMG submission 59537) | Groundwater microbial communities from aquifer - Crystal Geyser CG19_WC_8/21/14_NA | ecosystem: Environmental > Aquatic > Deep subsurface > Groundwater | place: USA: Utah: Grand County... | reverse complement strand
CGATCTCGCCCGCATCCACCCGGTCGATCAGGTGGAAGTAAAGCGGCAGCAGGCCCCACAAGCCATAAGCGGTTGCGCCGTGAATCAGCCCGCGGCGGCTTTCAGGCATGGGCGTCATGGATCGGAACCTGCAGTAGGGAAGGCGCTGCCGCCGTGTGGCCAAAACGCCGCCATGTCCACCCGCCCGCGCCGCCTTCTGCACGAAACGGCAATCCTTTGCGGTATATAGAGGCCCTTTCCAAACGGCCGTATGTCAGTCTGTCCAAGGCTGTCCTTCCGGTGCGCCGCGACCAAGCTTGTTTGGTAAGGCGTGACCTCTCGGCGTAAAATCGAGAGAAACCGAGTTGATGCAAAACCGCTGGCCAGTAGGCAGCGGCCCGTCGCGAAAAACGTGGCCCTGGTGACCGCCGCACCGGGCACAGGAAATTTCGGTACGAACCATCCTGAAGCTCGTTTCGCTGGTGTGCTTGAGATGGCCTTCTGCAAATGCCGATGTGAAGCTTGGCCAACCGGTGTCACTGTCAAACTTCGACGCACCTTGAAAAAGCGGCAGCCCGCACAAGCAGCAGGTGAAGATGCCTCCTCGGCCTTCATCCAGCCCGCCGCAGAAAGGTGCTTCGGTTTCGTGTTCAAGTAGCACCGCAGCCTGCTCGGGTGTAAGTTCGGATGTCAGCTGCACAAATTGCTCGTCCGTGGGCGCAGTCAGATCGAATGCCGTGCTCCGAAGATCCATGTTCGTCATCCAGAGTGCTTCTTTCAGTAAACAAGCTGCGGGAGTAACTGGGCGGGTTAGATGAGCTCATGCGCTGACCGGTAAACGCACCCTGTCCGCCGTTGGTCTTTGCCCAGATGATGAGGTTCTTCGCTTCGTGGAAGACCCCTTGGCGGCTTCGTAGAGGTAAGGCGCCCCGCGCCAACGGTGAACACGAAGGCGATCGCACCAGCCTTGGCATGGTCTGCCATACATTTGAAAGCTGGAGGCAGCAGCGTTTTGGCAAATTCGTCGAGGCTGGTTTCTCCGGCTCCCATGACGAAGTTGCCATGTTTGACCCGCCCGTCCGCGGAGACGTTACTCTCGATCACACAGCCATATGGCGGATCGGTCACGATCAGCTCGGCCCGCACGCCTTGAAGCAGTCGCTCATAGACGGCGGCGTCCCGAGCATCTCCCATGAGCAGGCGGTGTTTGCCAATCTCCCAGAGGTCGGCCACCCGCGAGAGTGGAGCAGCATCAGCGCTGGATAGGTCGACCTGTTCTTCCTCTGCGGGAGCACCGTCCAACGAGAGGGTGGTTGATCTCGAGCGTATCGAAGCTGTGTAAGCGCAAGTTCGAAGCCAAGCTCAGCCAGCCCGCTCAGTTCCGCCCCAAATGCAGGTGAGTTTCATGCCCCCTTTTCCACTTCCACATGCGGGCGGACAGCCATCTCACCCTTGATGAAGAAGGAGTTGATTCGCTCGCCGCGGTCATTGCCCGAACCAGCCATCCGGTTGCCGCTTAAGCATCATTTATATGGCATCGGGTCGTCGGAGCTTGACGCGCGAACGCCTCCGCTGGCTCCACTGGGTAGTGAAATTGGGGCTGTCAGCACCGTTCGAAGACCGGGACCGTTGTCTGTATCCTCAATCACACCGCTCAACCTCTTGACCATCGCATCCAGCATCCTCGTGCCAAACCCCTGGCGCGAACCTGTCTTCCCACGCCCCTTGTCTGCGACAATCAGGCGGAAGCGCGCGCGATGTCGATCCAAGCTGATGCATATCGGTCCGGGCTCGCCACCATAGGCATATTTCTGCGCGTTGATGACCAGCTCAACCAGGATCAGCCCAACCTGCACAGCGTCATCGGCTGCGATCGTGATCGGCGCGAGGTCGAGCGTGAACCGGTTGGCCCATTCCGGTCCCATCGATGCTTTCACGTCTGCCATCAAATCGGCAAGGTAGCGCGAAAGGTCGACCGATTGTACGTTATCGTCGGTGTATAGCCGGCGATGGACTAGCGCGACGGCCGAAATGCGGCGTTGCGCTTCGCCAAGTTGACTGCCCAGGGCGGGGTCTTCGCTCGAACGAGCCTGCAGCCCCAAGAAGGCCATGACGAGCTGAAGGCTGTTCTGAACCCTATGGTTCACCTCCTTGAGCAACGTGACTTGCTGGGCGATGAGGCGGTCCTTGTCTTCCACAGCGATGTTGAGGTTGTCGGCCAAGTCACGAATACGACGGTTCTGCCGCGCTTCGTAGAGCCTCGCCATCAATCGGCGGGCGGCGTCGATTTCGGCATGCGACCAGGACCGCGCACGCCCTCGCACCACCTCGCTCCAGGCTTCAAAGGACGCCCGAGGCGTGAGCTTTTCTCCAGGCCGCAGGTTGACCGCCTTGTGCGGATTTCCCGCCCATTCAACAACCTCACGCTCTTCGGCACGGAACCAGAGAAGGACGGTAGGCACCTGTGAGGACAGCGTGATGGCCAAGAGACCACTCGCACGTTCGCGGTAGGATATAGCGGGCGCGAAATCCTTCGAGAGGTTAGCGCTGTGAAAGGGCGCTGGCCCGTGCTGGCGCACCCATGTGGCGACCTCACGGATGTCGTCACGTTCCGGGCAAGCGCCATCTGCATGCAGCGCGTCCCCATGGAGGATGGCAAAGGCGTCAGCGTCAAACATTCGGCGCAAATCGCTGGATGCGGATTGGAACAGCTCTTCCGGATCAATCCCGGTATCCAGACGCGCGGCGATGGCGTCCTCGTCGGCACGCACCCGAAGTCGCTCGCGGTATTCCTCCGCCTGCTCCTTTGCGTTGATCTGTCGCGCTAGATCTGCCGCAACCAACGATGCTGTGCGCCGTGTGGTTGCGCTCAGTTCACGCGGCGTCATATGGTGGCAGGCCACCAAGCCCCAGAGCACACCATCCTTGACGATGGAGATCGAGGCGGAAGCGGCAACCCCCATGTTCTTGAGGTACTGGATATGGATGGGTGATACGCTGCGCAGCTGTACATCGCTCAGGTCCACGCCCGCCTGGGCTTGGGGACGGATTGGCTCAGCCTGATAGGACACGTCGGGGATGACCCGTACCCGGTTCCGCAGGTAGAGATCCCGCGCCTGCTGGGGAATGTCTGAAGCCGGGAAATGGTGATTGCGAAAGGTGGCCAGGCCGTCTGCCACGTCCTCGGCAACAACCACGCCGGAGCCGTCGTCCAGGAAGCGATAGATCATGATCCGATCGTAGCCCGTCAGCCTTCTGAAACACTCCGCTGCGCGTTCGCAAAGCTCGACCAACCCGCCGGCGCGCTCAAAACGAATCCCCGCATCGTCAATCCAGCTCAGCACATCCGTAGCGGCGCGGCGCTCTGATGGTTCAAGCTCGATCAGCCAGAGATCGCCAGCCCCACGGGCCGTGCCCTCCCAGTCGGTCTCGCCGATAACGCCCAGCGGGCAGGATGGTTCGGTTGCCGACTTCATTGCGGCGGATGCCGCTGCTCCCAAGAGTGCTGGAATGCTTTGTCCCAGCCAATCCGGGCCGAATTGCCGTTCGAGCTGACCCGCACCGCCGACAACGCGCTGATTGTCCCTGTTGGCGATCAGCAGCAGACCGTGCGGCTGAATGCTGCCGGGCACATGAATCGGCTCCCGATCGCATTCGGATATATCCATTCCGACGTCTACGGATTGAGGCGGTACGTTCATTGTCGGGGGCGCAGTCCTGTATCTCAGGTTCAAGTTGACATGTGCCAAGCGGAAAGCCGCAGGCGCGATGACCCGTGGTGGCGGCCGCCGCCTATCGCGGAAGAGTTCTATCTTACTCGCGTCGCATATTTCGCAGATCTCGTGATAGCATGATGGCTGGAGTTGGCGGTTACACATCGGTCCGCTTGTAGGACAGGCACCTATCGAAGGCGACGTCAGGGCCGTCGATGTGCTTCGCCGCACTTGTTTTTCCGAGCGAGGGATACGCGTCCGGGCTCGTTACCCTAATTGAAAGCGCCCCTCATTCGACTACCACAGCTCGGCTCGACATCGCCGGGGAAGAGAAGAGTGTTACCTGACCTTGTTCGACCGCATCGACCAAGGCTTCTGCACGATTGAAGTCGCGTTTGACGAGCACGACAAACCGGTGGATCATCGCTTCCTTGAGGTCAGCCCATCCTTCGAGCGGCAAACCGGCATCAAGAATGCTGCGGGCGGGTGGATGCGCGAGATCGCCCCGGGTCAGGACCAGCACTGGTTCGATACCTACGGCCCTTGCACTCACCGGAGAGCCGGCGCACTTCGAAAACCATTCGACACCACTCGGCCGCTGGTGGGACGTCTATGCCTTTCGCATCAGCGGACCTCGCCGAATTGCAGGGCTTTTCTGCGACGCCACCAAGCAGAAGCGCGCGCTGACGAAGCGTTACAGCAAAGCGAGCCCGCGCCACGCGAGTTGAATGACACGCTCGCGATGCATGTTTTGCAAAACTTCATGGATGAATGTGCCCTTCTTCGGCCAGACACCCGCCTTGGATGAAGACGCAGCCGCGTGCCTTACCGATCTGGACGCCGCTGGCTTGTAGAACATGCAAAGGTTCGCAACCGGGCGTGCTCAGGGTAGGCCGCGTAGGCGATCCGCTTAAAGATGCTGCGGTCCTACGCGCCTCGGCCACTTGGTCGCCAACAGGGATCGCGCGTACTCGCGGACTCGCTCAGGGGGACGGAACAGGAAGTTCAGACGCGCAAGCCGGGTGACCTGCTCGGCCGCGATGCTCCCCACTAGCCCGAAGCCGAAGAGAAGAAGGAGCGCCGCGCCGGCCGAGGTAATGCCCAGCGGCTCGATCAGCATAAAAGCAAGGCCGACCAAAACGGAATGGAAGAGGAAGATCTCGAGCGTTCGCGTGCCGAGCCAGGCAAAGATGACGCGTGTCGGCCCCCAAAGCGACAGCAGCGCAGCCGTTGCCAAGCCGAGAAACACATCGGGGATCCCAGCGATTATCCGCGGCAGGTGGAAATCAATCGCCGGTATATCAGCGCGAGCAAGTTCGGCGCACCAGACAAGCACGGCGAGCGGGAAGAGCACGATAATCCGACGCTTCGTCCTGAACAAGGCCAGGATAATTGGCGCGAACCAACATCCAGCAGCGAAATACAATATCGCGTATGTAGCGAGATTGTCCACCAGCAGCTTCAAGCCGGCGGGGCTGTTGATCAAACTGTCCTCGAAGGTTCTGTAAGCGAGCACAAACGGCACGTTCAAAGCCAGGATCACCACGATTTGTGTGACGATGCGGCGTGCGGTGAGCGCCCGCATGAGCAACGTAAGGAGGAGAATGGCATAGATGAACCACAGGTTCATATACGGCGTGATGAACAGGAAGCGCGGGTCTGGTGGCGGTGCCCAGGGATTGACCGGGATGATCTGCTGCAGCGCAGCATGGAGGACTGTCCAAAGAAGGATGAGCCACACGAGCACCAGGCCCTGATTCATCAGCACCGTCGTCCACGGCTTGGCAATCCCCCAGGAAGCGAGCAGTCCGGAGCAGAAGAAGAACAGCGGCATGCGCATGTCCTTCACCAGACCGTTTGCCAACGAGGCAGTCTCGCCAATCTCGCCGACTTGTCTAACGGCAACGACCGAGTGGTGCAGGACGACAAGGCAGATCGCCATCCCGCGGGCAATGTCGACCCACACGATCCTAGGCTTGGCACCTACGTTTTTGCCGGAGGTAGAGGCGATCGCCTCCATCTGTCGCACGGTCATGAACTCGCCTCGATGTCACGTGCAGGCAGGGCCCGCTATTCACCCCGAGGCAAGACATTGTTGCCCTTGGGCGCACAACCATTGTGCGGTGCAGCGCACCCAGCATGAGCCAGTGTGATGTGGGTCACGGCTTCCGCTTTCGCGTGCAGCGGACCTAATCCATCGAGCGGATTATCGAAGAACCGCCCGCCATGCGCGTGCGCTGCCGAGCGGACCGTCTCCGGCTTGTGGAGCTTCATCGGCGAGCTGGCGATCTCTTCCAACCCGCCGAATGGAAGTACGCTGACTAACAGTAAGCCGCCTGGAGGGAAGCGGTCGGTCAGCAAGCGGGCCAGAGCCGTTCCGCAATCATGGTTCTGCCGAGGAGGTGGTGACCACTTCAAGCGCGATCTCCATTCGCAAAGAGCCAAGAAGGTTCATCAGGATCGCGCGCTAGATCCGCCGATGGTGAACGGCCTGCGCGACGAGTTCAAGACGGACGCGGCCTACCCACGCAGCAGACCCTAATTTGGAGGACTGACGCCCCGCCTTGCCTTTTATCAACGAGTTTGATCGGACCTTTGTCGCAAGTGGCACGTATGCCCACTCGACCAACGGAGATAAGCATGACCGACTTCGATCCGAACCGCCGCGCCTTTGTCGCAGGCGCCGCAATGGTGGGCGCTGCCGCTGCCGCCGCACCCGCACTGGCCCAGAACCAAGGGCAATCCAGTGGGCCCAGCGCTCCGATGACAGCGCAGGCCGCCAACTTCCCCGAACCGCCCTACCCGGCGCAGCAACAGCCTTGGCCCGCTCTCGCGCAGCGTATGAACCCGCGCCCGGACCACGGTGAGGAGAGCTATCGCGGCACGGGCCGGCTGAGCGGCAAGCGGGCGCTGATCACCGGTGGCGACAGCGGCATCGGCCGCGCCGCCGCGATCGCCTTCGCCAAGGAGGGCGCGGACGTCGCGATCGCCTATCTTCCCGCGGAAGAACCCGACGCGCAGGACGTGGCACGCGTCGTCCAGCAAGAGGGGCGCCGATTTGCCGCTCTGCCCGGCGATTTGCGGGACAAGGACTACACGACCGGTCTGGCCGACGAGGCTGCGCGCCAACTCGGCGGACTCGACATCCTCGTCAATAATGCCGCCTACCAGCAATGGGTACCCGGGCTCGAGCAGTTGTCGGACGAACAGTTCGACCAGACCATGAAGACCAATCTGTACGCCATGTTCTGGCTGACCAAGGCGGCGCTTCCGCATCTGCGGCCGGGTTCGGCGATCATCAATACCTCAAGCGAGGTGGCGGCCACTTCTCCGGAGGGTCTGATCGACTACTCGATGACCAAAGCGGGCATCCTGACCTTTACCAAATCCATGGCGAAGCAGCTGGCCTCGCGCGGTATTCGCGTGAATGCCGTGACACCCGGACCAATCTGGACGCCGTTGCAGGTATGTGGCGGGCAAAAGCCCGAGAATCTGCCCCAATTCGGCTCGAGTACCCCCATCGGCAGGGCCGGCCAACCGGTCGAGCTTGCTCCGCTTTACGTGGCGCTTGCGGATCCCGCTTTCAGCTATTCGACGGGCCAAGTGTTCGGTGCCACCGGCGGTGATCCGCAGCCCGGCGCCTGAGCGCTGCAGGAGTACGAAACAGCAAGCGGAGCGACAAGACACCCGGGCGCAATTTCCCGACTACGCAGCGGGGGAAACATGGCCCGGGCTTGTAAGAATTCTGATGCCTGAGCCGATGAGCCATCCACTGGAAGCCGCGGCTGGACGAGGCATGCCGCCTGCAGACGTCCGCACATTTTTGCTTGGCTCGAAAGGATCACTCGCGCCCCGCTTATCAAGCCGGGTCGAAGGAAGGCGGCGTTCACGCTTATGCATCGATGCTGTAAGGTCTACTACCAGAGTTGGAAGCTGCGGTCCGGCAAACGAGCCAGAGTCAGCCTTCGCAGTGAAGGCTCCTGCGTCGCGAAATCCGCTGGTAGAGGTGGATGCGGTTTACTCGGGCGCGACCGGCACGGAGGACAACCGCTCCGAAATCTTCCAGAGAACAAACGGCACCGATTTAAGCTTCACCTATCATGCCCCCGACTTCTTTTTCGACTTCGTTCCGGTGAACGCGGCCGCCGTGGACGACCCGGCGCGACACGCCTTCACAAGCCGGGACGAATCTTTCAACGAGACTACTCAGGACATCTATGAGATCTGCGGCGCGCTGGCCTATTCCTCGGTGGCGAGCAACGGCGAGATCGAGACCAAGGTCGGCGGGCTGTTCCGCCAGACCGACCGACCATCGCCGCAATTCCGACGTCACCAGCTATTCGCTCGCGGCCGGATCGGGGCTCGGCTATACGCTGGGTGACGCGTTCGCGCGCAATCCATTCGATGTGATAAGGGGCAGCGGTTCGACCTCCATGTCGATCCGGCAGCGAGCGAGGCGTTCTTTCAAGCCAATCGCGGTGCCTTTACCGCGAGCGAGAACAATCTGGCGGGCGATTTCACCGTAACTGAGGAGGTCTATGGCGGCTTCCTGCAGCTGCGTGGAACACTAGTGACCTGCAGGCGATCGGCGGTGTGCGGTATGAGCGCACCAACGTCGTCACTGGGGCGGTGCGGATCGTCGAGGGCGAACTATTCCCCAAATAGCGCCGCCGGTTATGAAAACTTCCTGCCCACCCTCCATCTGCGCTGGAATGCGACCCGCAACCTGGTGCTGCGCGCAGCCTACACGAACACGTTGAGCTGGCCAACTCTGCGGATATCACCGCGAGTCAGGTGATCGCGTGAACCTCAATGCGACCTATATCGGCAGCGATCTCCAATTTCTTACCGCTGCCGGGCCTCGCCAGCGGGCTTCTTTTTTCAGCCCGAATGGTCGGCCAACACAACCGTCTTCTATGAGCGTGGCCCGTTCGGCGCGCGGGTCGCCTACAATCATACCGGCGGCTTTCTGGAGAAGATCAACAGCGCCATCCCAGCAGCCGATCAGTTCTGGAAATGGCGCGGCGAGCTCGATGCGCAGGTGCGCTCCCGGCTGAACAATGGGATCGAGCTGTTCGCAGGGCGAGGACCTGACCATAGCGGTCGCCGCGAGTTGACCGGACCCGATCGCGACCTGCTGCAGGAGACCGCCACGCTCGGCCGTGCCTATACAATCGGCGCGGCGGTGAAGCCGTGCGCCCGCTGCTTAGAGCGTTCGCCGCGCTGGTCGCCTGCGCTGCGCTGACGCTTGTGGCACAGCCCGCGTCTCATCAAGCGCCGGATGGTCCCCCAAAACGTTTGCGGCGGGCCGGCGCTCACCCGATCCGCGGCGCCCGCTTCGCCTGAGTGGGCAAAGCCGCGTGCTGCACCGGACGGATCGGTCCGGGCAGCGCAACACCAGGTCAGGCCTTAGTGCCGGCTGCGGAACTTAGCCGCGTGCCGCAGGTTCGAACCAGATCGGGGATGCATGCTGGCGGGAAAGGGCGCAGCCCATGATTGATGACTTCTTAGAAATGAGCCGCCGCGGATTGCTGTCCGGCGGCGTGGCGGCGGCATCCGCGGCCGCGGTTCTCCGGGCAGGTCCCGCCGAGGCGCAGACGGAAGACCCGGCCGCGAGGGACCAGCCGCGCCTTCAGGACATCGCGCTGACCGTCAATGGCGAGCAGCGCCGCCTGGCGGTGGATACACGCATGAGCCTTTCCGACCTCTTGCGTGAGCGGCTGGGCCTGCGCGGAACCAAGGTCGGTTGCGATATGGGCCAGTGCGGCGCCTGCACCGTCCATATCGACGGCAAGCGCGAACTGTCCTGCCTGACTCCGGCGGTCGCAGCCGCCGGACGCCGGGTCACCACGATCGAGGGGCTGGCCGGCAAGGATGGACTTCACGCGATGCAGCAGGCCTTCATCGATAACGATGCGTTCCAGTGCGGCTATTGCACGCCGGGCCAAATCATGTCCGCCGTGTCCTGTGTTGATGAGGGCCATGCCCGCACCGACGGGGAGATCCGCGAATATATGAGCGGCAATCTGTGCCGCTGCGCCGCCTATCCGAACATCGTGGCCGCCATTAACCAGGCGCGCCCCAAGATGGAAAGAGGCTGATGCGCCCCTACGATTACAGCCGCGCGACCGAGCCGCAGGCGGCGGTCCTCGCCGCCAGCACGCCTGCACCCGCCCACGTCCTGGCGCCGATCCAATATCTGGGTGGCGGCACCAACCTCATCGACCTGATGAAGCTGGATGTGATGCGCCCGAATGCGGTGGTCGACATAAAGCAGGTCGGTGGCGAAGCATATCGCCAGGTCAGGCAGACGCCCGATGGCTTGCGCATCGGCGCAATGGTCACGATGGCCGAGCTGGCGGACAACGCGCTGGTTGCCCGCGACTATCCCGTGCTGCGGGACGGGCTGTGGAAGGCCGCGAGCGCGCAATTGCGCAACATGGCGCGCCTGGG
>Ga0066648_10002102_pt1 | contig 10145 bp, 13 predicted proteins | sample CryGeyCG12114_NA_FD_59537 | JGI IMG/M metagenome (GOLD analysis project Ga0066648, IMG submission 59537) | Groundwater microbial communities from aquifer - Crystal Geyser CG19_WC_8/21/14_NA | ecosystem: Environmental > Aquatic > Deep subsurface > Groundwater | place: USA: Utah: Grand County... | reverse complement strand
GGCGGCCCGGTCGCCGCACCGGCCCCGATGATCCGGGTGTGACCGCCCCGCCCGCGCGGCAGTCACGCACAGCGACTGCCGGCGGCCACACCCAGTAACGACAACAGCGCCCGCCCCCAGACCGGGGGCGGGCGCTGCTGGGTCGCGTCACGGGGCAGTGACTCGGTCCGCCTCTCGACGAGAGGCAGAGTCGAGGCTACAGCAGGCGGTCACGCCCCCGGTAGCGCCACTGGCGGCAGGCCGCCGAGCAGGTGACGGGCGGGCGGCCCGTGGCCGGGCGGTGCATCGCCTTGCCGCAGATCGCACAGGGGCCCTGCCAGCAGCCGCCCCACAGCCGCCCCCGCGTCTTGCCGCCGGGGTGCTCGCTGCAGGTCAGCACGCGCCGGGCGCTCACTGGCCCGCCTCGCCGATCCGGGCGGCGTACCGCTGCCGGGCGGCCTGCCGTGTGATCCCCAGCGACCGGCCGATGTCCGTCCAGCTGTAGCCCTGGCTGTGCAGGTTGGCCACGGCCAGGAGCGTGACCCGGTCGAGTTCGGCGGCCAGCTCGGCGAGCACCGGCAGCGCCTCGATGTCCCGGTCAGCGACGCGCCGTCCCATCGCCACCAGGATCCGCCGCACGAACGCCCCGTAGGTCTGTGCCTCGGTCCGGGGCGCGCGGGCGATCGGCTGACAACGGTCGGTTGTCAGCCGGGGTGCCGACAACGTCGGGTTGTCAGCCGGGCCCAGCCGCACCGTCTGTGCGCGCTCAGCGGCGGCCCGGCTCTCGACGTCGGCCTGCCGCACGGACGCGGTCACAGCTGGTCCGCCGCGACAGCAGCAGCGGTGAGGAACGGCACGAGCACGTCGGTGATCCAGGGGTGCCACACGGTGTCCCACAGGATCAGCGCGACGGCCAGGGCTCGGACGGACAGGAACAGCACCCCGACAGCGACAGCGGCGGCGATTCGGTCGAACGCGGCGCGGGCGAATCGGCGGGTGCTGTCGAGCCACAGCCAGTACAGGACGACGGCGGCGAGCTGCTGGGCGAGGTGTCGGGCGGCGGCGATGACGGCGGTCGACGCGGGCGCGAGGGGAAGGGCGCGGTAAGGGGTGGCAGGCATGGGAAGAGTCTGTCACGAAAGGTGCTGCCGCGTCCGTCTTTCGTAACGCTCGGCGTGGCGCGTGTCGGAATCGACGGACGCGGCGGGCGATGTCGGGACACGCGACAGGTCACGCACAGCTATGGCGGGTGACGCTGTGCGACCGGCACAGTTCCGCCCCGTGACCTTCCTAGAGCGGATCGGCGTGCGGCGATCGCCCGACATCAGCGCCGCGTTCGACGGCTCGACGGCGGTCACGCGCAGCGCGGCCACGCTCGCCCCAACCCTGGCGGTGGCCTCACCGTGGGCCCTGCCGGGACAGCTGGCGAGCGTGGTCGTGCCCGACGTGTTCGGCACCGATGCCGCGCTGCCGCTGACCCGCGCCCGGGCGATGTCGGTCCCGTCCGTCGCCCGGGCGCGTCACATCCTCGTCGGCTCGATCGCCCGGATCCCGCTGCGGGCCTACCCGACCAAGCTCGACACCGACCCGCTGCCCGACGAGCAGCAGCCGGTCTGGATCGACCGCACCGACAGCGTGCAGCCGCCCTGGCACCGCATGGCTTGGACGGTCGACGATCTCCTGTTCTACGGGCTGAGCCTGTGGCGACGCACGAACAGCGTGCAGGAGGGCCGGGAGCGCCCGCTGCACTGTGACCGGATCCCCTACGAGTCGTGGTCGATCGACGGCAGCGGCCACATCCTCGTCAACGGCCGGGCGGTGTCCCGGTCGAGCGTGCACATGATCTACGGCCCGCACGAGGGGCTGCTCACGTTCGCCGCGTCGACGATCCGGCACGCGGCCAACCTGCAGGCGGCCAGCGACAAGGCTGCCAGCACCCCGGCCGCACAGATCGACCTGCACCAGACCCAGGGCGACCCGCTCGACGACACCGCGATTGACAACCTGATCCGGCGGTGGGCGGCGGCGCGGCGCGGCGAGAACGGCGGGGTGTCCTACAGCAACCCGTCGATCGACGTCCGCGAGCTGGGCAGTGTCGAGGCACACCTGTTGATCGAGGGCCGCAACGCTGCCGCCGTCGACGTCGCCCGGCACGTCGGCCTGCCCGCCTCGCGGATCGACGCCAGCACCGAGGCATCGCTGACCTACTCGACGACCCGGGACAACGCCCGGGAGCTGATCGACTTCGGGCTGAGCCTCTACACCGGCCCGATCGCCGCGTCGCTGAGCGTGGACGACTTGACCCCGCACGGCACGCGGCTGGCGTTCGACCTCGACGAGTGGCTGCCGCCCGAGGGGACGGCCGTCGCCTTGCCGGCCGCACAGACAGTGAACAAGGGGGACAACGCACAGTGACCGACCTGAGTCTGACGTTCGACGGCGCGGCGATCACCACCGCCGCCCGTGACACCCGCCTGATCCGGGGCACCGTGCTGCCCTACGGCGTGCCGGGGTTCACCTCGGCGGGCAAGGTCCGGGTGCAGGCTGGCGCGCTGCAGCTGCCCGGCGACTCACGGCACGTCGTGCTGCGGGACCTGCACGGCGGTCAGGCGGTCGGGGTCGCCTCGGAGCTGAACGACAGCGCCACGGCGCTGACGGCAGCCTTCCGGGTCGCCAAGATCCCGGCCGGTGACGCGCTGCTCATCGCCGCCGACCCCGAGTGCCCGATCAAGGGCGGCCTGTCGGTCGAGCTGGCTGACGTTGCGTTCAGCGCGGACGAACCCGACCTCGTCGTGCACGCCCGCCTGACGGCGGTCGCTGCTGTCGAGGTGCCCGCTTTCACCACGGCCCGCACGACGTCCGTCGCTGCGGCGCACACCCCACAGGAAGGCACTGCCCCCGTGACCATGCCCACCCCCGCCCCGGCCGCTCCCATCCCGGCCCCGGTCCCGGCCGCTCCCATCCCGGCCCCGGCCCCGGTCCCGCAGCCGACCGCCCCCGCCGCGCCCGAGGGCACGCTGCAGGCGGCGATGGTCGTCCCGGGCACCCCGGGCGTCCCGGTCGCGCCGGTCGTGCCGGTGGGCACCCCGGCCGCCCCGGCCGGGCTGCACCTTGACCGGGTCACCGAGCTGCTGGCCGCCTACGGCGGTGGCATGGGTCAGGCGCTCACCCCCGAGCTGACCGCCGCCCTCAGCGACATCACCTACAGCGGCCAGACCGCGACCCGGCAGGCCGAGTGGCTCGGCGAGCTGTGGTCCGGCCCGGGCTACACGCGGCGGTTCGTGCCGCTGTTCACGAAGGGCCCCAAGCTCACCGCCATGCGCGGCGTCGGCTGGCGGTGGGTGCAGAAGCCCGAGGTCGACGACTACGCGGGGAACAAGGCCGCTGTGCCGTCCAACGAGGTGACCACCGCCCCGGCCGACTGGACGGCACAGCGGGTGGCCGGGGCCTGGGACGTCGACCGCGCCTACGTCGACTTCGGTGACACCGGGTTCTACCGGTCGTTCCTGTCGGCCACGACCGACAGCTACCGGCAGAAGACCGACCGCAAGGCGCTCGCCTTCCTGATCGCCAACGCGGTGTCCGCGCCGACCCTGGCCGACACCTACGACTACGTCCCCGACGTGGCCCCCGACGTGCTGACCGGGGTGGCGATCCTGTCGGGCCTGCTCGGCGACATCCCCACGGTCGAGTCCTCGGCTGACTACGTGCTCATGAACACCGGCACGCTGCTGCGGCTCGCGGGGGTCACCGGACTCGACGTGCCCGCGTTCCTGGCCCTGCTCGGCATCGACACCACCAAGTTCCGGCACAGCAACCTCGTGCCGGTCAACACCCTCATCATGGGGACGACCTCGGCGCTGGAGTACCGCGAACTCGGCGACACCCCGATCCGGGTCGACGCGCTCGACATCGCCCGGGGCGGCGTCGACACCGGGGTGTTCGGCTACCTCTCGCTGTTCCTGCAGCGGGAGAACGGCGTGCTGTCCCTGCCGGTCGCCCCGGTCGCGGGCGTCTGACGTGTCGGTGCCGGTCCCGGCCGAGCCCGTGCCGGGCCCGGCATCGCTGCCCGGGGTGAAGCGTCGGCTGCCGCAGGGCGGCCGGGACGTCGACGACGCGGCGCTGCAGGACATCGTCGACGCGGTCAACGTGCGGGTCAGCCAGTGGCACCGCGACTCGGTCCCGGCCGATGGGAACGGGTGGCCCGCCGATCTCATGCTGGGCGCCAACATGCTCGCGTCGCGGCTGTGGACGCGGCGGCAGTCACCGGCCGGGGTCATGGCCCCGGCCGGTGACGCCACCGCGCCGACGTACATCGTTCGCAACGACCCCGACGTGGCCCTGCTGCTGCGGCTGGGCCCCTACGCGACGCCCCGGGTCGGCTGATCGTGGCCGCGCTCACCGACGCTCTCGACGGCCTCACCGCCCTGCTCGACGGTGCCGGGGTGACGGCCGCCGTCGACGAGAACGACGTGGTCGTGCCGGGCGCGTGGCTCGACGTCGTCGGCCCCAGCTGGCCGACGCTGCAGGGCACGCGCTGGCGGGTCAACGTGCTGCTGATCGCGGGCGGCGGCTCGACCGGCCCGGCGCTCGGTGAGCTGGCCGACCTGCTCGACCGGGTCGTGCCCGCCGTCATCACCCCCGACGACGTCGTGCAGTTCGTCACGACGTCACTGCCCGCCGACCCATCGACCCCGCTGCCCGCGCTGCTCATCCCGCTCGACCTCGACCTGTAGGAGACGACCGCACATGCCCATCACAACGCTCAAGCTCGGCCCGGGTGAACTGGTGCTCGGCGAGACCGGCGCGCCGCTCGACGTCAGTGCCCAGGTGACCGCCTGCCGCGTCAGCTGGTCGGTCGACAGCGAGGACGACACCCCGGTGCTGTCGGGCGACCTGCTGCCCGGTGACGACACGTTCACCGCCGCGCTGGCCGCCACCTTCCTGCAGGACGACCTGAAGGCGTCCGGGCTGATCCGCTACAGCTGGTCGCACAAGGGCGAGCAGGTGCCGTTCCGCTTCGTGCCGTCGTCGGCGGCGGGCGCGGCGATCACGGGCGTCATCAAGCTCACCCCGCTCGACGTCGGCGGCGACGCGGCGACCAAGAACACCAGCGAGGTCGAGTGGGGTTGCGTGGGTGAGCCGGTCATCGTCGACGACGTCTGAGCCGACGTCACGTAGCGCGACTGCCGGCGGGCACGCACAGTGACGACGGCGGCGTGGGAGGTCGAGGGCGCGAGGAAGCTGCGGGCCACGCTCAAGGGCGCGAACCCGCAGCTGCTCGACCGGCTCAAGGCGGCCCACCTGGCGGCGGCCACCATCGTGACGTCCCGAGCCCGGGACCTCGCCCCGGTCGGCGTGGGCACCCGCCACCCCGGCGCGCTGCGGGCATCGGTCCGGCCCGGGGGAACCAAGACCGCCGCGCTGGTCCGGGTCGGCAGCGCCCGGGTGCCCTACGCCAAGCCCATCCACTACGGGTGGGGCAGGCGGCACATCAAGGCTCAGCCGTTCGTCAGCCGAGCTGCACAGGAGACCGAACCGCAGTGGTTCGAGCGGTACCACCGCGAGGTGCTCGCGGTGCTGGACACGATCGAGGGAGCGACCATCACATGAGCGAGCCGACCACCGCCCGCGAGCTGGCGACGTCCGAGGACGCGCCGCGCAGCGCCGACGAGGTGCTGCTCACCGGGCAGCGCGTGCGCGTCTGCCTGCTCGACGGCAGCGACTACGTCGTCAAGACGATCCAGGCCGACCGGGTCCGGTACGACCTCACCCGTGGCAAGCACAAGTGGCCGCCGGGGACCGAGGCCCCGTTCCTGTGGTTCACCTTCCTGGCGTGGGCGGCGGCCCGCCGCGAGGGGCACACGGCGCTGACGTTCGAGGCGTTCAGCGACGTCGCCGTCAGCTGCACGGCGCTGGACAACGACCCCGACGAGGACGACGTGGTCCCTACGAACCCGGGTCAGCAGCCCGGCTGACCGTCCGCCTCGCCCTGCTGACGGGCCGGTCGTTCGACGAGGTCGCCGAGTGGCCCGACGAGCTGATCGTGACCGTGATCGAGGAACTCAACGACATCAACAACCCCAGGAGGTGACCCGCCCGTGGCCAGCCGAACCGCAGTCCTCGCCGTCCGTATCGTCAGCGACGCAAAGGACAGTGCCAGGGGGTTCAGTGACGCCGAGAAGGCCACGGGCGGGTTCACGCGCAACCTCGACCGGGCCAGCGTGGCGGCCGGTGGCGTGCTCGCAGGGGTGGGCGCGCTGGCCAAGTCGGCGTTCGACGCGGCCAGCAACGCACAGCAGGCGGCCGGGGCGGTCGAGAGCGTGTTCGGGGCCCAGGCGGCAGCGGTCAAGAAGAACGCGGCGGCGGCGGCCGAACAGGTCGGGCTGGCGAGCAGCGAGTACAGCAACCTGGCGGCGGTGCTGGGTAGCCAGCTGAAGAACATGGGCACGAGCGCCGACCAGCTCGCCCCCAAGACCGACAGCCTCATTCAGATGGGTGCCGACCTCGCGGCCACCTACGGCGGCACGACCAGCGACGCGGTGCAGGCGCTGTCGAGCGTGCTCAAGGGCGAGACGGACCCCATCGAGCGATACGGGATCTCGATCAAGCAGAGCGACATCAACGCCCGCATGGCCGCCCAGGGGCACGCCGACCTTGAGGGTGCGGCGGCTAAGGCGGCGCAGGCGCAGGCGGTCATGAGCCTGCTCACCGACCAGTCGACGTCGGCGCTCGGCGCGTTCGGCCGTGAGGCCGACACGGCGGCCGGGCAGCAGCAGCGCGCGTCCGCCGAGTGGGAGAACGCTAAGGCGGCCCTCGGCGAGTCGCTGCTCCCGCTGGTGACCCAGGGCGCGCAGCTGCTCGGCGGCCTGGCTCAGTCGCTGCAGGACAACCAGGGCGCGGCGACCGCGCTGATCGGCACGATCGCCGCGCTCGCCGCCGGGGTGCTGATCGTCAACGGCGCGGTCAAGGCGTACAAGGCGGCGCAGGTGGTGGTCACCGCCGCGCAGTGGGCGTGGAACGTGGCCACGTCAGCCAACCCGCTGGGCCTGCTGCTGCTCGCGGTCACGGGCGTCATCGCCGTGGTCGTCGTCCTCTACAACAAGTTCGACGCCGTCAAGCGGATCGTCGACAAGGTCGGCGGTGCGCTCAAGTCTGCCGGCCGCTGGGTCGGGGGGTTGTTCGGCGCGGCAGGGCCCGCCGTCAGCCCCGGGAGCGCCTACGGGGCAGCCGGGGCGCTGTACGGGGCCACCGGGGGTGGGCCGAGCACGTTGCGGGCCGCCGGGGCGCTCACAGCGGCCGGGGCCGGGTCGGTCGGCACGACCGGGCTGACCGGGCAGGGCGCGACCGTCCGGGGCGGCGACACGATCAACATCACCGTCAACGGCGCGGTCGACCGCTACGGCACCGCCTCGACGATCCGCGACCTGCTCGACGAGCGGGCCCGCAACCTGGGGCAGACCACCGCCCTGTCGGTCGGGATGGGCCGCTCGTGACCACCCGCACCCCACCGAGCGGGTCGACCCGGATCAACCCTCGACCTGAGGTTTACATAGCCGCCGACACGACCCCGCTCGGCCTGGGCCTGCCCGGGGTGGCAGGCAACCCGTGGATCACGCTGATCGACGAGCTGACCGTGACGTGGGGCCGCACCCGGCTGACCGATCACCACGAGGCGCAGCAAGCCAAGTTCGTCCTCACCGTGCCCGCCAACCGGGCCGACTACGCGTCGTTCGACTGGCGCAACCGCCCGGTGCGGCTGCAGTGGTCTGACCCGCGTGTGTCGGGCGGCACGCCCGTCGTGTTCTTCCGGGGCCGCATCACCGAGGTGGTCGTGACCCCCCGCACCCCGCACCCCCGCACGAGGCGGCACCGGGGGTCGACCATGACGTTCAGCTGCACTGGCAAGCTCACCGAGCTGGGCAACCGGCGCAGCGGGGTCGAGTCGTGGCCTGCAGAGTCCGGGCAGGCCCGCCTCGACCGGATCAAGGCGATCGCAGGGTCGTCGGTCGCGGGCATCACCATGCGTGCCTATTGGGCCGCTGCCCAGTTCGCCCCCCGCGACGTGAGCGGCACCGACGCGCTCAGCCTGCTCCGCTCGCTGTACGACACCTGCGGCGGTGACCGGATGACCTACAGCCCGCAGAACGACACGGTGCAGTGGGTCGGCCGCCGCCTGCAGCCGAACACGGTCACCCGCCGGGGGATGCTGACCACCGACCCGACCACCGGGTGGGCCGGTCCCCGAGCGTCACAGGCCGGGTCGAGCTGGCCGCCGATCCCGGCGACCGAGGTCGAGAGCGGCGGTGAGCTGACCCGGACCACCGAGGGCGGCGCGACCCGGGTCGAGTACACGTGGGTTGAGGCCGGGGTGAACAGGTCCGGGGTGATCTACGACCCGACCGGCGAGGCTGACCGGGGTGTCGTGCAGCTGTCGGTAGCGACTGAGCTGGCGATCGGCGATTGGGCCAAGACGTGCGGCAGCGACTGGCTCGACACCCTGTGGCGCGAGGGTGGCATGGCCCAGCCGCCGCCGCTGACCTACCGGGCCGACCGGGTCGGCGGGTTCCTCAACTACAGCCACGCACAGAGCCTGATCGGCGGTGTGGAGCTCGGCGGGATCACGGCAGGGGAACCGGCCGCGTTCTGGCTGGCGGGCAGCCCGTGGCCGCAGCTGCGCTACGTGCCGATCGTGTCCCCCATCGGCGGGGTGATCCGGTACGCCAACGGCGGGTGGTCGCCGACGTTCTACAGCTCGGCGGTGGCCTACCTGGGCCCGCTGTCCGAGACGCCGCTACGGGCCAGCCGCGCCACGGCCGACAGCGCCACCGGCAAGCGGGTCGCTGCCCGCGACCTGCACCCCGCGTTCAGCTGGGCCGATACCCGCTACGTCACACCGCACTAGGAAGGCCCCCCATGCCCGGATACACCCCGACGTTCACCGTGCCCTACCCGGTCGACACTGACCCGCTGGCCGACTGGCCAGCGATCAGCGAGGCGCAGGCGCTGGCGCTTGACGGCGTGCTCAAGACCCGCGTGCCGCTGCCCAACCTGGCCAACCTCAACGACGTGCAGGCCCGGCTGAGCAAGGTCGAAACGCCCTACTTCGGTGAGTACACCGGCACTCAGACCCAGCTGCCGACAGCCACCGAGCGGGGCATCACCACGCTCACGAAGGTCAACCAGACCGGCGGTTGGGATGCCACGGTGGCCGGGAACTTCCTGGAGATCCCGGCCGGGCTGTGGGTGCTCACGTGGGATGTCAACGTCGTCAACGCGACGGTCAGCGGCCGTAACTTCGTCGCTGTGGGCGGCGGCCCGGGCTGGTCGGGGAGCGTGCTCAACCGGCACCCGTTCGCCACGACTGGCGAGGACACGGGCGGCACGTCGTTCCTGCTGCCGCTGACCGCCGCTCGCACCGGTCTTGCGCTGTCGATCTACGCCGAGACGACCGGCACCTACACCGCCCGGCACCGGATCCGCGTCGCCCGGATCGGGACGATCCCGGGCCCGTGACGTAAGACGCTGCCGCGTCCACCTTTCGTGACAACCGCGGCCGTCACAACCCGTGACGGCCGGCCGCCACACACAGTGAGGAACGAGCCATGCCCAACCTGATCCCCGGTGCCCTGTGGCAGCCCGTCGACGTCGGCAACCGCGCCGCCCGGCGCAAGGGCCGCGCCGTCGTCGGCCACATCGCCGTCACGAACAGCGCCAACCTGCGCCCGGGGGCGCTGGCCACCCGCGCCTCGGACTGGCACGCCTTCCTGCCCCGGGCCGGTGGCATCATCCAGCAGATCGACCTCGACCTGCAGAGCTGGGCGACGCTGAACGGGAACGGCAGCGTCATCGCGTGGGAGTCCGAGGGCGGGGTGGGCGACGACGTCAACGCCCCGTGGTCTGACCCGCAGGTCGAGGCCGCCGCACACCTGCTGGCCTACGCCAACGAGTCCGAGGGCGTCCCGCTCGACGTCATGCCCGACTCGCGGCCGACGTCGCGGGGCCAGGGCTACCACCGCCTCGGCGTCGACCCCTGGCGGGTCAGCGGCGGCGAGCTGTGGTCGAGCGCCCGGGGCAAGGTCTGCCCCGGCCCCGCCCGGATCGAGCAGGTGCCGGTCATCGTGAGCCGCGCCCGCGAGCTGCGCGGCGGGTCGGCCGGGGCGCTG
>Ga0066648_10002099_pt1 | contig 10148 bp, 10 predicted proteins | sample CryGeyCG12114_NA_FD_59537 | JGI IMG/M metagenome (GOLD analysis project Ga0066648, IMG submission 59537) | Groundwater microbial communities from aquifer - Crystal Geyser CG19_WC_8/21/14_NA | ecosystem: Environmental > Aquatic > Deep subsurface > Groundwater | place: USA: Utah: Grand County... | reverse complement strand
AACACCAAAAAATGTGTCGCAGTTTCATTTCATTCCCAGAATTTGAATTGGCTAGTCGATCAATTTTATTGTTCTTCAAAATTTTTAAATTTTTCAGTAAGTAATTGGCTTATTTCCCAAAATTTATCTTTAAATTAGTAATCATGCGTGAAATCGTGCAAGTTCAAGTAGGCCAGTGCGGAAACCAAATTGGTTCAAAGGTAAACTATATAGTCACAGTGAAAAACCATTTTTACCATATTTTTAAAACAATTTTGAAGAATCCAATCCATGTAGAAAACATTCTAAGAAACATTCATAATGTTGTGTCACTAGTTTTGGGAAACCATTTCTAAAGAGCACGGATTGGATGATGAAGGGCTCTATACAGGCAAAGAAGATGTTCAACTCGAAAGAATCAATGTTTATTTTCATGAATCAACCGGTAAAAAACAATATGGCCTACTATCTAAGTAAAAACGTTTACCTCACCCGAATACATAAACTAACATGCGCGCCATTGCATACGCTTTTAGGAAATAAATATGTACCCCGATCCGTACTTGTGGATCTTGAGCCAGGCACAATGGATTCCGTACGATCGGGAAAACTTGGAAAGCTATTCAAACCAGACAATTTTGTTTTTGGACAAAGTGGAGCTGGTAACAACTGGGCCAAAGGGCACTACACTGAAGGAGCAGAATTAGTAGACTCAGTTCTGGACGTAATCCGAAAAGAAGCTGAATCTAGTGATTGTCTGCAAGGATTCCAATTGAATCACTCATTGGGAGGTGGCACAGGATCAGGATTGGGTACACTTTTACTCATGAAGATCAAAGAGGAATTCCCCGACCGAATTTTAAGCAGTTTCAGCGTTGCTCCATCCCCCAAGGTGTGAAAATAAAACTATAGCAACCCGCACACATACATTTTCTAATTTCTCTTCATAATTTTTCACATTTTGTTAAATTTTCAAAAACAAAGGTTTCTGACACGGTTGTTGAACCTTACAATGCAATCTTGGCCATGCATCAATTGGTAGATGGATGCGATGAAGTTTTTACTATTGATAATGAAGCTTTATACGACATTTGCTTCCGCACATTGAGGATCACAAGTCCATGTTATGGGGATTTAAATCATTTGATTGCCAGTACCATGTCTGGAATCACAACATGCCTTCGATTCCCAGGTCAATTGAACGCAGACTTGAGGAAATTGGCTGTCAACATGGTTCCTTTCCCACGACTCCATTTTTTCATGCCAGCATATGCCCCTTTGACCTCCAAAGATTGTCAAGCTTATGAGTGCATGAGTGTTGCAGAACTCACTCAACAACTGTTCAATGGAAGGAATATGATGACTGCTTGCAATCCTAAACATGGAAGATACCTGACATGCGCGACAATTTTCCGCGGGAAATTATCCATGAAAGAAGTAGATGATGAAATCATGAATGTGCAGAATAAAAACTCAAGTGATTTCGTTGAATGGATTCCAAATAATATTAAAACAGCTGTTTGTGACATTCCTCCCACTGGTTTGAAAATGTCGGGCACATTTATTGGAAACAATACCGCCATTCAAGAAATGTTTCGACGTATTTGTGATCAGTTTTCGACCATGTTCAAACGGAAGGCTTTCCTCCATTGGTACACTGGTGAAGGCATGGATGAATTGGAATTCACTGAAGCTGAGTCCAACATTCAAGATTTGATTTCAGAATATCAGCAATATCAAGATGCGGTAGTCAATGATGTCACTGATGTGTCTGAATTAGAATCTGAGGGTTCTAAGCCTATCATCAAAGCTTGATAAAGTGAATTAGTACTAACTTAAAGTAAATTGAAAATTGAAATGTGAATTGGGTATGTGTTTATGTGTCTTACTGATTCCTACTGATCTCGAAATTTTTATGAAATAAAACTAACTAAATTGTCAGAACGAAATTTGAATGCGTTATTAGCTAATGCAAGAAGCAATTTATTATTACACGCGGTAACGGACAGTATTTGAAAAGACAGATTTAGACGAACAGATTAGTAAACGACACAATTTTTTTGTGATTTGATTAGTTTATAATTGGTGCAAATATTCACTGCGGATTAGGCGGTCCAAATTGTCCCATTGGTTGAGGGGGATAGTAGCATGGCATCATAGGCGGGGGAGCTGGCATAAAATAAGAGGGAAAAACTCCGGGGAATCCCATTCCCATTGGAGGGGCCATAGGTGGGGCGAATGGAAATTGAGATGAAGGATAAAATCCATAAGGAGAAGGCATCCCCATGGCTCCATAAGGTGGCATCATACCGGGCATCATTGGATTGAATCCAGCATAATTAGGGCGAGTCTCTTTGTTTTCTGGCAACTCATCACAACCTCCAAACATTGGCATTACTGATGGATCTGAGACTTGGCAATTCCGCTTCACTAACTTAGGATCAGTATTTCTCTTCTCAAACATTGAATGTAGTTCTCCATTTTCCAAAACTTTTTGGGTTTGACTCCAAGCTGGACCGAATGCTTGTGCCATAAAGTCTGGCAACAATGAGCCACTGGGCAAAGTTGGAGTTTTAGTTTCACTTTTGCTACTTTTTCCCGGGCAAAGGCAATCTATATTGCATTTCCTGCAGTCAGTACAAATATCTCCAGAGTAGATTCCACATTTGTCACATCGGCCACCCTTTTGTGAGCAATTGTTGAGTTTTTCCGTATTCCTCAAAACCGATTGTGGCCCTTCAGTCCAATCAAATATGAAGTTGTCCGGATGGTATTTGCTTTTGCATGGGAATTCTTTAACCCATGTTGGTGGACGGGAATTTCCTCGCGATTGAACGAATTGCCTCAGTCCGCGCACTATTAACTTACTACCTGTAGTGTTTGTACTGCTGGTACTAAAAGTTTTCCCGCAATCACCAGCACCATGCAAATTTGCAACAGTAGTTTCATTATCTCCACCCTGCCCTCGTTTGGGGCCCTGGATTTTCTTTTCGTCTAGCAAGTGATCGGGGCCTCCCCAGTTTTTTGGACTCTTTCCTCGCTTTGCTACCGGCTGTTTCTTTTTAGTGTCCACTTCGGACTCCGTAGCCGAAGAAAATCCACTTGTATCAGTTTCGGTCATGTTAGTAACACCCAGAGCAGTTTGCACAGGAGCTAGTTTTTTCTTGATCCCACCCACCTTACTCATCTTCTTTGCCTTTCTTTTCGGAGTGACACTACGGTTTCTCATCATATGTGGCAAATTCGGCTCTTTCTTCTTTTTTGGGACACACTTTTGGCTAGTTTGTTCAGCAATGTCCTCTTGGTAGGTATTGTTATCGTACATTTGCCTTGCCTTGGGATTTAGTTTAGATGGGTTGGTTTCTTGAGCATATGTGACCTCTTGATGAATTTGAACCTTAAGATTCTGGTCTTTTAAGTAAATTGTTTGATCTTTAATGATTCCTTCATCCATACTAATTTGGTCTTGTGCTGCTTTCAAAGTTTGAACGGCGCCTGTCAAGTTTTCTTCAGAAATTGTTCTCTTTGTTTCCCGCTCTGAAATTGGTATTGCGTGTGGTGCGTTGTGAGGCTTCAGTTTATGCATTCCTTGAAAATTTCCGTAATTTTTGTTCGTAATTGATTTGTTGATTGGAGTCTTTGAAAATCCTGTAGCTTTGGGCTTGGGTTTACTAATGATCTCTTGAGAACTTTCATAATTTCTGTTATCAATTGTTTTCTTAGTATTACTATCTGACAGTGCATGCCCGTGCCCATGTAGAGCTTTCTGGTGTGTTTGTTTGGGAAGCGTTTGAGAATCATCATCGAAAACTTGTACGGAAACTTTTTTCTTGGTTTCCCGTTCTGGCATTGTTTGTTTCCCATGAGTATCTTTATGCAATTTCTGCTTCTGATTGGGTTCAGAATGTTCAAAAACATCCTTGGACTCAGTTTCTGAGAAAGAGTCTTCATATATTGTCTTGAACGCTTCTTTATGATGATCGGGACCGTGCAAATTATGGGTATGTAGAGCTTCAGATTCTATTTCGCTCTCTGGTGATTTGACTCTTACAGCTTTATGAGTAACTTTTGCTGCATTCTTATGCGGCTCCATTTGATCCGTTTGGCGTAAAGAATGATGCTTATTTGCAGCTCCGGACGAATGGAGTTTTGAATGATCAGCATGGTCGATTTTCAGATGCGGTTGGGAAGAATGGGTAGCTGCTTTTCCAATATGATGATCAGTGCTGTCTAAATGGAGTTTTTCAGCATGGTCATGATTTTCATGTGTTTGCAAATGTGCCTTTCCGGCATGTTTTTGATGACTCAGGGCATGGGATTTACTGTGTCTACCACCCTCGGAATGTCTTCGGATTGTATTGTTCTCTAAATCATGTCCAGCTTTGCTATCTCCGTAGCGGTTGAAATTGAAAGATTTTTTATGGTGCTCTTTCGATTTTGATTTATGTTTAGCTTGTTCAACTTTTTGTGGTATTGGAAGCTCTCTCTGAATGGGTACTTTTTGCCCTGTTTTGGAGTCAATGTAGTCGGCTTCGTATTCATATTCGTCCATATTGTCTTCCCCTTCTATGAAGATGTTAGAGTCTTCATTCTTTAACTAAAAAATTAATCAAAAAAAGGTGCGTTTCAATAACAAGTTTCAGTTTATGTAGGCTATGAATAATAAGAGAAAAATACATGCACATGTACCTTGAATAAGCACATTTTGGTGGTGATTTTTATACAATTTTGATTAATTAATTCAAGATTAGTACTTTAGTTTGCTTATAGAATTTCGAAAAATGGGCACGAAAAATTTTCTAGTGAATTTATGTCAACAGAAAAATTTTGACGGATGAATATTTTTTGGAAGAATTCATCAGTTCTATGATTTTTGCATACATAAATCCGTAAAATGTGCTCCCATGGAAACAAACCAGCATTGCTGCTTCCACACTTTTGGGGTGTCTTGAGAAACTTATTCTCACATTTCCCAAATATTTAATTTGATCATGTAATCTGTAAATTTTCTAAAAAGCTATCCAAATTCTTTGTGAAATCCATTAATACCATCAGTATGGCGTCCTTAGTCTCTAAGGCCTCCAAGTTCTCAAAAGTCTCGAGGATGTCACATGCCTCGAGGGCTCAAAGCAGAGTGAATGGCTCAATACATTCTGAAGTTAGTGTCATGTCTAAGAAAGTACCCGTGATTAAAGAGTTGAGCCCAAAAAATCAAAAACGTGAGCTTAAAAAGAAAGAACAAGAGTTTCTTGAGAGAGCAAAGGCTTACCAAACTATTAATTACTTGACAAAAAAGACAAAGTTCGACCAGGAGCAGGTATAAAAATTAATAACACTGAATTTATATTTCCAACCATTGTGCTTTCTATTGAAAATCCTTTTTTGCCTTTTTCAGATTAGATCTATGATAAATGTTTACAAAATCATATCCTCAAATGGACAAATGGACAGACTTCACTTTCGAGAATCATTTGCCTTAACTTTTGGAATCTTAGATGATACCATGTTAGACCGAATTTTCTTTTACTTTGATGGAGACAATCAGGGAACTGTATGTTTTTGCCGATTACATTATTCAAACTTAATTATAGCAATTCCAATCTCCATATCTTATCCAGAAAAATTAAAAACTATAATGCAATAGGTCACCGAATCAGAATGGGTAATGGGACTAAACTTAATTCTTCGAGGGAGTTTGGACGATCAAATTTCCTATTGCTACGAAGTATACGATATCAATGGGGATCACAGTATTGGTCGTGACGAATTATCTCATTGCCTAAAGGGTTCCTTGTATCCAATACCTCAGCTGAGTAAAGAGGAAAATGATGATTTGGAATCTGAGGGCCACAGGGAGCTAGTGGAACTAGCAATGCGGAAATTTGACTTGGATCGTGATGGGCAAATCAAAGAAGAAGAGTTTAGGACTGCAGTTCATAATGATCCTTTACTATTACAAGCTATTGGGGAGTGTTTGCCTCCTCCAAAAGCACTGATGACTTTCCTCCAAATGTTTACTAATAATGTTCGTAGCTACTCTACCTTTTATTCCCATCCACATGATGTTGGCTGGGACCGGGAGCGAGACAAATTCAGGAGGGCTGAAATTGAGCGGGAAAAGAGACGGGCCAACTTGGAGTCTACTGCCAGTGGATCTGAATTGAGTTTTCTCCAGAAGATGTTGTCCAACAATAGGGATATTAATGGGTTTAGTTTGAATAATTCGGAGTAGCGGTAGGTGTTGAGTAATTATTGACAAGGTTTGGGTTTGTGGTTGTTGGATGTTTAGAGTATAAGTTTGACGACGCCAATAAATTTTCTGTGAATCAATTTCATAGTTGTATTTTGGTGGAAATGGCTGATTCATTTTATTTATATTTTTATTTTAACAACAATGGTTATAAACTTGTAACAAAGTTTCAAAAGTAACAGGACTTCAAAGAGGAGATTTTATCATTCATTTCATATTTTGACAATCTTGAAACTCCTTTAGAATCCGATTCTGTAGGGTAAACTTTCACACAATGCCCTGTGCAGTTTTTGTGTTCGCAAAAGGAAATGCAACGTCTTTGAGTGTCCACAGAAGAAGCCCAGTCATCATAATTGTCATCCTCAATATTGGTACATTTTTCTTTCCGATTCAATCGGATGTAGTGTAATTCTCCTGAAGATATAATTCAAATGAAACAATTAAATTGCATACAGTTTATTTTTGTTTCGATTTTGTAAGTACTAATGTTTGATTTACCTCTATAGTTCTCATGCTCAAAAAGCACTACGTACGGTTCAGCGATCCCGTACTTATAATCCGTCAGCAATATGTGTTCCGAATTCGCTGGTATTTTACCGACACCTGTTTCCCCATGGGGTGGAATCATGAAAAATATGAACACACATGCACATGTCACTGTGATTATTTTGGTTCTCGTTTCAAACCAGTAAATAGCCATTGTTAGTTAATCACGTTCCCAAAAAATTGGTGTTCAGCTAATGACAGTTGATGATTAAGTGCATATACAGTTGCATTATTACGTTACGTTAGTTAGCATAACTACTGTAACTAACTTTCCCTTTTTCAAATGCACTTTGCGAGTTTTTATATAGCCCAACACAAGCTACGGTATGTGTGTGACTAATTTTTTGCTTTGTATGAAAACGTAAAACTTTTACTTTCAACTTTTTTGTTCAAAAACATGTGTTGCTCCACTTTATTGAGCAGACTAGAAGGGAAAAGTACTAAACTTACAAATAAAGTAAATAAAGGCAATTCTACCTCCATATGCCAACACACGTTAACATTACGTTGCAAAAACACGAAAATTGGATAGCAGCCTCCTAAGTACAAATTATCATAACAATACTTATGGTTGATGCTATGATTTGTCATTCATTTTAAATTCACTGTGCCTTCCCGTCCCTCTGATATAAGGATAAATTTTGACATACTTTTTCCTTCTGGATCTCTTATGCAATACAACAGATGAAACCCAGTTAAAATATTCTGGTCTGGAAAATTGCTATATGATCTTTGCTTAGTGACTGATAAAAAGGATTTCCTGTTATCAAAATGTTAAACTAAAGTTCAAATATGTTGGTCAGACAGCGAGGTTACGTTGAGACTTTCAAGTGCATGATCGCAAACTCACCCCTATAGTTTTCATTTTTGCAAACTATGACAAATGCAATCGCTCTTAAAGTGCTTCACATGTTAAGCATACACCTGTGCGATGTGATTACACAAACTGACCTACGCTGTGCATAAATGTAAGATTATATAATGTTATATAATTTTTTGGAAATGTATTACGTGTGGCGTGTAGTTGATTATCATTTAATTGTGCGACAATTTTACGCATTGAATGAATTGTAGCATTAAAATTCCAATAACCAATGAGTTTCTAACTTTCTCTTCAATTCTGTGTTTTTTAGGTGATAAATTGGACGTGTTGATATCATTTGGCCAGAAAATATATATTCCACAACATCATATCGATATCGAGCAAACTAGTTTTCTGGTAGATTTATTATATCAGCATGCAGATGAACTTGTAAGCCCTCCAAACAAGATTCATTGTAGAACAACAAACAGTACATTTAACAATATAACACAAATGGTGGACACATTAATCAAGTAGTTATTCTTCCGTTGGGCAAGATTTCATAGAACGGACTCCATCCAATATTTCCAATTCGGCAAAATCTGAAAAATACACAGTAGCTGGAGATCCCTCACAATTTTCAGTTTTATAGAGTAGGGCGCAGTCATTGAGTTTCATTAGATTTTTTGTTTCCGCCATTTTCCCCGGCAAAGGCTGACATTTTTTTTCAAGTGGGGCAAATACTGGTGCAGGCATTTCTGAAATAAAATTAAAACGTTATCCTATAACAAAACAATAGTTAAAAACATTGTCAAATCTTACCTTTGAAATTTTTGGAATTGAAAAATGTTCCAGGAATCCAATAACTATCAGCGAATTCGGGACTCACAGTCGGTCGGTTTTTGGGTGTCAACTTGGTAGCAATTCGATAGAATCCATTACTTTTTGAAAACACACTGGTAATGGTTAAAATTAACCCAAGTAGAAGTATTGTAGTGAAACGAGTCATTGTTAAGGTTATTTCTTTCGTATAATGGAACACAGGAACAGGACGTTCGATTGACAATGGACTTTGTTTCGTCCAAACCACGTCTTTTATTCTTAGGGATGAAATAGACAACTACTGTTGTTTGCTCCATAGAAGTAGATTACTATATAACACTGCTCTTAACTAACTAACCAACTCTAGACAGACGGGAGCATCTTCCATAACTTATGGTTCTGCAACAATAATAGGTCAGTATGTGAGCACGAGTTGTTCTTAAAACACAAAAGGAAGCAAACTGTTAACCTGAATGTATTATGGAGTTTTTTAGTTAGTTGTGTACAGCGATTGTTTTGCTCTTTGGGTAGATACTCTTGTTTTTGTGGATTTATCTTGCCAGCGCTTATGTGAGCATAATATGTTTCTTTAAAAAGGCATTGGTTGACAGAGTAAATTTCCAATTTGTATATTTCAAGCCATTAAAATCCAATCTCATTTTAGGCAATTTCAATTCATAGTCACAATATCCTTACCTTTGAATCGTCATTTAAGGAGCGAAAATAGTTATTTTAAAATAAACCCACATTCCGTAGTTTAATTGGAAAGCTGGTCAATTGGTTGAAAAAATTATGAAAATGGTACAACATTATTTCTACTTATACGGTAATTCTACTTCCTTCCTTGATACCTTCTTATTCTAATTTTTTGTACGCCATTAGAGGACAAGTAAGGAGAATTCATTCTGTTTTTGCATATGTATTTAGAACGGTGACACAAAATCCGTATGATTGGATTATGCAATACTACTTGCATTTTCAATTCAAACGAGATAAGATACTTACCTAACATTATACCTGTTCTGTCTGTCTTTCTGTGTTTACATGTAATGTGTTGCTGTGTGTATATTGTATAGTCCAAGATATTGATAGTTAGTTAGTTAGTTGTACAGCAGTGCGGAAGAAATAATGTAGTAGTGATTCTAGTGTATCAATATTTTTATCAAGATTATGGGACAAAGGAGCACGCATGTATACACGCACATTATGTGTATTTGTACAGTACAGACAGATTATGTTTATTATCCACTTTTCTTACACAGGTACGAATGCGTGATGCAAACAAACTCACAGTGCACGTTCAATAACAGCAAACAGCATATACATTGAGATGGGATCATAGCAAAGAAGCGTTCATAAACACTTTCGCTTTTAAACAATAAAGCGTGCGTTTCTTTGTTTTTATAAAGTTTTAGCTTACGACAATTGACAACTGTACTTCTTATGGGATTAGGAACTTGAAGAATAAAACATAATCACTGCATTGTCGTTAAACTAATAATTCGGTAGCAAAAAATGGGAGCCGTATAATAACTCGAAGTAATCGTAAAATAAAATTAAGTACTTAAAGTATAGTGAGTGTTTCTCATTACAATTTATTTGCTATACTCAACAGATTTGTAAAATGGTTTTATGATAGTTAAGAGGCACGGTTAATAATGTTTCAGATTAAGAGCTGGTTTGGAAATCGTTGGTAAGCGGACGCAAAATGAACAATAAGTAATTTTGCAACTGTAATTTTACTTTCTT
>Ga0066648_10002097_pt1 | contig 10149 bp, 8 predicted proteins | sample CryGeyCG12114_NA_FD_59537 | JGI IMG/M metagenome (GOLD analysis project Ga0066648, IMG submission 59537) | Groundwater microbial communities from aquifer - Crystal Geyser CG19_WC_8/21/14_NA | ecosystem: Environmental > Aquatic > Deep subsurface > Groundwater | place: USA: Utah: Grand County... | reverse complement strand
CGTCGCGCAAGAACCCGCCGTCGCGCAAGAACCCGCCGTCGCGCAAGAACCCGCCGTCGCGCAAGAACCCGCCGTCGCACCGGGCGCCGCCGCTCCGCCGACCGAGACTACACAGCCTCAAACACCTACAAAGCCGACCAAAGCTGTGAAGCCGGCCGCAACACCACGTTCGACTGGCAAGAAGCGTGCCCATCCAACCTCATCCATCCCTTCATCGCCAAAGGGCACACCCTCCAGCACCGCATCGAAGCGCCTCAGGCTTCACCATGGTCGAAAGGCGAACCCGGACGAGAAAGAGCTAGTGCCCGGAGATGCAAACAACCCCAAGACATTTGTCAATCTGGCGAAGATAGAGGGCCAGGTCGGAACGTACGCCATGTACTCGAGACGAGACGAATTTCGACGGTATGTTATGAGCGCCTATGTTCTGAACGCATACGTGGCATCATTTCAAGATCGAACCTCGTCGGTACGGCAGAGTGATGTCTTGTCATACATCAAGGACCAGCCAGAGGAAATGCTGTCCGAAGAAGATCCGCGTGACAAGTATCCGAAGCAGCAGGACGGGATACATTGCATGCAGCGAATGGCGCTCGCTATCTGCCAAATGTTTCGGAAGAATCAAAAAACGGTTTTTGACGGACACCGTTTTACGCCAGACGCACAAAAGAAGGCATCCAAAGCCTTCAGCAAGCTTACTGGCCACATAGCGCGAGCCGTTGATCCAGCAACGGTTCTCGTCAACGACTTTGGTCCCCACACAAGCCACGGAGAAGGTGAACTCGAAGGGTACAACAGATGCTTCAATGTCATCATGTACCTTTCCTTCTCGCTTAACAGATCCACCTGGGCCTCGAGGTTTCTTAACGACAGTTGGGACACTGCCGCCGCGTTCGCTGAGGACGCTATGCCCCACTGGATGAGGCAGAAAGAAGGAGCCACCAAGTCTTGTCCAGCGCCGGATCAACCTACAGCAGCAAAGGATGAGGAGCCTCCGAAGCCGACTCGGCAGGTCAATGTCGTCTGGAAGTTCAAAGCGAAAGTCAAGTGGGCTCAGGAGCTTTGGGCCTATCTCGAAAAGAATGACTTGGATGCGGGTCTTGTCACGTCCACCAAAATAGATATTCGAGCAAACGCCACAGCAGCGGAGGTTCGCGACACAATAAGAGCAAAGTTCAAGATGCAAGAAATAGGAGCTCAGATCGAAACGTTGCAAGCCACGCCGTCAATGCTCAACATCATGGAGGAGGAGTGGTCCACAGTCCAACAAGCTTTGTGGGATGACAAGGAGGAAGAAACTGGTTTCTCAATGACCCTGCGTCGCAAGCAAGACGGCGAAAACGTGTGGGAGAATACGCAGGTGCCCGGTCTCAGCAAGACCATACTCACAACGGACGGCGACGATGTGCGGCCTGTCAGCGCTGCAGATACAGCTAGCGAAGAGTCTGGGCCCCTCGATGCTCTTGTCGATACCATTCAGCGCGCAGGCGGAACCAATGTCGACACTCTAGGCGAGATGATCAAGAAACACTTCAAGGGCCGCAAGGAGGACCTACTCAAGTTTTTCACTCTTGATGATGTGCCATACGATGTTACAACTCCGCAAGGCCTCCTCGATTTTCAGCGCAAGCTCAACGCAAAGTTGACGCATCGAGACCGTCCAATCACCAAGGAAGACAAACTCAGTACTGGGTTCGGACAGACCCAGCTCACTTCCGCGCAGCTGGAAGCCTTCATGGAGGCAAAGATGGATGGTCAGCTGGCTGCAATGAGTCTTCCGGAGGACGGCGGCGAAGCCCGCCACTATGCACTCAACGCCATTTACAGTGGCACCCAGAGCCAGGTTGGCCTCCCGATCAACCCATCCGCTAGAGCACTCCAGATGGTGCCCTGCACTGACGAACAAGGCCGCAAAAAATACCGATCCTCGCTTCCCGGCCTCGAGAAAACTAGTTTCTTCCCGTATCAGGTCTCGGGCGCAGCGACATGCCTCATCGGTATGCTGGGGTACATTCCGCTTCCAGAGGATGCACCGCAGGACGCCCGAGACGCCGCGGACTCACTCAAGGGCTTGGCAATCGGCGGCAAGTTTGTGTGCGACCAGACCGGGATGGGGAAGTCTATCCTTCTCCTGGTGACCTTGTACTATGCCCGATACCACGTTGTGCTCGGAGACGACAACGACCGTATATACAAGTTCACCAAGTTGGTTGTGCCCTCGGGAGTCGTCAAGCAGTGGGCCGACGAGGTGATTCATGGGTTTCCTGACATGAAGCTCATCCTATCGTTTGACGAGAGTGCTTTACCGGAGCCGAAGTACGCCAAGTACTTTGTCAAGCCCACGGCGATGAAGAACCCCGAGCACCCAGAACTGTGGCCCGAACGCTTCCACTACCTGTTCGACGAAAAGGACGAGCAAACTGGGCTGACAATCGTCTTAACATCGCAGGACACGCTAGTCACGCGCACCCTTCACCAGGAAACGGTCATCACGCATGAAGGCGTACCCTTCGACCCCCCACAATATAACGACGATGGTTCTGAGATGTGGCAGATGCCACCCCAGACGAAGAAGATCTTCGTTGGTCATCTGAAACGCAGAGTAGGAATCGCCGCCGTCGACGAGGCACAGCGCCTAAAGGACCATTCCACCATGCGCTGGAAGGCCTTCTCGGAACTTGAAGCCGACTTTGTCTTTGTGCTCGGGGCCACGCCCATGGCCAACGTAGGCGTAGTAAGTCGTTCCAAAAACTAGTTTTTGGCAGGATCTAACCATATTGGCAGGACGCCGTTGCTCAAATCGAGCTACTATGGCCTTGTGTGGAACGTGAGTTGGCGAAAGCCAGCGAAGACGAGCAAAAATGGGTGAGGGATCGCTTTCGCTCCATGGCCATGTTCCAGGACGGCGAGCATGACATACAAGACCCCCTGGACCCACGACGGCTTGGATTTCTTCATCCTGGAACGGTTCGTACCCTGCTTGAGCAGGGAACGGTGGTCGATCACGCTAGGTACTTCCCACTCTGCGCGGACCTACTCTGTCTCACTCGGTCGATGTCGAGTCGCATTCCCATGGATTTCGAAGGCGATGAAGTATACGAGTGTAAGCAGAACCTGAAACCGGTTTTTCTGAAGACACTTACGACTGAATTCCTGCCCGAGGAGAAAGCGGAACAACAATACCAACACAGAGACGCCTCTTTGAGATTCCTCCAAGTTATCAGAGCTTCCTCCAGGAAGACCGGCGGTGGAGGTGATGAAAGGCCGATTTACCCAGTCGCCGAGATGCGGGAGCTACAACTGACAACTGCCTCCACAAAACTTCGGCTGTTCAACGATATCTGCAAGTCTATAGGGAAAGATACCCTGAGCGACTCGATGAGCGACTATGGTCAGAACGGGTTCGATGGCTGGGGTTTCGTCCGCTTTCTCTGTCTGCGCACGGGGACAGAAGTCCCAAAGACAGCGCTTGGATATATGCAGTTCATCTGCGAGGGATCACCGCTGCTCCGGACACTGATACAACACATCTGCAAGAACGATCTCTTCTTGAAACCTCGCCGCAACGGGAAGCTCTTCGTTCTTGAAGATGTGCCGTTAGTAGCTATGTTTCTGCATTGGGCGCTCAACATGATGGGCATAAACGCAGCCCTCTTCCATTCAGGCCTATCGAATGCAGAACGCAACGAGATGCAAGAGGAGTTCAACAACAAGGCGTCCGAGATGGATGTCATGATTTGCTTAATCGACGTTGGCGGTGTGGGAAGAAATTTTCACAAAGATTGCTACCAGGTTGTTTTGACCAGCGCAGGAAAGAACCAGGCGGCAGAGACACAAGGAATCGGCCGACTTGTGAGAGTAAGCTTCCAAAAAACCAGTTTTTGGATTGACAGTGACTGACGTCTCATTCTAGGCGCCCCAGCTCCACGGAGTTACCGCGACCAAGATCATGACGAAGAACACGATTGGAATGTATCGAGAGTACAGAAAACGTGACAAAGCTATCGTTGAGCTAGCAACACGAGCTCGGGATCCAGAGATCGCCGCCCTTCTTGTCCAGTGCTTGAACGACTATCAGACGACCATCCGCCAGGCGCAAGCTGACCCAGCCAATCAGGACCTTCTACAGAAACTCGCGGAACACTCAAGACGTTTCAAAGAGCAGAAGCTAATTTTAGCGGATGCTGTCCCGGACAAGAACGATCTCGAAGGAGGTAGTATTGTGGAGGGTAAGCGCACGCGGAAGCCAGTCGAACGCTACCGAGATGAAGACTACGACGAGGTGACAGGCGTCAAGAAGGAAGGCGAGAACAAGAAGAAGAAGAAGAGCCGGCGGGCTAAGCAAGAGTCTGACGACGAGGATGGAGAGTTTGGTGTCGGTGACGGGGAAGCAGAGTATGGCGACGAGTATGAGAATGACGGAATCCTTGAGGATGAGGAAATCCTTGAGGATGAGGACCTCCTTGAGGATGAGGAAATCCTTGAGGACGATGAAGAGGATGAATGGCGTCCTCCCGCGAGGTCAGAGAGCGGCGAAGAAGATGACGAGGAATACTTGGCACTCTTCTCTGAAGGTGAAGATATACCCGAGGAAGAATCGGAGTCAGCTCGCGAAAAACGCAAGGCTCTCAAAGCCGCACGAATCGCGATGCGGGATGAGAACCAAGAGGATGAGGGATTACGCCGTCTCAAAGCGCTGCTGAGCTCAAACGCCGACAGGGTCTACACGCTGGAAGATCTGGAAAAGTCCGCCACCCTGAAGCGAGCCCTCGAATTGGCGTACTGTGCAAGATCTGGCACGGAATACGATACGCCTACGAGTATTCACATCGAGGTAATTGACTAAAAACTGGTTTTTGGGTCGAACGCAGCTAACTCTCGACTAGTACACGCACCTTTCCGACGCAGTCAAGATGTCTGTCGACGCGAAGATCAAGATTGATACTGATCTGCGTGGTCGGTTGTCAGAACTGCTGGACCGTAGCGGGAAGACCGCGCCTGACGAAGGGCCAGCGCCTAATTCTCAAACAGAAAAAAAGGCTAAGGCTACGGTTCCAACACAGGCCACGACCAAGAAGGCCGGATCCACGAACTATGAATCTCTAAGTGATAAGCAGCTGAGTGATAAGATCACCGTCGCCGATCCCTCAGTCGACGTCACTTCGTTGGACCGACAAGGATTGCTGCGTTGGATCTACACTCGCAATTGGAGAACACAGAAGAAGTCGCATGGCAAGTCATACGAGAACTGGGCCGCAAGATCTCTGGCCATAGAGTTGGAGCGACGAGGGGAGCCCGTCCCAGCTGATATCGACGACAAAGAGAAGCTGATCGGAGCTTTGAAGTTCAGCGACTGGGAGCTGGAATTTACTCGCCTGGACTGAGTACGAAGAGTACGGGCTGCTGGCGTGTGGAGGGGTGGGCTCTTCTGCGTTTTTGCTAGTGCTTTCTAAAAACTAGTTTTTGAAAAGCCATTGCTTGGATGAATGGATGGGCGAGCAACTTGTTTCTGGCGCGAGATGAACCTAGGGAATTCAAATTCAAGTGCAGATAACTATGACCCGCGCACGCTCAAGCCCATGCTCAACTGAGTTCTCTAAATGCACTGACTCTGTATGTTGACCAAACAGGATCGCGCCATCGGTGGGGTGCAAACGGTGTGGTGTCGCTAATTAGCGAGCAGGCCGTTTGCCTTCACCCACACGTCAAAACCTTTTGTCCCTCCATCGCTGAACACCTTCTCCGCACTACAACCTTCTCCACTCATCACCATGGGGCGTCGCACACGCGCAACAAAGGATGCAACTCAGGCAGCCGCTGAGCCATCGGCCCCGCCGCCAGCCCCCATTTTCTTCTACGGCGCATCCAACAAGAATGGCTGGCTCAGTCAAATGTACATCACCAAGTTTCAGAACAAAGGAAGAACTTATGTTTGCAACGAGCAGTTCTTTCAGTTCGCAAAAGCAGCATTATTCGAAGATGCGGTGGGTATAGCAACGTCCACAGAATTGCTCTTTCGCTCATAACTTGTAGAACAGCTGCGCCGCCATCATGAAGGCTGAGCTGCCGTCAAAGCACAAGTCATTGGGTGGCAAAGTTACTGGCTTTGATGCCACGACCTGGGAAAGAGGTACACTAGATGCTTAATCCCGCAGAACTGATATGACTAACATTTGCTTCTAGTCGCCTATGAGGTTGTCCTGAAGGCAAGCTATCTCAAATTCACCGTTTCCGAAAAGGCCGTGCCGCTCCGAGCCTCACTTCTGCAGACTGGCGATAGCGAGCTCGTCGAGGCGTCAGCGGACAAGATTTGGGGATGCGGTCTGGCCTTGAAAGCTGCGCAGACTTTCAAAGGCAAAAAGTGGCCAGGCCAGAATTTACTGGGCAAGGCGCTTATGGAGATCCGCGAGCGGCTTAGGGAGGAGGAGGCAGTGGAGCAGGCAGAGGAACAGGAGGGGACAGACGAGATAGTGATGCAGGATGTGCAGGAGGAGGGCAAGGGAGAGGGCAAGGGAAATGGAAAGGGAAAGAGAAAGCCAAAGGGAGAGGGAAAGATGCAGCAGGAGCCGTAAGACGGCGGACATGCAGGCGACGGAACATCAAGTGGTGATCAGACGAAGATAGTCACTGTCTGGGTATGAGCGGCGAGCCTCGGGCACGATCCAAAAACCAGTTTTTTGGACATCACACAGATTGGCCACACCATGGGACTCAATGTTACCAATTGCCGATTCATCAACCGGATTTTCCCTGCATTCATACTATGAGAAGCATATTGCCATGTATATACTCGAGCCCACCAACACAACATCGTTCCGAAATTGCCGTACTAAAAAAAATATGCCCACATGTTAACACTTATTCCTCCTCATCCGCGTCGGGTCTCATTGGGAGGATCTGTCCTCGGACCCTCTTCCACAAGTACTCATACCGCTCAGCTGCATCGGTGATGAGGTGGTTGTCCATGAGGTGACGCACATACTTCTTCTCTCCAGCCGCAGTAACTGGGAACAGTTGAGTCGAGCTGCATCCAGGAACAAAGCAAGGATTGCCGGGGAAGGTAGGGATCAGATGCTTGATCTCCTTGGCGTCCGTCATATCATGGTCTTTGCGGGCGTGGCCCTGGAATGGGACCGCTGACCAACTGCGGCTTAAGAAATACCGGAATTTGCGCTTGCAACTGTCGTCGATAGGGCACTCGAACTCGGCGATCGAGTGGTCTGCAATGCTAGGATGCGGGCGCCCCAAAGCTGGGTGCTGAGGGACGATATGGTCTCGAAGAAGTTTCTTTTCTCCCAGGAACGTCGTCTCATCCTCACATCCGGCAACGAAGCAGTGTACGGGTCGGTGATCCTCCGTGTAATGGGCGGTGAGCTCGCCCCTGTTGACGTATGCTCGATCACAATCAATTTCTTTGCAAGGGAAAGCCTTCTCCTTCTTCTTTTTCTTCTTCTGAATGCCACGTTCGTCGGAATCATCCTCTGGCTGATGGACTCGCTTGTTGTCTGGCGACGGACCATTGTCCGCCTGTGGGCCCTCAAATGCGCATGTTGACAAGTGTCTAACGATATTCTCGAGCCGAGTCGCGGTGTCAAAGTCGCAGCCCTTGGCGTGGTTCAGGCATCTGAACGTAAATCTCGATGGCTTGTCGACAGCTGTTGTCGGGTCCTTTGCGGCGGTGGTTGCGGCAGCCCATCGCTTTGACTTCTTTGGATTCTCGACCCGTAAAAGGTTCACCGACGAAAGTCGACGGACATATTCCAAGGCAGGGCCTGTCATCGCGGCCAGGAGACTCTCGTCCCACACAGCTATGGTGTCAGTGCTTGCCGCGGTGTCGTCATCTCCCAAGAGGACTTCGATTGCTTCGTTGTCATGCTCATCATCACCTTCCGTGGGGGAGAGGTCGGCTAGCGACAGAATCCCGTTGGCAAATACATCCTCGTCCGTTGTGTCGTCTGCAGCAGGCTGGACAGCGGCCCAGGCTGCCTTGAGGTCGTCAGAGACAGGTTCATAGAAACTGGTTTCTTGATCATCATTTTCGCCGACAGGTACCAGATCCATCCCGAGAGCCAAGTCGAGGCTACTCCCAGCGTTGAATGAGATGCTGGTGTTGTTTGCTTCTTCTGGGTGGGGCGGCTGAACAGAAAACGGTTCTGTCGTCGGTTGGTCCAGCATCGAGTCCAGATTTGGATCAATTGGGACTTCGGTAGCCTGGCTTGCCAGAAAACCAGTTTCTGTCTGTGTGCTACCCATGAGCTGTCGACTGCGGTATTGGCGGTTCCTCGGGAGGGTTGAGTCAAGGCCTCGCAACTCACAATCTTTAGTCACCTGAGCTCGAGTCCGATACCGCTTCAGGCTGTCCAGGGTTGGTTCTGTTGACGCTTGTGCCTTGGGCTCGGTTGCGGACACGAACTTGTTGAAGGGAAGTTGCTCGGGCTGCAACTCCACACGCCTTGCCCAATGATCCTCAGTAGAATAGGCCTGCGCATATATGAGTCCCACTCCTTTGAGACGAGCCACGGGAGTATGGCCGAGCTCGTTGGAGATAGCGTCGAGCGATATGCCGGCCGCTGCGTGCGGATGGATGACTTGGAGATCTTCCGCAGCTCCGAATCGCAGATTGTGGAGCGTGATCTTTTGGGAGGACCCGAGGATATTGTTTGCCTTGACTAGTGCGCGACTTCCTTTCTGACGGAGTGCCAGCTGCTCCCAATTGAGAACACCGCCCGTGGCAGTCGATCCACATAACACCGGCCGATCAGGGAACCTCCATTGAATTGTTCGATCAGTGCGCGCTTTCGTGTGCTCGAGCACCTGGTCGATGGTGCTACCATAAACGTTGCCCGACCTCAAGGCAAGAATCAAGATTAGCTTGACGGCACACATCACGTTGTCTTTTCCCTCCGGCAGGGACGATCGGAACAAGTGGAAGAAGCGCTTCTCATCATCCCTGTCATCACAATTAGCAAATGTGCCAAACAAAAACCAGTTTCTCATACTTCATGTTCTTCGCGCTCCTAATCTTGGTCTTGGTCTGCAAGTCGGAGATCGTCCCGCGAGGTCCAAGGTAGAATTGCAGGTCGGAGTAACGCAACCCCGGAAGGTCCGCCCGACGGTCCTTTGCCTTGTCCGTATCGCCCATCAGGTCCCCGCCGCGGCAGTTGAAGCAAGCGGTCAAGACCAGAATTGCGACATCGTTGATGACCGAGTCCCACGAGTTAGTGCCCTTGGTGATGGCATCCCGTAGCAAGCACATGACCAAGCGTCTCACAACGATAGCCCCGGCTGGCTCTCGTGAGCGCGTGAGTTCGCGAGTTAAGTCTCCGTCTTGAAGTAAAGCGTCCATCGATGCTTGAATCTTAGACGCGCCATGAGCTCCAAGTGTGTAGTCTTCGTGGCGAAATATGAGGGATTTGTTGATGTAATTCAGCCCGTGCTTCATGGTGTCGTAGTTGAGGACACCGTCTTTGCCGCGCCCTTGACGGCCTTTGGCGAAATGCACGGCGAAACGTACAATGTCCTCATACGTCGGGGTCGAGGTAGCGCTAGTAGAGTCAGTGTGAGGATAGCCAGGCTACATGATTGTGGCCCAAAAACTGGTTTTTGCAACTTACGATAGGCGCAGCACCTCCGTCCGGTAAGCGCGAAGGCGGTTGTACCATAACCATAGGCAGTAACGCTCATGCCAAGTGCCACCTTGCACGAGTTCCTTGAACCATTTTTTCGAATCGGCACGAGTAAATGGCGCTGCCAACATGGCTGCGATGGATTTCTGGCCGACATGGCGGTACTTCTCGGCGGGGTCCTCAAACTCCACGTCTGAGCTGTCATAATCCAGGTCTGCAGGCGGCATCTTGTTGGATCGTCGGCTGAAGAACTTCGCGGTGTTGGTGAGAGGTCAGCACGTCGCTGGAAGGTCGGATTGAAGGAAGGCACGCCGCTGGGAGTGGCAACAACACCTCCCCGCTGGCAAATCTGACTGGAAGAAACAAGCTGCGATGGATGGATGCGAAGAAGAAGGTGATGGCTCAGGCGGGAGCGGTTCGTGGTCTGCTTTTGGTGAGAAGTCAGCACCCCGCGATGGAGGTGGAAGGAAGGAAGGAAAGTCGATGGCGTGGTTTGGTGAGAGACCGGACTGGAAGAAGAAGG
>Ga0066648_10002095_pt1 | contig 10153 bp, 10 predicted proteins | sample CryGeyCG12114_NA_FD_59537 | JGI IMG/M metagenome (GOLD analysis project Ga0066648, IMG submission 59537) | Groundwater microbial communities from aquifer - Crystal Geyser CG19_WC_8/21/14_NA | ecosystem: Environmental > Aquatic > Deep subsurface > Groundwater | place: USA: Utah: Grand County... | reverse complement strand
GAAAAAAGCAGGCTTGCTGGATCAGTACTTTGCAATTGCAAAACCAATGGGAAGAATTGTGACCGACAGCCGGTGCAAAGTGCTTTTCTCAAGAAAAGCCGATTTGCACCGGCTGTCTGAAAGCCCGGAAATCAACAGGAACGATTTAAGGAAACTTCTGATTGGCAGTTTGTTAAAAGACACGGTGAGCTGGAACCGGAAGCTGGAAAGCCTTGAAGAAGCTAACGGGAAATGGCTTTTGCGTTTTGAAGAAGGAGCGGATGCAATGGCAGATGTCGTGATCGCAGCTAATGGCGGAATGTCCGGACTCAGGAAATACGTTACAGATACGGAGGTTGCAGAGACAGGCACTTTTATTGTGCAAGGTGAAGTGCAGCAACCGGAACTGAACTGTAAAGCGATTTATGAGCTATGTGACAATAACATCCTGATGACGGCAAGTAACGGAAAGACATTCGTTGCAAATCCTGACAACAACGGCGCGTTAACCTATGCGGTAACTTTCACAAAACCGGATGAATGGGTTCATTATAATGCACTGAACATTCAAAATGCGGAAACCATGGGTTTGCTTCTTTCAGAAATGCTCCCGGAATGGCATGAAGATTATCATCAATTATTCCGGTCAACGGCCTCATTCGCAGGATTGCCATCACGATTGCTCGCTCTGGATAAGCCCTGGAAAAAACGCCGCCCTTTACCCATAACGCTCATCGGCGATGCCGCACACATTATGCCGCCTTTTGCGGGACAGGGTGTGAATACCGGAATGCTGGATGCTTTGGTTTTATCGGGCAATCTCACCAGCGGGAAATTCAGAACGATTGATGCGGCAATCCGCGATTATGAGCGGGAAATGTTTGTTTACGCAAAGACAGCGCAAGCAGAAACAAGCAGGAACGAGACAGCTATGCACAGTCCCGGCTTCTCTTTTGCCAGACGTTTTGCTGACTAGATACAATCGGTTAGCCCGCCTGTGCGGCCCAACCTATGCGGCCCAACCTATGCGGCCCAACCATTGGGAGTTTTTAATTAATGAATTTACAGGCGTATGATGAGTGTAAATGTAATTTGTCTTTTATCAGTTACATTAAGCTTTTATTACGATTATAAAGTGCCAGCTTTTTATGGCAGCATACGGCCGTAGTTGGCATGATTTTGCTGTTGGCCACATGTGTTCAACTTTGTTCTAAAAGACTTTCAGGCATTCTGGAATCATTTGTACCGTTTACACGGCATTTTACATCAACAGACAATTAATCAATCAACTTTATGTCAGAACAACAAAATTCAGGTCAGGAAGCATTTAAGAGCTGGTATATTTCCGGCTTGAAAGCCCTGCTGTCAGCAAACGAAATCGGGGAAGGTACGACCAACAAGCTTAAAAAATACATCACTTCTGAAAATGTATCAAATGCAATTGAAGAGGGATCAAAAGCCACACGGGAACAGGCCGAAATCCTTAAAAATCTGCTTCAGGAAGCGGGCGGCCAACCGGACAGCATTCCCAATGAAATTATGATGGGCATCGACAAAGCTTCTGATCAGATTGCCGGATCGGAAGACAAGGACGTGCGGGATGCAGGGGTTATTACATCCGCCCAAATTGCGCTCCATTACTTTATGGCGGCTTACGGCGGACTGGCCTCAACGGCGAAACATCTGGGATTAAACTCGCAGGCAGAAACTTTGTCCGGGCTGGTGGATGTAGTCAAGCAAGCTGATGAAAAATATACCCGTATGGCCGAAGAAAGCATTAACGAAAAAGCGTCGGCATAAGGAAGTGCCATGAAATAAGCTGATAAATTCAAATAAAGTCCCGGTTGCACAAGCAGCAGGGATTTTTATTTTGCTATGTTCCATCCGTTGAAAGTTGCTCTGCTTTTAAGCCGTTAATGACTTTTCGCCTCTAATTCCAGGTCTGAATACCGATTACACCCTGACACATAGCAGTTGCAACTGGATGCAGCGCAGTTAAAATTACAATATGCTTTTTTGTATTTCCATGAAACGTTGTTTTGTTGAGCCAATGGAGAGTACAGCAAAGCATTGCGGGAAAGAAGAATGGGTACAAGCTATTCAGACTGTCGGGCTTACTTAATATGCTGTCAAGAGCCATGCTGCGGCGGCAAATCAGACCATCGGAGCGACCATGTTTGTTAATCGGAAATAATAATATGCCGTGGCACGACTTTCTTAATACGTATAGTGTAACAAAATCATAACCTCATGCCAACAGTAGGAAACACTACGGATATTATCAACAATCTGATTGAAATTAACAATGACCGCGTAGCCGGTTTTGAAAAAGTAATTGCAGATATTAATGATGAAAATACTGATTTAAAACAACTGTTTCAGGAATTTGCACAACAAAGCCGTAAAAATGGACAAGAGCTGGCAGCAGTAGTTGGTTCTGCTGATGAAGTAGAAACCGGCAACAGCGTAAGCGGCACCTTGCACCGCGCATGGATTGACGTAAAATCATTATTTGGCGGCAGCGATCGTGCAAGTATTTTGTCTGAAGCAGAGCGCGGAGAAGATGCGATCAAAAAAGCTTATCAGGAAGCTTTGACCAGCGGTGAACTCCTTCCGGATGTTACAAAAATAGTAAGCAGCCAGGCTCAGGATATCAATTCGGCTCATGACAAGATCAAAGCTTTAAGAGATATCGCAAAAGCTTAAACCAAAATAAACCTAGCCAGAATAAACCTAGTGAAAAGCTGCTTTTTTCAAAGCAGCTTTTCTTTTGTCTTTTCAGTATTATTTAACGGGTTTTATACTGATTACGGGATAGGAAATGCCACATTAAGTTGTTCAACAACAAACACAAATAGCAGATGGAAGTCTGTGGAACCATTTTGCAGCAGAATCACAGCGCCTCAAATTGATAGGATTTGACGCGCTGTGGCTACCGCCGGCACACAAGGGCATGGCCAGCAGCAAGGCATCCGGTTATGATTCATATGACTTGCATGATTTGGGGGAATTTGATCAGAAAGGTTCGGTGCGTACCAAGTACGGTACCAGGGACGAGCTTATCACAGCAGTAAAAAAGCGCAGGATGCCGGTTTGAACGTTTATGCTCTCATGGGATCGCTCGGTCTGCTGCCGGCAGCGCTATCCAACGGTATGGGTTCAGAAATCCGGAAGCCTTTGGCTATTATGATCGTAGGAGGATTGCTGATCTGCATGTTTTTGTCTTTCACCATTCTGCCACAAATCTTTTTTTGGGCATACCGCAAAAATGAAAATATAACGTACTAAACCGACATTCACAACCAGTATTTCAATCCGCCAGCTGCTAAAAGTCAACAGCCAATAGCTAACAATTAATCGCTAAAAGCTAATAGCTTACAGCTAAAAGCCAACCAGGCCTGAGCAGGGCCGCATTTCAATAGCACATGTATTTTTAATCATTTTTATAATGTATCCTGCAACAAGCTTCCGAACTTTGCAAAAAAAAAGATGAACTGGCTATTTGTTGTTATTGCAGGATTATTTGAAGTCGGGTTTGTTTATTGTCTGGGCAAAGTCAGGGAAACAAACGGTACAGAAATGTACGGGTGGTTTGCCGCATTTTTATTTGCTGCAATATGCAGTTTTGGATTACTTCTAAAAGCCACGCAACAGTTGCCCATGGGTACGGCCTATGCCGTGTGGACAGGTATTGGAGCCGTTGGTTCGGTTATTATTGGGATTCTGGTGTTCAAAGATCCGGCGGATTTCTGGCGATTGTTCTTCATTTGCACGCTGGTGGCATCTATTATTGGCTTGAAAACCGTATCTCATTAACATGCGGCAAGGCAGCGCAAGCAACAGGAATTTTACAGGTGCATTAACCTAATCCGCTTGGCTTTATAACCTATGTAAAAGAGTTTGCAGGAACGGCATGATGAAATGTTTGGCTTTTAAGCTCCGCATGATCCTGAGATCATCCTGCATTGAACTTTCCGAATCCAGAAATGCAAATACAGTTTTTCCCTTGACATTGGTAAACAAGTCACTGAAAATTTCATGGCCCTGATAAACCTGGTTATCGAGAACCTTTAAAATGGTAGCATCCAGCAATTTGTGTTTCTGGTTTATGTTTTCCTTGATTGAGAACGGATGGCCTTTTTCCCTGTAAGATGCCAGGATTTTTGAAACTGTCTTTTGTGTGTTTGTGAAAGTATATCCCGAAGAAGCTCTTGTATCTCCACCCGCAGTTCCGATATGCATGATATTTCCTGACCTTCTTTTAAATCTGTAATCCGTCATCGGAATTGCTCCGAATTCACTTTCTAAAATTTTATAGTCTGTTATTTTTAAGACTGTTGTTATATATTCAACGATTTTGCGGTCATAAGCATCTTTTTCCAGCAAGCTTTTGGAAAAAATGGTGTACTCGATAAAAATCCTGTTTTCAGTAATCGGCAGCACATAAAAAAAGGTGGTTCCATGTTCCTGTGAGGTCCTGAAATCCATCAGGTACATTTCAGCAGGATTGCCTCTGAATTGCTCCGTATGTATGGTAACGCCTTTAAAGTGCTGTAAAAAGTATTGGTTTGACTTCTTAAGTTTGGGTTTGACGTATGTAGAATTGAAAATAAATTTTGCCTGATATGCAGCTTTCTCAGTTTCAACGATGCCTCCGTCAGCAGTGCTTTTTAGTGAAAGTATATGGTCATGGATAAAAGTTACCTGACTGCATGCACGAAGGTAGGAAAGTACGAATCGATAAAAATCAATGCTTCGGATGATGTTATAGGCATAACTGCCGTTTTCCAGCCGGATATGCATGCCTTCATTGGTGAAAAAAGAAAGTTCTTTCCAGGAGTGGTAAAAAACATCTCTGAAAGGAGATTCGCTGCCTTCATTTTGCCAGAAACACCATGTCCGGTCATTTGTGTCTTTGGCATCCCTGTCAATGATGAGTATTCTTTCTTTTTGCCATACACCTTCTTTTAATCCGCGATAGGCCAGCGTCAAACCGGCCATACCGCTTCCGGCAAAAATTATATCGAAATTTTCAGATTGCATTCAGTGCTATTGATTACATGTCAGGTACAAGTAACCAAAAATATTAGTAAAGACTTGGGAAACGGGTGATGTTTTCTTTGAAACAGGAAAGCGGCACGGGTCCGATGCAGGTTTAACAAGTTGCCAAAAGAGCTGATAATTATTGTTTTGCTGAATCCTTTTTCCGGTAATAAATCTTTAAAAACAATGCTTTCAGCGTACTTGCGGCCACACATCTGGTCAATTTCAGTAACTAGTTCCCGATTATCTTTTTGCGGTGTTCTAATCCCCATTCGGTCAGGTTATCGATAATGGTCTTTAAGGTAAGGCCGTGTTCGGTAAGTTCATACTGTACCGTTATCGGCTGGGTATCCAGAACGGTCCGCTTCACCAGCTTATTGATTTCCAGTTCTTTTAGTTCCTTGCTCAGCATTTTGTTGGAAATACCGGCAACGTCGTTCAGAATGTCCGAAAATCTCCTTTTGTTATAGTAGCAAATAGAAGATATGATAGAAATCTTCCACTTTCCGTTCAGCACATCCATGGAATCCTGGACGGCCATCATCTCCTTTTTGTGTTTGTCGTTTTGACGGGGTTCGCATTGCATATGTTACTTGCTTACCTCGGAGTTACTGTTACTTTTAGAAACAAAGTTACTAATATAAACCTTCTTGACATAACTTTGCAGTTCAAAAGTTAAACAAGCAGAAAAGTGAACAGATTAAATAACAAAGTAGCAGTTGTAACGGGTGCATCAAAAGGAATAGGCGCTGCAATAGCCAGATATTTTGCGGAGGAAGGCGCAAAAGTGGTCGTAAACTATGCAACAAGTAAAGAAGGTGCGGACAAAGTCGTGAAAGCCATTGAAGGGAACGGCGGCACGGCGATCTCGGTGCAGGGCGATGTATCGAATGAAGCCGATGTGACCAGACTGTTTGAAGAGACAAAAAATGCGTTCGGTACCCTGGATATTCTTGTCAACAATGCAGGTATTTATCAATATCAACCGATTGAAAATGTAACCGCAGAAACTTTTCACCTGCAATTCAACATCAATGTACTGGGTTCTGTACTCGCCATTCAGGGCTCATTGAAACTGTTTGGTGACAAGGGTGGAAATATCATCAATATCAGTTCGGAGGCAGGAAAAACGCCGCTTCCCACCGGATCGGTATATTCGGCAACCAAAGCGGCGCTGGACGCGATCACCATTTCTTTGTCAAAAGAATTCAGCGGAAGGAACATTCGTATCAATTCCATTTTGCCGGGCGTCGTAGAGACGGAAGGTTCGACGAGCGCCGGCTTCATCGGCAGCGAGACCGAAACGAAATTGGTTGCCAGTACGCCGCTCGGTCGCACCGGCCTGCCGGATGATATTGCGAAAGTAGCCGTATTTCTTGCATCCGATGATGCAGCCTGGATTACAGGTGAAAAAATTTCCGTTTCGGGCGGCATTTACGGACTCTGAAACATACAAACAACAATTTAAGGAATCATGGAACAAAGTAATTACAACGGGGCAGCCCAGAAGCCAGTCAATTCAGGGTTTACAGCCACATCAACTTCTGGCGACGTCATCAAAGGAACAGACCTCACAGGTAAAATTGCGATCGTAACCGGCGGCTATACAGGCATTGGTCTGGAAACCAGCAAAATACTTGCAGCGGCGGGAGCAACCGTCATCGTGCCTGCAAGAAGTATTGAAAAAGCCAGGGAAAATCTGGATGGAATCGCTCATGTTGAGATTGAAGTACTGGATCTCATGAACCCGGATTCCATTAATGCATTTGCGGAAAAGTTTCTGGCTTCAGGCAGACCGTTACACCTGCTCATTAATAACGCAGGTATTATGTTCGTGCCGTTACGAAGAAATAAGCATGGTATGGAATCCCAGTTGGCAACCAATTATTTAGCACCTTTTCAGCTGACTGCCAGATTATGGCATGCGCTGAAAAAAGCCCCGGGTGCAAGGGTAATCAACATATCTTCACTGGGACACCAGTTTGCTCCATTTGATTTTGAAGACCCGAATTTTGAAAGCAGGGAATATGAAACACTGCAGGCTTACGGGCAATCAAAAACTGCGCTGAACCTGTTTTCACTTGAACTGGACAGTCGCGCCAAAGCATCTGGCGTAAGAGCATATGCCGTACATCCCGGCAATATTTGGGGAACGGAACTGACCAGAGAAGCGCCACTGGAAATCCTGCAGCAATTCGGATTCTATGATGACAAGGGAAATATTGTACCTGAAGTAATCGCATCGCTAAAAACCATTCCGCAAGGCGCAGCCACAACGATCTGGTGTGCTACAAGCCCGTTGCTGGACAACATTGGCGGTGTGTATTGTGAAGATGTGAATATTGCCGAACTCGCCGCAGTGCAGGAATTTTCAAAAGGAGTAAAACCATATTCACTGGATGAATACGCTGCAAAACAGTTATGGAAATGGACCGAAGAACGGACGGGTGTCACATTTGAACTTACGGATTAATTTTTGAGCAGAGGCAATGCTGCAGGAAGTACGGCATGGATCGGTTCGGACATAAAATGGGTTAAAGGTTTGCTGGAAATTTACCCGCAGCAGCTCATCTGGCAAATCAACGCCAGCCTAAACCGATGCCCAGGCCCGCATGTGAAGCAAGGATGTTTGATAACAACGGAGGAGTGTAACGTAATTTCAGGATGTAAATCCATTTGTCAGTAACTACGTTAAAGCGAAAACCAGCCAGGCCGGAAGGTGTCAGCAGCCGTTGTCTGTTGGTGCCGGAATATAGGCCGTTATCGTAGCGATCAACCAAAAAACCGCCAAGCCCGGCTTCAAAACAGATTTCGATCAGACGGTTTCCGGGGTGCGGATTACAGGACCTGCGTTTGTACGGATTTAAAATAAAGCAATGGGTCAATACGCCGGAAAGGGCAGGGCTGCGAAAAGTCATTTTGTTAACAGCGCCAAGTCCTGCCTGAACATTCCAGAACGACCTTTTGAAATAACCGAATGATGCCTCGGCAGTAGCGGCGCCTATTGGCGTCATGCCAAATAACTCAATGCCGAATGCGCCTCGCACCCGCGTGTAATAAGGCTGTGCGGCGGCATGTTGCGCACAAATGAATACGATCAGAAAATATCTCGTGAACACGGAGTAAGGCTTTGCTTTTCAACGGTTGAAGTAGATCAGCAAGTGTGTAGGAAGTTACATTTTATCCGTTTGTACGGAATCAGTTTTTCGCTAACACAATTTACTCCTTGTCCAGAGTTATGCTGGGTACGTTTAGCTGGCGTCTTTTTCTGCAATTGCGTCGGCATGTGCCTCGGCTTCATAGCTGTCTGAATATTTTATTTCATCAAGCCAGTATGCCGAACTCACTATATCATAGGTGACAGAAGTTTCACTGCGGGTAACCTCGTTCAACTGCCAGAGTATGTCTTTCGCCGCATCAAACCGGTCTCCTTCGATCTGATCCGAATATAGCCGGTGGATCAAACTCCGGTCTGACATGCCGGCAGCCAATATCCGTAAAATCGGTGCTTCCGGATTTTCATTTAGAATACTGATGTCTCCGTCGATTTCAATCGTAAATCGGACCGCTACTGTACGCGGGAATTTGCCATTGTAAGCATCATGAAGCAATTGCGTTGACCTGAAAAGATCGGGGTGCAAATGCAGTTCGGGATATTCTTCCCAAAGTTTTTCCGTCAGGATCTCATGTGAAAGATTTTCAATCTGCCCGTCTGTCAGGCGTCCGGCAATGGTGTAGTCCAACACGATTTTTGCAGCTTCCTCAGGCTCAAAATCAGTCAGCGACATCATGCACATTTCTTTCAGCTCGGCATCTTTGATTTCGTCCGGATTGGCATAATCCATTGCATTCAGGAGATTCACAAGATCACTTTTTTCCCAGGATCCGGGCAATTCCTGAATTTGCTCAAAAGACAAAACCTTTACTTTAAATTGACTCATTTTGTTGTTTAATTATAGTTGAAAAGCCGGCTGTTAAAAGATGGAAAGCGAATCATAGGAATGAACGTCCCACTGCTGGTTATACTATTCTCTAGCATAATCGTGCCTGGCGAAATTGCAAATATCCAGCAATTCGTTTGTTTCTGGGTTTAGCCTGACAATATTGCTTCTGCGGCCAGCCTGCCACTTTTCATTGCCGCATTAATGGATCCGTTCATCAGATGGTCGCCGCATATAAAGCATTTCGGGTTCAGCCGGATCACTTCCCGGCTAACTTCGTTGGTCACGTGATCATCATTTGGCAGCGCATACCCGATATGATAGGTTTTCAGATGTTTCCATTGCATTGCGTCCGGGAACCAGGTTTTCATTTCCTGCAAAACCTTTATCTGAAGCTGTGTGCTGTCTGCGCGGGAGTGGTCGCCAATAAGCGATAAAGAAATCAGTGAAATGCCGTTTTTGGAATAATCCGGAGAAATCCTGTTCATGACGGCCATGTTGTTCACCAGCTTGTCAGGCAATGCATTCAAAGCGATCAGCGGCTCGGTATAGGGTTTGTTTGCCGAGGTGAAATACATATTGGTTGCCGAATGGTATGATGCGGCCGGTTTCTGAAAAGGACCGGGCACTTCAAGCTGCTCTGTGGCGATTAGAATGCAGCCGGCATGATAAACCGAGCCTGCGGAAGTTCTTACATTGTTTGCTTCAATTTCAACTACTTTTTGATTAAAAATGATCTCGTCGGCAGTCAGGCCATTCGCCAGCTGTTGCGGGATCATGCCCATTCCTCCTGCTGGAACGGCAGTATCGTCCTCGCTGAACATTTTGAACACAAATTCAAACATCCGGCTGGACGTGCTTAGCTTGTCTTCCAGAAAAATCCCGGTCATGAATGGCTGGAAAAACTGGCTGATCATCCGTTCGCTGAATCCGGCATCTTTCAGATATGCCAGCGTGGTAATTTCACTGCCTGAGAATATTCCGTCTACACTTTTGCCTGCCAATTTCAACTTCAGTTTCAGCATCCGGATTTTATCTGCCAATGTGCCGGCTGATGATGCCAAAGTGCTGAATAAAACGGCGGGCTGTCGAAGCGGATCGCCAATCTTTGTAGTGCCATTCCGGTTCAGGATCAATGCGCCGGGATCGAATTTTTGCAGGTTCAACGCATCATAGTCCAGAAACCTTTT
>Ga0066648_10002094_pt1 | contig 10155 bp, 7 predicted proteins | sample CryGeyCG12114_NA_FD_59537 | JGI IMG/M metagenome (GOLD analysis project Ga0066648, IMG submission 59537) | Groundwater microbial communities from aquifer - Crystal Geyser CG19_WC_8/21/14_NA | ecosystem: Environmental > Aquatic > Deep subsurface > Groundwater | place: USA: Utah: Grand County... | reverse complement strand
TTTGATTTTAGCAGCCGGTTGTAAGCAATGGTTTTCCCATCCGGAGACCATACGATATTAGCAGGAGCCGGGCTGGTGGAATTGGTCAATGCAAGAAACCTTTTTGTAAATGGCTCTTTTCCAACTTTACATAATACAATGCTTTCATTCCAGACATAGCTTACGCGCTTTCCGTCCGGGTGCCATCTTATGCTGCCGGTCACATCAGAATTGTGTTCGGTTAATTGTTCCGGTTCGCCTCCGTTCGGAGATATCAGAAAAATTTGTTCAACGCCCTTTTTATCTCTGGCAATAAAAGCTATTGAATTCCCATTGGGTGAGGAACGTACAATGCCCCTGCATCCTGGATATTGCGTGTCTGCAGTAAAAGTCAGTCTTCTTTGTACAGTACCTTTTGGCGGCATCGGGAAATCATCCGGAGTTCCTTCAAGTGGTCCGTGAATACCGGGGCGGGTAATGTCGTCGGGAATATCCACTATAAAAACTTCGTTAACTTCTTTGCCGCGTTTATCTTTCAGCGTTCCGATAAATGCCCTCGCGATTTGTCTGTTGCCATTTCGGCGCCCATAACCGTTTGTCCCGACCCAGCTGTCACTGGCCGCATGGCTGATTTCGTCAGATCCCGGCACAGGCTCCGGCACCACGCGGACCACAAGTACACTGAACCATTCGCCGGAAACATTCTCTTCATTTTTATTTACAATAACAGGTTTTAATCTTTTGGAAACTCCAATTGTCCGAAGGTTCCTTTTCTTTCCAGTCGCATCTTCCAGTGCTTTCAAAATGGCGTCGTTGTATGTAAATCCAATCCATTGCCCGTCTCCGCTCCATTCATGACGGTGTGTTCCGCCTCGCAATGCTCCGGGCATAAATGGAAAAGTTACGTCACGCGCATCCATATATTCGGGTATGCCGGGACTGGATTCATAAATGATAACGCCGGTTCGTCTCCATTGCTGATAGGGATTTTCCCTTGTGCTGGCGGCAAGCCCGTGAATAAACACTACTGCGTTTTCTTTCGGGCTGTAACTGGCAGCGCCTGCGCCCGGACCCCAGATGTGATTATCTTTTATTTCAAAAAGAACCTGCTTTTCTCCGCTGTCAATATTTATTTTTTCAATTCTTGAAGATTCAGCAATACCGCCGGAGTCTGTTCTGGTGTCATAAACCAGCCATTTTCCATCAGGCGAAAAATTATCGTTATTGTCCAGATCGTGATGATAACCAAGATCGTTCGTAAGCTGTATTTCTTCAAAATGAGGTTCTGGCTGGCAGGAAAGCATAAAGTATGATATCAGTAAAGCAGCAAGTTTAGTATAAAGCGCGCGCACCGGCAATTATTTCTGAGGTGAAGTGATTACGCCAAGAAACCTGCCCATCCAGTAAGGTAAAAGCCAGATATCGCCTGCACTGTATTCCAGTCCGCCATTGTTGCTGTTTCTGTCCAGACTGAACATGTTTGCATTATGGCGCTGTAAGGGACGCTCGTCAGGCGGAAGCACTTCTTTTAACGTTTGTTTCCGAAAATTAACCGGCAGGTTTTCTATGTCTTTGCGATGGCTGTTCTTTATGTTCCAGTCAATCAGATCCAGCGGATGTTGCTGCAAATACCAAACGGCTTCGTTCAGGTCAAAGTCTTTTGTTCCGGTAAGTGCCGTAAAAATATTCCAGGCACCTTCTTTCTCAGGCCTTTCTATTTGCCAGTGATCAATGATGGACTCTTTGTATTTCGCTTTGAGCGTATCGTTGAAGGCATAGCGATAAAGGCCCCAGTAACCAATAAAGTACATTTCATCATCTGAATGGTTCCAGCCGTCAGATATCAGCTTGGTATGTTCATCCGCATTTTCAGGAGCCTGACCTATTATTTTCATAGGCTGCATTATATTCCGGAGATAACCGTTTTCATTCATCAGTTCAAAAGCCTTTATTTTGTACTTCTCTTTTCTGGTAAAATAATAGGCGGTCTGAAGCATGGCTATAATGTTGGAAGAATTCAGCTTGCGGTCTCCGATATTGATCGGCAATGCATTGACATAATCAGGGTTCCATTTACCCCACAGTGTCGGTCTGCCGTCATAATCAATGAGATAAAGATCGTTTTTTATAATGTTTGACATCAGCGTATCGATAAGCATGATTGCGCGGCTTTTTATTGCGGGCACATCAATCAGTTCGGCCATGGCACCAAATGCAAAAATATGCCCGATGATTTCATCGCTGCTTGTTGACGATTTCCAGTACCATTCCTTATCCTTTGAATGTTGCCAGCGCTCAGGATCATTTAATTCCTTCATATGGCCGGAACGTTCGAATGATCTTGCAGGAAGTCCGGAAATGGATGTAATGGAATACAGCCGTTCCATGGCATCGAGTGATTCGCGGCAGTTTTTTAATGCTTCCGGATCTTGGGTAACAGCATACCTGAAAATTTCCCCACCCAGATACATGGAAGTCCACAAGCCGTCATTATCGGAATCTTCCATGTATCCGGTTGTAAGATTGCCATGATCAATGTTGACCAGATTCGCGTTAAAACCATTTCTGATATGTCTTGCTCTTACCTGTTCTTCAAAAATCAAAGCCTTTTCAGCAAGGGTCATGCTTTTAAAGATAATTTGTCCCAGTCCTTTTGTGGTCAGGATCAGTACGGAGTTCTCAGGTCCGGCTGCAATGTCTTTCACGATATCTCCGGGCAGCCAGCGTTCACCGTTATAATAATCATATTTGCCGTCGGTTCTGAGTGCAAATGCTCCCAGATCTGTTCCGAACCAGATTTTCCCGTTGATTTCTTTTACAGTTGTTATGCGGGTTACAGGCAGTTTTTTTAATATTTCTCCGGTTTGTTTTTTAGCGCCTATGTCAAATGTAATATATCCGTCGGAAGTGCCTATGATGATCTTTTTGTCCTGATCGGCCAGATCAAAGCAGGTGAAATTGCTTCCGTCCAGAACCTTTGTCAGCTGGCTGTTTCCGGGCGTGAAAGTATACAGCGATCTGGTACCCAGAATCCAGAACTGATCTGCATTCTTCTGAAATCTGATTCCTGAAACATTATCATCCGGCAGGTTCCCGTTCCAAAGCGTCTTAGAATCCTGAATCAGCTGAATTGTTTTTCCATCAGAAACCAGAAATAAAAATGCTGTTCCTCCTGCAAAATAACGGGCATCCGGAAGGCTGTGCCTGGAAAATAAATTTCCTGCCCACGCATTGCTGAAAATGACAGAATCGGTAAGATATACGAACTGGTCTTCATAATTTCCCAATGCTGTTATCTTTTTGTCTTTCATAAACCGGTATGACTGATCAGTCGTGATTGTTCCGGGACACTGGAATTTACCATTATGGGGTTTCAGCAGGCCGTTTTTTGCACGTATGCAAATTACTCCGTTTCGATCCGTGCTTACTTCCGATAAATCCTGCTTTGCAGTATCAGCATAGAACTTTACGCTGTAATCCTGTAAAAAAGGCCGGTCTTGGTAAATATTCTGTGCTGCTACGGTATTGCTGAAAAGTAATGCGGCAATTTTAATCAGGAATAGAAGGGGAAATTGTGGGTTCTTGTACATTAAGGTATGATTTAGGAATTTATTTCAGGTTAAATGCTTCCAGCTTTGCGCTAACTTCCGTTCAGGGTAATTTGTGCCGGATCCACAACAACGTATTTGATTGATTTTTTCTGTTTCTCCGGATGACAGGAGTAAGTCATATGTAAAAGTCCGTCAGGCGTTTGTATCAGAGACGGATAAGAATAATTTCCTTTTTTGGCAGGATCATTTTCGATGTGCACTTTCCATTTCCACGTTTTTCCTTCATCATCTGAAATGCGGAGGCTTAACTGATAGCGACCGCCATTTATATCATTTCCAAGAAAAGCCCATTTCCCATTTTTTAAAACCAGAAGTTCTACACTTGCTGTATTTGGAATGTCCGTTTTTCGTGACGCTGTCCAGCTTTGTCCTTTATCTGAAGATTCGCTGATATGTACCCGTTCCGGCCCGTCTCCGCTGTCACGCATGTATGCAATCAAATTTCCTTTTTTGTTTTGTACAATTGCCGGCTGAATAGGCCCGCGGCCAACTATGGGCAATCCCGGCTTCCAAGTATTGCCGTGATCTTCTGAAATGGCTGTAATGGAAAAGTTGTAACCGTCAGAATACAGCGGCAAAACTATTCTACCGTTTTCCATAAGCAGCGGTTTGATGCGCGTCATCCAGCCTGTGCTCCGTTTTCCGGCATCTTTGCTGGCCTCTATAATCATCTGATCGTATTTCGGTGCATATCCCGCCCAGCCCAGCTTGCTTTCAGGCAGTTCTTTGAATTTCTTTTCTACTTCTTCCGTAAAACGTTCGTCCTGTTTTAAAAGGATATTGTCCTGCCAGTTCCAATGAGGCGCTCCGCTGCCGTTGTAATCGGTCGATGTACGGAAACGCAGGATTGATTGCTCCCAGAAATTGGCCTGTACTGCAATCCAGACGAGGAACAGTTTTCCGTTTGCATTCAGAAAAAGTACCGGATTGCAATCGGGTATGCCCGGCGTATCTGCCATTAAGAATGGTTCACTCCATTTTTCTGATCCTTTTTTAAGTCTGGAGCCCATGATCATGACGTCATCCGCTGTACGTTCGCCGCTCCCCTGAAACCATACCGCAAGGAAGTTGCCGTTTGGCAAGCTGACCAGACTGCTTCCATGTACGTGTTTTTCCTGCTGAGGAAAAATCAGCATTTGACTTTTAATTGCTTTGTCTTGTGCAAATGTGCTGATTGTAAACAGAAAAAGGATTGCTGTAAATAATATTTCCTTCATTTTACGACACAAAAGTTGTTGTACTGTTTCCAATCCGCCACGAATCCACGAAAAAGGCACTAATAATTTTTTCGTGTAAATCTGTGTATTCGTGGCTTTGTGAATTGTACTGTGATCATTCCCGGAAACTTTCCCATTCAGGGAAAAGCACTGAAAAGTAACTGTTCATGCTTCGGTGTAATTTACATTTTCCTGAAAGAGGAGCGCTACAAGCTTTTTATGCTGCGAAAAGTCAGGAACCAGTAAATGTGCACCGGCCCGGATCAGCCTCGGCCGCTTTGCAGGATCGTGGCCAAAGCGCTGCACCTCATTGCTGGTAATTCCGATGGATATGCCTCCGGCCCGTCTACCTTCACGGATTTCATCAGGCCCGTCGCCAAAAACAGCAAGTTCATTTCCCTTAAGCTGATTGTCATGAATGATTTTTTCGATGATCATTTTTTTGGAAAACTTTGTGTAATCCTTCAACGCACCGAATATGCCTCCGTCGAACAAGTGCGCATATCCAAGTAAGTGAGCCTCGTTCCTGACGTCTTCAGCATCCGTGCCGCTTGCAAGATACATTGTTACGCCTCTTACCTTGAGCGCATTTAAAAAAGAAATGGCACCTTTTACGGTAAAGTCTTCAAAAGTAAGTTCACCGGCTTTCAGTTTTTCGGTACGGCTGCGCACCATTTCCATTAATCCTTTATTGTACAGCTCTTTATACTGAATTTTGTCAAGTATTTTATCTTCGGGAACAAAGCCGTACTCACGGACCATATGCACTAGTCCTTCCATTTGGTAAATGGTCTGGATTCCGGTTGTTTTATGGATAAATTCCCTGACCTTCAACTGAATATTTTGAAAAACCGCTGAGTCTACTTTATTGTAATGATCACCCAGAATCGCCTGCATGATAACAGGTTCCATGATATTTTCCCAGCCCTGCCGTAGTGTACTGATGGTTCCGTCATGATCAAAAACGGCATAGCGTATATGTCCGCATTTTTCCAGTATCCCGGGTACACAGATTTCAAATTCTGTTTCCGGAATGTATACCGCACTCCTTTCATTCTGGGCCAGATCTGCATTGTAAATAAAATCCGGTTCCTTGCTGATACCGATAATTTCCTGTCCGTCCGCAGTGCCGGTTGTAAACCGTTTCTGCACGGTTACAGCTGCTGCAAAATTGGCAAACTGAGCCGCTTCTTCCGGAGAAATGCCGGCAGCCAGACATAACGTCAATGCGCTGATAGCAGTATCTCCGGCCCCAACAGTATCAAGCTTGCTTTTGAGCTGAAGACCCGGAACTTCATGGCTGCCGTTTTCATCAAATGCAACGATGCCTCTTTCGCCGCAGGTTACAAAAACAGGCTTTCGGGACTTTTCATAAATCGTTCTGCTGTATTTTTTAACGTCAGCAATCGGGATATTTTCTTCCGGACTGATGTATAAGCCGTTTAACGAGGCAATTTCACGGTCGTTAGCCTTTAGATATGTATTTTCTATCCGGTGGTTGAAATGCCGCGAATCAAGCATGATGATTTTATCGCTGTATTTTGCAAAAAGCAGGTTAGCCTGTTCAATAAATGATTCATTATTAATGCTTCCGGTAACCTGCTGGTTAAAGATCAGCGCGTCACATTCCTGCAGAGAAGCTTCAAGTGCAGTCAGTATGTCCCGGTCCGTTTCAACACTTCTTTTACTGTAAACACCAAAGTCGATGCGAGGTTCTTCGCTACCGTTTACAAGTCTTTTCAGATAACTGTAAGTACTGAAATCTTCTTTCTGAATAAAAAGCGAATGGGTTTCGGCACCAAGCAATTCCAGTTGCGCGGCCAATTCCCTTCCGTGCATGTCATTGCCGACCACACCGATAACCCGAATCAGAGCGGGTTTCAGCACCGAAAGATTGGCAACTACATTGGCCGCTCCGCCGGGCGAGTAATAATCCCGGGCAACAGCTTCTGCTTTGAGGCCCGTCTCAATTGAAGTTTCGGAACCCCTGTCATCCATAATCCAGTATGCATCCAGACAAAAATCGCCGTAAACAGCAATTTTTACGCCTTTTATTTTTTCCAGAACAGAAGAGATACGACTTTGATCCATAACAATGAAGTAGCTGGATTACGTATTATTTTTGGTTAATTTCCTATTTTCTGGATTATATACTTCCTGAGTAACGCGTCAGGCTATTTGTTTTTACTGTATTCAAATAAATAGTTAAATTATTGTGTTACCAAATGCCAGAAAGTGCGTCTGAATAGTGTTTAGCTGCAATTGAAAGTTTATACCTCGAGAATATAAGCAAGAGTAAGTTTAAATAATTGTTAAGTATAACTTAACATGCCCGAATTTCTGAATTAAAAAATAATTTTATGCAGTTGTTTACCTTTCAATAAACCGAAAGCTCATATTTAATAAGCAATAGCAGTAATACCGTTCAGAACAGGGCTTTATATTATATCCGGCAAAAAGTTCAAAGTGTATTTTTGTCAGGGTTCCGGAATATTCACAGTAATCATTTTCCGAGGGAAGAAGCTGCTTTTATAAAGTAGCTTATGTTGTAATTAGGAAAGCAATGGATTGTATCAATCCGGAAATAAAAGTCACTATGACTTTTATAAGGCATAACATAAACCTAAATCTTTATTATCGATAAATTCTACAACCGTGACCTGTCCCGACGAAAATACGATCAGAAAAGCAACTCAAGGTGATGCAGTTGCTTTTGCAAAACTGTACAACCATTACAAAACTCCAGCCCTGCGCTTTACGATTTCATTGTTGAAAGATGAAGAAGAAGCAGAAAATATGGTTCAGGATGTATTTGTTAAAATCTGGGTAAAAAGAGAGCACATCAAGCCGGAGTACAATTTCAATTCTTACCTTTTCACCTGCCTGCGCAATATGGCTTTCGACCATTTTAAAAAACTCGAGAAAAGCGAGCAGTTAAGAAGATATTATACAGAAGCCGCAAAATTTCCGGAGGATGAAAAGGAAGAAAATGAAAGGCGGATCAGCATTGTTCAGGCAGCTGTAGATTCCTTATCCATTAAAAGGAAACTGATCCTGAAACTGAATGTTGAAGAAGGGAAATCTTATCAGGAAATTGCTGAATTTTTAAGGATCTCTAAAAATACGGTAAAAAACCAGTTGGTGAAAGCCAAGCAGATTCTAAGGGATAAAGTTGATTTTGCAGCAGTCTGAGCCGGATTTGCTTTCCTGAGAAAAAGCTTTCAAACCCGTAAATAGAATCTTCGGCTTTTCTATATGGAACGCCTATTTTGTTTCTTTTAATTTTGAAAGGTTAACGGCTTTCAGGAATTCTTTCAACTGGCCGATGGAAATGTTTTTACTTTCTGTATTCACAAGATAACGATCTGCAACGATTACGTTCAGTATGCCGGTTTTACTTACACGATCGTATTTTTCAAAGGCTTTAAATCCTTCTACTTCGGTCGTTTTTTCATAACCGGAAGCATTTTCCTTTTTAATGTTGGCCATTGTCCGGCCAGCCAGCGTCATGGTGGAAACACTAGTTAGATTACCCGTGTCAATGATTTCAATTTTAACCAGCTGATTTCCTTTCCTTTTATAACTCGCCTCTGCCGTTGAAATCGTAAATCCGCCCGCACCTGATTTTCCGCCTTTCAGTATTGTTCTTTCAAAATCATTCAGTTTTTCTGTAAGAAGTATTTCCAGCTTTCGGGAATCCGCCGACTTGACGTCTTTACGGTTTCCTGCTTTATTAACGCTTCCGGTATTTTCTGATTGCTGATTATTTTCACCACAGCCGATTACAAAGATCATGGCGATAAAAGAAGTAAATGATTTAATTAACAAAGTTCTCATGTAGCAAAAGTTAAGACTGAATTTTAACCATTTCAGCTAAGAGAACCTGTGTTAATGGCAGTCACTCACATATTCCGGACCGGTTGCTGGATTTCAGGTTTTCTGGATCTCAGAATAAAATACAGGCCGAGCAATACAGCAGGAATACTAAGTATCTGGCCCATGTTCAGGACGTAATTAGCTTCAAATGCTTCCTGGTTTTCTTTAAGAAACTCATAAAGAAAGCGCAGGGTGAAAACCCATACAAAAAACACGCCAACCATCAGTCCGCGCGGCGTAGCGGCTTTATATTTGTTCCAGATCCAGAGCAGGACAAAAAACAGGATAAAGCAGGAAATGGATTCGTATAACTGAGCCGGATGGCGCGGAATCTGCCTGAATTCTAGGTTATTCATAAAAATAAATCCCCAGGGAACATCCGTAGGCCTGCCGACAATTTCAGAATTCATAAGATTTCCAAACCTGATAAATGCACCACCCAGTGCAATTACAATTACCATTCTGTCGGCAACCCAGAAAAAAGTTTGTCCGGAAGCTGCTCTTGAACGGGAATAAAGCCATAGACCGGTAATAATTCCGATTACTGCACCGTGACTTGCAAGGCCGGCATAAGGAGGCAAAATAACTTCAAGCGGATTTTTGAACAGGACTTCGGGCTCATAAAAAAGAAAATGTCCGAACCGCGCACCAATTACTGTTGACAAAACCATGTAAAGTGTCAGCGAATCGATATCTTCCAGCGGTTTGCCTTCTTTTTTAAAAACGTGGATCATAATCTGCTGCCCGATCAGAAAAGCGGCTGCAAAAAGAAGACCGTACCAGCGTACCGGAAAAGGGCCAAGGCCAAAAAATTCGGGAATAGTGAAGATTTCGGGACTTGCATCCCATATTATAAACGAAATCATGCCTTTGTGATGTTAATTGTCAAATATACTATTTTGATACAACAAGAGAAATGAAAACTTTGCTCATAGGTCTGGTGCGGATTTATCAGGGTGTGCTGTCACCTTATCTGCCGAATTCCTGCCGTTACACGCCAACCTGTTCGCAATATATGATACAGGCTATTCAAAAACACGGAGCTGTAAAAGGTACCTGGCTTGGTCTCAAGCGCTTTTCCAGATGTCATCCGTGGGGCGGTCACGGACATGATCCGGTGCCGTAAACACAGACAAGATCAGCCGATTGCTACTTTTCGCAAAATGGAATCGATAATGGTTGTAGTCCGGATACCGTCTGCCTCGGCTTCGTAGTTCAGCAGGATGCGGTGATTCATGATATCCGGCGCCAGTTCCTTAATGTCTTCGGGCAGCACATAATCTCTTCCTTCCAGGTAAGCCAGCGCTTTGGCAGCTCTGTTGAGGTAAATCGTTGCTCTCGGCGAAACGCCAAACTGAATATACCTCGCTTCATCCCGCAAGCCATAATCCAGCGGACGGCGTGTGGCAAACACAAGTTCAATGATATATCTTTCCAGTGTATCGGAAATATTAACCTTGTTGACGTTTTCA
>Ga0066648_10002090_pt1 | contig 10175 bp, 14 predicted proteins | sample CryGeyCG12114_NA_FD_59537 | JGI IMG/M metagenome (GOLD analysis project Ga0066648, IMG submission 59537) | Groundwater microbial communities from aquifer - Crystal Geyser CG19_WC_8/21/14_NA | ecosystem: Environmental > Aquatic > Deep subsurface > Groundwater | place: USA: Utah: Grand County... | reverse complement strand
CATCTTTTGCTCTCATATTTTACAATTAGCTTACCATCAGCGCCTGCAGCTGTTCTACCTCGTCCAACCGAATTCCAGATCCTCATGATCATATGCACACTCCTCTTCCTGGGTTTGATGCTGCTTGGTTTAGGTTGCTCTTACTACTGCCTCAAACATAGGAACATTCAAGTTGTCCGGAAGAGACCATTCACGTAAGTGTAGATTCCAACAGGAGATTACATGATAAATTGCCACGGAACGTCGAAAGGAATGAATGAGCATGATGAAAGAAACTGGTATGCAACTTTTTTTGCCTGCATGATGATGAATTATTGCTTCTTTTTTTCACAGGCCCGAGGAGGAAGAGAGTGAGAAATTGTCTACCATTGAGTCCCTGATGGTGAAAATACCAAGGGTTCATGCTCCGTCAACGAATTCTTCAGAAGTGCCTGTGGAAGAACCATTTGGTTCTGACTATCCATCTTCGATTGAGGAACCCCCACCTCGACCCGAAACTGTATCGTCTGAGTACTCGGACGCTCATGCACAAATTGAGACACAGACCATAATTCCTCCTGCTAGGTTGCAAAAGCAGAAGTTTGATGTGAATCTTCGAGTGGCTCAGCAACCTTTGGAGACGATCAATGCTTCTGATCTAGAAGGATCGATTTCGTCTGTGGAACAAGGGTTTGCAAGGAGTTCTCATGTTCCAGATTTGCATCCACCTCCAAGGAGGGGGGCTCCACCTCCTCCTGTCTTTAAACAGGTATAGAATCACATTCTAATCCAGAGATTGAATGGAGATTAGAATATGGGACATTTAAATGCATGTAATATTTAAAATTGCAGGCTCAAGATATTCATAGGCCACAAAGATCCGTATTGGAGACTGAGACAGTGGATCATTTAACACTGATTGATAGAGAAGATATAGACAGGGAGACTAGGTACGCTCAGCCTGTAGCTGAACGCAAACCTGAAGTATCAGTTCATACAGTGGACGATGTATATTTACAGGTCAGTGTTTATCTTGTCAACTTTCAATGCCTTTTACGGAAAAAGTATATGCAAATGTGTATAATTTATGTGTTTTGCATGATATTTACCATACAGACCATCATTGAAAAGAAACTGATTGAGGATGAAGAAAGGAGAACGCGAGAGGTGACACAATTCTATAGAAAAGATGAGCCCAAATGGGATGTGACTATTACGAACCATCCAAGAGAGCCCAGTGATATATGGGAACGAGGTAAACTTTTTCTAACTCCTCTGACTGAACAACGCATGCTTTCATATGAACAAGGATTTTTTTTGGGCAAAAATATTAGCTTTAAAATTATTACTGTCACGTCAAGTAAAGGTGATACGCATCTTGTTGAAGAATTAGCTTGATGTGCCGTAAGGTAGTTTAGGTTTGATGAAAAAATGGTAAATAAGATTTTGTACGTGCCGTACGCATGCTTGATTTCACCAAAGCGGACAGTGTTTTTTGCATCCATGATTAGGATGCTGCTGCCTGCCCTGCAGTAATTTACCGCTACTGCATAGCGATAGAGACAAAAATAAGACCTTAATACTTAAACCAAGCTTTTGTTGTTTTTTTGTCCCTACAGGGTCAGAAACCACAGAAGTGTCATCCGTAGGTTGGTCCACAGTTGAAGAAACGCCAATTCAACCACACTACAGTTCAGTGTTACGTGACCACATAAATCGACGCACGGAAGTCACACGTGAGGATTTGGAACGCCAAACCACGTCAGTGTCTCGGGCAATGGAAAAACTACATCAAGACGAGCAAATGCAAATATTGACAGAGAAATGGCGAGTATTGTTCCGAGTACTGGAATCTCCCCAGCTTGTTTCCAATGCGAACAACATGGAAACTGGAGATTTTGATGATGCTCGTTCCGACACGACATCAGTGCTTACAGTAGACGACAGGGAAAAATGGCGACAAATCATCACAACCGAGTCCACACTGAGAACTCTTCTCACAGAAGCCAAATACAGGGAAGACTATGAGAGGATAAGACAAGACACTAGATATGTGAAGCTGTTTGAGCCTGAGAAATGGGATGTAATCATTCGTGTCTTGTCAGAGCCACCATCATTCACTGGTGGCAGGGAAGATCGAATGTATTCTGACTCGACAAGTGAAGTCTCTTCGTCTTCATCCTCTCATCCTTTAAATCAGCATGGGAGTCGTATGTTCCGCAAGAAATCCTCTGATACGACTGCCACGTCTGCCAAGTCAGTTACAGATGTGAGGTCTATGACAGAAGTCATGGTCGACTTTGGGGTAGGTGATCGAAGGCATGGAGATGATGATTCTTCAGTGTCATCACTGCCTGGCATGGGACCTAGATCTGTTGCAGATCGATCGTCCACTGAAATCGTGGAATTCGCTCCACTTGAGGATGATGATGAGCATTTTGGGGACCATACGGAAGAGACTAGCCATAATTATTCGTCTCAACTTCAGAGCCACCATAGAACTGTTGGTGGTCATAGTAGTACCCAAGAGGAGCAAGTGGCTTCTTCATCGACATTTGTGCAAAGAGTTTCTAGTAGCACGGCGAGTGCGTCTAAATCTAGTTTCTCAACTAGAGGTCAAAGAAAATCTTAAGAGTTTAGATTATGATCATGATCATCATGGTGCTATTTTAGAGAGAGAATTTTACCAATGAATAATTACTTAATAAACTAATCGCGGTGATTTTTGTACTGGAGTCTTCCAACTTATGTTTAACCTAATACTACTGAATAAATCCTTTCTGTTTAGTTTTAGTGACTATGAAGAAATGAACGAGGCTAACAAATTGGAAAGGAATGTTCACTAACAGTATATAACAGTATTTCTATTTATGTTCGTTTTTATCGGCAGATACAAGTTTTCCAACACGCTCACGCATTTGTTGCCTGGAATAAAAGTTTGCATTAGAGTTTTGTTTTACACGATTTGAGGTCTTTATTTTGCATGGATCCTTTTGTAAGTTGACGAAAAATGAGCTAATAAAGTAACATGTTTTAACCAATAGAAAGATGGGACTTTATTGACAATGCATTTCTTACGATTAGTTTGGTGAAAACTCTAAATAATGTTGTAAAAATGAATTAATCAATTCTCAGTAAAAGACAACTGGCAATTGTTCAATTACAATACCACTTATCATAAACATTAACTTTTTTATTCTACCATGTCGGCCGAGTACGCTAGCAAACAAAGCCAGTAATACGCATCGCATATGATAATATGATGACCATTGAGTAATTTGGGAGCCAGCTTGCCATATTTAAAATTCTCACATGTGTTTCTCCCACACGGAGTGCTTGTTCAAGCTTCTGTTCTCTGCAAAGTTATCATAGTTAAATTAAATTGTTTAGATGTAGTTACAAAACTTGTCACTGTTTTAATAACAATGGGAAAGCAAAAACAGAAAAACTTGTCGGCTGCAGCAATCATTGCTCAGAAAACTAAGCAGCCCTATTCCAAAGGAAAGAATAAACAGGTGCCGAAAAGAAATCGGTGGAAAAAAGGACATAGTTGCGAATCGAATCCATCTACGAGGAAACATCGAGAAAAAGTTTCTTCTGTTTCATTGTTTCACAACAAAGGCACACGTATGTATAATAAAATAAGTTGATATCAAATTGATTAATCTCAGGTGCCTGGGTACCTCACGCATCCACATCACAAGTCACACAGCATCTTATAATTTTGTTTTTTTTTTGTGGAAAATTTTTCTTTGGGTTCAGATAATTCACTATTGACGGTCGAAAATGTCACTGGTAATCGTATGGAAGGAAGTGAAGATGAAGAGCTCATGTCTAATGTTGAGTCTCTTAGCTTGTCAGATGCTCAAAGTGTTTTGGAGTCCATGACTTCTATGAAGTCTGCTATGTCACAATGGTCGAAGTGTTCGAATACAGCTTTTGAACGGTAATTTTACTGATTGATTTCATTATGAGATCCTGAATACTATATTATCACTTGTGATTAACGTGGAATTGGCTTTCTTTTTTATGTAGATTTTTATCAAGACTAAAAATGGATTCCTCATTGCATAAAGACATGTTGAGCATTCTCTCTGCTACTTCTGAAGTGATCTTTGAAGCTGGTGGCAAGATGAACGAGACAGAATATTTTGCAACATTTGTAAGCAACATAAGCTCCATTTTAAAGCTTTATTTTGGAATTAAGAATCATCAATATCATCCATAACATTTTCTTTAGATTTCTATGTTGGAAAGTTGCGACGAGAGTCAATATCAGCCTTTGATTGCACTATTGAACATGGTTATGAGCAAAGTGTCCTCAAATATTTTACAACTCAAGTTCCAAGATATATATCCGAGGCTAAACTCCATATTGTCTCATGCAGTTCAAAGCGAAAATGATTTGTTGATCCGAATGGTAAATAGATTATTTTCTTAATTAAATGTTTGCTGTTAATTTTCTTAGTATAGTATTGTATTAATATAAAATATGCAGTGAAAAAAAACACGTTTATTCGTCACTTCCATATATTAATGGTAGCCTTGATGGACTCAAGTACTAAATATTATATGACCAACATGCTATTTTGATTTTGTTAGGTAGTAAGCTAGTGTAACTTATTTTTGTTGACTATTGATTTGTTTTTGTTGTTGTAGACTGTAATGGTGCTCTCAAAATTATTGAAAGCTCAAAACGAGCGACTTTGGGTAGATGAAAATGGACCTAAGGCTATCGTCTATTCAATATTAAAACTAACTCTTCATGAAAAGCCAAAAATACGAAAAAAATGCCGACACACGATTTCATCTCTGATGACATCTTTTGAGGACAAAGACAACCTTAAGGTTTCCAAAGTTGTAATTGGATGGATAGTGGATCAACTAGCGTACTTCCCAACTTGTGAAGCTCGAGTAGTTACTGATGCTATTAGCTTGCTTCATTTTTGCTGGGACAGTATACCGTCGATTAGCTTATCCGGAGCTAAATCGTTATTTGAAGCTATTTTACGAGTGATGTCAAGCGGAGATCCGTCTATTATCAAAATTGGGCTAAATTTCTTCTCTTCGGCCTTGCAGAATCGTACAGCGTTGCAAGTTTACAGTCCCGAAAATCAGTTACTAAGCAAATTAATTGCTGCAATTTGGGAGGTTCAATCTGACTGGAGAAATAATGAAACCTTCATAATATGGGTGCGCTGTCTATTATGCGGACTCGCAGCGTCAACCCAACAAGGATGTATTCAAGATTTGAATTATTTACCACTTTTATTCGAAAAGCTGGGCATAGTTTGGCATTCGAATCAAGGAAGTAAAGTTGCTAATCTCATGTCGGAATATCTACAGCATATTTTGGACGAAAGCGCAAGTCATGACCTTATCACAGCCTTGTTCAAAACATTGTCAAGATCCTTGGTTATAGTACCCCCGAATCCACATTGCTTACGGACCTTGGAAGCCTTATTGGATAGTTTATCGGCAAGTCACTATGTGACTACAGTGAAGGAAGTTTTCCTTCAGTTGACACCGATGCAAAAGTCTTCATCAGAGGTAGTAAATGTACTTGGAAAGTTCATAAGGGCGTTTGGTGTGGAGACTTTATGGGAAAATGTAGAAAATTCTGTGCGCTGGGTTTCAATTTTACCGCTGATAAAGGACAATCTTAGCAATGCCAATATTAGTTTTTGGAAAACTCATATTTTGAGTAAGTTCAATTCTGTATCCATGGAACACAAAGGACTTTGGGAGTCTTTGATTGGTTTCTGCAGAAACCCTGCAGATCCAGATAACTTTCCGGCGGAAATGGTTGGAAAAGCAATATCCCAACATCCCAAAATTCGCCTCATTGCGCTCTCAGCATTGAGACAGTTCATTAAGTGGGCTCAGAGTAGGCCAGTTGCATGTAAATATAGCAAGAATTTTATACCCATTCTACTCAACTTGTTCTTGGGAGAAAAAGAAAAGAAAAAAGAGGAAGATGAGGTTATTGAAACGGCTGGTCATGCAGACGCTATTGGTGTAGCTATTCAAGAATATCTTGCAGTTTGTGAACCTACATTCATCAATGATTTGAGCGAAAAGTAAGGCTTGTCGGAATTACTAAAGTTAGTAGCTAGTAAAATTATATCATTGTATGTTGCTCTACTCATGAATTCCGGATAAGTTATGGTAATGTATTGTATGTACATATGTGAAAAATGAACTAATTAATCTTTTTTTCTCGGGTGTAGAGCTCTGATGAAAGTAGATGCAGTAGTTGACAAAAAATCGATTTCGCCGGCACTACTAGATGTAGTCTCGTTCTGTGCTTACCGAACACATGAGCCGCAGTTGCAGGAAACAATGTTCACATTAGCTAAATCCATTGTTGACGATAAAGAGAATTCGAAACGGGGGTATAGGCTTTTAGTGGCATTGCTAAAAAACGAGAAATCATCCAATGAGCTCATTCAGCAAATCCGTACTCTGTTGAAATTGAATTCGTGCAAAATCAAATCAAATGTTGAAGCCCTACGACTAGAATGCATTGAAACTCTTGCACATGTGGTAAGTGATCCGTATGTGTTATTGTATGCTCATTTTTATGGAGTGGAGGATATCAAAAGTGTGAAAGCATTCTGATTATGGATCGTAAAGTAAGTAAGATTATTGCCTTATCGCAGGATACTTCAGTTTATTCAGACTTCCTTCCTGAGATTATACAGCAGCAGTTTAGTGCAAACAGTAAAGCAAGAAAGTTATCGTTCCGATTGGTGGAAATGCTGTGCTCCTGCCTTAAGGTATAATAAATATGCTGAGAAGAGAAATATTGCTTGCTATATCATTTTTATCACAATTTTCCAATTTCCGCCACAATGCGAAACGTCAGCTTGTGCTTTGTAAATTGACAAAATGCCAACTGTGATGCCGAAGGAAATGATGTGATTTTACACAATGTCTACATTTGAATTTACAACGATTTGTTCTCTATTCTCTTAGGGAACAGAAGTTTCTCTGGATCCTATTCTACAACAGGTGTATGCTAGTGTGAATAATTCAACTGAGAAAGAGAAAATTGCCGCTATCCACTTTCTAACGCAGTTATATAGAAATCTTCGACCTGCTGAACTTAACGTGCAACTGGTTCAGAATACCATTGAAGGGCTGGGGAAACTAGAGAATGCCAACTTGCTTAGAGAATGTTTGAATTTTATTAGTGTTAACCTCACAATATATGGGACCCAATTAGGACCATTTGCTGCTACACTTGGATCCATTATTGCTGCCAAGAAAGATTTACCTCGTAAGGAAACAAATAAAGTGATAGTCAGAATGATGAAAGTATTTGGGAAGGCTGGGCTAAAGGCTGTGCTCCCGAATTCGGAGGAGCCCCAAATGAGAAACAGACTGAGGAATATTAATAGGAAACTTGCGAAGCTGAAAGGCAGCATGAAAAACAAAGAAAAGGATTCCAAGAAAGATCCGAATGCTGCAGGCATTTTTGATGATGATGAAAGTGATGATGAAGATGATTCCCAGTTTGCCCTTGCCCCAGGAAATTCTAACAATACATCTCTTGTACTGAAAGAAGGATTAGTCGACTTTTTGGACCCCAAGAATATCAGTAGTTCCTTAGTCAGTAAGTGGGCTAATCTCTTTGATTTCCTTACGTATTATAGCCTTTTCCTTTTATTTTCTTGCTCACTCAATATTGCTGCATTTCCTTTGATGTGTATTTTTTCATCTACTTTCAATTTATAGGTGGACCCCGTGAAAGGAAAAGGAAGGCTGAGGAAGCTTTTAAAATGGCTCCGGATGGTAGGCTGGTGATTACAGATGGTGATGTTGGCAGTGAAAACGAGGAAGACGATGAGGAGGAATTGATCGGTACAAATGATGATGATGACGAAGAAGATCTTCGTATAATGGAAAAGATGGTTAGGCCGAATGCTGGTGGGAAAAGGAAAGGCACCATGTCCGGTGCTTCTGTTGCTTCAAGTAGAGCTACCAAAAGAAGCAATTTCTCCCAAATGTCTTCGAAATCAACTCGCTCGTCCCGTGAGAAGAAGCAAGGTGTTCCCGTTTCTAATGCGGGAAAACGGCGAAGAAGAAAATAAATCTATTAAGCGTATTAATAATGCATAAGTGTGTGTCTCTTGCTCTGTGTGGATTCTGAGTTTGCATTTTTTTGTGCTGCATTTCTACATCGGTATGACCTTTGTAGCAGATTGAACTGTGAGATGAGGAATAAACGGCTTGTGTCTTCTAACCTGTTTTTTATTATTATTGGTTAGTTGGATTCGACATACGAACAGATACATTTAGAGAGGGGAATTAAATTGCCACGAAAGTGGAGGTAAAATACGCAGGCACACTAGTTGTAAATGACGGCTTTGGCTCTTGTGATTCAAGTGGGTCATTATGGAATTCATATATGGCTTCATTACATTATGGTCACTCGTCTTCGATAAGCTTTTCCCCAGGGAAAGGATTGTATGTAATAAAAGATATGGTTTTTTTTCCAACAAGTTTTTCAGCTACATATTTTCTACTCTCTGTAGTGTATGTTAACTTTGAATGAATATTTTGAATGCAACAGACCAGCCCCGGAACGTCGTACTCATGGCCTTTAGGATGGTCGTAAAAACAAAGCTTTTTGGTCTTGTCCTTGACAAATCTATCCTTTCCTCCACTGATGCCACATAGGCGTATAACCCTTATGCATTTTCATGTTATTCATCGTGAAAGGCTTGGCCCGTTATTATATTGCTTTTGTTACTATACTAGCACATAGTAGAGAGTTAATACCATTTGTGCAGCTCGGGTCTCTGAACGAATGAAAACAAAGATTGGTGGAATAAAAGGAAATGAATGTAGAGGGAAAGCCTGAACACCCTCTTGAATGTTAAGGTCATTTGAACGTACAGAAAATGGTGATCGAAGGCCGACAGTGTGCTATTATATGTCTAGCTGACTGACTACTACGACACGGTGGAATGCTTGCAAAAATACATGTGATAAGTTACATACTCCTGTCCGTTCGCCCGGTTCTGGCTATTTCGAGAGAAACCATGTGTCCATGTGAAATTCTCTTTTGTACAGCTATTTAGATACAAGTTTCATTCATCAGTGTCAGAGACCTATTGTTATGATTATTAATGCCACATGCATGATATGTAGAAATTTCATTAGTGAGATCAAGTAGGGAAAGCCCTGCATGCTGAATATGATTTTCCGTTTCACAGAATAGTTAATAGATTTGGCTAGTTCTCTCCCTTACGTAGAATGTGTACACATTTTGGATAAAATCAAGAGCTATCACTTTGATCTTTGCATAAATAGGCAAGTGAGAAGAATAGAATCACATCTCTTCCATCATGTTGGTTTACTTTGGTTAGTTTATATGGAATTCACGCTGCGTCTTATTTTCCGTTTCACTCTCTGGTCCATTCCATTTTATGGTAGGACTTACTGCTGTTCTTCTAAGGTAATGGAGAAACGGGTTTCTATGCGGATGGCTCGGTTTTCATACAAACTACGCATTTTCTTGTATACGATACTAAACAACTGGCAAGTGAAAGGAATTCCTTTGGAACCCCAAAAAAGTGCATTTCGCTATCAAAAGTGTGTGCGCTGTATTAACCAGGCAGTCGTCAGTTTCCTCTGGCTTTTTCAATGTGAGAAGAAGAGCAGTGAATTTTATCGATCCTTTACACAGAGACGCACTGTACTCCTGATTCAAAACTTTCTCTCCATGTATGTTTTGACGTTCCATAGTGTTATTACATGTTACTTTCACTGCTACATTTGCCAAAAAGCACGCGAAAAGGACTACTACTACTCGTAATACTACGAAACGAACACACCACACTAAAAAACATTATGCCCCATGTAAAAGGCTCGTGCCAACTATTTGAGCGCTCAGTTGTTCCCTTGTTTTCGTACGTTGTACAACACACTTGGCATGTTCTGTCTTCCCCCTTGATCAAAAGTTATTTGCTCTCATTAAGAGCAGTGTTGGTTCAGCACTTGATTCCATCGTACCATAGGTAAATTTAATTAGTCGAGTAAAGAATACATCCTTAAACAAAGAAAGAAATTATATTTAGCTATAGCTTAGTTATAGTTAATGCATTAGTTTAAAAACGCTTGCAGGCTTTTTTGTTGAATCAGAAAGTCGATCTCTAAAATTTTTGGGAGCACTGATAGTGTATTTT
>Ga0066648_10002089_pt1 | contig 10175 bp, 21 predicted proteins | sample CryGeyCG12114_NA_FD_59537 | JGI IMG/M metagenome (GOLD analysis project Ga0066648, IMG submission 59537) | Groundwater microbial communities from aquifer - Crystal Geyser CG19_WC_8/21/14_NA | ecosystem: Environmental > Aquatic > Deep subsurface > Groundwater | place: USA: Utah: Grand County... | reverse complement strand
CCCCGCATATCTTTGTATCCTAGCATGACCGTGTTATCAACAGTCCGGCGATCTAAAGCCGGGTAGGAGGAATAAAAATCCATTTCTGCTCCGCACTCATTCAGACATTGAACACTGGTGGTACCCCAGGAAACATCAGACCAATTGTGAAGACCTTCGCCATCACGATAAACACCAATAGATTCATTGGGCACAATAACAAACTCAGGCATCTAGTGCCTCCCTTAAATGTCTGTAAGTATCGCAAGGCCATTTCTGTCCGTCTGCCTTGCAAAGACCGCTACTCTTTGGGTTATGGTACTCATCCAGATAGGACTGTAGTACATTACGATTAACTGTTACAACCGGCGACTTTCCAAAAATGTTATGCATCTTCAACAATTACTCCAACCCAATAGTCATTCTCATCGGACTTATTCACGTCCCAGTCAACAGCGCCGGTATGCGAATCATGAACGCGCCGGGTGAGTACTTGAACCTCGTCATACTTTAGACCATAGACAGTCCACACTTCCTTGCACGTATCATCCTTGCCAAAGGTAGAAGTGTACTGAGCCCACTTAGGGGCATCACCAAATCTACGAGCAATCGCTGCCATGTGTCCTCCTGGGTAGGATGTCAGTTTAGTATACAGATCAGAGTGTGTCAAGTGCCCCAAAAACAACAAACCCGCGCTATTTGCGCGGGTTGTCGAGGTTTGGATCGTCTAGCATTTTAGAAATTTCATCAAGTTCTTTTTGACTGCGATCTTTACCTTTAGCATTTAGTAACATTGCCAAGGCAAGGGCTTCGCCGGTATGTCGAATGTTTCCATCAAACATATACGCTCGGTGCAAAATGCGGGTATAGAATTGGTCTGTGCCAGTTTCCTTGCGGGGATTTGCCATTTGTTCTCCTTTAAAGTACCCCTAGTCGGATTCGAACCGACAGTCCTTATGGATATGGTGTTTGAAACCATTGCGTGAGCCAATTTCGCCATAGGGGCTCGATGGTTTGAGTGGGATAGAACACTTCCCTACCGCCCCGTAATTGAAGCGGGTCGGATTCTAACCGACGATCTCTCAAACACATGAGGGGACCAGTTTCATTGGCCTTACTTCGGTCACCCTTTGTTGCAAATGCGTGCATCCTTACACCACGACCCCTGACGGAATCGACGGGTGACTAATCCCGCTCTTCTATGCTGTTTATCTCTACAACACATCTATTCGAATATCGATGTGCAACGTGACCCAGGAGGGATTCGAACCCTCAAACAGTTGGGTCTAAGCCAACTAGGTTTACCAATTTCCATCACCAGGCCGTACGATAGTTCCTCTTAAGGGAGTATACTAAAAACTTACCCGAGTACCTGCGATGGGATTCGAACCCACACTGTCATGCTCCTAAGGCATGTGCCTCCTGCCGTTGGGCTACACAGGCATAGTCTTTTTTCTGCTATACGTTTCAGTTTGAGTGTGACAGTTAGGACATAGAAACCTAACATTTTCTAGCCTATTATCCAGCCAATCCCCATTCACATGGTCAACATGAAGAACTAACTTTTTCCCTAACCATGTTCCATCATTATAGCAAAGAGCGCAAGCATAGTCAACTCCTTCTTCCTTCATGGCACGAATTAGTTGATATGTCTTTGCTCTATTAGAACCAATTGGCAATATTCTAAGAACTTTTTCGGAAGACTTTTGATTTAACGCTACAGTCCCCTTTGCCCATCCTGCTCCTGTGAAATGAGAAGTGTCAATATTAAACTCTCGGATTCTGCGGGCGATATAAGCCTGGCTACCGCCAGCCTGTTTTACTTTTAGGTATCTCAAAACACCGGCAACAGAATTGCTAGCCCTGACCGCAGGCTCTAGTACTTCTTTTGTATATTTAGTGGTAGACATACATATATATTATCATGCATGTCTACCACTGTCAACTACTTCTTAGGACGGTAGAAAGTTACCATCTTCTCATACGGCTCAACCTCTTCAAGAGAGCCGTCCCAACTGGTACCGTCATAAGACGAATAAAAGCCGGTCTTTCGGAATAATTGATCCTCAACACCAAAGACAATCTCTACGTGCTCTCCACCGCCCTCACCGCCGCCTTCACCAGTTACATAGATAAACTCGTGATCCCCTACAGACAATGGAGAAGAATACTCAACTTCGTACCAAAATTCATCTTCGCCAGCATCTTCGTTGTACCTCTCAACTGCTTCCTGAACCTGCTCTACTGTTACCATGTTTCTCCTTTACTCGTAGACCGTGATGGTCTTTGTCTTGGGCTGAACTTCTGTTACAGCCCCGTCCCACTCGGTTCCACCGTAAGAAGAATGATAACCCGTCTTCTTGTAGAACTTTCCATCGACCTCAAAGATAACGTGAATGGACTGATCTCCAGAATTCTCGTCATAATTGAGTGCCCCGCTGTTGGCAACAAAAGTAGCCTTCACCGAAGCAGTTGCCAGGTTAGTGTTTCTACCTTCGAACAGCGCGTTCCAAGCGTCATAAGTTCCAGTGAACATTAAAGCCTCCTAAGTCGATGTGCATTGTTCTTGTGAACCTGAACGTAGTCTACGTCAGGGGCATACAGGTTGTTGTAGTTGAGAGCAATAAACAGCGCGAACTGCCCCTTTGTCAAGGACGTAAGCGTCTTCTGCATTGCCTTTGCGTATGCTCCACGAGGACTACAGGTGTAGTCACTGGGAATAACCCACCGCTCCAGGGCGGTGGCGTAAACCTCTTCACGGACCATCTTCAACTGCTCGTCGTAGTCTAGCAGCCAGAACTTTTTCATGTCAACAGCAACTTCGGCACCATCCTTGTTGATCTTCTCGTACATGGGACGATCATTATATGCTACTGACTCGTGCAAGGAGTCGTGGTCGTACTTGCGGTCAACATGCTCATTGAAGAAATCATCAGAGGTCATGTTCAAATTAACCCGCTTTTTTCCGTGCTTCTCTTCCCATACAGGATAAAGAATGTCGTACATTGCACGATTAAAAACTGCACCATTGCGCTGCAAGAAAATGATATCGTTCATGTGCTTTGACCAGGTACCATGAAGTGACCAAAAACAATGAGACACCTTAATGGTGTAAAGAAGATTAGGAGTAGCGGTCCAGGTTCCGGCCCAATATTTCTCGGGGAAAGACTCGTGCCAAAAAACATCGCCGCCCTCAATCGGGGCGGGGTTAAAGTAATCCTTGTCCTTTGGCTCCCGAAACTCAGGGAACCAAATCTTCATTGCACTAGAACCAATCAGCATAACTGCACCAATCTCTAGAACGAATATAATGCGGAGAGCCAGGGAATTGAACCCTGCTGGGTGTTAACCCTTAGAGTGTTAGCAGCACTCCCCCTAGCCAATCGGTTACTCTCCAGTGTAGCAATTTTGCTGCCGTAGGTTTCCAGTCTAGCCTACGATAACTGTGACTAACAGCCTTACTCCAATTTATAAGCATGGCTTGCTACGGCCATTGACGCGGAAGATGACGGACTCGAACCGACATAGGCATTACTACCATACTTACTTTCCAGGCAAGTTGCTTTCCATTCGCTTATCTTCCTCGCTTCACTTTTCGGCGTGCTACGTGAGAGGCTATCCCCTATTGCTTAGGCCGAGGGGGAGTTTGACAAAGACCCGGCGAGTTCTCTCGCCTGATCCTCTTCGTCAGGAGCATACACTCCAACCAACTTGCCGTCAAGGTACACGTCCCAACCGGCAAGTCTGCGCGGGTTAGTAAAGTAATACATTCCCCTTACATCTGCTGCCATTATCTTTCAGTCAACTCTCGATTGTCGCCAGCCCAACCATCTGCTGACCAAAACTTCTCGTTGCCGTTCTTGATTTCATCATACCCTGTTGGCTCGGGTATGTCAAGGTCAGCGCAAAGAGCCTTAATGGTGTGTTCTGTTTCATATACTAGAGATTCATAGGTGACAATAAACACCGGCACTTTAACCCGGCGAAAATCCCACAGAACCTCTAGAACATCATTCGTGATCTGTGTGAATGGTGCATCATCGCCAGCCAAACGTTCACGATTTACCATGCTCTTGGCATTCCATGATCCATTACGAATGACTAGAACTGCTTTGTCGCACTCTGCCCAGTACTTGTAGGGTCCATCTTTACCCATAACCATCTTACGAAAAGCCGGGCTTGAGTGATAAGCCTCTACTCCTGGACACTTGGCAATAAGAGCAGTTGCCATACGGGTACCCGATGACTCAGGACCACAAACACAAATCTTCATTAAAGCCCGCCAACGTCCCACTTCTGGTGAATCTCAGACGTTTCCTTGGGCTCACTGACGCTAAGGATTGTCCAGTAACGATGAGGCTCGGTACTATTCTTGAGTGTGATCTGGTTGCCAACCTTTACGCCGGGTTCTACCCAACAAGTAAGCCGAGTAGGGCCGGAAGCCAAAGAAACTTGTACCTTTTGCATCTTTACTCCTTTGTTGTAGTGTGCGCGAGAAGGGGGTCGAACCCTCATGTTCTATTGAACCATAACGTCTCAGGCTATGCTGTATACCGATTCCAGCACCCGCGCTAACACCACCAGTATAACCGCTGGTGGTCCCGGCTGTCAACTACTTAGTACACTTCATGAATTTCTCAGGACTTACGTCAGAGCCACGATCATGCCCAAGTTCTCCATAGGTATCCATCGTGATCTTTGTACGTCGATAAACGTTTCCATACTCACAGCCAACCCTAGTCTTGGCAGTACCCTCGCTGTCGTCGGTGCGAAAAGTAGTGCCCGGAGGAATGCTGAACCACTGGTCAGGAAGCAACTTGCGAACGTGCTTGAACTGAATAACAACCTCGATATTGGCAAAGTCCCAGTGACGGTCGGCCCTGGACTCATGATTACAATACCAATCACCACGCCCCTTGATTCTATGCGTCTTGTCCTTCAAGGTAATCTTGTAAGGCTCAGAAGCATATACGTTACACTTAACCTCATGACGCTTAGAAGAAGCAGCATTGGCACTAGATGCCCCTGCGACTCCAAGAGTAAACACCATAAGCAAAGCAGCGAGGAATGCCGTAATCTTTGTTTTCATGAAATGCCTTTCGATAGAAAGAAAGAACCCGGCTCATTTTGAGCCGGGTCTGAGTGGAGTAATTTGACTTTGCAATGCAAATAAATTACACTGTGTGGAGGATAGGGGAATCGAACCCCTTCGCTCAACCTTGCAAAAGTTGGCCGATACCTTATCTGCACCCCCATTGAAAGGAATATTGCTATGATAGCACGATCTTGCTTGTATTGCGGTAAAGATTTTGAGGCTCGTGACACTGATGTAAAAAGAGGACTTGCTAAGTTTTGCTCAATTCTATGCTCAAACAAAAACAAAGCAGTTAATATACAACCTAAGCCAGCAAATGTTTCTTGTGCCTACTGCGGTAAAGGATATTATCTTAGTCCATCTAAGATAAGTGCTTCACGCTCGGGATTTTTCTTTTGCACCAGAGCACATAAAGATTCGTCGCAAAAAATAGGCGGGATAGAAGCCATAATGCCTTCACATTATGGCAAATCAAAGGGATTTTACGATTATCGTGCAAGAGCCTTTTCAAGACTCCCAAACAAATGTCGGGTTTGCGGTTATGACAAGTACCCAGAAGTATTAGAAGTAAATCACATTGATTGTAATAAAAACAACAATCACATTGACAATCTAGAAATTCTTTGTCCGACTCATCACACCGAGTACCATTTCACAACCAAAACTGGTTCTTGGGGACAAAAATTGCGAGCCTCTCCGGAGAATTGAACTCCGTTTTCTGCTTTACAAGAGCAGAGTAATAGCCAGTATACGAAAGAGGCGGTGATGGTGGTTTAGGGGCCAAGGTGAAAGTTATTGGCTTGTCCCTTCTGCCGTACAGGCGCTATCGCCAACGCTTTTCTTTCGTCCTGCCGGACTACTCTAGCGCGTTCCAATCGGCCACTGTACTTTTACCATCATAGGGCTTGCGGCCCCGGTTGTCAACTAACCCGGCTTTCACCCCAAGTTAGTAACGCTCTCCGGACTGGATTTGAACCAGTAGTCAGTCCTTAACAGGGACTTGGTTTGCCAGATTAACCGACCGAAGATTATCCGGGTATTTACGAGGACCGGCCTCGTCACATTCTGCCGCTTATTGCAGATAGAAATGGAGATGTGAACCCCATCAATCACCTATACGTATTCAGTGATTTAGTTGATGTTGTGCTCTTCCTCATGTCCCTTTACTCTTGGAAGAAACCCGGCGCTAACCGGGCGTTGGCTAATCCCCGCTACCCGATGTCAGGGATACAGCAACATCGGACGTTATTAGACGCAGTACACAAACGCTCTCCCACCTGGATTCGAACCAAGAACCAAGTCATTAACAGTGACTCACTCTGCCGTTGAGTTATAGGAGATTACAGTAGGTTTAATAAGCGGGTGACTACCACACCCCTACGCACGTTACGGCCTTAGCGTACTCCGACTTCCTGTAGCATTTTCCCGAAGGTTACGCCTTTGCAGAAAGTATACAACATCACCACTCGCATCCCACCCGTTTGTTGCGCAGAATCTAGGTAGATTCCTCAGACCAAGTTCCCAACTTGTAACCCTATGCTCACCGGGCTAAGCCTTGTCCGTGTGTTGTAAGACTATTGTAGCAGACCCTTGCAGGTCTGTCAACTACTTTTTGTCAACCTTGACATTAAGTGCAAAGGCCATAGAAACCAGTGCATTCTCTACTGCCTGCATACCGGCCCAACCGTGATCATCATAATTGACAGAAGAAATCTCTGTTCCGTTGAGCCAAAAAGTAGTAACCTCATCGTCCTCAGATTCAATAAGAAGTACTTCGGTCATTTTATCTCCTTAGGGCAGTTCGGAACAACTTAGCAAGATCATTGTCTGGTACAAAGTCGGTATCACTCTCTGCAAACCCGCGCCGGTTGCACTCAGGGCAGGTAATAAAACATCCTGTCGGAGGATGCTCATTTGGGAATACCGTGCAATGCATTAGCGGCTGATCACAACAAGTAACACACATAATTACTCCTTGGGGCTTGGCTTGTTCCTAGACTCTACCTTGCCTCTGCGGTGTCTGTCAACCCTCTTGACCACAACAACCGGCTTCTTTCCAGAGAAAACCGTTAAATGATTACCCTGGATAAGGGTATCGCGTCCCATTTGCTCGTACTGCTCTGCGTAGTCCTTAAGGACATCCACGTCTGCATGATAGACGTGATAATTTCGTGCACTCATGTATATACCTTCTGTTTAGGACCGTGTGGTCAATTAAAGTGCCTCTGACAGGATTTGAACCTGCATTGATCCGTTATACGCCTGCTCCTTAGGACGGAGTGCTAATACAGAGGCTTGCTTTCATCTACTTCCATGACAAAATCATCAAGATGAGACAAAGCAAGGGCCAATCCACTGACCCGGCCGGTTGTGACTGCACGAGTTACTGCATTGGTATCTACATCACGTAGTCTTTCTAGCCTTACTCGTTCTGCTGTAAGCCTGTCTCTAAAGGCCTTTTCATCTAGCACTAGCGTCTTCATGATATTCCTTAAGTGGAGATGGAGGGAGTCGAACCCTCGTCATGTCATTCATGTCAGTCAAACAAAATACTACAGCCATACCGTAACCCGGCGGTTCTTGCTATTAAGTTGTTTTTCAGTCCAGTTGCCCGTAAGCGTCCGGAACCCTTCACGGCGGGTTATTACCATGCGACTTTGGTTTACAAGGTAGTCGCCACCCCCACCTATCTATTAAGCATAAACAGGGGAGAACTCAGCACATAGTGCCTTGTACTCGGCGTCGATGTTCGCCATAGCGGACTCGACAATTGCATCTTCTGCATTTATATGTTTGAGTCTTAACGATTTACTCAATCGGGCTGATTCACTTGCTCTGAATAACATTCGATACCTGTCATCCCCTAAGACTCACCGTACTGACGTGGTGAGTCCCAGTTCCTTCATCGTGTTTTCGTTGCGCTTGACCCATGCATCGTTCTGTGCAATAAGCCGATCCAACTTTTGCTGCCGAGTTACTGCAATGTTCGGCGTGACACGCTCAGCAAGCAAAAACGTAGCAAGAAGGGCTACCGGCCAGAACAAGAATGTAGTAAAAAGCATAACACTCAACCAAAAATTTACTACTTTGCTGCTGCTCGGGCACCCGACATAATGGTCACAACTTCCGCGACCCCTGTAATAATCGCACACAGAATTGTGAATTTCTCTCTGAGTTTCACCGCGCCAATTAATCTGATTACGGGCAACTCTACCGCTAACAAGACCGATCAAAACATACGCAATGATAAAAAACATGCTAACTCCCTGATTGGAGGAATGAAACGAGGCCCCGGTGAGATTTGAACTCACGAATCGTTAGTTTTGCAGACTACGCCCTTAGACCACTTGGGTACGGTGCCGTGTGCAAGGCCTTTCGACCTTGCTTCACTAGCTTACACTAGTGAGTAGTACGTGTCAAGCCTTAGTTTCCGGTCACACCAGGAGCAACAATGGTCGGCTGGTAGGGGTTAAGCCCTCGCTCGATAGCCTTTGCCTTGTTGTATTCCTCAACAGAACCGTAACCCTTGACCTCTTCCCTACGCTTACGTGCATTTGCCGTTTCAACAGCAACCTGCGCCTCTGCGGTAGCCTTGTCGGCCTCAGCCTTGGCCTTAGCAGCGTTTGCCTGAGCAATGTTGTTCTGCTCGGCAGCAATAGCATCAACCAGAGCCGGGTTCGTCGGAGTCGGGCTAAGGACAGTAACCTGCCAATTGATCAGGAACTCATTTCCACCCTCGGCAACCTTGGCAAGAGTGGGGAGTTCATGCTGAACAGCCTGCTGCAACTGAACACGAGCGTCGGCACTGTTACGAAGGTCGCGGTAATTGAACTGCTTTGCCTCGCGGTCGAGAACAGTGTCAGCGGGCTTACCTACAATCTTGGAAAGACTGTTTCGCCACCCCTGAGGAATCTCACTGCTAACATCACTGTTCCAGAAAGCCGCGTCTCGGTTACCAATCGTCTCATGGAACTTGCGAAGAGTGTCACAATTGGTGTCAAGATCAAAGTTGATGATAACCGGAACGGCCATCTCAGCGTTATCCTTGCTCACTACGATAAACGGTGCAGCATCCGAACCCTCGCCACCCGTCGCATCGTAGTTACGCTGACTGGCCGGGTATCGGAAGTAATGATCGCCAGGGCCATTGCGCTCGCGCTTTGAAACAGGAACACAGTTTTCAAAAGTCTGAGAAGAGAACGAACCACCCTTATAGTGAAGAGCCACCATATCGGGAGCGGTAGAAACAGTAGAACAGCCGGTGGCAAAGATAGCCAGACCAGCAAGAACGGCAACACCAGTACGCTTAAACTTCATTATTCATTTCCTTAATCTTAGTGCGGACGTAGCCCGCGAATCCGTTGTTGGTTACAAGGTACTCTGCCTCGGCGGCACTGTCAAGGGCTGCCAGTGTACTCTTCATCTTGGTGCTTTGCTTCTCTAGCGAGTGAAGATGACCGATTCGGCTCTGTCGCTTGTCTACGATGAGAAATGTAATTGCAAGAATTGCGACGATCAAAACAGGTACAAGGGCTACAATCACTTTGATCTTCTTTCTGTAGGGTAGACACCAGCCTACTGTCTCTATCTTGATCTGTCAACAGATGTAATTGACTGTGAGAGTTGATCAAGTTTGGCTTCTATCTCTTTGAGATAAGACATTGCACCGGGAGAATGTTTGATGAAGTCTTTGTATTCTACTGGTGTTGGCTGAATATCATTCGCCTTACCGGCGTCGAAATGCAAACATTCTAGAATAATGTCAAGATCACCTATGTCTCTTGCACTTTCTAGTTCTTCTAGAGACACATAGACTTGGTTTCTGTATCGAATCATATTACTGTGAGTCGAACTGTGAGCCCTTGTGCATTCCGTGCTTTTGCATGTGGTTTTTTGCATCTAAGAGGTTGCTCATTGTTACTCCTTAAAAGAAAAACCCGCCGAAAACCGGCGGGTTTTGGTACCAGCACACGGTATTGAACCGCAGATGTCAAATGACGGCAGATTTACAGTCTGCGGGGCACCCTTTGCCCAATACTGGCTTACTTACGTGCCTCAGGTAGGAGTCGAACCCACGCGCTAGAGATTTACAGTCTCGGCT
>Ga0066648_10002087_pt1 | contig 10182 bp, 7 predicted proteins | sample CryGeyCG12114_NA_FD_59537 | JGI IMG/M metagenome (GOLD analysis project Ga0066648, IMG submission 59537) | Groundwater microbial communities from aquifer - Crystal Geyser CG19_WC_8/21/14_NA | ecosystem: Environmental > Aquatic > Deep subsurface > Groundwater | place: USA: Utah: Grand County... | reverse complement strand
GTGCGAAGTATGAGGCACGCTTGCTGATATGAGGACAATATGTCGATTCCGCTGGTCTCGGTCATTAACAATACGCTAGTGGACCAGCACGAACTGCTATATTATTGCAGATCTTAGTAGCCGAAGACCAGGCCGTTGTCGGCAATAACAGACAACTTTGCTGACAAGTCTCGCCTGCCTGTCAGTGCAGTCCCTTGTTGCAAATGGAGCTCTCTTAAGCCAGCTACAGTCTTTACAAACATGGTTGCATCTCGCTTGTGTCGAACCTTCATGCCACTAGGGATCATCACCGCCAACCTCTCGAAACAAAAGAACTCCGAGGGATGGAAGGCACAGCAGCCACGATGCAAAGCTCGACACATCACCCATATCCTGAGGCCATTATTATGCTCGCAACATCTGGCTCCCGATTGATTCTTGCCTTGGAGCTTCTAATCATAGGTCCTTCGAGACCGGTTATCATGCCAGGAGCAATTGTTTTGGTATGACCTACTTCCTTGCGGCCTGGCGTGTGCATTACTCGATACTACATGAAAGTCGTACCTGCTCGGACAAAAAACCTCAGTCTTCACGGACTAGCCGCCAAGCATTATATCCTTTTTAACCCGCTTTTCCGCAGTTGCCCTTATGCAAATACGAACTCTCGAGCAGGCATTGACCTTGCTACTTCTTTCGACTTATCCGCGAAAGGTCTGTCTCGTAACTCGAAGTTCCGCAAAGATTCGTGCACCCATGAGCCAGGCCTTTTGCTCCAAAATCTAGCATCTGGCCAGATGTTCACCATCGACAGACACAACTCCACGACCTGTCACCGACCGGAATTGTACGCAGCTGGCGAAATCCTTCGATGCTCTCATGCCTTTACTTCAGCGAAGTCGTTGAAACGCTGTACATGGCTTCACGTCTCGACGATCGGCTGCGCGATCCACTGAAGCAGACATGCATCGATGCGTTCATCCATCACGTCTGTACAATGATGTGCTTATCTCCTGTATTGCTACTTTCACATTGAGGCTTCCGCACGCCGGAACTTTAGGACAAATCTTCCAGCATGCGGCAGTATCTCAAAAGGGCTCATGGCATATATGCCAACTGCTTCACAGTTCGATCAAACCCTTCACCTGCCTCTCGCACGTCGCCATTCGATGCCGTAGTTGTGAACGATATTAAGGCAAATCGATATCGTTAGGAAACCCATCCGTCGCGTCAGCCTCCTGAAGTAGACTCTTTGGTCCGCTGTCACATGGTCGAGGTGCAGTTGGCGGTTAGTCTATCTAAGCAACACTAAGAGGTACTTAGTCATGTCGCACGTGTTGTATAAATTCCATTGGTCCCACGTACCGTCCTTGAATAACTGTGTTGTAGACTGTAGTATCAGGTAATAATTGCCCCAACACACTTCAACATTATGGTTCATTATCTGGCTCTCAAGGGCCTCGTCGGGACTTCTGGAAGCCGTATGTCTGTTTTCTTGATGTTTGGACCAACGAAGTGCCCGAAAGAAGGTGGTCGGGTCACTTTCCTAGACTGGGGTACCCTAACCTTTCGTCTTCCCGTGTTTCGCGAGTGCCACTGCATTATAACAAGTCATCTGCTTCGCTTGCTTTTGACTGCGCTGACACGCGCTGACCTCGTCTTCGTCCATTTCATCGGCACCACAAGATTGAGCATGCATATCAATGCCAAGGTTCCAGCTGCACGACACTGTCGTGCTTCGGCCTGACAATTCCCTCGTTGGCTCAGTTGAAAGAACAAGCCAGCTGGAATCAGAGCCGCTGGAGGAATGTCTCATTATTGCCCACACGCATGTGCCTACACATGTTCTGGAAGAATTTGTCCGCTCAGGCACACCCCCAAATGGCTTCGTCTTTGTGCAATTCGCCTCTCAGGAGCAGGGTAGTTCTCTGGTTGCAGAGCAGGACCTTATCTTGATAGATCGCATGTTTGACCTCGGCGACGTGGTTAAGCAGGAAGCGTCTCAAACGACAGGCGCCGTAATTAATGTGTCCAGCGCCTACATTCTAGATCCTATCTGGCAGCCGCAGATGACGAGTCCGAGTTTTGCGGCACAACCAGCTGACCAACAGCCTTCGTCGCTTGCTCATACATGCGATGTGACATGCAGTCCCCTCCATCCTCAGCTTCGGCATCTAAATCCTGCTCGACTGATACCCGATGTGCCCTTCGAAGAATTGAAAAGAGCGCAGGACTTCATAGAGGGCGACTATGTTATTGAGCAAGATTGGTTGGGTGTGGTCGACGCGGTGGAATTGCTCGTCGTAGTAAGAATGGAGAATGGCTCAATCGTGGCCGTGGAAGAGCCGGCAGAATTATTCATTCCAATCCCAGACTACGACAGACCGCTGGTGTCTTTACCAGAATTCGACGGCATCCCCAGACCTCATTATGTTTCTGCAATGCAAGGATGGGGTAACATCATTCCCCCGGAAGATCTTGAATGTGGCCAGTTCGTGGTGACAAACCGCAGGAACCTAAGAAACGGACGTTGGCTGAAAGGGTCCTTCGACCCTCACGCCAAACCAGAAGGTCGCATCCTCATGGTACGTTGCCGCCGTATGGGTGTCCAATGGTTGATATGTAATGCATTTACTCCAGAACAACACTGGAATGCAAAGAAACCAGATGAACATCATCCGTACGAGAATCTCCTCAGCTTCCCCTCGCCACCAGAAATTCGTAGAGACCGACGAGTAGTACTCTACGATCCGAGCAAACACACGACCCTTATCGAAGACCGCACACGGCCAGCACTCGTGAACCAGCAACACCTACAGGCTGCCGGGAACAGATCTCCCGTGAACCTGAGCTCAAATTTCAGCGTCGGTCAGCAAGTCAAGTTTCGTGATCCGGCTGGAGCAGCAGTCAAGTACCAGGGGCATGTAGCAAATGGCTCGAAACACGGCCAATTTAATCGCATACTCCATACCGAGACATGTGGCTACGATCTCAATGAATTCAAGGTCGTTCAGTCGCGGCAGAGGGCAATTGTTCGATGGCAGGATGGTAGCATCAGTGGGCATGACAGCACATCGCTAATCAAGATCAATTTGTTCGAGGCAGATCTCATGCCGGCTGACATTGTGTTATCTCGAGAAGGCATGAAGCAGAAACTGCATGACACGAAGGATGGGTTAGATGCTGCGCAACATCCGGCTGTCGATTTCAATGAAATGACGTACTTTGAGAAGCCACACGACCTACTTCCCACCAAGGTCGGCATAATTCAGAATGTCGACCCGAGTGAGAAAGTGGCACAGGTGCGCTGGTTTGCTCATCCGAGAATACGGCTCACCAATTACGGGAATGCGTTGGGTGGTGAATCACGTTTTGGACCAATATCGGACGAGACAGAAGATGTATCTCTTTACGAAGTAATGACTTTCGGTGGACTGATCCGCAAGGTCAGAGACATCGTGGTCATAGCTCCCACAACGCCTTCTGCTAAGGCAGTCAATGCGCTCAAACGCATTTCTGCTGATGATATACGCGAAGTGAATGCCTCTGTCACAACGCTCTCGCAACTCGATGATCGCCATCCAGTTGCACTACTAGAATGGATGCAACATAACGCTTTTACTACTACGGATCAATTCCTGCAGCAGACTGTGGAGACAAAACAGTACAAGCCTCACCGCTCAACTGACTGGTTCGGGGAGATTTGCGAGACTCGCACTGATGGGCTTATTGTCGTGCGTGTCAATGTGGACGACCAAGGTCGAGATGTCCTTCTTGAACATGATCAACTTCTTGCTTTCGTTGACGACCATCCGTGGCTCCTTGACTATAACGATGATCCAATGGATATAGATGTTGGAAGCGACTCCGAAGCATCAGGTTTCAGCGGTTTCTCGGATGAGGTCTTGTCTGAAACTGTGGAGTACGAGGGCGGGCAGAGACTCGACAACGATCCAGGAGATGAAAACTGGGAAAGTGACGAAGAAACTGGTAAGCATGAAGCCAGGGCCAGGAGAGGCAGTATCGTCGTGACAGACGAGGGAGCAGAGGCACAATCAGAGCGCGCCTTCGTCTCCGACCCTTCTGCCACTTCCGAGACTACGAACCCAGAGCAGCCAGTTTCGTCTTTCCAAACGATCCGACGAGGTCTTGCAACCTACCTACCAGAATTGGAACCACCTTCATTCCTCAGTCTTGACCAGGAACCACCGACGGATCAATTTCGTGCTTCTGAGAACCCACAAACATCGTCAGCATTCCTGAAACGTATTGCAAAGGAACATCGGATACTGTCCACGTCGCTTCCTCACCACGAGATTTACGTCCGAACGTACGATTCCCGCCTTGACCTTCTTCGCTGCCTTATAATCGGACCAACAGACACTCCATACGAGCATGCACCATTCATAATAGACTTGCATCTTGGGTTCGACTTTCCTCGGGCACCTCCGACAGCGCACTTTCACAGCTGGACCTCGGGTCTTGGCCGCATTAACCCGAACCTCTATGAAGAAGGCAAGATCTGTTTGTCATTGCTCGGGACGTGGCCAGGCAAGTCTGAAACTGAGGGCTGGAGCGAAAAGGCCACACTCCTGCAATTGCTCGTTAGTCTGCAAGGCCTGGTGTTTGTCAAAGAACCGTTCTACAACGAGGCTGGATTCGAAGGATACGAAGAGACGAAGGAATACAACAATGAGAGTTTGCTTTACAGCGAGAAAGCATATGTCATGGGACGCAATTTCGTCAAGCATGCCCTCCTGAGTCTAGTTGGGGGAATGGAGGACGTACTTGCTTGGTTGTACCTGCCTAGGAGCACGAACGACCTCGCGTCCTCCACTGTTAGCAAGCATGAAAACGGCTTACTCAAGAAAGTCATAGATCGGAGTAGAGCTCTCATACAAAAGTCAGAGGATCTTAGAGCACCTAGCAAGCAGCTGGATGGGAATGATGAGGACGACGACCGGCTTCTCAGCGGCGAAGGGAAAACTGATGATGAAACCAAGGTGTTCCTACGGCCACTGAGTAAAGGTGCCCTCGTTATGCTAAGCAAGACGTTGAAGGCCTTGGAGGATGTCTGGACCGCAGAGCGCGCGGCTTACCAGCCGTGACCCACGGCAAGACGCCTGCTTCAGAAGGTCATGTTGTGAAGTGTTAGCTCCACTACTAATGAAACCACGCCAACTCACCGGGCGTTCCCTGCTCCAGATGTTGCACTTTTCTGACCCATGGCGCTCAATTTACAGCGTTCCGCTATAAACAACCTCGCAATATCATAGTCTCACCGCGTTTGTCCTAGGCCCAGGCACAGGCGGCCCAAGTCTTTTGGTCCACGTTGGGCGCGTGGCACAGTTCGCACGATCACGCTAACCTAAATCTGGCAGCCGACATAGATCGAGTCTCAGCTCGTGCCTACGGGGAGTCTTCGAACTTCTCTTCTCTCCGAGCCCAGGTCTACCTACACTCGTGCGAAGTTCACGATCATCCTCGAGCGCCGAATCAGCACCGACAGCTGACAGCATCAGCTAGCCAAATCTATCTCAGTGTCTCCTGTACTCTGGTGCAAGTTCAGCCTAGGGTCTCATACTACTACCTTTGGCCCGACGCTGTCCCGGCCAGATTACGTGATTTGGCGATGCATCTTGGAGCTGTTGACATGCCGTTGGTCATACTGTGGTGATCTGAGACGATAATCACTGACCAAGCCGTCTTCGTTGGCACAAGGCTGAGATGTCCGGAGGTCAGCAGCGGTCAAATTTGTCAAACATCTTCTCTGGCACCTTGTATGGGTGTAATGTGTCGATAGGTAATAGTTACAATGCCAACAACCAACAATTCAATAGAGATATCGATGATTCCATCATACCTGGAGGTTAGTGATAGACATGTTGTCACGGCTTTACTTACACTATATAATAGTTTTCGGTGATGGAAGCGGATCAAACCGTGATCTGTTCGAAACAGGATCCGTCTCGCAAAGACGTATGGCGCTACTGAATGTTCTTTACTATGACGGATCTGAGGCAAAACGTGAGCAACTTGCTACCATCAAACCCAGTGCGGCCTCGTTTGCTTGGATCGAGGATACCGAGTTTCCAAAATGGCTATGCGCCACGACGACACATCCCTTTTGAATCAATGGTAAACCAGGTGCGGGCAAGTCCACGCTAATGAAGCATCTGTCCGACGCCAAGTTCGTTCGCGAGTGCCTCAGTGGCAGTACTCCGGACAAATGGACAATTGCACAGTTCTTCTTCGATTACCGTGCCGGTCACTCAACCGCAAACAAGACATTGGGCATGCTGAAGCTCTTCTTGCGGCAGTTGAGCCTTGATGTTTCAAAAGTTGCGGAGCAGCTCGAACTTAGAAGCCAGATGCTCAACGATGACAATATCGAGACCTACATTGACAATCTTGCACATGCGGTAAGGCTCTCTGGAATCAATGTTTGCGCTTTCATAGATGGTCTCGACGAGTACGAGGGGGATCTGATCGACCTATGCTCAGTCATTGAGGTGATTACGACTCGGACAGACATGAAGTTGTGCCTGGCAAGTCGCCCTGAGCTGGCACTAGAAGATATGCTGGACAGCCTTAAATGTCAGACAATCACTCTACAGCATCACAATGACCCAGCAATTGCAGCATGTGTTCGGCACAAGGTTATGAAGATTGAGGCACGCAACCTGGCTGCCCGGGGCCTGATCACCGAATCTCTCCAGGCCGCAATTGTGGCGAAGGCGCAAGGCATTATCCTATGAGCTAGTTTGGTCGTTGATGAAATGATCAAAATAATGCTGTCGTCAGATGAAAATGTTGCAAGTAGAGCCACATCTCTGCTTGAGTCGCTGCCTGCCGATATCGAAACACTATATGAAAGGATACTAGCAAAGATCCCGAAAGCTCATCAAGCTGAAGCCGCCTTGCTAGTCCATATTGCCAATGAACACGAAGCTGCGCTGAATGGTGAACCATGTCCAATTGGTGTTCTACTTCAGGCCTGTAACTTCGTGCAGGTCAAGTATGCAAATGCAAAACGTTTCCCGATAGAGATGAGTGTACGAAGTCGTGAGGCACGCCTGAAGGGGCTGCTTGGGGATCTTGTCGAGATCTACAATGTTGAGTACGTCTTTCCGCTCGACGAGTTGCGTATGCGACTCACACACAAATCACTGAAGACTTACCTGGAGCGCAGCCAATGGATTCAGCGCCATATCGCGAAGTCGACATCGCAAGCCTATGCTAAATTGATATGGACACGTCTTCCAGTGGAAGTCATTGAACAAGCAATACTAGAATCTGCTATGCCCAGAGCTGCGCTCGAGCCAAAGCTTGTCGCTGATCTGCTTGCTAGTAACCATATGCCTATAGACGGGCAACAACTAACAGACCGAGCGATCGTCTTGCCACCGTGGAAACCCTGGAAAGCCTTTCTCTACTATTGCTCCCAGGAATCTTTCAGTCTCACAAACCTTGACCCATATAACGGTTTCCCCGTGGCTGAAAGCACATTTGTTCTACTACATCTGGATGTGTGTGTCACCTGCACATGTTCGGCACGTTGGAAATACCAGAAGGCCCAGCCCAAAGCACTGTGGGAACATGGCTGTCTGCACTTATTGCTCGATATTAGCCATGGGCGATGGTTGAGCGTTGAGAATTTTCTCAAGGAACATGCGAACAAGACTAATGCAAACATCATGCGGCTCCTATATGATCTCACGGTCAGAATCATGATTGCGAGATACAGCGTCGTTCTGCCCTTAGACTGCTCTGCCCTTCTGAAGACGTGGGTATCCTACGGTTATCATTTAGAGGGCAGGCATCTTTGCATGTGTGTTGACATGCTCTCTGAGCACTACACGACGGTAACGGTTGACCCTGGCCTGAAGAGCCTACTCGCCGCGACAAAAACTGATGAGAAGCAGTCAACAGAACACGATGAGTACTGTAACTTACGCGGTACGGGTAAGTCACTTGCGTGCCACTGGCTGCAGAGCAGACGTCGATACAAGGGGGTTGCTGATCTCAACTTCATGATTGCATTCGGCGTAGATATGGAAGCGTCGTTAACCTCTGAAGGTTCCATCTTTCATATCATCCTGAGGCACGCCAGGCTTGAGACACGCCATGAGGTGGAAGTGTTTTGGGTAGAAAGCAGTTTTGTCACGGCCGCTCGCTTAGGCATTCGACTGGACGTCGCAAACTGCAAACACACTGCTTTGGTCTACGCCCGTAAGCTTCGCACGAAAGCTCAGCTGAGGAGTCTCTGGAAGGAATCCGAGGGTTTTCAGGCCTATCGGCAATTCCTCGACCAAGCTATTATGACATTAGAAGAATACGAAAGAGACCATGAGTGGGGACCCGGCCTAGACGCACTTGGCCTCGGAATGCGGAAGTAGGGTATTGACAGCTTGGACATTGCGTCCGAGAATAACATGAAGAGCTAAGAAAATGTCACAAGGAAATGGAACGCAACGTCGACATGAGACGTACCGATAATCACTGCGGGCAGCAAAATGACCGCACCTTGGACCAGTCTCGAGCATACATGATCAGTACAACGCCTATCGATTTGGCACCGCATCGAAGTTTCAGACTTGTTCATCTTGACCGTATGCTTCCTGCGTGATTTTGCCTACGACTCGTCTCGAGCACGTTCACCCTAAATATCCCAGACGTCACACAGCTTTTCTACGGACGAGAGGGAGGACGGCGGCGGTAACGACGTTTTTGTGCGACGTCGACCTCCTTACCAGCCCGTCGTCGGAAAGTATGTGCCTAAGACCCCGTGATCCAAGTCGACCCTCTTCCGCCAGCCACGATACCAGTACCTCGTTATGCCTCCCCTAGAAACACACTCTCCCCAACACTCTCTGTCCCAGACCGCAGCTGATCTTCTCCCCACCCTGGCTAAAGCACTTGTGGCCGCACCATCACTCTGCAAACCGTCGAAACCACGCTCTAGTGCTGAGGATCCGACCTTCTCTGCAGACGCCGCATTGGCCGTGCCTGCCTTCGCACAGCTGGTTGCCGTGGTAGTCCATACCTTTGTGCATCGTAGCCGCGCCTTCCTCTTGCCTGATACCTACCTAGCGATGAATCTCGCACCTACCTCTCCTCCCGTTGACATCGCGCATTCCCCTCGCATACGAGTCTCACATCCCTGCTCTGCCGCTGTTGATTATGTCTGCCCAGCATCCATAGTTGATCGCACTTTTCTTGCTCTAGTCGTGACGGACGGGGGTTAAGGGTGTTCATAGCGCGTCTGCTACGTTTTCACTGATTGCCGTGTTGCCTGTCTGAGGCCTGTTGTCTGTTGCTGTGTGCAGGTCACGACTCACACCTGCCCACTACTGCAGTGGTACTGAGGTGAGATCACCCCCACCAGTATCCGCCGCGGTCGGGGCATGCTCGTTCAACGTCAGCACAACATAAAAGCTAGGAAGTCGCAAGTGGCAGAGCGGGAAGACGCCGCCTCGGGCACTTCGTTAGGTATTCGTTGGGTATTAGGTTGAAAGTTGGACATTGGTAGCGGTGGCCGTGAACTATCGTTCAGCAAGAAGACATTGCTGGGGCGGGCAACAGGCTATTCAGGTCTACGAAGAGTTGTTGAGCATAGCGGGGCAAAGACTTGAGGGTTTCATGAATTTCTTGTCATTTGCTTGGAGCTAGAATCTTGTATCCCATCTAGCTCTGTCTTATCATCGTCAACCTCATATTATTCATCAACGTCATGATCATGAGCACGAAACTTTTTGTAGAACGTTTGTGGTATCATATTAGAAGGATAGTGACATGCCGCCTAAGAAAAAACAATGCTGCGGCGGACAAGGCCACGATCTTTGCAAACCACAGTCCAATCCACCAACACCATCACTAAATCTCGGAACCATCGACACGAAACTATCCATCTATTTCTTGCCAGCCTTCTGGGCGGCCTTGGTGACCTTGCCACCAGCCTTGTCAGACTTGGCGACAGACTTGATGACACCGACAGCGACGGTCTGTCTCATGTCTCGGACGGCGAATCGACCAAGAGGTGGGTAGTCAGTGAAGGCCTCAACACACATTGGCTTGGATGGCACCATCTTGACGATGGCAGCGTCACCAGACTTGATGAACTTGGGAGCAGCCTCAACAGACTTTCCGGTTCGTCGGTCAATCTTCTCGAGAAGCTCGGAGAACTTGCAGGCAATGTGGGCAGTG
>Ga0066648_10002086_pt1 | contig 10189 bp, 8 predicted proteins | sample CryGeyCG12114_NA_FD_59537 | JGI IMG/M metagenome (GOLD analysis project Ga0066648, IMG submission 59537) | Groundwater microbial communities from aquifer - Crystal Geyser CG19_WC_8/21/14_NA | ecosystem: Environmental > Aquatic > Deep subsurface > Groundwater | place: USA: Utah: Grand County... | reverse complement strand
GCTCGAGACTATGGACGATGAGCAGTATGCACAATATGTGCGCCGCAAGATGTGGGAGAAGAGTGCCGAAGGCCTACAGGCTGCTCGCGAGGCGAGGCGCAAGGAGAGAAAAGAAGAAGAAGGTCGTCGGAGAGAACAACACAACGAGCAACGGAAGCCCAGGAGGATGTCGCCCATCGTGAATGATCCCGTATTTGACTTCGAGGTAGAGGCTAGTTTGCGGCGCGGACAGGATCGCAAAGACAAGCGGAGGTGGCAAGCAATCTGGCAAGACTACACGGACCGATGGAAGGGGCTGCAGCAAATCTATGAATCACGAAGAGGGCCATCTGCTGACGGTGGTGAACAGATATTCCTTCGCAACAAGATTGCCTGGCCCGTCGAATCTGGCAAGCGCAAAGACGTCGAGGCCGAAGCGGTCGAAGCGTTCTTCCGAAAGGTATCGGATGTTCAACAGATCGACGCACACGATCACGCAATGTCCTTGTCCAGTGTTGTCAAAGTCGAGAGACTCAAATGGCATCCCGATAAGATTCAGCAAAGGTTCGGCTTCATGCAAGTCGAGCCAGGTACCATGGAAGGTGTCACCGCTGTTTTTCAGGTACTCGACCGCATGTGGACGGAACTGCGTGATTTGCACACCAGCAAGCCCTGACTTGCTACGTTCTGCTGCTACACACTGACCTGATCCTGCAACGGCTGCTCACCAGCCGTCCATGATCGAGCAATAACATCCTGGGGCACATCCTTAAGGAGCACATGGACGTGGTCAATGCCAGGAACAGACTGGAGAGACACCCAATTCTTGAACCAGATCACATTATCGGTTCCTCCGGTTAGCTCTTCCACGGGTCGAACAAAATGTTCCTGAACAAAAGCTTCGACTTGAGTGCGTGCTCTTGCTGTCATGTCGCCTCTAGGTGGCTCAACTTCGAGCCGATTCTTAAGCCACACGATCAGATGGGTGATGCCCTGATCGAGTCCGTATGGCCAATCGTTCGGCATAACACGATAATCTCGAGAGTTCTTGAATGGCGTTGGCTCTTCATAGTCGAACAAGGGGCCACTTTCAGGTGTTGATCTTGGAGACGGCTTCCACTTCAGTCTTACTTGCATGATATACGCCATGATCGAGCCATATTCTTGCTTCGTTGCTGCAGACCATTTGATGTAGCGCCTTAAGTCTGACGGCCACCTGCGGAGCGTCTCGAGTTTGTTCTCAGCTGCATCGAGTCAGCACTGATGCGCCAGCACACCTGTTGGTCCCCGCACCAATGATCTGCTTGAGCTCCGCCCAGGTATGTGGCTGATACTCAGCATCCGTGATTGAGAGATTGAATCGATCCACCGATGTTAGCGGGAATGGGAGTTCTTCGTCTCTAGAAGGCCCATTCCTCGCATCAACATTCATCGTTAAACCTGAGCGTGTGTCTGCTCACAATTGTAGTCGACACTGCCCTCTTCCTGCTTCTCGACCCTGTGTGCTTTGGCTATGACAGCTTGAGACGTGATTGGTTCCTGTCTCGCAAGCAAATGTACAAGAGACTTGGCTCAAAAGGGCAACCTGATAGCGAACGGTCGAATTGCCGTACCCTCGACAACTTGCGTGATCAGACTATCGGCTCTAGCCCAGCAGGGCATCGATATCCCGCGATTGTGGATGCGATTTCCGTGTTGCGGAAGCTTGCCGCTCTTGTAGATTTGATCCGTACCAGCTGATGAAGATGCAGCGACTAGGCAAAGAGAACGAGAAGCAGATCTGCATTGGTCCTTGTGTACAAAACACCTCCACAAGCTAGAAGCAGACTGTTCTGTTTTTGAAATTTCCAAATACATAAAGGAACAGCGGCCAATCCCCCCCCAAAGCGCTCCTCTAGCACTGCGGGGAAATTTTGTTGAGCCACAATTGCAATTGCGTGCCTCAAAGGACGAGATCGCCCGGCTACAAGTACTTTTTAACACCTAGTATTTCAACGGTGGACTTGGACATCTTGCAGAACTTTAGACATCCTAGATCATTCATGATGGGGTAAGTTGTCGATGCAGATCGAAGACTCGGTGCTGACCACAGACAGGAACCCGGCATTGTCGAAGCAGAACATCAGCACAGTCTACGTACCGGCTGTGCTGCTGATCATCGGTGTTGGTCTTGTCAAGAAAGAATGGATACCGTTCGCCGCCCTACTCGCAGCGGCTGCCGGAGGACTGAAGATATACACTACGAGTACGTGGTGCACGAGGTTCAACAGAGTCTTTGCTAACGTGTATGCTTCTAGCGCCACCCAAGTTCCTCAAGCCAGACACGTTCCAAAACCTCCCTCTCACGCAGATAACGAAGACCTCCCACAACACAAAAATATACAGATTCTCCTTGCCCTCTCCCAACCAAGTGCTGGGTCTCCCCATTGGGCAGCACATCACTATTGCCGCGACACCAAAGAACGCTGACAAGGAGGTTGCTCGCTCTTACACGCCAATCTCGTCCGACGAAGACCTTGGCTATGTCGACTTCATGATTAAGGCATATCCTCAGGGTAACATTTCTGCGCACATGGACCTTCTCAAAGTTGGAGACACTATGAAGTTCCGCGGTCCAAAAGGTGCTATGGTCTACACTCCCAACATGTGCAGGCACCTTGGAATGATTGCTGGCGGTACAGGTATCACGCCTATGCTCCAGATCGTTCGAGCTATCCAGCGTGGACGGGCCAGTGGTGACAAGACAAAGGTCGATCTGATCTTCGCCAACGTCAACCCGGACGACATCTTACTGAAAGAGGACATCGACGCGATCGCACAGCAAGATCCAAACTTCAATGTATACTACGTGCTCAACAACCCTCCTGAGGGGTGGACCGGTGGAGTTGGCTTCGTCACACCGGACATGATCAAGGAGCATCTCCCCGGTCCAGCACCTGACATGAAGCTGCTGTTGTGTGGTCCTCCACCCATGGTTAGCGCCATGAAGAAAGCGGCCGAGGCTATGGGCTACCAGAAGGCTCGCCCGGTGAGCAAGCTCGAGGACCAGGTCTTTGCCTTCTAAAACTGCGCATGAGGAGCGCAGTGCTTCCCGAGAAGTTGCTGGGCCCAAGGGAGGATGGTGGTTCTGGGATAAGGGCAACGAGTAATTGAAACAACGCACGCGAAATTGGCAAGAAAGTTGTTCCAGAAGGACACCCCGGACAAGCGCCAAGATCGACGCTAGGATCGCGCCAAGCGATTCCCCGGCCAAATTCATGACGTTGAACCGAAGCAAGATCCTATCGACGTCAACCTCTCGCATCGAAATTTCTCCAGGTCTTAGATCCTGCGTCGAATCAGGCAAATCGCCACCTCCGCCAGATATTATCTACATCTAACCATGTGCCGTACGTACCGGGCTCAAGGCTGGGCAATGCGCATAACTACGTACTGCTAATCAATGGCAATGCATTCTGTATCTCCATCTTTCTGTTCAGGTCTACTGCTATCGTGACATTCTTCATCTACGTACAGCATTATACCCATTTGTAGCGTTCAGCGTCATCAAAGTCCTAACATTCGCGCCACACGTCGAGGCACCTAGAGCTTGGCTCAACACCGTACAATTCTCCTTCACCACAGCATAAGCAATCTTATACGGCATGCGACGGCCCTCCAAGGCACTCGCCGGCACAGTCTTGCTCACCTCTTTGGCAGCCGCCGTGAGATCAGCAGACGCCGACAGCTCAAAACGCGGCATCGCCTACATCGGCACAGACCACAACAGCGACTACAACATCTTCCTCTCGCGCGACTCCCCAGTCTCATGGTACTACAACTGGTCGCCGTACCCGGTGCACAACCCGTCATCCTTCCACAACATCGAGTTCGTCCCGCTCATTCACAACATCGACTCGCTCTCCGCCGACATCCGCCAGCTGTCCAACCTGCCCTCTAGCTCCACGCACCTGCTCACCTTCAACGAGCCGGACCACAGCACCTCGGGCGGCGGCTCCGACATCTCGCCCGCCGCCGCGGCCGCCGCCTACACGGCGCACATCGCGCCGCTCAGCACGGCCAACGGCGGGTCGTTCCGCATCTCGCATCCGTCCACGACCGGCACGCTGTCCGGCCTCGACTGGCTGCGCCGCTTCAACACCTCGTGCTACGCGCTCAACGCCACCCACGGCTGCCACACCGACTTCATCGCCACCCACTTCTACGGCGACTTCCCCGCGCTCGCGTCCTGGCTCGGCTCCCTCAACGAGTACTACAACACCGACACGGGTGCCAGCCTGCCCATCTGGGTCACGGAGCTTGCGCTCCCCCAGGTCAGCGCGACGCGCACCCAGACCATGCTGAACACGACGCTGCCGTATCTCGATGGGCTGGGGTATGTGGGGCGCTACGCGTGGTTCGGCATGTTCAGGGAGGAGAACGCGAATGCGTGGACGGGCGGTGGGGTCGCGTTGTTGAATGATGGCGGCGATTTGACCGAGCTGGGCGCCATGTATTTGGGAGACGGGTTTGAGGAAGGCGAGAGCGCGAAGAGCACGCCTGGTGGGCAGAAGGAGGGGGGAGGAGAAGAGGGGGAAGGGGAAGGGGAAGAGGGGGCCGCGGTGGCGATTGGTGGGGGGAGTAATCTGGCGCTTGTCGTGGGGGTTGGGGTCTTGAGTTGTGTTGTGGGGAGGATGGCGTAGGGAGGTGATCGTGCTGCCGGAGGGTAATGAAATGACATGGAATGAAATGAGAAGGAAGGTCCGATAGAGACGAGGTTCGCATCAATGCGTTTTTTGATCCTTCGCAGTCTCGATGTTTCGTATGTCTGAGTTGGTCTCTCTGGGCTCGTCGGGAATACGTAGCCTGTTTTGTACTGAGTAGTCAGGTCTCGGATTAGGCTCTAGCCTGTATGAGTAGAGCCTGGACTGTTGCTATGTCATATTGCATGAGGCTGACAAAATGGTCGTGCTGCCTGGCTCTGAACAATCGAAATGACCGGAAGGAACGAACCACTATCCTTACATGGCTGTTAGCAATTCCCACCGAACCTCTGAATGTCTCGTTGTCTATCTTCACTAGATCTGCTAATCCCTTCTCGACAAGTTTCACTCTTCAGCAGCTGTAAGGTCGTCTCTTTGCAAGGATACCGGCTCAGCTTCGTCCTTGATCTGTCAGCAGGTCAAAAGAACTCAAGATCTCTCAGGTTGTTCTTGTTGTTCTCGACATTATCTTCCCACATCTCTCAAGACTAGTGGAGTTCAGATGAGGCCTGATGCTCACATGGAGATGGATCACGTAGAGTCTGGAACTGCTCATGTACCTTAAATCGCGCTTCCACGGTCATGCCGAGCAATGATGGGTTGGGAACATCGACGGTGGAGGTGATTAACGGAAAGCCATCGATGTGGCCTCTAAGTGAAGCGAACACCAACGAGCTCTCGTGGGCGCCGCATATCGAAGATATCTGTAGTCCGTTACAGAAGCTGAAGCTCACGCAAGGGTCACTTGCAGCTAGGGTGAGGTCGCAAGGTATCGTTAGAGAATTGTATTCAACCAATGTTGACTGGAGTCGATCGCCCAGCTCTTAGCTGCATCATCTTGACAATGTTGCAAGGCGTAGATACCAATCTCTGCTAGAACTCTAGATCGTGCTTAGCAAGGGGACGAGTCTGAGACATGGCTTCAGTCGAGACAACAACATTTGCCAGTCGCACACAATTGGATGTCCCCGAACAGATCAATCTCCGTCCATCTGGAATCGCTCTCGGGTTGGTCAATAACTCCTCTCGTCATGGTGGCAATCAGGAAGGTATCTTGGAAAGCCTCGAGCGAAGTGTGCATAGCGTGTGCGATGTTTCGATTTTTGAACAGAACACCAAGCTTCTTTATTTGCTCTTCCGATAAAATTGTCCACGTGTCCGGTTCGCCGGCCTTAGACCTGGTCGGTACGGGCACGTCTCTGAATTCAAGCTCCCTCAGCCAAGGTGCAAGTAGACCTTCACCAACCATTTTAATGTATGCTTCTTTGAGCGCCCAATATGTATAAAACCGTCTGGCTTTCTGGTCGGCATCTGTCGTGCCTGTAAGACTGGGCACAGGCGAAAACTTCATGTCATCCTGCTCCCTTTTCGAGAACATCTCTTCGAAAACTTCAACCCACTCCTCCAACTTTGCTTGCGTGGATAGGTCAGGCGTACGAGGCGGTTCCCACGTGCATGCCACATCGACCCCTATCCTGACATCTTCTCGCTCGTCGTCATGGATCCAAGAATCTGCTTCCAGTACAGCCGTCGGGTCGGGGTTAATGACTGCCGGAGTCCTGATGTTGACATCGTGCTGATCGTCAATCCGTGCATCTCGAGTCCTATTCGGAGTCTTGCATCCCACGAGCACAACCATGCCGGCTTGGTGTGAAACGTTGAACTCTAGTCCCTCGAAGTCTTTGGCGGTCCAATCGTGCGGTGGGGCCCAGTAGGGTCTAGAGTGAGGTTTCGGCGTTCTTTTGACATTGACAGCCGACCACGGGACCTTGGCTGTTTTGTGGATGAAGAAATGTTTGAGGAGAGCTGAAGCGAGAGACATGAAGCGATCCGGTTTCCTTACATATTTTGTGATGGCTTCCTGGGTCGCCTTGGGCAGAGTATGCAATAGTGGCAGATTGTCGTCTTCCTTCTTGGGCGAATTCAGGTAGCGTGTAGCACTGAGAGGTGCATGTGGTCGAATGTCTACGTAGTAACGAACGATAGGCGTGCTGAAAGCATCATCACCGGTGGTGTAGGCCATGTTTTGTCAGCTCTGTTCGGAGAAAGTCCTCTGCGTCGTCACTTAAGTACAAAATGTCAATGATTGAGAAGTACAACTGGGCATGAATTATCGAGCTGTCATCAGCATGCTAGTGATGAGAGTATCATCGGATCGGACGGCTGTACGAAATGCACCAGCCCGGGGATGCAATAGTACTTTTGGAGACGGCGATGATTTGTTCTCTTGAAAAGGCATCGCCATTGCTACGATCTACGTTTAGATGGACGTATAGTGCCTGAATATCGATACTCTTAACGTCAGTGGATGCAGGGCGGTTGCCGAGCTTGCATGAAATCGCGGAGCCAAGAATGCTTGACGCCATAGCAGAATAAAAATGCCCGTTGGCAGGCGCGAGTTACTGGGCCACGGCACTGATGACAGAAAGGATTGATTGATTGCTTCATCCACTTGCGAGTCTCATCTGCGAGTCTCACGTCGGAATAGTCCATTTGTCAAATACACATAATTTCTGACCATCCAAACCGCATTACTCTACAAGCAGCGCAGTGGCGGCATGGCTATAACGGTTGGCGTGCTTGCGGTACAAGGAGCATTTCTGGAACATATCACTCTCTTACGGAAAGCAGCCGACGAGTTTACATCGACCGACCTTAGCTTCCAATTCATTGAAGTGCGGACATCGCGCGAGCTATGCACGTGTGATGGCCTGATCATACCTGGCGGCGAAAGCACCACTATTTCCCTGGTGGCTGCGCGTACCGATCTGCTTGACTGTCTCCGAGACTTTGTCAAAGTCGAACGCAAACCTGTATGGGGCTCGTGTGCAGGTCTCATCTTGCTCTCTGAAGCTGCCAACTCGACCAAGAAAGGCGGACAGGAACTGATCGGGGGAATTGATGTGCGCGTCAACCGCAACCATTTTGGACGGCAAATAGAGTCCTTCCAAGCAGATCTGAAGTTACCATTCCTCGACAAGGCCGGGGTGGCAGCAGACGCGTTTCCAGGTGTCTTCATTCGAGCTCCAGTGGTTGAAAAGATCCTGCCCAAGGTAGAAGGAGTGCAGACGGATGAGCAGCAGGTGCCTGGCTCCGTGGTGGCCCCTTCTAAACAAGCCAAGGACGAGAAAGCCAAAGTTGCGAGCAGGGGGCAAGTTGAGGTAATGGGCGTGCTTCCGGGACGGATGAAGCGAGCAGCTGAGAAAGGAGGTGAAATTCAGGCATGGGAGGAAGCGGGGGACATCATTGCGGTCAAGCAGGGCAATGTGTTCGGGACCAGCTTCCACCCCGAGCTCACGGCTGACTTCAGGATCCATGTCTGGTGGTTGCAGCAGGTTGTGGCTGCTGTGAGGGGATGAGCAGGGCGACGTGGCCTCAGTCGTACTGATCTGATCTTTCGTTGACAGCACGACCGTAGCCGCCACGACCAGGATCGTACTCTTCTCGATGCTCATCTCGAACTTGACCACCTGACTTCCCTCTACCAAACTGGCGCCCCTCCTGAAAACCGGGATCCAAATCAGTCCGCACGAGACGCTCGTCGAGCTTAGTGCCTCCGACGTATTTCAGGCAGTCCAGAGCATCCTGGTGTGTATAATATTCCACAAAACAGAAGCCGCAGGGGGTTTTCTGGAAACGATCGAGGCCCATGACGATACGCTTGACCTCGCCACATCTGCGGTCACATTAGCTGGGGCCATATGCCTGGCATAGGATGCTATCGTACTTGGAAAACAGCTCATGGATTTGTTCTTCGGTGGTGTAGAATGAGAGGTTGCCGACGTAGATAGTAGTGGCGTCCTTCAGGGGATCATCTTCTGGTTTGGGCTGATCTCTCTCCTCGCGATCAGACTGTCGGCGTCGCTTCTGTCGGGCTTCGTTAGACTGCTCCCATCCTGTGCTGGTGCTGGTGAGAGTGAGGTACCTTTGCAGCGTAGTACGCGCTTGGCTTATCAAGCCGGTCTACTGTGGACATTGTAATGCTACACTGGGGAAGCAGATTGAAGCATTAATCAGTGAGAGTCTCAGTCTGGGTTATAGCAACTGAACAATGAAAATGGTGGAGTGCGGAGGGCAACTGCGACTGCGACTGCGACTGTCAGTGTGACGCGCCTGCTGCGCGTCGATCGGCCAACTTTTGTGTCCCTGCCGCTTTGGGCAACACGTCCATGTACGCAATTCTACTCGTACCATGCTACATGTCTCTATCATGACTACTGTCTGAACCCGTCACTGCTCACCTGTCGCGATGCCGAGAGTCATAGGACACACTCCTTCGTGGCTTTCACACCCATCACCTGGCGCACGCATATTCTCCGACCCCGAAGCGCAATCGCCAGCATCACCCTCCAAGAAGTTTGCTAGCAAGGCTTCGGAGAGCAAGTCAAGCGCCGGCGTGTCCTCGTCGGTGCAGAGGACTATTGCGCACCGAGGTTCGGAGGTGTTTACAGTGGTCGGAAACAAGATCAGATGGGCTGATCTAGCAAGAGTCAAGGATGAATGGGAAGGACAAGACCAGCGCAAGACCTCGCTGTCGGGCCAGAACCAGAACCAGATCGATGAACGAGCCGCCACCAGTGCATACCGCACCTTCAAGACCCCCGTTTACTACCAGATCACCAACCTGAGCGTGTCCCCTTCCGGCCATTTTCTGGCTATATCCACCGAGCACACCGTCCACGTTGCTCTCCTACCAGACCCCTCGCGCTTGCATGAAGGCGACAATTCCGAGATCAAGCTAAGGACTCATCAACTGGGTCCTACCACTCACGTCATCCCTGAAGCTGCTCTGGCCGCCGTGCTGTGGCACCCACTGGCTGCCTCTTCCTTCTCTTCAGATTGTCTGGTCACCGTTTCCACCGAAGCTGTCGTGAGGTTATGGGAGTTCCAGCATGCAGATCGTTGGTCATTCGAGCGCCCTGCTCTGGCCATCGATTTGAGGAAGTTGGCAGACGGTACCTCTTCCGATCAAGATTTTGAGCCTTCGGCTTTTGGCAAGAGTCGTGGCTTCTCCGTCGATGCTTTCGACATGGAGGCGGCCTCCGCTCGCTTCGCTGGTCACGGGGCCGAGCACGAGAACCCTTGGGCCGCCTCTACTTTGTGGACCGCCATGAGCAACGGCGACGTCTACGCCTTGTGTCCACTGCTACCCTCCAGATGGAGACCGACGCCTACCACCATCCCTGCCTTGACCACCTCAGCTGTGTCAAGAAATGCGAGCATTGCCGCCACTGACTGTGACCCCGACGAGCGACGAGCTGCAGAGCAGCAGTATGAGTGGGTCCGAGAGCTTGACAACCAAATCTTAGGTTCAGGCGACGTAGCAGATGATTCTATCCGTCTCAGACCATCCATACCCAGCGCCATTCCTCGATTACAAGGCCCCTTTGAGCTCCCCATCGAGGGCATGAACGACGAGGCCGAGGTCACTGACATGCTAGTCATTTCTGCAAACCTCGATGAAGAGG
>Ga0066648_10002083_pt1 | contig 10191 bp, 9 predicted proteins | sample CryGeyCG12114_NA_FD_59537 | JGI IMG/M metagenome (GOLD analysis project Ga0066648, IMG submission 59537) | Groundwater microbial communities from aquifer - Crystal Geyser CG19_WC_8/21/14_NA | ecosystem: Environmental > Aquatic > Deep subsurface > Groundwater | place: USA: Utah: Grand County... | reverse complement strand
CACTTTGAGACGCGTCGCTCGGCCCGGTAGCGCGGCGGTCCGTCGTCCTGCGGTCCTCGTGCAGACAAGCGCTGATGGGCGCCGCGTCTGATCGAAGAGCACCGGAACACCGCTCACTCCGCCAACCACCTGTTGCACTCCGGATGGAGTCGAGCCTGACTGGAGTAGGCACCCGCATGCGCGACGCCCCCGACCCAGCGGTTCGTGTCACCGCGCGCCGGGCCACGCTGCCGTCGATGCCCTGCCGCGAGCGGTCGCCCGTGGTGATTCGCCTTACAGCCAGCCAGCCAGCGGCTGAGCTGGCATATTACCGCCGCCACGGCAAGGCCTGAACCCGCGCTTCGTTGCCCTTAACATGTGCTGACCTGCCATCTCCAATCCCTCGTGCTTAATGCTGCGGAACCCGTTCGTCAGCCCGAGCCTCCACGGCCGACCAGGCGGCGCTGCCGTGGCTGCGAGCGGACCTCAGACGACCGCCGTCCGGAAACTCGCCGCCGCAAGGATGAGAAAGCTGAGGACGGCGACTACAACGAGGGCATCAAAAGCACGAGGTAGTGGAGCGTTCTGCCGCCGCTCAAGGAGGATGAGTCGACCAGCGGCGAGCAGCAGTGCCGTCAAGGTGATCAGCGCGGCGACTGGGACAGGCAGCGCGATCCCGGTCATCGCGGTCCATGTCGTCGGGGCAGCGAAGCCGCCAGCGAGCTGATAAGCAATAGAGCCCCCAGCCCGACACTGTGGGACGAAGCGCTAAGACGGCCTAACTGGACGAGCAGTTGCGCCAACAGGACGTTCACCGAGACGCTTAACGTGACGACTAAGACCATGAAGAGAAGGCGATCGGCCGGAATCCGCATGCGAGGCCCGATCAACAGGCAACTGCCGGGTGCCACAAGGAACAAGTACGCCACCAGCGGCAGTCGCAAGGCGGGGGCAACATCACGCTGAGCTGCGAGGACCGCGCACCCCAGGACCGCCCAGGCAACCAGAAGCGTTGTCACGCGAGCACGTCTCGGCAGGTGCGATAGGTCCCCTTCGAGATTTCCATCCGGCGCTGGGCTTCCAGCCGGCCCGCTCACCCGCCGGTCCGTGTAACGCCGGTCACCAGCAAGACCGTGCTCCCATCAGTCCAAGCCGTGGCGAAGTCAGGTCGCGCCTGCAGCGCCTTCTGCAGAGCCCTAGCCTCCGCATCACTCACACTTGACTGGATCTTTGCATGCTCCCACTGTTCCTTCGTGAGCAAAAGATATGCCGGCCCCGAGGCCTGATCGAGCGTACGCATTGCTGCCGCATAGTCATCCCAGGGACTCGGCCGCAGCACTTGCGTGACGTGGGACTCCTGCTCCTGATAGCCGCCCGGTGTCGAGTGGGTGAGTGTGAAAAGGGTGGCTCCCGGCGGAGCTAGCCGATAGAAAGCTTGGACGCCTCGCACCGCGCTCGGCGTCATTTGCTCGAAAGCCTCGTTCCCGAACCTGGCCACGAGGAATCCCAACGTCATGGCAAGGGTGACGGCCGCCATCGCTACGACGGCTACTGCCCTGCTGCCCCGACTCGTCGCCCTCGGGAGGGCGAAGGCGTCCGCCGCCAGGATCACGAGGAAGGGCAATGAGGCCAGATGCACCCGCAGCAGCGCCTCACCCCCGTAGCTCTGCAGGGCGAGCGTGCCGAAGGGCGCGGATGCGAGCATCAGCAGCACTGTCTTCGCGCGCCGTCGTCGGCGAAGAAGCCCAACGATGGCAAGCGCCCACAGCGCCGCCGTCATAGCGAGACGCGTCCTCAAGACCGTTAACCGCTCCGGCTCCGTCACCGAGGCGACCCGGGACGTCAGGTTCTGCTGCACGCTGCTCTGAACCCGTCCGATACCACCCGTGATGTCGGCGAGGTGGCCAATCCAGTACTCCTGAGCCCCCCACAGCACGTAACTGACGGTCAACAGCGCCAGGACAGCGGGGAGGCTACGCAGTTTGGTCGCACCTGCGACCAGCACCGCGAGCACCATCAGCAAGACGAAGAACTGCGTCAGTTGGTGGCTCACGACGCTCGCACCGTATGAGAGCAGGAGGGTCACTAACACCACCGTGCGCCCGCGGGCTCCTAGTTGCCTGTCGCCAAGCTGCAGCGGCGGGCCCTTCAGCCGGAGGGCGAAGCTCAGGAAACGTACGCCCGGGCCTTGAGCGGGTTCGGCGCTGAGGCAGGTCAATAGCAGAGCTGCGAAGGACAAGTAGAGGAAGATGTTCAGACCCTGCGGCGCAAAGTAGTCCTGTCCAACCCAGTTGCCAACAACCCACAGCAGCAGGGCCACTACTCGCAATCGCGCGTCCTGCAAGAATGTTCGGATTAGCAGGGTTAGCGGCAGCAAGTACAACAGATTAAGAACAAGAGGAGCCAACGGCAAGAGCTGCACAGGGCGCACTCCGCCTAGTGCGGCGAAGGCGGCCGCAGCTGCGAAGAAGCCCGGCCACGAGTAGCGGGCGTCGCGGTCGGCGAGGACATGACCGGTGCGCCCTATGTACTCGGCGAGACCGGCGTGCAGCCATGCGGTGGAGAAGCGGGCTTCTTTCTCGACGGCCAGGGGAGCAAGGACGAGGACCGTCATCATGAGTACAACTGTCAAAGTCAGCCAACGCGGTGACGCGCGAAAGACGAACCCCGTCGCGAAGCACAGCACAAGGCCCGCTATACCGATTAGGGTACTCGCTGGCATAGCGGTCACTAGTCCGTAGCCGCTGATGCCCGAGGGGTTAGCCGCACTCAAGCCGGCTAAAGCGAACACGAAGCAGAGAAGGGACGAAACTGGCCACCCGGCATGCTGTAAGAGTGCGCCCGGCCGGACGGTGCGGACGACGTGGATAGTCCTCGCCGCACCTGTCCTTTCCCGCACAGCCGATCGCCCAGCCTTAGGGTGCATTCGCACGGAAGATCTGCCAGCGCGTTCGACGGACATCACGAGCCACCGCTGGGACGGTCGCACACCCCCACGCCACTCCCTGATGTCGACGCACGCTCGTGCACTCGGTTCCTGACCGGTCCTAGCCTTTGCCGAGGGTACTGCGTGCCGGGGACACTGCCCGTCCTGCGTGGCTGAGCACAGCGGCGGGGCGCGGACGCGACGTACAGGTCACCGGCTGTACACGGCGACAAGGGCGTCGGCAACGGCGACCGGTGAGAACCCCGAGAGATCCACGTCGACAGGTCCCGCTGCGGCGGCCGTCGCGATCTCCGCCGCAAGCACGGTGGCCGGAGCCGCCTCGGAGACGAGCCGCACAGCTTTAGGGAAGCGCGCCGCAGCCTCCTGGAAGGCAGGGATATCGCTGCACACGACGGGCGAATGGTGAGCCAGTGCGTCATAGACGGCGCGCCCGAAGGCCTCGAGCTGGGACATTGCCACGAGGACGTCCGCCCGATCCAGACAGCGCTCGAGCTCGTCGTCATGGACGCGGCCCCGAACGTCGACACGAGCCCCTAGCCCGAGCGATGAGACCTGGGCCTCGATGCGAGCGCGCTCCGGACCTGTCCCGACAACCACAAGCCGGTGCTGGGGCAGGTACTGCATGGCCGCCACGACCCTGTCAAAGCGCTTGTAGGCCACAAGCCGGCCTAACGCGAGCACAAGGGGAGCTTCAGGCGACGACCGATTGGAACGGGCGTCACGCGGCGACGTCAACACGACGTTCGGAACCACGTCGAGCGACTCACGCGCGAGCTCGAAGTCCCGGGCCAGGAGATCGGCCTCGCTGGACGATACGCAGACTACCGCCCGAGCGTCTCGGAGCACCGGCTTCTTGAGTGCAGCGACGAAGGCGTGCCCTCGGTCCTTCTTCAGAACGTCTGTCCGGTGGTAGTGCGGAGTGACGACGAGGTCGCCCCGCCGACGGGCGCCGGCTGCAAGGAGCGGCAAGAGATGAAAGTTGTGCGTGTGGACGATGTCGTAGTGCGCGGTCATGAGTCGTCGCAGGAACGGCAAGGACAGGCTGTAAGGGTGCGGCCCGACGGCGGGGAACGTGACCAACTCGACGCCCGGAGGCACGGACGGTAGTGCCGTCTCCATGCGCGTGCGCGGCGCCGCCACGGTCACGCGGTGGCCGGCGTCTGCCAGTGCACGGCTGACCGCCAGTACATGGCGCTGCACGCCGCCCGCGAAGCTGATGTCAGGCAGGCATACCTGCAGCACGTGCACGGCGCCGCCTCCCGTACGGTGTTCGGACAACTAACCTTAGTGCGATCCGACGGGTCGAGTCACGACGCCTCAAGGCGCTGTAATGAGCTTCACGAGCTGCCGACGGGCGACCTCGAACTTGCCTTGTTTCGCAACACCTTCAGAAGCGGTCCGAGAACAAGCGGCAGCACAGCAACGTTGCCGACTATCCAAGCGACGCCGACGGCCGTGGCCCCCAACTCGGGTAGCAGAGTCGTAGAGATAGTAAGGACGAGAGCGCAGGTCACCGCTTCTGTCAATACCAGCGTTCGTGCGTTGCCCTGTGCTCTGGCCACCGACTGTGCCACGATCAACAGCGTCCTCGGGAGGGCTCCGACAACGAGCAGCCTCAGGACGTCACTACTGCCATCGGCATACTGCTTCCCGTAGACGAGAAGAATCATCGGTGCGGCCGCCAGCGTAAATAAGACAATCGGTGTCAGCAGGGCATATAAGCGCATGACGACTTGCCGGGTGAGTGCCGGCAACAGTTCGGGATTCGTCGACCCTTCTACAGTCAAGGCGGCGGCTAAACTGCGGCTAAGCAGATCCAAGGAGGACGCCAGCGTCCACGCCACGTAGAAGAGGCCATTTGCGCGCGCGCCGAGTTGCAGCAGCACGAGGACCGGCAGGAGATTAAAGTACGCTTGATAGAGAAGCGAACCTAGGTAGTTGTGGCCCAGGAACTGCAACACCTGCCGGCGCTCGAACGCCAAGCGCTGAGGCCGTTCGCGCACAGCCGGCAATACCCGTAGGAACATGACGATGTTTACGACCAAGACGGCTGCGACGAGCGGGATCACCCATGTAAGGAAGACGCCCGACGACCAACCAAGTATGGCCGCAACCGGAAGCAACAGCAACTTCGTGACGCCAAAGGCGCTGTTCTCGACAAGCACCCACGTTGCGTGGCGTAAGCCCGTCAGTACCCCGTCCTGCAACGTGAAGACAGTCCAGAGCGGTACTGCGACAACAAGCAGCAGAAGGTCGAGCCGCCGCAGGTCCGGCAGGCCGGGTACCGCGACCTCGAAGAGGGAGAGCAAGCCCAGCGGCAGGACCAGCACTAGCGAAAAGGCAGTAGTAGCGACATATGACCGAAGGACGTAAGCCTTTGCAGACGAGCCAAGCTGAGGGAGCAGAAATGCTAAGGCACCGCTCAGGTTCAAACCGCCGAGGCTCGCCAGGAGGGACATTGTTGTGATTGCTGCCGCCGCACGGCCTATCTGTACGGGGTCGAAGAGTTGTGCCGCAACAACCCAGTAGCAGACTCCGAGGAGTGCCGTGCACACAGTGTTCGCAAGGAGTGCGTAGCCGTTGCGTAGCAGCGGATCGCGGATCGCCTGCCGACCACTTGCCCATACCGAGCGCAGGTAAGACATATTCGCGGACGGCCTCGCCCCCAACAAGGTCACCTTGCTATCTTCATTGTCGACTTTCGTGTTCGGGAGGGGTGCTGCTGCAGCGTGTCAGGCGTTTTGCGCTCTTACGGCGATGTCGGCAACTGCTCCGCGTGGGAAGCGGCCGGTACCGCTGATCGCCTTGGACTCACTCTCGTAGAGAGAACTGCTCCCTTCGCTCCAATCGCCCGACCTATCTCCGCGCCCGGCCGAGTAGGTCCAGGGCGCGTGCGAGTAGAGAACCTCTGCTCATTGGCCGGATCAGAAGTCGAGCCAACGTTGTAGCCGGCCTCCTCGGTAGCACTGCCATGAGGAGAAACCACCCCGCATGGACAATACGAGCGACGACGCCGATGTCATCGCGAGCCAACCCGGTGACCACGCCGGCCCGTACAAGGCGGAGGCGTCGGTCAGTGCTGAAGGGATGACCCACGGGGTCGGCTCGAAGGGATGCAATGCGCTGGCTGAGGAACACGGGATCCCGACTCTGGAGTGGATCCTGCACCTGACCTCGGCCATGAAGCTCGGCTATCTGGGATAAGTACTCGAAGCACTGCACTTGCCGAATCATGCTGCGCCTGAGCTTCGCCAAGTTGAGCGACGAGCCGTTGCTGTTGTTATGCGCATGGCTGCGGTAACTGACGACTGGCCGATCGGCGCTCACAATAGGCCCCAGCAAGGCTGCTCCTCTAACAAGCGGGAAGTCGCCCCCGTACTGAAGTATCGCCTCCGGCAAAGGGAACAGTTGTTGCAGGACGTATCGAGGGAAGGCCAGCCCAGAAGTCGGCGCGAAGCCGCTAGCAAGCCGCCAAGAGCGAACCGCCCGAGCCATGTCGCCCGTCGCCATGGCAACGTGACGTGGAGGGACAAAGTCCCCAGTCGGCTGGTCGCCAGCGTCAATAACGCGCATGCGGAATTGCACCATTGTCGGCGCTGGCGTACTACGCAACAGGTCGAGTGCGCGCTCGACGAAGTCGCGGTCGAGGAGGTCATCGGCGTCGAGAAAGGAAACGAATCTACCAGTCGAGGCGGCGAAGCCCGCGTTGAGTGCTGAACCTTGCCCGCCGTTCTTCTTCAACACCATTCGAATCTTGTCCTGGTGAGCCCTGAGAATCTGCTGCGATCCGTCCGTCGACCCGTCATCGACCACGACAACTTCGACGTCTTGGTTCGTCTGCCCAAGGGCACTCTCGATGGCGCGAGCGAGAAAGTCTACTTGATTATAGCTGTCAATGATGATGGAGAAGGTAGGGCGCCTATCGCGGAAGTGGTCATCGCGCATTCGGCCCTTCCCTTCCCTCAGTTCTTGCGTCGACGTCCGGTGTCGAGCCCAACCACTGTACTCGACAGGGGAGCCCAGCGGTATAAGCATTCCTTGCAGGCGGGAGATGTCCTTGCAGGCGGGATCTGGCCCGTCCTACACAACGGCTGCCGTCAGGACGCCCCCAGGACTGCAGCACCCCAGCAGATGACAACTGAGTGTCGGGCGTCTCGACGCGCCGCCACTTCACTGATCCTGTAACGCCGGCAGCAGTACGTAGCGCAACGTCGGCGGTGTCCTTCGCACCGCGTCCCGCAAGCACCATTCAACTGGCAAGTTGCTGGCCCCATCGCCGGAGCGTCGTCTACGTTTATCACTGAGCGGCGCGAAGATGCCGACGCAGTACATTTGCGACGCCGTGTCGGTCGAGCCGTGTCGACAGCCACGTGCCCGCCATGTGTCTGCAACGGGAGGCTTGCCGTGACGACCGAGAACGGACGGTGCGTCGCTGATCTTCGCGGCGGGACGAGCGACCTAACTCGAAGGATTGGTGTCTGGCCTAAATAGCATCACTCGATGGAACACACCTCTGTGCCGCACAAGACGCGCGTTCTTCTGGCGACCCGTTATCAGAGAGCGAACAACTGTCTTATGCGCCACGCTACATACGCGTGTGCGGTCAACGCGAAGCCTTCGCACACGGCCCATGAACGTCGGGCGCCTGAAGGATCACCCGACAAGGCCTGCATGAGACCCGTGATGACAGCCGAAGGAAGTACACGGGTCGTGTACGTCGTCTCCGAGGACAGAGCGTCGTGCTGTCCGACCAGTTGGCTAATGATCGCCTTGGATTGACCTTCTGCTCGGCACCGCTCACGAAAGTACGATTTGGTGAGGCGCTGTGGCGTGACGACGTGGCGCACGACCGCGCTAGGCTCAAGCACTATGGTCCCACCCGGTACCAGCGCTACGGCTCGCAGGGAGAATTCCGTTTCCTCGCAACCCGCTGCGTCCTTGCCCACCCGCCCGATCATTGGGTCAAAACCACCCACCCGAGCAAAGATGTCACGGCGGAAGCTCATGTTGGCCCCTATGGCGTTACGGACAACCGCCTTTGTGCCAGGCTGTCCCCTGTAACTGCACCCGAGCACCCAAAGGAACTCCTCCGGAAACCAGTCCGGCTTCGGAGCCCTCCAGTCCGGCATAACGTACCCGCCCGCTCCTAGGACCTCGGGCGCGTCGTAAGCCGTGACAAGCCGTTCCGCCCAGGTTGCATCAGCCCTCGCGTCGTCGTCCAAGAAGGCCACGACGTCGCCTGCTGCAGCCGCCACGCCTGTGTTACGCCCTGAGGACAGTCCTGGTGGACCCGAGTTCTCGAGCACAGTGACGCCGTCCAACTCCTCTTGGCATCGGCGGAGCAACTCGGCATGGTGGTCGACCACGACCAAGACCTGTTGCACGTCCCTCGTCTGACACCGGAGGCTGTGGACGGCTTGCTGTAGTTCTAACCAGCGTTCCGTGGTGTACGCGCAGACGACGACCGAGAGGGACAGCACACGACGACTTTACGACGCTGAGCCCGCGGGCGTAAGGAGCGCTCAGCGTCGGGGACGAGCAACCCACGGAGGAACGTCACCTCGACAGGTGCCCGAGGTCAGCACCCGGCCACTTTCAGGTCGCATGTCCGAGGACTCGACAGGTGCACGACGCGCGCCTCAACGCTGTAAGGCTCTCTGTCCGTCAAGGCCCACGCAAGGCTGACGGAAGAGGCACCGGATGCGCCCCTCGTGGTGATGCATCAAGGTCTCGATGGACCGCGGTCTAGCGGCTCATCGCAGAAGACGGTGTAGGGCGGGTCTGAAGCCGCCGCATTCGAGTAGCGCACGCGCCGTGTAGTGGGTGAGGTTGCGGAAGCCGAGGGCGGTGCCGCGTAGGTGCTCGAGCCGGCCGTTGATCGCTTCGGTGGGGCCGTTGCTGGTGCCGGGCCGCTCGAAGTAGGCCAGTACGTCGGCGGCGCGCCGGTGCAGGGTCCGGCCGAGCGTCGCGAGCTCGGGCAGCGCTGCCGGGACGCCGCGGCGCAGGCTCGCGATGAGCGCGGTCAGGGCCGTCTTGCCGCGTCCGCGGTCGGGCTGTCGGTAGGCGGCGATGATCCGCTGGTAGACGCTCCAGGTCACCGCGACGGCCAAGTGTTGCTCGATGCCGAGGACGGCGTCCAGGCGGTCGAGCTGGTGAGGGTCGAGCAGGTCTGCGCCGGTCCGCAGCCGCCGGCGGATGCCGTAGAGCGGGTCGCCGGAGCGGCCTCGGTGTCCCAGGGTCTGCTGCTGTACCCGCTGTCGGCACCGCTCGAGCGCGTCGCCGGCGAGCGCGACGACGTGGAAGGGGTCCATCACCGCAACCGCGTCCGGCAGCGCTTCGCTGGTGGCGGTCTTGAAGTCGGTGAACCCGTCCATCGCGACGACCTGCAAGCCGGTTCGGAACGCTGCCGTCTGGGACTGCAGCCACGCGGTGAACACCGCCTTGCTGCGTCCCTCGACCAGGTCGAGCAGCCGCGCGGGGCCGGTGCCGTTGCGCACCGGTGTCAGGTCGATGATGACGGTGACGAACCGTTCGACGTCGCGGGTCTGCTGGCCGCGTGGGTGCCGCCAGCAGTGCTCGTCGACGCCGATGACCTGCACCCCGTGCAGCCGGGTCGGGTCGGCGATCAGCAGCTCGCGGCCGGCGGTCAGGACCGCATCGTTGACGGTGTGCCAGGCAACCGCGAGCGCCGCGGCGATCCGGGCGACCGACAGCCGGTCGATGACCAGGCTCTTGAGCGCCCACAGCACCGCGTCCCGCGACAGCTTGCTCCGCGCCGGCGCGGCCCGGTCCAGGTCCTGGCGCCAGACGCGTCCGCAGCCGGTGCAGACGTAGCGGCGCAGCCGGACCAGCAGCACCGTCGGTCGCCAGCCGAACGGCACGTGCGCGAGCCGTCGCACCACCGTGTCCCGCGGCCGGCTGCCACCTCCGCAGGCTCGGCCCCAGCGGTCCTCCGCGTCCGGGTCGGACGGTGCTGCGACGCGGCAAGCGAGCACCGCCCGGCCGCCGTCGAGCTGCTGCCCGACAACCGTCAGACCCAGCGTGTCCAGCCGGCAGAACGCGTCCAGGTCAGGGCGCGAGAACGTAGCGTCGAGCACGTCGAGGTCTCCGAGGATCAAGGCGTAGGAACCTCAGACCCTCCGGGGACCTCGACCCTCAAGCCCGCAGCGACGCGCCGACGACTACACCCTCAACTGCGAAGAGCCGGATTCCGGTGCGGCTGACCTGCGGGGTGCTCGGCCACTCGAGGCAGGCCTACTACGCCT
>Ga0066648_10002081_pt1 | contig 10194 bp, 18 predicted proteins | sample CryGeyCG12114_NA_FD_59537 | JGI IMG/M metagenome (GOLD analysis project Ga0066648, IMG submission 59537) | Groundwater microbial communities from aquifer - Crystal Geyser CG19_WC_8/21/14_NA | ecosystem: Environmental > Aquatic > Deep subsurface > Groundwater | place: USA: Utah: Grand County... | reverse complement strand
TTCCTGTTCGGCCTCGCCGGATTCTGGCTTCTGCTCGCGATCGCGCAGTTTCTCCTCCAGGACGGGAGTCGGCGGTGGATTTCGCTCAGCCTCGCTCTGCTCCTCACCGTGCTCTACGTCGTCCAGGGCATCGCCGCGGTGCGGAAGCAGCGTCGCGCACGCGCCAACACCTAGAACCTTCGGTTCTGCTCCGCTGCAGCCTCACCCCCAGGTGAGCCCGCGCCGCTCCATCTCGTCGGCCGCGATGCGCGCCATCGACCCGAAGAGTCGTCGAGCCTTCGGGCTCCTGCCGGTGCCGGGAGCGTCTGCGGCTTCTTCCTTCCCGGACGCCCACGCGTGCATCTCGCGAAGTCGGTCGTCATCGGCACGGCGGGCGTCCGCGGTGAACTTCTCGGCGTCTGTCCACCAGGTGCCGCGTGACGAAGCCATGCGCCGACGGTAGCGACCAGCAGCCGATTCAGGATCGAGCGGCCGGTCCCCCGCGTTCCGCTCCCCCGTGCGTCCGGCTCGCGAGTTTGAGTGTCGGCGCCCTGCTCTACCGTCTTGCCACCAACTTCGAGGAGAAGCCCGTGACCGACACCGACGAGCAGCCCGAGGACACCGAGCGGGACAGGTGGGAGTCCGCCGCAGCATCACCGGGGCGAGCGGGATCATGCGCGGCTTCAGCGTCTTCGACTCGAACAGGGTCTTTGGGGACATGTTCAAGCCGGTGGACATGACGCCGAAGCGGAACGACCTGGCGATGGAGCACCTCATGAAGATCGACGCGGGGAAGATGCTGGCGTCCCCTGAACCCGGTCTGCTGCGAACGCTCATCGAGGAGACGCGGAAGTCGAATCAGCAGAGCGCCCGGCTCATCGAGCAGAACGACCTCCTGCTGGCCGGAGCCCGCAGTGGTGGCCGCATCTCGGGCTGGGGCCTCGTGTTCACGATCGTCGGCACCGCGACCGGCGTCGCCGGAGTCATCATCGCGATCATCGCGCTCACGGCGTAGGTCGAGCGCACCGACGCCGCTGGTAACCGGCGCCGCTCTTCGTCCTCGCCGCTGGTAGCGGCTGCCGATGGTAAGCGGCGTGACACAACGAGAGGTTCTGCAGGAGCCGCGCCGGTTCTTCGGGTGGGCGATCAACTACAAGGTGCCGGAGGAGGCGGAGGCCGCGGCCATCCGGCAGGCAGCCGTGGACCTCCTCGGCGGCGGGTTCCGGCTGCGGGACATCGCAGACCGGTGGAACGCCGACCCGGGCATCAACACCATCTTCGGCGGCTCGTGGCACGCGCAGACGGTGGAGGCCATCCTTCGGCGAAAGACGAACACCATGGGCATCCTCGAACGCGTTCTGCACGCCCGGCTCCTGCAACACCTCGACGACTCCGCCACCCGACTTCCCCCGCGCGAAGTCCTCCGTCAGCGCAGGCTGGAGCAGGTGAGCATGGAGGGCCACTACCTGTTGAGTCAGGTCGGACGATGCTCCGTCTGCGGCGACCGGGTGGTGTGCGCTAGTCAGGGAGCGGGAAGCCGTCGCGAACACCTATACCGGTGCCGGGCGCACATGCGGCGCGACCATCCCCTTCGGCATGACGGGCGGCGGCACGCTTCTGCTCCGGTCCAGGCATCGGACGCGGCGGTCACCGTGGAGATGGTGGCGCTCGTCGGCAGCGAAGCATGGCACCGACTCGATCTGCAGCAGCAGCGCCTCCTCGTGCACCAGAACTTGTCGGTGTCGATCCACCCGGTGGGCTCGTGGCCGCGCTTCACGATCGAGAGGAAGCCCGCGTGACCGAGCAGTGCTGCACCCTCACCCGACGAGCAGGTGCGCCTGCTCGGGCTCGACGACGACCTCGCGTGGTTCGGCGTCCTGACGCAGGACGAGGACACCAACGAGAACAAGACCTACGTCACCTCGGACGAGGTGGCCTTCGACAGCATCGTGTTGACGATCGAGTCCGAGGTGACGCCGCCCGTGGAGTTCGCGGCGTGGATCGCCAGCACTCTCATCGTGATCGACGGGTGGCCCGAGGACTGGTGACCTGCAGGGCCAGTCAGGTGCCGTTTATCCACAGGCTGTGGAAAGTCAAATTCCGATTGTAGGGAAGGAGAACTACGGGGGAATTCATGGTCTTGCAGGTCGAACTCACCAACGCCGACAGCGTTGTCTCCGGCACCGTCTCGGGCACCCACCTCGTGTTCACGAAGGCGAGCGGAAGCACTGTTGACGCCGGTGTGGTCGTCGGCCCGAAGGGTGACACCGGCGCCCCGGGCGCGACTGGACCTGCTGGGCCGACTGGACCTGCGGGACCGACTGGGGCCACCGGACCGACGGGGCTGAAGGGTGACACCGGCGCTGCGGGCGCGAAGGGCGACACGGGCGCCACCGGACCCGCTGGCCCCACGGCTCCGACGACCGGCCGCAACGCCCTGACGCAGGACTACTACCCCTCCGCCTACGGGCTCGGCGTGAACTCGTCCATCCTCACGAACACCGCCGCGGTGCAGGGCGCGATCGACAAGGCCCACGCCGACGGCAGCGGCTGCGTCGTCATCCCGCCCGGCACCTACGTCGTGAACGAACTCACCCTGAGGTCCGGCGTCAGCCTGCGCGGCGTGACCAAGGACGGCTCCGTGCTGAAGTTGGCGCCGAACACGGGCACGAACCTCATCGTCTCCGACGGCTTCGCGGCGAACACCCTTGGTGCTGGCGGCACCGCGTTCGGCAGCCCCAACGCCAACCCGGTGCCGAACTACTTCACCATCTCGAACCTGACCCTCGACGGCAACAGGGACAACCAACCGGCGCCCGGCACGACGACGGACTACAGCCAGCAGCACGCCTGCCTGAAGTTGTGGGCCTACCACTTCGTCCTCCGCGACGTGGAGGTCATCAACGCGAAGGAACTCGGCATCTATACCGAGCACTTCGGCGCATGGGACGACCAGACCTCGACCTACGGCAACTTCAACGGCACGAAGTTCGGTGAGTCGTTCTTCGAGAACGTCTTCATCAAGAACTACGCGCAGGTCGGCTGGGTGCATCGCGGACCGCACGACAGCCACTTCACCAACGTGAAGATTTCGTCCTACGCACTCAGCGGAGCCAAGGCGTACTACGGCTTCGTCGCCCAGAGCAGCGCGGACGGCAAGTCGTACGCGGCGGGCGGGATCATCGCAGATGACATCCACTGCTGGGGCGAGCACTTGTGGAACGCCTTCTACTTCCAGCGCACGGACATCGTGCTCGGCGGCAAGGTCTACGCCGAAGGCAGCGACGGCTCGGCGGTGTTCCTGCAGGACGTGAACGGCGCGAACTTCTCGGTCTACGGCGGCTACGCGCCGAACCTCGTGGAACTGGCCGGGTTCAGCAGCCACAACACCATCGACGCGCAGGTGCAGAGCAACATCGCGAACTCCCTGTTCCGGCTCGGCGGCACGCAGCACCTCAACGAGTTGACGCACACCAACGGATACAACGCCCCGAACACGAGCGTCTTCGACCTGACCGGTTACTCGGGCAGCAAGAACACGTTCGTCACCTCGAAGGATGTGTACGGGGCGCAGTTCGTCGGCGCCACGAACCCTCTCGACACGGTGGTGTTCCCCTCCGTGACGACGATGCAGACCGGCACCGCGTACACGCTCACCTGGCCCGACGCGGGCTCGGTGATCGAGACGAACAACGCCTCCGCCAACACCGTGACCGTGCCGCCGTCGGCGTCGGTGAACTACCCGTTGGGCACCACGATCAGGGTCGAGCAGGTCGGGACCGGACAGACGACGCTCGCGCCCGCCTCCGGCGTGACCGTGCGCGCAGCAGTCGGCCTCGCTACCTCAGCCCAGTACGGCGCCATCACGCTCCGGAAGCGCGGCACCGACGAGTGGGTAGCCACGGGTGGCGTCGTGCCGACCGTCGTGGCACCCGCACCGACGACGTTGGCGTCCGAGACGTGGACCGGCAGCAACGGCGCCGCGTGGCCCTCGCAGTGGACCTCCAGCAGCACCTACGGCGCGGCCACGATCCAGGGCAACGCCGGGCAGATGACCGTGACGCCCGCGACGACCTCGCAGTACGTCCCCGTGCGCTCCGACCTCACCGGTATGACCTCCGCGAGCGCCACGAACGCCGTCGTGACCGTCACCCTGACCGGCGCATCGCAGGAGGCGTACGCGGTCCTCTCGATCGACGGCGACGCGACCGGCACCGGCTGGGGGCCGAACAACGGCTACTCCCTGTTTCTCACGTACAACGCGACGGCGGCGAACTCCTCGGTCGGGCTGCACTCCTTCTCGGGCGGCACCGACAGCACCCTCACCACCACGGCGAAGACGCTCGTCGGCGGCACCGCGTACCGCGCCCGGCTCCAGCGCACGGGGCAGACGCTGCAGGCTCGGGTGTGGCCCGCCTCCGGCTCGGAGCCGAGCACGTGGGACTTGACGTACGCGATCACCGGCACGCCGTTGAGCGGCAAGGTCAGCCTGACGGGTGCCTGCGGCTACGACGCGAACCCGCGCACGTACCTCTTCGACGACCTGACGGTCACGAACTCCTAGTGCCGAATGACCTGCGGCACGGGCGCGCGGGTCAGGTAGTACTTCCCGTCCACGTGAGTCAGCACCGCTTGCTCGGACGGAGGAATCTCCCCGACCGTCCAGTACGTCGTCCCGTTGGCCCTGATGCCGAACGCCGGGTACCCGTACGGGTTCGAGTTGAAGATGGGGGCATGCTCGATGCCGTCCGGGCCGGTGTACCGGATGGCGCCAGCAAAAACTTCTTCGTGGAGGTCCGGCCCGGAGATGTCCTCCACCGTCAACTTCTGTGTCATGACTTCTACGATCGCCGCGCAAAACTTTGATGCCCGGCGCCGGTCAAGGACCGAAAATTTGGAGGTATTGCCCGAATCTTCTTGGCGTTTCAAGATGCCGTAGTGATTGATCTGCAGGGCGTCGCGGCCCGCCCGTTCCTCACCGTCCGCAGCGTGCGCGAGCGCGCCGAAGCCCTCGGGCTCGACCTAGCCGAGTTCGTGCACCAGGACGGCGCGATGTCCTGGCACGTGGCGGACGCCCGCACCACCGTCTTCGGCTGGCCTTCGATCTACACGAACCTGAAGGACGCGTCCGACTTCATCGACGGGTACGCGGCATGAGTACCGTCAGCGCCGATCAGGCCGTCGAACGCGCCCGCCTGCTGCGCCCGGACGCCTTCAAGATGATCGACGTGGACTTCAGCCTCAGCCAGCAGGAGTTCCGGCAGCGGGAGGCGCAGACCGCCTTCGCGATCATCTACGGGCACTTGAAGCCGAGCCACCGGCGATGAGGTCCGCGACGGCGACACAGGCGATCCTCCGGGCAAAGATGCAGCGGCCCGACCTGTTCCGGCTGCTGCGGCCGGAGTTGGGCCTCACGCCCCAGGAGATTCAGGTGCAGGAGGCGACGATCGCGCTGGAAATCTTGTTCGGCGGCGACGCCCCGTCCTGCGGGGTGGGCGGGTTCTAGCCGATCACGGTGCCCCACACCCCGGCAGCACCGCCGAGCAGCACACCGACGGCCACGATGATCAAGTTCGACTGCGCGCCCTTCAGCGCCACGCTGGACATGCGCGCCGCCTCGTAGGCTCCGAGGAAGTGCATGTTGTCGTAGGTCGCCCGGACGATGCCGAAGTCCTTGTACAACTGCTCGTACTTCTCCCGCAACGCAGCGTCGTCCTCGTCACTGCCTCGCGGGCGGGCTGCCTCGGCCCGCTCCCAGTTGTAGAGCCGCTCCGCGATGACAACGCGGCGTTGTTCCTCGCGCACCTGTCTGCGTGCGCTGATGAAGGACGCGATGCCGCCATAGAGCGTGACCACGGTCGCGAGCGCGCCGAGTTCGAGGATCAGAAGGTGCGGAATGTCCACGCCCCATAGTTAAGGGCAGAGGTCGGACATTGAACTATCGGTTTGTCCGGGGCAGGGATTCCAGCAATTCCTGGTTATCGGCAACGTCGGCTGATGCCCCTGCACGTGACGGACATGCGACCACCCTCGCCACCTCGCCCATGTAGTCAAAGGGGGCGGGTATGCGCTGACGGGCATGCGCCGCGAACGGGTCCTGCGCTACTTGTGGCTGCCCATCCCCGTCGCGGCCTACCAGTACAGGTGGAAGACGGTCTGCAACACCGTGTACGTGATCGTCAGCAGCACGCAGGTGACGGGCACCGCCGTCAGTCCGAGCACGAGGCCGACGGTGTTGCACTTCGGGAACCGGGCGTCGTTCACGCTGCGGGTGAAGGACACGATGGTGAGCACGGAGAGGATGAAGACGGCGAGCAGCAACGCCAGGAACCGGTTCGGCACCAGCGCGGGTCCCTCGTAGGTCGCGATGATCGCACCGTCGGTGAGGGCGCAGACGAGCGTGGCGATGCCGAGCAGCAAGGTCCGCTGGCCCGATGCCGGTCGCCAGCGGACGGGCGACGAGGCGCCGATCACTGGAACAGGTTCAGCACGTCGAACGTGATCAGCAACCCGATAGCCACGATCGCGCCCGGTATCGCGGAGAGCACCCGCTGCTGGCTCTCGGGCCGGTGCTCCCATCGCTCGGAACCACGCTTGACGCGCCGGATCAGCATCCCTCCGAGGTTCGGGATCATGAAGATGACGAACAGCATCAGGTAGTGCGCCACGTGCATGACGGCGCCTCAGTCCTCTGACCGGGCTCGGATCAGCGCCGCGAGGTCGTGGCGGTACATCAGGCAGCCAGCCCCCAACGCGAGGGCAAACGTCGCCACGAACGCCAGCACGGACTGGGGCATCGTGCGCCCCATGCCGAGGCCCGTGAGCGTGAACACGACGGACACGGTGATCGCGATGCTCAACACGCGTCGCACCGGGTTGAACGGTCGGTAGGTGGGCACGTCGAGAACCTATCGCGACCAGGAAGATGCCCCCACCGATCAGGTACTTCTACACTCCGACCGTGCCCTGGAACCATGCGCTGCCCGCGGGCGTGCTGCTGATCCTCGGCGTCGTCGTGATCCTGAACGCGAAGTCGTTGAGCGAGAACATCCGGTCGGCGCAGAAGCAGTTCCTGCCCTTCGCCCGGCCGGACGACATGATCGACAAGCCGGGCCTGCTCGGTCCGGTGACGCCGAACATGCGGGTGTGGTCGATGCGCGGTGTCGGCATCGTCATGCTCGTGATGTCGGCGTTGATCATGGTCAACGGGTTCATGACCGCCTGAGCGCCAGACGCATAGGCGGGACCGAGCACGATGCTTGTCCTCGCTGCCACTCGGGCCTAGGCGTCCTGCAGCCGCGCAGCGGTCTGCGAGGCGAGGATGCGGCGCACGGTGGCGGGATACCAGGACGCGCCACCTCGTGCGGTCGGCACCTGATCTGCGTTCAGCAGCCGGGCGATGTCGGTGGGGTTCATGCCGTCGGCGTGGAGCGCCAGCACGCGCCGGTACACCGGCAGGATGTCCTCGGACACCACGCGCCCGAAGACAGCGCCCTCGGCCTTCTTCTGCGCCATGCCCTCCCGCGTCCTGACGGCGATCAAGCGGCGTTCGTACTGCGCGGCGGATGCGAGCACGTTCGCGACGAACTCGCCGGACGCGTCGGTCATGTCGATGTTCGACTCCAACAACACGATGCGCCAGTGCTTCTTCTGTGCCCGCGCCATTAGTGATGCGAAGTCGGGCACGCTGCGGGACACGCGGTCGAGGCGCACTGCCATGAGCACCGCGGCCTTGCCCTTGTCGAGCAGGGCGAGCGCCTTCTGCAACTCGGGCCGGTTCAGGTCCTTCGCGCTCCGGCCCTCCTCCCGGAACACGATCGGCTCGTAGCCGCGGTTCTCGGCCTCCGCGAGCAGGGTGGCCTCCTGCGCGTCGAGCGATGCCCCCTTCTCCACCTGCTGGTCGGAGGAGACGCGGACGTACAGGGCGGCGACCGGCTTTGACACCTGTCAAAGATACAAAGGGAACCCCTTGTATCAAACCCGCATCTGCAGAAGCGTGTCCAGCGCACCTTCGAGGTAGGCCCGCTGCGCGCTCGTCGCGGCGAACCGGCCCGCCTCGATGTCGTCGAGCACGCCGCGCAACGCCTCGACGGCCTTCGCGTGCTCGGCTGCGTTCACGAGTGCATCCTCGTGAAGGGCAGGTCGGTGTTGACCTTCGTCGGCGTCCTCGCCGCGTGATCGAGCAGGCGCCGGAGCATCGTCTTCGCCTCCGTCGCCTCGCTCGGCGTGTAGCCCGAAATCTTCTTGCGCACCCGTTCGAGCCCAACGTCATCGAGCGGGCGACCACTCTGCTCCCGAACCTTGACCGCGAGGGCAAGCAGGTCGCTCACGAGAAGTACCACTCGGTGATCTTCGCCACGTCGGCGGGGCCGAGGTACTTCCAGGCGAGGTCGCCGGTCTTCCTGTAGCGGATCAGCGTCCGGGAGTCGCGCGTGAACTCCCACGTACCGCCCGCCGAGCACGGGATGGTGAGCATCGAGGTCATGTAGACGACCATCGACCGCGGCGGCGGCGGCGGGCAAACTCGGTTCCGCTCCGCAGCGGCGCGGTGCGCATCGATCGGAACCTGCAAAATTTATGGTTTGGCGTCCCCGACCACGGAGGTCCTCATGAGACGCCTGCTCGCCATCACGGCGACCACTACGACCATCGCCCTGGGGGCGATCATCCCCGCCAGCGTTGCGTCGGCCGCTACCGACGACGGCTCCGACACGACCTGGGACACCTCGGTCGAGAACGTCGTTACCTCGTGGTCCGGCACCTCGTTGAAGGTGCAGTACGACTGGGACACCTTCAACCCGTACATCGCGTCCGCCACATGGGTGACGAGCGTGGACGGCTCGGTCGTGGACACCACCGCGACCACGGACATCGACTACGCGACGAAGGTCGTGAAGGTGTCGAGAGCGACATCCGCCGCGCCCGCGAAGGTCACGATCGCCGCGAACTTCTGCCTCGACGAGGACGGGTCGGACACCCCGACGTGCAGCGGCGGCACCGTCTTCTCCGGCACCGTCTTCAACGCATCGCGCGGCGTGAAGGGCGGGCAGGTCTCCGCCGTCACGTTGCTGAACTCCCTGAAGGTCAGGTCGGAGTCGCACGCGGGCTCGTACAAGCGGACCAAGTTCGGTGACGGATGGGTGGACGCGAACGGCGACCACGAGAACACCCGCGTCGAGGTCCTGAAGAGCGAGTCGAAGAAGAAGGTCACCATCCGGAACCGGACGGTGAAGACCGGCAAGTGGGTGTCCGCCTACGACGGCAAGACCTTCACCATCGGCTCGAAACTCGACATCGATCATCTGGTGCCGCTGCAGGAGGCGTGGACCTCCGGCGCGTCCTCGTGGAGCACGAAGAAGAGGACGGCGTACGCGAACGACCTCGGCTACGGCGCCTCGCTCATCGCGGTGTCGAAGCACGCGAACCGCTCGAAGGGCGACAAGGACCCTGCCTCGTACCTACCGCCGAAGAACTCGTACGACTGCCAGTACGTGAAGAACTACGTCGCGGTCAAGGCTCGGTGGAAGTTGAGCGTGGACTCCGCGGAGAAGTCCGCGATCAAGAACGTCCTGGCGTCCTGCTCCTCGTACGGCGTGAAGAAGCCGGGCACGCCCGTCATCTCGAAGTTGCTCCCCAAGCCGAAGCCGAAGCCCACGGGGGGCGGCTCCTCGGGCGGCGGCGGCTCGACGCACGGCGTGGACCCGCGGTACGGCACCTGCACCGAACTGCTGCGGCACCCGAACCACGCGCCCTACATCCAGGGCGTGGACGTTGAGTACAACTGGTACCAGGACCGCGACCACGACGGACGAGTCTGCGAATAGACCGCCAACAAGAATCCATGGCTCCGCCTGGGGCCACGGAATCTTGCTGCGGGCCGTCGCAGCCCTCTGGATCGCCCCGAAATCTTCTTCGCTCACTCAACCCCGGCGAAGAAATCTTCTTCAGACCACGCTCGTCTGCGACCTCAACGCTGCCTGTCGAACTACTCGGTCACCGACCCGGGTCCGCCGTGACGATCTTCACCTGTAGTTGGAGCGGCGGACCGGGCCGGTGGAAGGGTCCCCAGGCCGGTGGAGCCCGAATCAGCGGTCTGGGGAGTCTGAGGGTCCTCGCGGAGCGCATCGCGGACGCACTGAGCGAGTTCGGGCGGCAGCGCCTGCCAGCCGCCCGACAGCGTGATCACGGCCACCGCGGCGTCCGTCACGACCAAGA
>Ga0066648_10002079_pt1 | contig 10199 bp, 5 predicted proteins | sample CryGeyCG12114_NA_FD_59537 | JGI IMG/M metagenome (GOLD analysis project Ga0066648, IMG submission 59537) | Groundwater microbial communities from aquifer - Crystal Geyser CG19_WC_8/21/14_NA | ecosystem: Environmental > Aquatic > Deep subsurface > Groundwater | place: USA: Utah: Grand County... | reverse complement strand
GATTTTGCAAACGAGGTTTTTGAAATAATCAAAAATCTAAAAGGAGATTATACCGTAATAGCTTTTGATATAAGCAAGTTCTTCGATAGTCTCGACCATAAAATACTTAAACAAGCCTGGTCTCAACTATTAGGAAGAATAGATTTACCAGAAGACCATTATAAGATTTATAGGTCATTAGTTGATTTTGACTACGTAGAGTTAGAGAGTGTACTTTTATTATGCGGCTTCCGCCACCCAAACGAACTAATACAAAAAGAAGTCAGCCAATTTTTAAAAACAGGCGAAGACTTTCGACAACTAATCAAAGCACAAGGCTTAATAAGAAAAAACCCTTTTCGTCATGACAAGACAAAGATAAAAATGGGAATTCCACAAGGAACTCCCCTTAGTGCATTTCTTGCGAACCTATACATGCTTAAATATGATGAGCAGATAATTCAGTTTTTAAAATCACACAACGGGATTTACAGAAGGTATTCCGATGATATACTTGCTATTGTTCCAACAGAAGTAGCAGAGGAAACAAAGAAGTATGTTATTGATTTAATTGCAGATTATCAATTAGTAATTCAAGAAGCCAAAACACAATCAACACGGTTTATTGATGGCACCCTTGCTAAAGTAGAACAGCCAGTAAGCTATTTAGGATTTCAATTTGACGGCAAAAGGAAACGGTTAAGACCTTGCAGTGTTTCTAAATACTACCGTAATTTAAAAAGACTTATTCGTTACAAAGCTCTACGAGCTAAAAAGATGAAGAAGAAAAACTTCTTAAGAGGCATAATTTATAAGAAAGACATCTACAATTCATACAGCCATTTAGGTTCAGTAAAAAGCTCCAACAGGAAAAGAAACTACTACTCCTACGTTAAACTTGCAGCAACAGTAATGAACGAACCAGGCATCAAAAAACAACTTTCAAATTCGTGGGAAGTTATGCATCGAGAACTTAGAAGACATGAAAGAAAGAATAAACTTATTCCTTCGTCTTATTACCATATTGATAGAGTTCCTATAGCTCCGAATTCTTGAGCTCTAAGTCTTTAATAAGGTGTTGACAAGCCGACTTTCTCGTGTCTAAACAAATTTGTTTTCAGGGCTATAACTTTACGAACCCACACTGTTGATTTTACTGCAGTCTCAAAGTATCTTTTGCAAATGATCCCGTAACAACTGTAATTGTATCAACAGCACTATAAGTCCTATTTCCTACTACAAATTCTCCTCTCGAATAGTAAGTTTGGGGCTCTATTCCCGTAAAGCTTACAATCCCTAAAGAGTTTGTGGAGTCAGAGTAATTACTTCCCTGGCAATTACCATTATTATATAATGCTGGATTTAAGTACAAACATACTCTTGCATCATTAACAGGGAAACCATCTGTATCTAGCACTGTATATTGAAGCCCTGTCGTAACAGGAGGAGAAGTAGATAAACGAATAGATACCACCTCAACTTTTGTAGAGACATCAATTGTGTCTTTTGCGCTATAAGTAACATTACCTATAGTGGCTGAAGCTAAAACGAAATATCTTCCTTTTGAGATTCCAAATTGAAAAGCCTGACCATAAGCATCGGCAGTCATTGTATAATTGCTATTATCACATTTTCCTGATAGAAAAGCTTGTTCGTTGGTAAATAAACAAACTGTTGCTTTCGGCACGACTTCGTTTATCCCATTTAAGACCGTAACGTAAATACCTGTTTGTCTTGTTAGGGATGGTTTCAATAATAACTGAAAACCAGTAAACGGAGCTACCACAGTTGTATCAGCCCTATACAACTTTCCAGAAATGTTTTCTTCATAAACCAAACGGCATGTACTGCCTTTCGTTAAATTTTTGAAGGTAAAATAACCATTATCGTCAGTTGTTGAACTGAATAAATAATTGACTTCATTAGTAGCATCAATTGGAACAATTAAAATCTTCTTCTTTGCTTGTGGAAGGTAAAAAGTTCGCTGGGTTAATGTATCTAAGAGAAATAAACGACCGTATATCGTACAAGTATCTTTAAACTCGTTTTGGCTTTCTAAATCGTTATATTTTTTACAAGATAAGACTGAAACAAAAATACAACCGGCAATTATGATTATTCTTAACATATAACATTATTTAAAAAATCCAAGTAAAGTTCCAAGAATGGTCGGCGCTACATTTAATGAAAAAGATGGTCCCATCCATGTAAGGGCAGAGGCTTTTTCATGTACCTGGTCATTGAAAACTTTAAATCTTGTATTACGGTACAAGTGTACACCTGCCATTGCTTTAAATCCTGGTACAATGTCGTAACTTATACCCCCGTAGTAGTTATCTAACGTTTTATTAAATGATAGACCTGCAAAAATAGATATACGTTCCCATTTTGGGGACCAGCCATCATCAATTTTAGTCATTCCCCAAGGATAGTAGTGCAATGCCCCTATAAATTGTTGATGCTTAGCAGGCTCAACGGAGGGTAAACTATTTTCATTCGAACTTATTGTATTGAAGTTTTTAAAATAAGTGTAAGAAATACCGGCGCTTACATCGAAGTAATGCTTTTTAGCCAGGTTGAATGAATACTCTGCTACCTCGCGCTGCTCTTTAGACTCTTTTGAAGTTTCTGATACAACAATTCCAATTTCTTGCGTTGGCTTACCTAATTTTTCTTTTCGTACTTCTGATCTTAGGGTTGGATTGTTATTTTTTTTTGCCTTAATCTCTTTTGGAGGAAGAGAACGATTGCTAATCCTAACAAATGCCTCTGTTTCTTTCTGAATTCGAGTTAACGTATCCAATTGTACATTTAGGACTTCCCCAAGGTGAAGCAAAAAACTTTCTTGAAACCTACGAATACTTTTTGAATCATCCAAGATGGAAGTATCTCGACTTATGAACTCATCTATCAATTCTTCCATAACCTGCTCAACAGGAATGTCTGGATTTTTAAAAAAACCAAGAATAATTCCTTTTTTAAACTGTGCAGGATCGTCACGATAAATAGGGTATTTTTTTTTACCTTTTTTCATCTCATAAATCGCAACAGCTTTTCTACCCTTTAATGATGTACCTGTCGGTAGTACAGTTGGAGATGCAATTCCAAGTGAATATTTTTTATGGCTCGGCCCAATCACACTCATTACTTTTCCAGCAGCACCTGCTAAAGGTGAAAACATCGCGACCATTTTACCAATTGGTGATAAAAACTCATTTAATGTGGACACTTGCCTTCCTTCATCCTCTTTTGCATTTAGTGTAACCTTTATGTCAATGCTATTGTTAAGCGGTATATTATGAACAGCTATAATCACAGTATCTTTCTTATAAACGAACTTGTTGAATTTGCCGAATGCAGCATATTTATCACTTGCATCGTATTGTACAAGCATTGTTTCATCGTCTGACTTTAAATCTTCTGTATTTACAATTGGCAAGGTGACTTTATTGGTTAGTTGTTGTGTTGTAAACAAGTTTTTTAACCACCCACTTTCTTGTAGCGAATCGGCAAATCGTGTAAATTCTGGCTTTAAAAATTTGTTCTTTTCCTTCAATGGATATCTTCTATCGTTTTCAGTAACGATTAAAGGATTTATGTTAATAAATCCACCGTTAAACCAACTAACCTTTTTAATAAACGTATCATCATTCTTAAGAGTAGACACAATAGGATTTCTATTGAAGCTGTCCAGGAAAAGCTTTATGTTCACGTATTCTTTTTGAAACGCCTTAATATCGTAATCGGTTTCACGAAACTGGCTCAAAACTTTTCTCTGCTCATCAATTATATTATACCAATTTTCCAACTCCCGCCAGGCAATTTTATATTCGATGTCTATTTCCTTAAATGGGAAAGGAGTCTTATAAAGCTTTTCGTTCATCCAATCGTACAACCACGATCGGAATGCCTCGTGTCTATATAGTTGAAATTGCTTTTGTCTAAGAGACAGTGCACCCGCAGAGTCTATACTTGCCTTAGTAAAGGAATTGAGATAAGGTTCCAAAGTCTGAGGATCTGGAATCCACTGGAGTGGGTTACTTATAGTACCATATTTTAGATATGAAATCAAAGTATCGATCTCATTTAAATAAATATCATAAAATCCTGGCCAAATATTATCATAGTCGCTTTTTTGATGTGAGGAATCATCCAATAAATTATTTCTTGTTTCAGAAATATAAACGAGTAAGTCTTTTTTAAAGTCGACTTTCTCTTCACCAGAAAGTCTAAAACTATCGGAATCGAAACGGATACTAGTTGAAGGAGCATACAAGAAAGAACTGTCCTTCCGGATTCCCTTTAGCATATAATTAGAAGCAAAAAAAAGTTGAGAGCTATCATTTAGGATGTATCTTACATAAGAATTATTTTCAGGATTATTAGCCAAAGGATTTTCGGTTGAAATTCTTTTATCAAATGTAATAAGAAGAGTTTTTAAATCTGTTCTATTACTGTCACAAACCGACTGTTGACCATTATCACTAATTAAATAAAAAGTATCCCCATCTATATAAATTCCCTCCATATTTGTGGAATAAAGAATTCCATCCGGGTTTGTATAAGGGGGGTTATAATCATTCACAAACCCGCTTAGTTCTTCAAACTCAACCGGAGGGTCTTTAAGCAGTGATAAGGAACTTATATTATTATCAATTGAAGGAATATCACCAGTTGTAGAATCAACGGAAATCTTATCAATAATGTATTTATTTTTGGATAAATCTTGAGAAAGATAATAAGATTTTATACAAAATAAGTTATTTGTGGTTTCATCAAAATAAAGGTCTGAATAGCGAGTTAGAGGATCTTGTTTTACTAAAACTGTCTTAATATGCTTTAATGATATTTCTCCCGCACTTTCAATAATATTAAATACAGAAATTTCACTTTGCTTATCCAAATTCTTTTCTCGTAAGATATAGCAGATGCTTTTACTACTATTTATTGCAATACCCTCCAAACCAAAACTGTCACTATCATGCGGGTTTGACATTTTAATATTTTTGATAACTAAACTCGTCTTTCTATTACTTAAATCGTACTGGTAAACACTATCCACTTTTTCGTCTACCATAATTAGGTGATTTTTATATAATGCGCATCCTTCGATCTGTACATCCCGGTGCACAATTTTGCTGTCGAGACTTACAGAGTTTATTGGTTTAAGGGTCTGCTTATTTAAAAAAAAAAGCGTTTTACATTTTTCTGCAATTAAAAACATAGTGTCATTCCTTATCACTATACTTGAAAATTCATAGGACTTTTTAAGTAAACTTCCAGTTAGATCAATCTGTTTTTGCGCTACAACCTCCACAAAAGAGACGATCAAGATTAATAAATACTTTATTCTTTTCATTTTTACCTGTTTAAAATCATTGAATTCCTCTTTGTCATAGAGTTTTACCTTTTATTACTTAAGAAAGTGTGCATTCTTTAAAACATAAACCAGAATTTCGACTCAAATTAATAGGTCAATTTGTGGAAGGCGTTTTACTATAAGTTTTGATTGTTGAATCTTGAAATTTTTAGCAATAGCTATTGTAGTGTTATATACCTTTTGCTCTTGTCAGTTTTTCTCTTAGCCAAACTTCTCATTAGTGATGTTTCGCTATTTATTTATTAGAAAGCACGTATATTTAATATTTTGAATACTGGTGGATTTCCTTGTTGAACCTCAACTAAAACCGATATATCATCATCTCTTTCTGAGTTGGGATACTTGGTATTATATGAAAAGTCGACAGTGTAAGCAGTAAACCTAGGGTCAGTGTCATGCTGCCTGTAAAATTTACAAGAAAGTTCCATTCCTGCAACTGAAAAATGATTATCTCTTATTGCTAATATATTTGTAACCTGTGACTGTCTCATCACAAATTCAATAATTTGAAAATTTAAAGTGGAAGTGGGCTTTTGCATACGTTAAATTTTAAAGACTAAGTTCTGATACTTTTCCTCTTCCGTTATTGCTTATCTCCATCCTGCCTTTGAAAATCCTGTCACTTATAATTAGACCAAACCTTGAGCATATTTAAACTTTTAAAGTACTCTTCCTCTTATGATCAAAAAATAACGAGGATCTTCGGTCTCTTTAACTAAGACATAATCTCCCATCGTACATAATGCCGCAAACGTTAACTCCTGTGTTATACAGTTACCTGTCAATAAAACAATTACCAATTGGGCACTTTAATAAAAACTTTGAAAAGAAACGAGGAATCTCTAGTTGTTATCCTTGACACTTAGATCACTTAAAATAGTAGCATGGAGGTCTGGCTAAAAAGACATTAACCAGTTTTAGTTTAAGGCTGCTGATAAGGAGAGATTTTGCTTCCATTAAATGGAGCATTTTGTGTTTCATCGCTATTAGTTAAGGTTGCGGCAACAAAATAAAAATTAACCGGCATTTGCAATAGCTGAACAAAAAAAGTGTTTGTCTTTTAAACTACTATAAAAACTTAAACTAGTATTGATGTTCAACGAGACAAACATAATTCCCCTCCTTCCCCCTTACAATACCAACTTCTTTGTATTTTACAAAAAATAATTTGTTGCTCCTTTGTTGTCAATTATGAAGCAGCCCTATTTGTATATAAAAGCGTGTCATAAATGGAAGCGTACTATATTGCTTTTATTTTTATTGATAGCTGTTGAGCAAACTTGTTTGGCGCAAGAAGATTACAATGATACCATGTACCTACAAGAGGTAAACACTCCTAAATTAAGCGCATACTATACTTACTTTGCATCTACCGGCGAAGTGTCTTCTATTACAATAGACACTCTTTTCCGTGAGGGATTATTCAGACATTGGAAATTGAATAAAACATTCAATCCTTCCAATATACAAAATGAGGTTTGGTTTAGAGTGGCTGTTAAGAATACAATTAAAGACACCCAGAACTTTTTATGGGTTTTTTATTCTCATGTCGACTCGATCACTTTATTTAGAAAAGACAGCAACCGAGTTATAAAACAAATAGCCTTTGCTACTGGCGCGACACCTCCTTCTAAGCGCTCTATTGGCAAGAGAAATCTTGCTTTATCTTTCACTTTAGGCGCTTCAGAAAGTACAGTTCTATATGCCCATGTAGTCCACCATGGTTCCCGTTTCTATTTACCTACACAAATTACTACTACAGAGCATTACCTTACCAACGAAGCCAGTTATTTGGTAAGGAAGAACTGGTTTATCCTTATTGGCTTTTTTATCTTTGCCTCCATATTTAATCTGGTACTATTCTTCTTTTTAAAAGACTCCGTTCACCTTTGGTACTCGGGCTATGTATTGGCGAATTTTATTTTCCTGTTAATGGAAGATAACCTTGACGCGGTTATTTTTTCTGATGATGCCTATTTTATTTGCAGAACCATTGGTCAATTTAGTTTCCTTTTGCTTGCAAGCGCATGTGGTATTGGTATCATGCAATCATTTATTAAGCAATCGCCAAAAACAAAAATTTATCACATCTGTAAAATAATTATTGTTTTTGACGCCCTTTTTGTATTCATATATGCTCTACTATTTTATAAATCTGGCAGCGATTTAGCCATTTGTATCCTTTTAAAAACCATACGGGATATTGCACTCGCTCTTTCCATTCTTATTACCATCGTTTCACTGGTACAAGCGGCGCTGAAGAAAAATAAGCTTGCCTGGTATTATTCTTTTGCCTTTCTTTTCTTTTTAGCAGGCAGTATTATATCTTACCTCAATAATAATGGCTTAGCCAATATTCATTGGGTTGAACCGAATCAATTAGCAATCGGCATATTTATCGAGCTTCTCCTCCTGTTGTTCTTTATTACCTTGAGGTTCCAGGCTATTCTTAAGGAAAATAGCCAGATGAAAGTCAAGGAGCTTGAACAGCAAAAAAGAATGTCTGCGCAGATCATATTGGTGCAGGATGAAGAACGGCAACGCCTTGCCCGCGACCTTCATGACGACTTGGGAAATACTGTTTCACGAATTCACCTGCTTCTTACAAAGATCAGGAACCACGAGACCGACAACCAGAATGTGTTGACCGAAATGCAGGAACTTATTAAAAAAGCCCGTACGGATGTTCGAAACATTAGCCACGAACTTATGCCAGTAGACTTACAGGAAAAAGGGCTGTTTGGGGCAATGCAGGATATGGCAGCTTTTCTGTCTCAATATTCAGGTATTGCCTTTCGCTTTTTTTCAAGCGGGGAGGAAAAAGAAATCTCGTATGAGTTACAATTGGTGATTTACAGAATGTTCAACGAACTTTCTAATAACATCATTAAACATTCAAATGCTTCGCATGCCGAGCTTCAATGTATTTTACATGAAACTTCTGTACTAGTAAGCGCTGAAGACAATGGACATGGCATTGACAGGACCAACGAGTCTGACGGAATTGGCTTACAAAACATCAAAAACAGGGTTGGATACCTGCACGGAAAAATTAATATTGATTCATCTGAATCTGGCTTAACTATCATTATTGAAATACCTAACTAAATGCATACACAAACTATTCGCATAGTAATGGCTGATGACCATAAAATGATGGTTAGTGCGCTTGCAGAAATGCTGCAACAAAATGAAGGAATAAAAGTGTTGGAAATCTTTCCTGATGGAAATAAACTATTACAATTCCTCAATACTAATGCAGAGCATGTTGATCTTATCTTGCTTGACATTCACATGGCCGAGTTGGATGGATTGGCGGTGTTGCCAATTATTAAAAGCAGATTTCCTGAACTAAAAATAATTGTACTTAGTATGTATTATACGCCCCAGTTATTGAACCAGGTAAAAGATAAAGGTGCAGATTCGTTTATTCATAAAGCAGATGAACCGGAAGTATTGCTGCAACGAATTCATGATGTAATGGAGGGCAAGAAAATATTTCCCGTATATCAACCTATGAATACTGTTTTTACCCACGAGATACCGGAAGACGTCTACATGAAAATAGCCGTTTTGACTGAACGTGAAAAACAGATCGCACGTCATATTAAGGATGGTTTCACTACACCTAAAATGGCAGCCCTTCTCTTCTTAAGTGAATATACAGTAGATACTCATCGTAAGAATATCTTAAAAAAATTAGGACTTAAATCTACTTCTGAATTGGTCAGGTTTGCGAGTGAGAATAAACTATAAGACACCCTCCTAAATCCTCCCTGCAAGGGAGGACTTTTGAAAACTTGCTTCAAGGCAACTAAACACTTAGACGAGCGGGGGAAATTTGTTCGTCTGTATAAATAGCAAAACCAAAAAAAAGCCAAATAGAATCCCAACCGATAAACGGAGCGTCGCAAGTAAAGCCAAATCAAGAACAGCAGCCTGCACCAAAAAATCAAAAATTAGAATCCTTCCAACTATAAATTGGGCAATTGAAAAAACTTTCCTCCCTCCCCTATTTCAATACCGGCAAAACAATCTTACTACTTTCACTCGCATTGTGATAAATGTTGATCTTGCTTTTTGAAAGTCCAATGCCTTAGCATGATAAATATCAACAAAGCTTTGCGGGTTTCTATTAACTAATTTAAGCGTTAAATAAGGTTTTACAACTTGTTTTGGGAACGGGCATTTATTCTTAATTCATCCGCGTTGGAGCCGGTACCTATGTATGTCAGTTCACTCACTTGTACGTATATCTTGGTTTATTGTTTACATAAAGCCCACTCCAGTGTAATATTGCTTTAACTGGAAGGACATACTACACAGAAACGGGCTGATATAGTTTGTCCTTTGATAACCAAATACCAGGAACAATTATATAATGCTTTAACTGTTATTCAAAAAGCAATAATTTGAATAAGCTAAACATTTCTGGCAGCACATAGAAAAATCTTATTTCTTTTTTTAAACAAGCCTTTATACTTTTATTCATCTCGGGTGAAGCCTGTACCGATGTATATCGGTATCACTCCTTGGTGCAGGATATCTTTTTGCAGCTTTTTGACCCTACTGCAGTTTCAGGTGACAATAACGTGCTACAGGACCAGTAAGAAAAACCAATAAGAGCAAAGAAAGAGTCTGCTTTCCGAGTTAAAAATTTTATTTTAGTTTAAATGAACACCATAGAAATCTCTCTTGAAAATTATAAAACTGCTTTACCCAAAGAACTGCAAAAGCTCGCTGAAAAAAATGAGGTAAGAGAATGTGATGAGACAGAGAAAGGGCATTATGTAGCTTATGTTGATGACGGAAAGGATACCTTCGACGTCTCGCTGATTTT
>Ga0066648_10002078_pt1 | contig 10203 bp, 7 predicted proteins | sample CryGeyCG12114_NA_FD_59537 | JGI IMG/M metagenome (GOLD analysis project Ga0066648, IMG submission 59537) | Groundwater microbial communities from aquifer - Crystal Geyser CG19_WC_8/21/14_NA | ecosystem: Environmental > Aquatic > Deep subsurface > Groundwater | place: USA: Utah: Grand County... | reverse complement strand
CAGGACAGTCACGGGCTAAGAAACAGTTACCGACTCCTCCTGCGGAGTCAGGACTTACTGCGACTTCTCTCTACTCGCAGCTGTCCAAGAATCGAAAGAGAAGACTGCGCAAGAAACAAAAGAAGGAGCGCGAGCAGCTGCCTATGGATAAAATCAGTCAGCAGAGACGGCTACCATCGCCACCACCCTCAGCGGCCGATCCTATCGAGGCTACAACATCACCTCTACCTTCACCAGCACTACCGACCAAGCTCACCTTAGAAACAGCACCCGACCATGATACATCTGTCCTATCGCATCAGGCCGATGGTCCCTCAGCTCACACACCTCTATCAATCTCGGCCAACGGGGGACCTATAGAGTCTCTCAGTACAGAACTCTTTACGGTCATTCTTGGTTATGTCCTGCCTGCCCGGAGCCGAGAGATCAGACCATTATACATGAAAGGTATGCTGCGCTACGGCATCCGCTCGGAACCGAACGACGACGATGGTGTGATTCAAAACGAAAATATCGACCTTTCTGTCTTCAGAACGAGCAGAGCGTTCCACCAGGTCGGCACACGCCTCTTTTATGGGCGAACTAGATTCTTCTTCGACGATCCAGATGCCTGTGGTTAGTGGCTACAACGCATCGGGCTTCAGAACACCTCCCTGGTCAGAGATCTAACATTACACATCGGCACAGATTGGCACAAATCGCGAGCAGTTGGTCATAACTTCTACGACATCGAAAGTGCACGAAGCAAGATTGATCCATGCGTCTTTGAGGACATGTGCACAGAAGAGAGATGGTACAGCGTTTTCGCGAAGCACATTCAGCCATATCACCAGCTTGGCAGACTCAGTATAGCGCTCGATGGTTGGACGAATATCGCACTACGTTACCGCAATGGAAGGGACCCCCCGAACTATGAAATGACGTTCATAGAAGATAGGTACAGCTTACACAAATGGCGTGGTCAGCTATTGAATTTCTTCGATGATTACCTGCGAGGAATCAGCAACGTCAAAATCAGTTGCGTCAATACCGACGGCAGAGGTCTGACACAAACGCAGATTCATGGTCTTGAAATGGTGATGTCGACGCCGAAGGAGACAGCAAAAGAGCGGAAGCCAAGGCAGAGAATGACATTCGCAGAACTCATGGAGGCAATGCGACTGAACAAGGGGGCGGAAGAGACACAGAAAGTCGATTCAGACTGCGGATTCGACTAATAGGCTGGTTGAGCACCTGCGACAGCGCAGCGATGACGAACAGAGACTAGATTGGGGAACAAGAGGAGGCCAGGACTCATGCTAATGGGGTCGCGGTTACGGACTCTCATCTAGATTAGCTCTACAGCTTCACGGGGACACCATGCATGCAGATCTGTGCTGTTGATCATTCAATCATCAATCATCTGCTGTGATGTGTGGAAAACACCTATTCGTCCTAACTCATGTTCCCTGGCCACCTGTCCCAGCGTCAGGATCCAGATAATCATCCCGTTCGGCCGCCTCGTACTCAGCGATCAAGCCATTGACCACTTCCTTGGCCTCGTCGAACTCGCCCAACCCATCGGAAAACGGTGCTTCCTTCTTATATTGCTCTAAATACGCATTTCTCTTCCTCATCTTCTCGTACTGAACCACTATCCTCCTAAACAGCGTAGCGACACTTGTATGATTTGCCAACATCAACCCAGACACCCGATGCGTGTTTTGCAAGTACGGACTCTTCTTCGTCAATGCCACTTGTATCGAGGCCGGACCCCAGGGGATGAATGTCGCCATCCGTCGTTCTCGTATTCTTAGGAGTGACTTGTGCACGTCTGTGGGATCTGCCTCACCTTGTATTATGTTCAGGATGGAGATGTAGCAGCTTGACTTTGAAGGTGTGATTGAGACCATCCTGTTCTTCGGCTGTAGCAGTCGACGCATGACTTCGAGCACTGTGGTTTTGCGCACCGTCTTTGCCTGGTCGATGTTGTCGCCTGTGAAGGGGGTATATGCTGTTGTGAGGAAGTGACAGCGCGGGGTGGGTATGAGGGAGGCGATGATGCCGACGAGGTCGTTGTGCATGTAGCCTGGGTAGCGGAGGGTGGTGGTACTGGCGGACATGACTGTGCTCACTAGTTGGTTCACCTGCTGGAACGACGGCTCTTGGACGTGCAGGCGGTCGGCTGCGATGCGGGTGAGGGCTCCGTTGTCGAGGACTACCACGCTGTCGGCGTTCTGTGTGAGTCGGCGCAGGGAGAGGAGACTGTTGTAGGGGTTCACGACGACGTCGCCGCCTGTTGCCGTGTCCGGGAAGACGGAGTATGTTTGTATTATCTTCTTCGGGAAGCGGTCGTTCATGCGCTCGAGCAGGTAGGAGCCCAGCCCTGAGCCTGTGCCGCCTGCGATGGAGTGGAGGAGCATGAAGCCTTCGAGGGAGTCGCTGCCGTCGGCTTCTCGGTCTATCATGTCGAAGATCTCTTCTTGCACTCTATCTCCTGCTGCGTAGCCTGCTGCCCAATTGTTTCCTGCGCCTGACCCTTGTTCGCCCAGGAAGAAGTTCTCCGGGTTGTATATGTTCTTGTATGGGCCTGCCTGTATGCTGTTCAGCACTCGTGGTTCGAGGTCGACCAAGATCGCTCTCGGCACGTATCTGGTGTCGTCGCTCTGGTAGAAGAAGACATCTTTGCGGTCATTGCCCTCTGTTGCGAAGTCTTCGAGGTTTCCATCGCGTGAGATGCCATGTTCGAGACATAGGTGCTGCCAGAACTGGGACGCTATTGAGTTGCCGCACTGGCCTGCCTGTATTGTTATAATCTCTCGAGGCATATTGTCGTTCAACGGCCTAGGGCGCAAGTTGCCTGACGTTGACTACGTCCATAGTGGGCTGCTTCTAAGTTAGTGCCTCGCGACGCGTTGTGAGAGACGCGTCAAAAAGCTTAGTACTTGGTACGATTTCCATGAACTTTTGGCAAGCAGAGCTTCATGGACCCTTACAGTAGCTTACTGCTGGGTTTTGAGGCGGGTAGAAGTCTACTAGGCATTATTACACCTCCTTCAGAGCTGCCAGATTGTCCTTAACCAACGTGAGCAAATCTTTATCAACAGCGTCTTCTAGATGGTGAACTTTCTCCGTGTCCCACTCGAAGAACGATCTCGCGAGACTACCATCCTTTGCACGCAGAACCCCAAATGCAACGTCCACCGTCTCTGGCTCTTTCGCGATGTCGTAGAAGACCGAAGCTCCACATTTCGAGCAGAAATGACGCTGGACATCACCAGAACTCTTAAATACTTTGAGTGACTGGCGTGGGGTGCCGTCAAACACACTGCCGTTGGACCACACGACTCTATCGTGCGGAACGTTCAAGGCCCATGCGACGATCGACTGGCTAAAAGAAAGTCGACAGGACCGACAAGCACATATGCCAGCTTCCCATTTCTTGCTGCAGAAATATGTCAGTAGAACGTGCTGAAGACGGAGGTTGAACTTGCCCATGTTCTGCAGGTTTAATGGAGAAATTGACTTGTCCACAATGGCACTTGGCTTCCACTGTTCCTTGACCGGCATTGCCAGAACGGGCAAGTCCCAGCTTCTGCAAGTCATCCTTCAGATCGGTGCTAGGCGTGGCACCATCGTCCTCCATGTAGCTTGGTATGTCTGGGATGCACCTGGAGAAGCCCCCGTCAAGCGTGTCTGCGACAAATTCGTGTCCTGTGTACTTCTCGAGCTTCCCACTGTACTCGCCTAGCACTTCGTCAATAGCACCAGGACAGACTGCCCATCTGTCGTCCTTCACAGCGTAGTAACAGACATGAGATCCGCAAGTCCCACAGAAGTATCTGACGATCTTGTCAGAAGTAGCGTATTTGATCAGTTTCTCCGTGAACAATTCAGCCGGAGGCGATAAGAGGCTGACTCCGCTAAATGTCATTGCGCCAGTGACATGACGGCAGATGTTGCAATGGCAGAGTGGTCCAGGCAGCGGAATTTTATCACGAAGTTGGACCGTTTCGGTGAGTTGACCACAATGACATCGGACAATGACCTGTTGGGCCATATTGAACTGGTACGAAAGACTCACGATAGCACTCTTCGAAGTGAACAGCAGAAATCGCAGACAGAATTCCTAGCATGTTGTTCGTGAGTTCAAGAGAGTGCAGATGAAGCACCTCTAGATGCATGCCAAAACAAGGGCGTGTTTTAGCTGGGCATTCGTCAGTTGTAAATTCAGTTGACTAGAATACGAGGATACGAGCGCCAAGCAAACGAGCTTGACGGGTACACTGTGTCAGCCTTGCAAGTAGAAAGACGTAGATAGTAACGCTGCGCATGGCGTTCGCAGTCCTCGAACAAGCTCGTGGGAGAGCCATGAATGTGGATGGGCCAGCCGCCCCACGGTAGGTTCTGCAGCTGAAAACATCGCATTTGAGCGTGCTGTGAAACAAGAACAGAATACTTCGCGAATTTAGCGGCAAGGGTGGGTCTGTTTGGTAACTGCTCGCTATCACGGCTCGACCTCTGGTGTTGGACCATTTTTACCTGCTCGCACACGCTGCTACATGAGGGTGCCCTGTGAATGGGTATTGCCTTCGATCGTACTTTTTGCTTTCCGCTGTGTGATCGAGCCTCGACGGCGAGCAATATGGACAAGAGAAGACAATGGTCCCAACGTGCTATGACCAACCTCTGAGGTCCAGAGGATTCGGCCACGACGGCGATGGACGTCGGTGAGGTCTTCTCGTTGTACGGACCTTGATCTCCTGGAACTAGGACTAACCAGTTCGGGATAAGCGTCTCGATTGACAAGTGGAGACTGTCCCGCAACGCTCTAGCAGCTCCATGATCCAAGTGAAGGAATTCGAAATTAGCATCATTGGACATCTTCTATCACGAGCACATGAAGCTCATCTCAAGCAGAGTCCACTGCCACCACGACGAGGTCATCCGCAGAGTGGTACATTCGCAAGGCCTTTCTTGTCCGTGAGACATTCAAAATGGAGCTTCTTCTGCGTATCTGGTAAGGTCAAATTTGCTGCTTCCAAGGAGTACAGCACTGTGAACTATGATTTGTCCACTTGAGGAGCATCTATGAGTACCCGATCACGCTTCTGGCGATTCACAAACACATCCGCGCTGAAGATGCAAGCCTCAGGGTAGCGTATACGGTACACATCGCGGGCAGCGATGCAAATCTGAACGAGGACATCATGCGGATGTCGACCGTTTTCGATCTTGTCAGCGTCTGAGGCTCTGCTTCTGAAGCAAACAAACGATGTGGCGCAGGTGTCCTGCTACTACAGGGAACCACCCGCCGCCGTACCTGATCACGATAGCGTCACTCCCACAGCAATTGAATCGCACATGCTATTCATACCTTCCTAATGCGTACCTACAAACTCTACTGCACTTCGAACTTTGGTATCCATACTGAGTACCATCAAGGTCATCTTACCACAGTCCCTTGGTCGCTTCGTTTCTGACTGAAGGCTGGACGGCATCATATGTAGGTTCTCGCTCAACCCCGGCCACGAAGTTCCTTCTTCTGCACATGCACGACAGACCACCGCACCCTTGCTAAACCCCAGCTTCCAACCTGTTACTTGGCAAGGACTACGAAAGGAGCTGCCTCATCACGATTAGCCTCCGAGCGAGCTTCAAATTGACTCTAGACCACGATAGTGCATAAAGACCGTTGGCGCGGCACCTGAGCTGACATTTCGATCTTTCAGAATGCAACCACAGCAATTCTTCCGACGATGCTAAGTTTGAAGAAGCTGCTTGTCCTCGCCACTTCCTTGACGTCTATAGCGGGTTCACCAGTACAGGGCAAACGTCAAGCAAGCAGTTCCCTCGATGTATGGCTTACCTCTGAAAGTCCCATAGCTCTACAAGGCGTTCTTGACAATATTGGTGCTGGAGGAGCTAAGGCTGTGGGAGCAAAAGCCGGTATTGTGGTTGCCAGTCCAAGTCAGAACGATCCCCCATGTTGGTAGCTCCCCCGTTGCGGTCTTCATGGCACCTAATCCGTCTTACAGACTTCTATACTTGGACCCGAGATGCCGCCCTCGTCTTCAAGCTGCTGGTAGATGAGTTCATTGCCGGTGACGCCGCACTTGAGACGCACATCACAGACTACATTGGAGCTCAAGCAGTCATACAAGGTCTCGATGGTCCATCAAGTACCCTCAGTGATGGTCAAGGACTCGGCGAACCGAAATTTAACGTGGATGAGACTGCCTTCACTGGAAATTGGGGCCGTCCTCAACGTGATGGACCGCCCCTTCGAGCTACTGCCATGATTGCTTACGCTAAGTATCTGGTGTCTGCTGGACGAATCTCGACTGTAATCGACCTCGTCTGGCCTTTAGTTCGGAACGATCTATCCTACACTGCACAGTATTGGAACCAAACCGGGTTTGACCTCTGGGAAGAAGTCAATGGCAGTTCCTTCTTTACAATAGCAGCATCACATCGAGCTCTGGTTGAGGGCAGCGCACTTGCTGCTTCGATAGGCCAGTCATGTTCCTACTGCGATTCGCAGGCGCCGCAACTCTTGTGCTTCCTACAGTCGTTCTGGACGGGTCAATACGTCAATGCAAACATCAATACCAATGTTGGACGGACCGGCAAGGATGCTAACTCGATCTTGACGTCGATCCACAACTTCGACCCCACTGCGACCTGCGACGACCGAACTTTCCAACCATGTTCATCTCGTGCTCTTGCAAACCACAAGCAAGTCACGGACTCCTTCCGATCGATCTACAGCATCAACAGTGGTATTGCTCAAGGCCAAGCTGTCGCAGTCGGCCGGTATAGCGAGGATGTTTACCAGAACGGCAATCCATGGTATCTGGCGACGACTGCCGCAGCTGAGCAATTGTACGATGCGCTCTACCAATGGGACAAAGTTGGCAGCATCACAGTGGACACCGTAAACGCACCATTCTTTCAAGACCTACTACCTGGCACAACCTCTGGCATATACACATCGGACTCCGCCACATTCACGTCACTCACGGCTGCCGTCAAGAGCTATGCAGATGGTTTCATGTCCGTCGTACAGAACTACACTTCCTCCAATGGCGCGCTTGCAGAGCAATACTCCAAAGCGGACGGCAGCCCACTTAGCGCTGGAGATCTGACCTGGTCTTACGCGGCTCTGCTCACAGCCAATGACCGACGCAACGGTAATGTGCCAGCATCATGGCTCACAGCCGGTGCCAACGTCTTGCCGTCCCAATGCCTTGCATCTTCAGCAACCGGTACTTACAGCTCCGTTACGGCAACCTCATTCCCCACTGGCACATCAGTCACAACCGCGACCACAACACATGCTGGCACCACAATCACGTCTAGCACATCCTGTCCAATAGCCACGGCGGTCGCAGTCACATTCAACGAAATTGCAACAACAATTTACGGCGAGAATGTCTTCATCACCGGCTCGATTCCACAGCTCGGAGGTTGGAACACAGATAGCAGCAGCCGCATTGCACTTTCAGCTGACAAGTACTCAAACGACAACAATTTGTGGTATGTGAGTGTGACCTTCGCAGTGGGGATAAGCTTTCAGTACAAGTACTACAGAGTAGGAAGTGATGGGCAGATCACGTGGGAGACCGATCCCAATCGAAGCCACACTGTGTCTAGGACTTGCGAAACTAGTGAGGTAGTGAATGATACGTGGAGGTAAAGGTTAGGGTGGCAGCCTTGGTAGTCTGACGTGCGAAGGGCAGGCAATGTTTGATCGGAGGTCTCTGCCAGGCTTGTGACGGGAGGCTTTCTCCTGCAGGGCATTGGGCCAATGGCACCTTGGTACTGTCTCATTGTTGAACCTCGATATTGCTATCTAACATCGCACCTGATATGATTATCAGCTCTCTCGACCTGTGTAAGACAGTAACACCGCCTATGTACATGGCCGAAATGAGCTGGCGTGTAAGTTAGCTCACCTGTAAAGGGTCTCGCCTAACTCCCTTTCAGTATCAGTGCACATCAGGTCTTTTCGTTACTCCGTAGCGTACCTACAGTAGCGTCGGTTAGTACTGATCCATTTTACTTGAGATTTGGACCGAGACAGGAAATACGACTTTCCCCCGTATCCTACTGGCTGTCGCGTAATACACAGACTCTGTCACCATGCCCCTCGAGGACCAGCGCTTCATCCACGAAGATCTCGAGCGCCTTGAACAAGCAATCACAGAACGAGCGGGCGAAGACCCACGAAATATCAAAGACAGATTAAACAGAGACCACCAGATCGATGGCTTCCTAACCAGAATACAAGAACAGTCTAAAAGGCTGCTAGACATATACCGGGACAGAGATGGCGGGCTAGCAAAAGAAAGGCAGTCCCTGTCAGCGGGTGACCCATTCGAAGACTTCTACAAGCAGTATGAGCAAATCAAGGATTTCCACAGAAGATATCCCAACGAACCAGTCGAGAACCTTGAGCGCGCCTACAAGCGACGGAAGCCTGACGAGGGCGAAGTCATTGTCTCAGAGACAGACAACATGTTCACTGGTGAAGAGTCTAATGGCCGGTTCTTGGATCTCGTTGCACGACATGAGGACTACCTCAATCTACCGAATGTGAAGAGGCTCTCATACTTACAATACCTGGACAACTTTGATGCTTTCGAGCCGCCGCGGATGCCGATCAAGAGGCAGAATAAAGTCAACGACAGATACCTAAAATATGTTGGAGACTTAGCAAGCTACCTAGAAGGATATGTCCGAAGGACAAGACCGCTTGACGATCTAGCAAAGCTGTTCCAAAAGATAGATCGCGACTTCGACACAGATTGGGAAGCAGGCAAAGTCCCTGGCTGGACGAAAGAGACAGCGCAGAACGGAGCAGCAGCCACATCCGGCCCGCAGACAGAAGGCACAGGTGAGGGCGTGTGGTGCGCAGACTGCGAGAAAGAGTTCAACAACCAGAACGTCTACAACGCCCACCTGCCAGGAAAGAAACACAAGCGCAATGCCGAAGCCAAAGCAGCGGCAGGCGCAGGCCCAACCACAAACGGCAGCGCTCCAACACCGGCATCTGCCCCTGCACCTGCAGGCGGCAACCTCAAGGAACGTCTCATCGCCTCCCACGAACACCGCATTCGAGCGCTCACGGATCTCCTCTCCAACGAGCGCAGCAATACCCGCGTCAACGTCGAGCGCAAACAAGGCATGACAGAAAGAGAACGACAATCCGAACTCGACACCCTGTTCGCCGAAGACAACGCAGCTGTTGCCGCAGCGAACAACCGTGGCGACGACTCCGATGACGAGGACGCGAAATCAGACACATCAGAGCGCATCTACAACCCGCTGAAATTACCGCTGGCATGGGATGGCAAGCCGATACCCTACTGGCTGTACAAACTGCACGGCCTGGGTGTAGAGTTCACATGTGAAATATGCGGAAACTTCGTGTACATGGGCCGACGAGCGTTCGACAAGCACTTCTCGGAGCAGAGACATATCTACGGGCTGAAGTGTCTGGGTATAACGGGCTCTGCGGCGATGGGCGGACTGAGTCTGTTCAGGGAGATCACAGGGATCCAGGATGCGCTGAATCTGTGGGAGAAGTTGAAGAAGGAGAAGAGAGACAAGGATGTACAGGATGATTCGGTGGTGCAGATGGAGGATGGTGAGGGCAATGTAATGCCTGAGAGGATTTACCTCGATCTGCAGAAGCAGGGTATCCTGTAGTAGGATCATCGTGATTACAGACCACCAGAGGTTTAACAAAATATCCTATCCAGATCTGTTCGCCATTCCCAACACGGGATCCTCCACGCTAAAAGCTGCATAACTCGTACAATTCATGGGCATCTCTTCAAAGACAGGAGAGCTCAACTCTGCCGTCTGTCCCCCTCCACCTGCCCCTTCCCCTGCGCGTCTGCAACTAGCGCAGCCTTAACCTTAGCCAACAGCTCGCAACCCCTCGTCCCACACTGCGTAGCTTCCTCAATAGCATTCTCGAAGACCTCGACGGCCTCATCCCCTTCCCGTTCCTGTTCCTGTTCTTCGCCGCCCTCGGCCGTCTTGAGGGCCGGCTTGTAAAACCCACACATCATCAGTTTTGCGATACATGTTGTTGCGCACAGTTGGACCTCAGCACTGTATCCGAATGCTTCGACGAAAGGCTTCAGATCTAGGCCTCCGTCCTTGTTGTGTGTGACGGCACAGTCACAGAGGATCTTGAGGCATTGCATCCTC
>Ga0066648_10002074_pt1 | contig 10214 bp, 6 predicted proteins | sample CryGeyCG12114_NA_FD_59537 | JGI IMG/M metagenome (GOLD analysis project Ga0066648, IMG submission 59537) | Groundwater microbial communities from aquifer - Crystal Geyser CG19_WC_8/21/14_NA | ecosystem: Environmental > Aquatic > Deep subsurface > Groundwater | place: USA: Utah: Grand County... | reverse complement strand
TTCAGTCTGGGTGGCATCAATTGTAATAGTGTTTTGTACAGCTGCTATTTCAGGAATAACATGGCCTTTGATCATCCATACTTCCGTGTCGCCATTTTCTGAGTAAGCATTGGTGCTGGTAAGAGCAACTACAGTGTTATCCTCCAAAACGGCCAGGCTATTCCAGAGCCCGGATTTATTATCCGGTATGGAAAAAGGAGATGTTTTACGATTAAAATTTTGCGCTGCATCGTTACCAATAACAACTTTCATTTCCGATGTTTCCAATTTGTTTGGTCTTCCTTCGGTGCCTTGATAAGACAGGATGGTTTCGCCGGTCTTAAGTTGGCGCAGGTAAGGAGCTCCTGCATAAACAAAATCGTTAATCTTTTCGGCCAGAGCATAACTGCGGTCAGGACTATTGGCATTTACCGTATTAGACCAATTATTAGCTACTGTGCTACGAATAATGTAAGGCTTGAAATCCCCGGAGCCGTTATCTTCGATGGCTACGGCAATGTCTTTGCCATTTTGTAACAAGAGTGGAGAAGGCATTCCATCACGTTTACCAGCTCTATAACTAGCAACTTCCGGTTGTTTTGTCCAGGTTAATCCCTTATCAGAGGAGCGTAACAATGATATATTCTGTTCCGCTGAGTAAGTATAAGGTCCTTCATTAGCAAAGAATAGCTGAATCTCACCACTGGGTAATTGGATAGCGGAAGGCTCCCAGCAGCCATTTTCAAATTCGTGGCCTGCCTCGTAAAGTAAACGTTCATCTTGCCAGATTAGGCCACCATCATAACTCTTTTTGGTACGGATGGCGAACCGCCGGGATAGATCAATTTCATAAGGCCTGGGATTATAGCAAACCAGAATAGATTGATCATTCAATTGCAATACGTCCGGAACAGACATATTAAAACCGTTTTGTTTTGCCGCAATAACTACGGGTTCAGTCCAGGTGTCGCCTAAATTATTACTTTTAACGGTTACAACATTCCCATCAGCCTCGTACACACCTAACAGCGATTGATCATGTAGTTGAATGATGCGGGCATAACCATTGTAGCGGGTACCTGTTTTGGAAGAAGACACTTTTCGCAACGTGCTATAATCCCAGGCTATTCGGCTACCTTCTACGGCAGGCCTTTTTTGTATTTCTTCTAAAGTTGGGGGTGTTTCCGAACTAGTGTCATTACTGCAGCATATCCCGGTAAACGAGCATAGAAAAACTAAACCAATTTTTGAAATCTTTGCTATCATGCTAACTACAGTTGACAATTTAAAATCATTTAACTTCTCCCGATGGCTTTGGTATTTTTGTATAGATTTTAACAGGTTCTCCGAAGTTAGGTGTACCGTCTGCATTCCAGGAGAATTTCTGCATGCGGGGATTTCTGGCATCGGCACAACCCTGGCCCGGATTTATATTGGCATGGTAGATGATCCAATCCTCTTTACCATCGGGCGATTTAAAGAAACTATTATGCCCCGGGCCATAGGCGCTGCTCTCAGGTTTTTTGGAGAAGACTGGCGTATTCTTTTTTGTCCAATCAGCAGCTTTTAATGGGTCACCACCATTTTTTAACGTTAGCATTCCTAATGCATAATCATCTGTCCAACACCCACTGGCAGAATAGATCACGAACACTTCCCCTGCATTATTCTTTAAAACTTCAGGCCCTTCATTTACACTAGGCAATCCTACTTGTTCCCAGGCATAGTTGGGCGAAGAAATTAATACCCGGGAACTCTCCAAAGTCCAGGGATTTACCATACTCGCAATGTACAACCGCTGGGTGTTGTCTGTTGCGGAAGCATGCCCACTCCAGATTAGGTATTGCTTGCCGTTGTAGTCTAACACAGTACCATCAATAGCAAAATAATCGGCCGCAGCATCGTATATTTTCCCTTTATTCACCCAAGTGCCTTCTAACGGATTAGCCGAAGAATTCTCCAGCACAAATATCCGTTGCGTACTTAAATCCGGGCTTGCCCCTGCTGTATAATACAAGTACCACTTACCATTTAAATAATGAAGCTCAGGGGCCCAGATGTTTTGAGAATTTTCTCCTGCTGCTGGAGGCGTCCATACAGTTTTTATTGTCGCATCTTTTAACTGAGATACTGCCTTGGTCTCATAAAGGCTAATTCTATTGCCCAAGGTATGGGTGTAATAATACAGGCTGTTTTTCTGGATAACCCAGGGGTCAGGGCCACTTACCAACAATGGATTGGTAAAAGCAGCCGTATCTGCCTGCGCAGGTGGATTGGTCGTTTTAGTAAGTACTTCTGTTTCCTGCTTACAACTGGTGGTTATTACCAGAGCTAAGCAGAGTAAAAGTATTGCCCGTAAAGTCACCTTACTGCATAAACTGCTACTATACCTTACGATGCTATACTTCATCATTGTTCAACAAGCTCGGCAACACCCGTTAACTCACTTATAAACGCTACTTCTGCCGGCTTGTAAGGCGTTCCGTTTTTCCTGAAAATATCATGGAACCACAACTCCGGCTCTTTTGTGTACTGTTTCACCCAACTATCCCAAGCATATTTGGTTTGTGTTTTGCCATCTACCAGGCCCCAGTTATACATGCCCACCTTATATTTCTTACCTACTGGCAGAAATGCTTGAAAGGTGCTACCGTTTGGCCTTGCCATATACTCGGTGCATACAATAGGCCGGCCATACCGTTGCAGCCATTTTATGCGTTGCTCTAAATCCTGTGGTTTGTCGTAATTATGAAAAGAAATAATATCCGACTGTTCTACCTGTACCTTTTCAATCGGCTTCATTGCTTCATGTTTAGACCAGTCTCCTACCCAAATAGCAGAAGTGAGCGGCTGCGAAGGATTTGCTGCTCTTACCCATGTAAATGTTTTTTTAAGTAATGGAAGTACATAGTCTACTTTATTAGGCAAATCCACAGCCTTGTAAGATGGCCCGGTATCATTATCTGGTTCATTCCAAACATCCCAACCAAGCACCCTGTTGTCGTTAGCAAACCGGGAAACTACGCCTTTCACATAGCGCTCCAGGCGGGGGTATTGCGTAGAATCTTTCAGGGCGTTAGCCCCTGGACTCTGCACCCAGCCTGAATTATGCACGTGCGGTTTTGGCGCCCGCTGCGTGCCAGGCTTTGGAAAAGGATCCCAGCAAGAGTCAAAAATTACTAACAAGGGCTTTATACCGTGCCGCTGCGCAATACCCAGAAAAGTATCTATTCGGTTAAGGAAACCGGCAGAGTCCTGCTGCCACGGCAAGTCGTGCAGGTATACGCGGGCGGTGTTCATGCCAATAGACTCGGCTAACCCAAGCTCCCGGTTAATGGTTGCCGTATCAAAGGTGGCAGCCTGCCACATCTCTAATTGATTGATAGCATTACTCGGAATAAAGTTGCTACCTACTAACCACTCCTGGTGCGCATACCATTCATTTGCCTGTTCAGTCGACCAGATTTTGCGTTCCGCAATGCTTTCTGTTTCTGTAAGTGCGTCCTTGTTTTCTTCTCTTTTTGGAGATGTACAACTTTGCAAGCATAGGTATACAGAACAAAATAGTAGCGTTAGCTTTGATAAACTCTTCATTGTTTTTATTGTATTATTTTTCAGTTTGAGGGTATTCTTTTTTATCTTCTACTTTAAGCACATCAGGCAGATTATTTTCCCCAGCTACAAATGCAACTTTGCTGTACACAACTTTCCTTGGCGGCGCAGATTGAGCATTGTTATGTGCATGATAGAACATCACTAATTCATCCGAAGCAGTAGTAGTAAATTCACATCCACCAGTACCTCGTGATGATTCATTATTGTTGATAATCGGATTATTATTATATTTTACAAATGGCCCCAAAGGAGAACCAGACGTAGCATAGCCAACATTGTAGTTAGGATGCCTGAAATCATTAGCTGTGTAAAAAAGATAGTAAATATTTTTATGCTTAAGCATTGCCGGCGCCTCCGTTACCGGCCATTGTGCACCGGAGGCAATTTCCCACTGCTGTGATTGCTTAATGCATTCTTTTACTGTGTTCTCTTTAATTGACAATAAATCATCATTTAACTCTGCCCCATAACTTCTATTACCATTATCGAACCGGACAAAGTACAGGTACTTCTTGCCATCATCATCTATAAACACATGCGGATCAATTTCTTTTGTATCAGGGTGTAAGGGCTTTTTGTCGGTTTGGATAAATGGCCCCAAAGGAGAATCGCTGGTAGCTACCGCTATGTGTTCGTTAGCAGTATAGAACATGTAGAACTTATTTTCTTTCTGCACTACGTATGGTGCCCAAAAGCCAGTTTCGCCATAAGTTTGACCTTTAACTAGTGCATTGCCATTGCTGGCAAGTCCTATTGGCCCTTCCCATTCCACCATATCTGTTGACTTGTACACCGGAATACCGGCGTTGGGACTTATATCTGATGTGCCATATAAATAGTAAACTCCTTCGTGCTTTAATACAAAGGGATCTGCAACCAGGATATTCTGCTTTACAGCCGGGGCCGGATCGGGTATTATTTGATCAGTTTCTTTATCTTGCTTACAGCTACTTAAACAAGAAGAAAAGAACAACAGCGTAATAAAAAAAGAATATAATTTAAATTGATATTTCATTCAGTTTTACTTGCTAACTTTTCACTATCTGTCCCTTTGTTCTACTTTAACTTTCTACAGTAAAAAACTAATTCGATAGTTTGTTGGAATAGGGCCAGCTATGTTTGTGTCGCATCTAGCAGCAACCCGAGTAAAAAGACAAGAACCTTTTTACCTGGGAATAAACTACTATTTCAATATTGAAATCCTTGATAAATTATTGACCTATCTATACTAAAGTCAGAATGATTTAAAGCAATTGTGTTTGAAGCCAGCAACATTATTTAAAAAAATATTCTACTAAAGGATAAAACCCAATTCATAATTTTAAATAACCCCTTAAATAGTAGCAAGCAAGCCTTAAGTGGCTTGCTTGCTACTATTTGATTAATAGTTAGGGTTTTGGGTCAGATTGGGATTAAGCAGAACTTCGCTTTGAGGAATTGGTAGCCTGATATGCTTTCCTACCTCAAAGTTGTTAAAGTCAGGATCTCGCCGCGCTACTTGATCCACTCTCTCCTCGGTTTCCAGATCACCCCATCTTTTCAGATCAGCCCATCTTACACTTTCTGAGTACAATTCCTTTGCTCTCTCCATCTTTAATCTTTCTCTGAATAAGCTTTGATTATTGCCTATTTGGGCATAAGCCTGCGCTAGAGGCTGCAATTTTGCTCTGCTCCGTACTTGGTTCACATACTGGTAGGCTTGTGCAGTTTGCCCCAGTTCATTCAACACTTCAGCATACATTAACAATATGTCAGCATAACGGATAACCCTAAAGTTTACTTCAGAGTAATAATCTTCATTATTACGGTAATAATCCCTGGCATACTTCCTGAACCAGGCTTCATTTGCTCCCCATTCCCAACTTCTGCCATAGGTTTTGTCACCAAAATCTTTTTCTAATTCAGGGTAAAACAGGGTGTAGCGAAGACGCTCATCAAGTCCTCCAGTTATAGTTTTTTCACTCTTAAATTCATTAATGATCCAGGTTCTGGCCTGGCCATCTGACCAACCTATACCACGCGGAGCAAAGAATTGAGCTCTGTTGGTACCCATATTGCTGCTTGGGCCATTTCCTTCGGGAGTTTGGTTAGCATTCGAAAATTGAATTTCAAATACTGATTCTACATTATTCTCACTTGTATGCCTGAAATTATCTCTGTAATTAGGTACCAGGTTGTACTTACCAGCTCCTTCGCCCGTAAAGAAATAATCTAAAGATGATTTAGCACTTGTCCAATCGCGCTGTTGCATGTGGGTTTTTGCTAAAAAGGCCATAGCCGCCCCTCTTGTAGGCCTGCCGACGTTCGCCTCATCCCATTGCACCGGCAGTACCGGTGCAGCTTCTGTTAAATCTTTTTCAACCTGGGCCCAAACATCTTCTAGCGTGCTCTGCATTGGCAGATCATCAGGATTGGAAGGCTCTAGTACTAGGGGAACGTTTTCCCAAAGAATAGCGGCATAATAGTAATAAAAGGCTCTCAGAAATTTAGCTTGGGCTAAGATCTGTTCTTTTTTAGCAGGATCAGAAAACTCTATATTAGGAACATTAGCTAATACTTGGTTTGCTCTGAATATTGCTGTATAAATATTAGCCCATGTATTACTGTTTCCTTCCCACATGTTGTAATTCACGTATTGAAAGCGCGTCCAGTCAGCTAATTCTACCCAGGGACTATTACTAAATCCTTCATCAGAAGTAAGGTCCAGTCGGAAATAGATCCAACGGTTAAACCCCCCATTCTGATAAAACATGTGATAGATGGCATTTACGCCTTTCTGCGCATCATCTTCCGTTAGCCAGAACTGATCTGTCGTTATTGTATTAGGGTTATCTACATTCAGGAGTTCTTTCTCGCAAGAGGAACCGCTAATGAGGATAAATATAAAAATTGCTTTAAATATTATATTTTTCATTTTATACAAGTTCTTTTTTTTTAAAAGCCAAACTGCAATCCTACCGTGTACATTTTTAGATTGGGGAAAGCACCGTAGTCATACCCTCTTTCAAAAATGTTACTGTTATTAAACTCTGGATCTAAGCCGGTGTATTTTGTAAATGTTAATAAATTTTGACCCGCTACAGAAACCTGGGCATTAGAAAAGCCAATTCTCTGGATAATTGCAGCAGGAATGGTGTAGGCTAAACTCAGGTATTTCAGACGCATAAAACTTCCATCTTCTAACCATCGGTCCGTATCGCCTCTGGAGTTGAGCGTAGAAGCATAGTAAGCTCTTGGAACATCAGTGTTAGGATTTTCAGAAGTCCAGGGCTGCACTCCTGCACGGTAGTTAGAGTTATCATCAAACCTGTCCATCACACTGCGCGGCCCATTAAATACCGTGGCGCCATGAGAACCAAACCAGTTCATCGTGAGCGCGAAACCTTTATAGGAAGCGCCTAAATTCAAGCCAAGTTCATAATCTGCCCAGGCGTTTCCTACTACCGCCTTATCATCGTTGGTAATCATGCCATCACCGTTATTATCTTTAAAACGGATATCTCCTGGTTGGGCATCAGGTTGAATTACTCTTCCGTTGCTATTTTTATAATTTTGAACTTCATCTTCATTCTGGAACAATCCATCTGTTTCTAGCACATACCATTCACCTATAGGGCGTCCTACTTCGGTTACTGTATTCCCGGAAAAGATATTATTTCTGCCGTAGCCAAGTTCTGAAACTTTATTCCGTAACGTGGTTAAATTAAGTGTTCCATAATAATTAAAGGCTTTTCCTGCTTCGGTATAACCTGCGGTAAATTCAAAACCTTTATTTGAAATGCTGGCAGCGTTTACTACTGGATTTCCTCCCTCGTTACCTGTTGTCATGGCAATTGGCACTTCTGTTAATACATCTTTGGTATCCGAAATATAATACTCTGCCGTAAAAGACACCTTGTTATTAAGTAACCCTAAGTCAAGGCCAATGTTTGTCTGGGTCAGCGTTTCCCATCTTAAATTAGGGTTTGCTAATCTTACTTGAGTAGCTCCAGATACAATTTGCTCGGTTTGACCAAGAGCAATAGTTGAGAACGTGTTAATGATACCTAGATATTCCCAATCGGCAATATTACTGGCACCGAGTTTACCATAGCTTGCCCGCAGTTTAAGATCACTAAGCCAAGGTAACTGAAAGAAATTTTCTTCACTTATCCGCCAGGCGGCAGATACAGAAGGAAAATTGCCCCATTGGTTTTCCCTGCCTAATCGGGAAGTACCGTCCCGGCGAATAACAGCATTAAGTAAATACCTATCAGCATAGTTATACTCTAATCTTCCCAAATAAGAAAGTATAACAGCTGCGCGTTCAAATCCGCCGGTTTGCGGTTGATTTCCCTGATCCAAAACCGAATAATATTGTCCGGTAGCAGGGTTCTGGAGGATGTTACGCTTGCTTCCCCATATCTGCTCGTAATTAATATTCTGATAGGTCTGACCTGCTAAAAGCGTGAGAACATGCTTACCAAAGGTTTTGTTAAAAGTTAAAGTATTTTCAACTAAACTACTCTGAGACCTGGCTCTGTTTTCATTGGCACTGCCCGGTTGGAATTCTTGGTTAAGCGACCAATTACCTTGTTTACGTAAATTAGCATAATGATCATTACTAGTTTCATAACCCAGATTAAGTCTATAAGTTAAAAACTCCAATGGCTTCAGTTCCGCAAAGACATTGCCCCTAATCCGGAAATTCTCATTTGTACGATCATCCAGATCAGCTACGGCTACCGGATTTGTTGCGAAAGTACGGCCTGTTGCTTCATTACCATACCCATAGCCCCCGGGATTATTTGGATCATACACCGGAATGGTAGGCAAGAGACGTACGACATCCAAAATCGGGTTACCCGACATTTCATCCGCTTTAGCATTTGTAATAGCAATATTTTCACCAATGCTAAAAATACCTTTAGAGCCCCGCGAGTTTACCCGCAAGCTTATCCTGTCGAATTTGGTATCTATAACCGTGCCCTTATTGCCAAAATAGTTTGCCGATACTAAATAGTTTCCATCTTTACTGCCCCGGAAAAACTCAAGTTGTAGTCTTGAACATTTCCTGTTTGGAATGCTACATCCTGCCAGTCTGTGTTTACCCCCAGATTTAAATTTTGCCTTGGCACACCAGCATTGTCATAGGCCATGTAGTTAATTCTGGAAAATTCCTCTGTGTCGGCCAAATTATAACGTGGCATAGTTTGTAAGCTGCTTTTTGCTGAGAATTCTATCTGCATAGGGCCTTCTTTACCTTTCCTGGTAGTAATAATAACTACCCCATTGGCTGCTCTGGAACCATAGATAGCCGCCGCCGCCGCATCTTTCAATATCTGGATAGACTCAATATCATTCGGGTTGAAGTCCCGGTTAGCCGTTGTGATCAAACCATCTATTACATAGAGTGGACCATTACCTGACATCGTCTTTAACCCGCGAATCACAATCTGAGCTTCTGAACCCGGCTGCCCGCCGCCTCTTACATTAATACCTGTCGCTAATCCCTGCATGGCTTCTGCTACGGTGGTAGCCTGCCTTTTCTGAATTTCTGCAGGTTTAATAACTGAAATGGCACCGGTAAGGTCTTCTTTTTGCTGGGTACCATATCCCACTACTACCACTTCCTCCAGGGCTTTAGCATCCAGGGCTAACTGAACATTAACAACCGAACGGTTATTAATGCCAACTTCCTGCGTGGCGTACCCTATAAAAGAAACCACAAGGGTTCCGTTTTCCTGCCCGCTGGGAACCGTGAGGGTATAGTTACCGGTACCGTCGGTAGCAGCGCCTGTAGTTGTACCTTTCAAAACAACTGTCACCCCTGGTAAGGCACTCCCATTTTCATCAGTAACTTTACCCTGGATTGCTAAACCCTGTGCAAGGGCTCCAAAATGAAATAAAAAGAAGAGCGCTAGTACGATCACGTACTTAATCTCCTTAAATAAATAACTTTGTATCATATACTACCAATTAAGTTTTAGAAGAATTGTAAAATAGAATTATTTAGTTAAAATTTAAAATGTTAAAATAAAGTTTTATTCATAAAATTATAAATTTCTAAGCGGTATTCTTGCAAACAGACCATGTAAAAAGTGATTTACAATTTAATTTTAGAATATTGAATTAATTGTTAAATGTATACTTAAGCAATTAAACAATCAAATATTCCTTTTTCAATTATATATTGGAATAAAATATTGTTAATAAAACTTAATCTTATTTTAATATTATTTTATAGTTAAATAAATAGATTAGTCATATACATATGATAAGGCTAAAAAATTATAAAGATTTGAATTTTTAAAATTTTAGAAAAGATTATGGAGCTTAAGTAGATAATTCACATCAAAGCTCTTACTTTTCTATATAGATATTCTTTAAAGCGCTTTGCTGATAAAGGAATTACGCAATCTTTAAAGGTTCCCGGATTTTCCAGCGCATTGTTTTAATGAATATGCATAAGGTCTTCCTGACATGCTTATCCAGCATGCATGGCAGATTTAAATTTAGCTATAATGAGTAAGCGAATATTAACAAACTCTATCGAAGAGATGGTAGTAGATCTATCTTGTTCAAAAGAATTAGTAAAAGTGATGGCAGAATAGTTGAGAATAAATAGAACAGGTAATAGC
>Ga0066648_10002072_pt1 | contig 10224 bp, 10 predicted proteins | sample CryGeyCG12114_NA_FD_59537 | JGI IMG/M metagenome (GOLD analysis project Ga0066648, IMG submission 59537) | Groundwater microbial communities from aquifer - Crystal Geyser CG19_WC_8/21/14_NA | ecosystem: Environmental > Aquatic > Deep subsurface > Groundwater | place: USA: Utah: Grand County... | reverse complement strand
GACGAGCAGTTTGTACGAATCAGCGAGCAGTTCAAGGGCCATGGGATTTATCGTGTGACACTCGATGGGGACGAGGAGAACTGAATGTATCAGGATGGGTCTATAGATTGCCTTTAGCCGAACAGTTCCTGGCTTCAAACGCAAGTCCGCTCGGTTAAATGCCCGTGGATCAGCATCTGCTAGCCTAAACCATGTTGAAAAGGCTGGCTGTCCGGCTTCTGGACCCATCCCAATTTATCGACGATTTCTTATCAAAGTAAACTCGAGTTCGTCGCTGGCACGCTCGTGCTGAGGCGGAAATGCTTTGAAACTGGCGTCAAGGCAACTGATAATGTCTCTATCGTCTCGACCCGGTTGAATTTCTTTTTTGGCCAGCGCGAGTTGGGGCAGAGACTCGCTTGCCCAGTGCAGGCTTAGGGTAATCTGCTTGAGCAGACCCCTTCCCTTAATAAAATCAAAACACCAAGGTATGTAAGTATTGGGCCGTAACGCTTGGAGAAGGCTTGCGTCTTGAGCTGAGATTTTTAAGGTCCATGCGCTTTTCCCTAGAGTGATAGAGGGCTGGGAGAATGCGTTTCCTGGAATGAGGGAGAGGAAGAGGAAGAGAAAGAGCGAGCAAACCAGCAATGAATTGGCGAATAGGTGAGCCTGGATGGAAGCACTGGCTGGGATCGGGGCAACGGGGGCCACGTGGCTGGCGTAAGTGGTAGCAAGTGGGCCCATGTCCGTAAGGAAACGGGCGCGCTCGCCTGAGCGATGCACCTTAGCCTTAATGATTGCTATGGTCTTCGACGGAAACATTTTGATCCGATCCATTTCCAAATTGGTCGGTGACCTTAAACGACTTTACTACCTGTTTGGCGCAAAAGTCTTCGCCATAAAAGGCGACATTACAAATGCCCTTGCTCAACATAGCCTTTGCGAGCTTTTCCTGCTCGTCTTTTGAGAGTGGGGTCGGCGTTTCTTCGTTAACCAGGGCGGCTGAGGTTTTGTCGTCGGCCGGTTCGGTAGGCATGGGGACTTGCTCGAGGCCTACGGGTACAGCCGCACCGGCAAAGCCCGCATTGGTAAGGGTTAGAGCAAAAGAGACGATCAAAGCGGAAATTGTTTTCATATGAATCCTCACCCTTAAGGAGCTAAGTCTGCCTTTCATTTTACCACTAATGCCGACTCGTGCTAAGCCAATATGAGGGGCATGAAGGCAGGATCCAATAGGAACTAAAGCATTTTTCCTCGAAAGCCCTAAATCTTCCTTAAAAGGCAAACCTTCGCCGATTTCGCAGGAGAGCCTAGGTCTCGGTAGTAGAGGTGTGTTGCGGCCGCATCGTCTTTAACTTTTAACTTCTTGCTCTCAAGATCAACGACTGTGAAATCGCGTCGGTCCGTTTCGCTCAGGCTTAAATAGACTCGCTCGTGCAGAATCATCATGCTGGATGGTACTGCGTTTGGAAATAGGTGTTTCCGCATATTCTCATAGCGGGTAGCAAGGACGATTCCTCGCCCGAAGATGTCATATTCAATCGTTCCGACATCAGGAAAGAAACCGGAAATACTCTCCAGAGCAATTCCGATGCAGCAACAGATGGGGTCTTTGTATGCAAATTCATTGACGGCTACTTCAAAGGCTTCATAAAAGCGCATCGCGAGGTCGATAGCATCTTTGGACATATGACCTGTCTGGGAAGTGAAAGGATAGCCGACACTACAAAGAAATCCGTCGCCCAGAAGTTTAATACGATAGCCGCTCGATTTGAGCTGATTTCCATCATAGCCTTCCATCATCAAGCTCGTGCAGCGCCGGAATACATCACTAAAGAATTCAGCAGTTTTCTCATGCTTTATGTCTGAACTCTGCACGATATCAAAGCATATCACACAGGCATCCTTGCCCCCGGTAGGCATTGTCTCTTCGAGGTTTACCCCTTCTTCGATAAGTTGAACCTGATGAGGGAAGAACACCTTCTTCATCTGCAGTACGGCGTGTTGGATTTCTTGGTTTTTGAGAGAAAGAGCTCGAATATGCGAATCACGCTCAAACAGGTGGGCTTCACGCTCGTGGAAATTGGTTTCGCGCTCTTTTAAATGCGCCTCGCGCTCGACTCGGATCTTTTCACCGATCGCAAGAGATATAAGAACCATTTCGAGCAGAACCCCTATTGGGCCTATTTTCGCTGTCCAACGGTTAAAGGGAAGTATAGTCAATGCTGATAGAATTACGGTCGCAATACAGCCGACCTGGAAAACCCAGGCTATAACAAAGTAATAAGCAGGCGAGTAGCCAAGGCGTGCTCGCTTAATCCCTGCATAAATAATAAATCCAAAGCAAAACAGCGCTGGAGCCAAAGATAATCGGTTCGCCCAATGCATGTCTACGAAGGAGAGCAGCCCGAGGAGCACAAAATAGATCTGAAGAACACGCATTGTCCTTACAATGCCTTTAAATCCGTCAAGCATAAGAAAACTTTTAGTAAATTCCAGGGCGCTAATCGTTCCGAAGGCTACTATAAAGGCCCAATAGTCAGCGAATAAAACTTTCCTTTCGCCAAGCAAGAAACTACCAAAGCCTGACAGATACAACTGATGCAGCACAAAGCCGCTCAGGTACAAGACATAAAACAAGTGCTCGCGTCGCCTGGCCATCAAGAAGACAAACATGTTGTAAAGGACCATAATGGCCATAGCGCCAAAGATAGCGCCCGATACGGCAAAGTCAATGTTCATGTACTCATGAAATGCTTTCAAATCCCAGGCTAGGACGGCCAGCGTAGGTTGTAGAGATTCCAGGCGGAAAAAAATTTCGTGCTGGCCAGGCGCGATTTCAAGCTCAAACGCAGGTAAATAATAACCTACCATGTTGACCGAACCCTCGTCTCTGAAACCTTGTTTCAATTGTTCGAAAGCACCGTTCGCCAATCGTCTGTACAAAGTAAAACGGAGCGTCGGAATTCGTTGTTCGATAACTATTTTTTGAGTGTCTTGCGTTCCGTTTTCAACTGTAATTGCTGCCCAAAAAATGGCTTTCGATACCCCAAGGCCGGGCATGTTACTAGACGATTGTTTAAACTTTCCTTGCTTATACAAGGCGTAAGCCGCATCAATGTCCAGCTCAGTCGTGTCATCGGTGTGGAGTGCTAAGAATTTTCCGAGCATCAGGCCCTGCATCTCCTTAGAAATCTCAAAGACCGGAACTCTGGAGCTGCTCGCGCTGGTATTCTGCCCCGTCGGTTGCGATTGATTACACGCCGAACTTAGTAGGCATAGGGAGGCAAACACGGCACAAAGCCACAAAATGTTTAGGCGAATGTATTTTAATTTGGCCTTTAGCAAATTTATACCTGGCTACATTCTAGGAAACGTTGATTCTCCACACTACGCTATCGGTAAAAATAGAGAAGAATTGATAAACCTGTGCCACGCCATTTAAAGCCTGAGCCTGACATCAGGAAGTTATACCTTTGATTGTATTAAGTTCTACCTGAAAACATGGGGAGGCAGAGCGAGGTGGGGAAGTGGTTCAAATCGATTGGTCAGGAGAAATCCCTATGGCCGGAGATCTCGCTGGCGAGTGATTATGAATCCGGTTCAAAGTTTAGAATACTTCACGGCTAAGCCCTTCGCCTTTTCCACAGGATACTTCAACTTCACCTTCTCGAGCTTTTCTGTGGTGATCTGCAGCGGATCAACTCCGAGTCGATTGCATAGGTTGAGAAGACAGATCATCACATCTCCGATCTCGTCCTTAGCAGCTGCAAGAGATTCTTCCTCGAGCTGATCGCTTTGCTCTGGCGTCAGCCATTGGAAGACTTCCAGGAGTTCTGCGGCCTCCACACTTACTGCGATCGCAAGGTTTTTCGGTGAGTGAAACTGTTCCCAGTTCCGCTCTGCGGAAAACTCTTTGATAGCGGCTCTTAATATATCAATATCCATACTCATCCTCATGGTTCAGCGGGAAAGGTTGTACTCCACATCTCTCGCCAGGCTTGGTCGAGGGGCGCCCGAAGACTCATGCGCTCGCGACTGACGGGATGCTGGATTTCAAGGGTTGCGGCATGTAAAGCGATGCGGCCTTCCCAGGGATTATTAGATCCGTACTTTACATCGCCAAAGATCGGCGTGCCGAGTGACGCGAGCTGCACCCGGATCTGATGACTACGGCCAGTCTCCGGAAAGACTTCGACAAAGGACCGCCCTTCGTGAGTCGCCAGCACGTTATACTGCAGAATGCAGAGCTTACCCTCGGGATGGCCCTTGCCGACAATGCGCACGAAGTTATCGCTTTTTTCCTTCGCCAGATAATGTTCGAGTTGCCCACTTTTTTGTTCGGGGGTGCCTTCAACAACAGCGAAGTAACGTTTGCTCAATGTCCTCTTGCGGAACTGCTCATTGAGCCGGGTTGCAGCTTTACTGCTTAACGCAAAGATAATGGTCCCGGAAACCGGTCGATCGAGAAAATGGATAGGAACACAGTAGCCCTTGCGACCTTCGACCTGGCGGCTGAGGTTCCAGTCACGGATCATGGTCAGTAGTGTGGTGTCCCGGCTCGAATCGGACGCGACGGGAACCCGGGCCGGCTTAACCACCGCGATGATATGGTTGTCCTCGAAGATGATTTGAAAGTCGTTCTTTTCCAATTCCGTGAGTCCTCGTAGCTACTTGAGGGCTGAAAGGTAGGCGAGGCGAACGGACAAGTCAAACCAAAGTCCGGTTTTTTCAAAAAATTCCAAAAACCTAAAAGCACTTTCGGGCCCAAACCTTCTAAATGATTAACGGAATGTCCCGATACTCAGAATGGGAGGGATAAGACATGACAGTTAGGGCGACAGTTTCCGCACTGATGCTGACGATAGGAACGGCGCACGCTGCCGAAAAACCCATCGACTATCAGACCCTCGACTTTACCTTGAGCCTCAGCAAATTACGGGCCGGCAACCACGATTCAAGCGGAACCAACAGCTATTACTTTCAGACGAAGCTCTATGGCCTTCCGATTCTCAAGGAAGAGATCAAAAAAACCTTCGCGGAACGCAAAAAAAGTGAAGCCGATCTGGGGAATTTCGCGGAAATCAAAATCGACAGCCTCAACTACTGGGTTCCCGAGAAAAAACCCGGTGGCACGCAAAAGCTGATCAAAGGCGATAAGGTTCGATCCCTGATCTCGGAAACGATGCGAGTGAATTCGATTTCTGAAGACGAAACCTCGCTGGTCTGTGTGATTACCATGTTCGAAATGAATAAACGCTTTGGCTGGCTGGGAGAAGATCTTAAGGTCGGCGATGTGACCTTTGATATTATCCCCGAAGCACTGCCGAGGGCCGCCAAGCTTGAAAACAAAGTCCTGACGATTACCGACAAGCAAGGAACCCTGGTTGAGATCAAGCTCGATTTCAAAGAGCTCGAGACCAAAGGCCCGAAGACTTAACAAAGCCCGGATTTTCATCCGAGCCTTCTAACTAAGCTTCCATCACTACAAACTCGTCGCTGTGATAAAGGCTTTCAATAAAGGCATCTTTGTTTTTTGCCACCACGCTTCGTTTGAGTTTAAGGGTGGGCGTTAGACTGCCGTTTTCAACTGTGAATCCTTCTTTCAGAACCCCAATTCGTTTGATCGCCTCATATCCGGCCAAGGGCTGATTCACCTTTTCTATCCAATGTGTGATCGTGTCGCGTTCGACCTCAGTGATGTGCGGCGAATCCAAAGCAACCAGGGCCACACAATATTTTCGCTGATCTCCAACCAACATTACCTCTTTGATAAGAGATAACCCTTTGATGCTGTCTTCGATCGGCACTGGCGCCACGTACTTGCCATTGGAAGTCTTCAGCATTTCCTTTTTTCGACCCGTGATAAACAGCTTGCCGTTGTCATCAATGCGGCCGAGATCTCCGGTCGAAAACCAACCGTCTGCCGATAATACCTCGCGGGTGGCGTCCTCGTTCCTATAGTAACCGATGAAATTCCACGGCGCCCGAAAGAGAATCTCCCCGTCGTCCGCTATCTTTACCTCACAGCCCGGGAATGGTTTGCCGCAGCTATCGACAAAGATATCATCTTCGATATTCAACACCCCGCAGCTCAGGTTCTCGGTCAGACCATACACTTCACGAATCGGCATTCCAAAGGAGGCAAAGAATTTTTGCACATCAGGCCGCGTTGGAGCCGAGCCGGTGATGAAAAAACGGGTGCGATTCAACCCGAGTTTTTCCCGCAGTTTTTTACCGACCAGAGAATCTGCCATCGACGGAAAAATGCCGGCTTGGTCAGAGGCATTGATTTTTTTGCCTTCTGCGCGGCTCCCGCCCATGGTCGCCGCGAGATTAAACACGAACTTTTTAAAGGGGCTTGCCGTCTCAATTTTTGACAGTATACCTTCCTGCATCTTTTCCCAAAGACGCGGCACGCACAACAAAATGGTGGGCTGACAGAGCGGCAGGTCCTCGCCTATGGGATCGACGCCGCGGGCGAACGCGATCTCCGATCCCGTGCTAATCGAACCCATTTCCACTAAAACCCGTTCCGCAACATGACTTAAAGGCAAAAACGAGAAGAAACGATCTACGGTACCTTCCGGGCTTTCGATAATTTGAAAACTCGAAGCCATCGCCGCCGCTACTGTTCCATGGGTATGCATAACCCCTTTAGGCCGCCCCGTCGTTCCCGAAGTATAAACGAGCGTGGCGAGATCGGAGGGCTTGCGCGGGACGGGACTTTTTAGAGCCGGCTGTCCGTCGGCGATCGCAGTCGCATAGGACGTAATGGGGGTCGCAAAACTAGCGCTTTGTTCGGTCGTATATTTATTGAAGCAGATGCAGCCCTTCAATTTTAAGTCTTTAAGGGAAATGATGCGTTCGAGCTTATCGACGATAAGCCATTCCGTTTCCGAATGATCGATAATATAGGCAACGTCTGCCTGCGAAGCGCTGGGATAGATCGGCACCGTCACAGCGCCAAGCGAAAGGATAGCAAGATCGGCGATCAACCACTCGGGCCGATTCGAAGCCAGTAACGCAACCTTCATGCCCTTTTGCACCCCGTTGGCCTGAAGCCATCCCGCGAGCAGGGTTACTTCCTCCTTATAACGATTCCAGCTCATCGTGACCCAACGGCTGTCCTGAGGCCGACAGTAATAAAAAGCCACGGCTTCCTGCTTGAAAGCAGCTTGTTCAAAAAATTGCTCGGGAAGGGTTTTCTGGACCGACATCGTTAGTATCCCTCAATGTGTGGCTATTTTTGACTGAGTCATGGCCCTGTCGTCTCCCGATTGGACTCGTTTCCTAGGTTGACGAACCTTGAGGACCTGAGTAGAAACACGCTACTATAGGCTGGGCCGTTCGTGCCTTAGCATCGCCCGGCGTCCTGGCACCCATGAGGGAAGGCCTTGACGTCATTAGCAATAATTATGAATTCAATTCCTCTAAAAAAGCGAGTCTGAAAATATGAGAACCGCCTTCCGCTGCTTTTTCGCACTCGGTTTTGTCTGGTTAACGCTCTTCGGCAGCGCGTGCTCGACTACGTCTAAGGGATCTGCGAAGAAACCCTATGAATTCTGTTACTGCGGCGCTATGAAAGGCCCTGATAACAAAAACTACTGTGGCGTCTGGGCTGATCGCAAGCGTTTGGATGTGCCGCACAATGCTCTCGATTCCAAAGAGCAGGACAGCTGCACGCCCCAGGATTGCGGCAAGCTTTTCAGTTCAAAATGTGAAAGCATGCAGATGTGGGCCTACCCCGCCGTCGATTATCCCCAACCGAGTGCAACGCCATGCACCTGCGATACGAGCCTTGTTGAAAACGAGAAGGGCTTGATTACCCTGGTATGTGCGGCATGGATGAGCGATTCCAGCAAGCTGCTCGAATATTATGTCACCAAAGACTGTAGCCCGACGACCTGTGCGAGTGAGCCGTTTCAGATCGCACCCAAACTCTGCCCTGCCGGATTCAAGTCCCATTATCTGCCATTTCCAAAAAGTGCCGTTCCTCCTAACCCAACAAGATAATTATTAGATTCGAAATTCTTTGGAGGTTCCCGGACCTCCTTTTTTGCGCTCCAATCTCAAGCTTTCCGTCTTCGATCCGATACGCGGGTTATGAGACATATAAACACCATCAAAAAAATTGTTGCAGACGGCCAGTTCGAAGAAGCCCACACCGCGTTGGAAGACCTTCTTGAAATGGGACCGCAGAATGTTGAAGCGATCAAGCTTAAGGCGGCCCTGTTCGCCCACGTTGGTCGCTTCGATGAAGAAGAAATTGCCTGGCGCCGTGTCATTGAAATCGATAACGAGGACGATGACGCCATCGAGTACTTCCTGACTTCACAGATGGAAGACCGAGAGTTTTACTACTTTACGGATGCGCTCCCGGGCGGCAGTCGCCGCTATCTGGCTTACCCGCGCGCTTTAGTCAGTGTATCGCTTCTCGGCCTGATGGGCTGCGTCGCCTTCCTCGCGCTGACCCGCATGGGGTCGCCCGTTCTTACCGAATCGCCGGCTCTGCTTCTTGGCACCTTCCTGTTGACCGTGGTGAGCCCTTGGTTCGCTATAGTCTATATGTATGCCAAAACCATTCGTTCCGTAACCTTGAGTCCCGATGGATTTGAAGTTTCGACACGCATAAAAAAGATCATGGTTCCTTGGAAAGAGATCGACCGCATACTTCTGGCCCACTCCGACGATTTGGAAACGTCGCAGCTACAGTTAGTGGTCGTCCCTAAAGACAACGGAATCCCGTCCATTTCTGTGGATATGACCGCTGCAACCTCGGCTGTGAGGGCGCGTCGCCATCTTTTGTCAGAAGTGCGTGATCACTTTGCGAAGATCGAGTTCGAAGCTGCGCGCAAGATTCCCCTAAACTCTAAAAATCATCGTCGTTTCTAGCCGCCTCTGCAAATATTTTTGCCCTTCCCTTGACAAGTAAAAAGCGATACTTATCCTTGAATCGAATTAAAGGTGTTGATGGCTCTTAGGAGCCAAACAGCCACCCGGACCACTTTGGACTGGTTGGCTTTTGGTTTGTAGTGCTGCCATCGATACCCAACATTATCGCGCTTTCTACCTTGTATGTTGGAGACTCAGCATGAAAATTAGACCTTTGCAGGATCGTATCCTTATCAAAAGGGTTGAAGCAGAACAAAAAACTGCTGGCGGCATCATCATTCCTGACGCTGCTAAAGAAAAGCCGGTTGAAGGCGAAGTTGTGGCTGTAGGCAATGGCAAAGTCCTCGATAACGGCACAATTTCCAAGCCTGACGTCAAAGTTGGCGACCGCATTCTTTTCGGCAAATACTCTGGCTCAGAAGTCAAAGTTGACGGCAAAGAGCACCTGATCCTTCGTGAAGACGATATTCTTGGCGTAATCCAGCCCTAATCCGGCTGACGGCCGTCGCATATCCAAGTTCGCTGACGCGGCAGTGGAGAGTGCGATGAATGCTCGGTGAAAACACGCTTTTCGCCCAGGCCAGGAACGCGACATTGGACATGCAACGGTCACTATACGCATTTGTTCGACCCTATAAAATTCTGAGGATATTCCATGACTGCAAAAATTATCAATTTCGGCGAAGACGCTCGTCGTAAAATTCTCGTTGGCGTAGACACTCTTGCGAACGCGGTAAAAGTAACTCTCGGTCCTAAGGGCCGGAACGTGGTTATCGACCGTTCGTTTGGCGCTCCAAACATCACCAAAGACGGTGTTTCGGTTGCTAAAGAAATCGAACTTGAAGACAAGTTCGAAAACATGGGCGCGCAGATGGTCAAGGAAGTGGCTTCCAGAACCTCTGACAACGCTGGTGACGGTACAACCACCGCTACTGTTTTGGCTCAAGCGATCTTCCGCGAAGGCGTTAAGCTGGTTGCAGCGGGCCACAACCCGATGGAACTCAAAAAAGGTATCGACGTAGCTGTTAAATCTATCGTTGAAGCTCTCGACAAGCTCTCGCGTCCTACCCAGACTCGCGAAGAAGTTGCTCAGGTCGGCGCGATCTCGGCAAACAACGACAAAGACATCGGCAACATCCTTGCGGAAGCAATGGACAAGGTTGGTCGTGACGGCGTTATCACTGTCGATGAAGCCAAGGGTATGGAAACAACTCTTGAATTCACCGAAGGTATGCAGTTCGACCGCGGTTACCTCTCCCCTTATTTCGTAACTGATGCAGAACGTATGGAAGTCGCTTACGACGCTCCTTACTTCCTTATCCACGAGAAAAAAGTTTCCAGCATGAAAGA
>Ga0066648_10002070_pt1 | contig 10229 bp, 10 predicted proteins | sample CryGeyCG12114_NA_FD_59537 | JGI IMG/M metagenome (GOLD analysis project Ga0066648, IMG submission 59537) | Groundwater microbial communities from aquifer - Crystal Geyser CG19_WC_8/21/14_NA | ecosystem: Environmental > Aquatic > Deep subsurface > Groundwater | place: USA: Utah: Grand County... | reverse complement strand
ATCGCCATACTATAAGCATGAACGTGTGGTCGCTCCACTCGTCCCTACATACAAGGAGACCGCTCTACCCGTCCCAGCGGCACATACTACTAGTATCTCAACGTGCCGCACGTAGGTCCCCGCCATCGCACAAGCGCACCGCATCTCACAGTATCCGCTCAAAACCCAGCAGGCCCGCGCCACCGAGGCCGCCGAATGCCCGCCCACCGGCAACGGCACAGACAGGCAGCAAGATCGCCGACGCCAACACCCCCAATCTAAACGCACGTGCGGCTCAGGATGCAAAAGCCCCCTTCAGCTGGAAACGCCCTCTCGCCCGTCTAACGCGCAGATCGAAGGTCACGGTCCTCGTCGTCGTGGCCGCGCTCGGACTGCTCGAGTTGGCGTGGTATAGCCAGGTGTGGGCGCGGTATCGCGCTGGAACGACCTTTGAGGCGCGCGAGGAGAGGCGGAGGCAGGGGCAGAGGGAGAGGGAGAGGGAGCGGTGGAGGTCGGATGGGTGAGAGGTGGGGGAGGGACTGTCTGTCCGTGGACGAGGAGTGGCGTGGCGTATGCTTTGTAGGGTCTGACGAGCTTGTTGGAGGAGTTTGACGTGCACGGATACGGAGTCGGTTGCGTGGTGGTGGCCATGGGTGGGATGGGATGGGATGGGATCGTCCTCCCAGGGCTGCAGCCGTGTTAGAGACTTGATCGGCTACGATTGCGCCGAAAGGGCAAGCAGACACGATGGGGCGTCTGGCCGGTCGTGGTCTACGGTGAGCTGCGGGATTAAGAGCCGCATCTCGAGAGCTTCATGAGCCTGGCAGCGTAGCTTCGAGATGCAGTCACGTGTTGGTCGCTCGGGTTCGGGCGCCCAGGTGGGAGCTAATCGCTTGACGGGTCTGAGGCGTGGCATGCAGCACTTCTTCTATGCCATAGGGACACAGGGATGAAGTCAGGTATCGATGGCGACGAAAGTCACGGCGCCACTCACAATAGAAATGCAAATGTCGGCGATCCTCGGTGGATGAAACTGCGGAATGAAAACATATGTTGGGGATATTTCTGTCTTATTCACGCCTTGCAAGGCGGCAGTGGTCCTCGAGCTTCTTGACTTTGTCGGCGGTCCTCTTCATACCCGGTCTCACAAGGTGACCTTCCACTTCTTCACCGTGGCATCAGCACCAGTACTAAACACACCATCCTTCAACCACGCCACCCCATTTACACCCTCCTTATGCGCGTTCGTGATTTTGACTCTCTTTCCCGGCTCCTTCAGACTCCATAGATGGATGTTCGTGTCCAGGCTTCCACTCACAGCATGCGTGCCTTCAGCATTGAAAGCGATACTCGTGATCTTGCCTGAATGCGCGCTCCACCGATCTGTGACAAGGTCAAAGGTTTGAGAACCGCTAAGGAGACCGGCAACACCTTGGCTGAGAGTGTAGACGTAGATCTTGCCCGCTGCGGTTCCAGCTGCAAGCAAGCCACCATCAGAGCTGAACGAGAGGGCAGTGATAGCAGTTGCGGATACTTGGTTGACCACAGCGGATTGCCGTGGAGCTTTCCCTGGCACAACGCTGAAAATTCGTAAAGAGGAGTCGGATCCGCCAATTGCGACTGTGCTTCCATGTGCGGCGAGGGAGGACGGAGAGGTCTTCAAAGGTAGTTCGCCGTCTTCTTCGCCGTCGCGGTAGACGATGACCGATTCAAGCTGGGCAACAACGACTAGACCGTCGGTTGTGCAAGTTATTGCTTTGGGTTGCGATGCTAGCGCGGTAGGCTTGCCATGGAAGGTGTGGCCTCCTGCATCGACGGTGCGGATCTTGTCGTCCCAGCCAACGGAGTAGACTTGGGGATACTTGGAGGTCGGTGGTGCGGTGAGGCCGGAGACAATGCTAGTATGACCGTCACCTTCAACCGTTTCGGCTGTTCCCTTTGGGACGTCCCAGGCGCAGAGTCGACCTTCATAGTCACCAGTCCAAAGAGTCGGCTCCGAGTCTGCACTGGAGACTGTTAGAGCTGTGATGTTCTTGCTGTGGCCAGAGATGACCTTGGTTGGTTTGGGGGACGACTGGTTGAGGTAATTGAGATCGCCGCTAAGTGAGAGGGAGATGATTGTGCCATCTGCTCGATTCGGCCAAACGACGCCCACTTGCTGATCTGCAACGTTCATGTGTTCGCCGAAGGTCCAGGTATGAGCGACCTTGCCAGCTTCCACATCCCAAATCTTCACAGTCCGGTCGCCGGAACAGGTCACAATGGAGCGAGAGTCCTTTGACCATGACACACCGAATATGCTGCCATTGTGACCATCTGTATTGTCGGCCATTTCGCCTTTGACCTCACCTGTCTTGCCATCGTAGAGGAAGATCTTCTTATCTCCGGCCACGCTGACCAAATGAGCGCCGTCGGGCGAGAAAGCAAGGCTGTAGACGAAGTTGGAGTGGTTCCCTCGACCAGGGATGCCGTTGAACTTGAAAGGGGCGCCGTGATAGAAGACAAGGTTCTTGTCATCACCAGCTGTAGCAGCTCTCAGAGGTCTCTGCTGTCGAATGCTCACTGCATTGACTTGTGCTGAGTGGCCGCTGATCTCTCCTACTGTGTTGCCCGAGTCTGCTGTTACACAGTGTCCGTATCTTTGCTTCCCGTCTCCTACAGCGATGATCCTCTGGCTATCACCATCCCAGGCTATGTCGTTGATCCGGCCATTTATGATCGAGTACTCTCCCTTGGTTGCTCCGGAACCGTTGGGCGAGCAGTCCCAGACGCGGACTACACCCGAGGCATCGCCCGAGGCACAGTAGAAGCCAGAAGGCGCAAAGCGGGCAACGGTGGTGGGGGCAGTGTGTTGGGTATACTGTGTCGATTCTGCTGGATTGTCTATCGATCTAAGGAAGATTGACTTGTTCGAAGCGTAGGCTATTCTTTCGCCCTTCGAGTCGGCGGACAGCGGGGTAGGCTGACCGCGCGTGGTTGTGGGCAAAGCTGCGAATATGCCATCTGCCAAAAATGAGCAAGAGTCTTATGTTACCGTTCACATTGGGATGAGCTACCTGTCACGATCGACATCTTCGAGAGGGGTGTGTTTGGATGCTGCAAGTACAAGGAAAGTGAGCGTTTAATTCACATTGAAGAAGAAGCGGCGCATGCAGAACAAATTGCTTCGTAGTAGGGTATCTGAGCTGCCTGAAATCGTACAGATGGTGATACTGATAATACTTGCATCGTGAGCAGGCATAGTATTTGCGACTGCCCGACCTGCGTATAATTGCCCAAGACCAAACTTCAAGGAACCACCTCGTGTCCGTGTCCATGTCCACGTCCACGTCAACGCCCAAGCCACCTCATGCTCGAGCCTTCGATTTACACTCGACGATCTGTCATCCCTTGTCGACGTCTCGCGGTATGCCTCGTCCGCCACAACAGCAGCCCTAATTGACTGGGATGCCAATCGCCGCCATGGGCGATCGCCCCTTCAGCAGTGGTGTGTTCACTGGCCAAGTCTCTCGACGCAGGTTGTCACTGATGGTACATTGACCTTGAGCAGGTGTCCAGACTCGCTCTAGTGTAGATCTGCCTCAATATCTGTCCATCTTGTTATCCTCGATCCTCTGTTGCTCCTTACGCATGATCTCAGGATGTTTATGAACAGAGGGCATCAAGCCAAGAGCTTGAGCGCGTCTGATGGCTTTGGCGAGTCGTCTCTGATTGACAGGTCTGAGGCCAGTTTGCGAGCGGGGCCGTATTCGACCTTGATCTGTAATATATTCGGACATGACTGAGAAGTTCTAAGACTTGTCAGCGAAAGGCCAGGGTTGACAAGAAGTCAGTGCTCACCTTGTAGAGATCCAGTGGGTTCAGGGAAAGCACGTCGAAGGCGTCAGTGGTAGGAGCCTTCTTCGCCCTCCATTTTCTGGCTTCAGCTGCGCTCAGGTCGTGAGGAGCGTACACATCACCAGGCTTCCAGTCCCTCGTAAAGTTTCTTTCCATGGCTCTAGCCTCCTCAGTCCTCTCTTCTTGTGCCTGTCTGCTCGCAGGCCGTCGGGTCAAGGACCTAGCATATCGTACTCCTGGCTGCAATTAGTTGGCGCTCATTGACATGGCCATGGCACGACTGCTTATGCTTACCCCCAAGCGAAGCGAGCTTCGACGACGAGCTGGCACCCACAACACCAGACTGCGTCAAGAAGCCCAACACCCTCTTACCTGCCATCGAAGCAAGTAGCAAGCAGCAACAAGAATGACGGATTAATGGTGATGATGGGAGATAGATTCATCTCTCAGGCTCATCGAGTGCTTAGTGGAGCTCTAGGCTTTAGCGTACTACTACTACCCGCACCTGGCGTATCTCCACCTGGCTCGCGAAGTCGCTCCGCAGCTGCATGAACTTCCCCCCAAGCGGCTGGCTCAACTACTACCCAAACAGGACCCCTCTCATTATGGACATCGTCTGAGCCCATCATCACAGTCATCGCAGTCAACGGCTGGCGCTGCCACACCATCGAAAATGCCCAAGTCGTCTCACCTCACACGAGCAGTATTCCGGGCTTTTCTCGCAAATCGACCATATGTCTCCAACAAGTGTTTACGCCGGCCTGTGGTGGCAACCCTTCCAGCCTGGCAGCGTAATCGGAACCATCAGCAGACGAGACCTTTCCTCGACGCCATCCTCGGCACTGACAAGCCTCCAAAGACCTTAGAAGGCGCAAGGCCGACGCCGAAGAACTTCGAAGCCGCCATTGGGAAGCTGGTCGACCTGCTGCGAGCAAGGAAGTCGAGGTCACGTACCCCCTCTCATGAAGAGTTGGTTGATGCCCTCAGGTTCCTCTTCACCGCACGCTACGAGAGCAGACATGCACTTACAAGGAACGAGGTCTTCCTTGCCACCGAGACCTTTAGGCATTTGCAGGAGAGAGATCTGGTCCTCAGTGAACATGCTGGCTCTATGACCGACGGCGATCTCCTGACTATTCTTGAGACCCTGGCTCTGCCCACCCCAAAAGATCGCTTCCGGAGCGACACGAGATCACTTGCTGAGCTGGTGCGCTCCTCCCAAGCCCGCCACCCTGGCACTACCTCTGCCGAATCCGAACAAGCATATATCACCATCCTCGCCAGCACTGGTTCTGCAGTGGAAGCCAAAGACGAATTGGCTTCCCACCATGTATATCCACGTGCTGTATGGGTCCAAGTCCTCAAAGGTCTGGTGCAGGAAGCTAAAGACACCGACTTCTGGCGCCTCCTCAAAGAATACCAAGCAAAGTTCGGGGACCTCGATCCTTATGCCCACGAGGAACTCGTCCTAGCATTTATACGAGCTGATAGAGTCTTTGACGCTCAGCGCATCTACACTCAGCCTGTCAACTCCAGTAGTGGGCCGACAACGAGATGCGTTAGCAAGATGCTGGAGATGTCAATTAGAGCTGGCAAGATGAGCGCTGCAGAGTCCCTCGCGCGAACGCTGACGGGTAGGATACGCGAAGACGATGTCGTTGCTTCCTTGATTCTTTACCATGCAGCAAGAGATCCACGTCTCGAAAATCTCCGCCAGACTGTCCATGGACTATTACAGTCGAGCAACACCGAAGTTTCCATGACTACTTTCAACGATGTCATCGAGTATGCTCTCAAAAGGAACAATCCTGTTCTTGCCCATGCAGTGCAAGATCTAGCTTTGTCCGAGGGCTTCCAGCCGGACGGGAAGACCTACGCCCTACAGCTACAGTTTGCCATTGATCAAAGAGATTTCAGCAGAGCTAAGCAGATGTATGAGGCGATGCTGATGGAAGATATCCCCAATGACAACTTCGATCTCACTGTGCTTAACAGGTATATTGCCCTCCTAGCCTTCGCACGGGCCGAATATGATGTTATGATGCGAGCCACCGATACACTCCTGGAACGTGGTGCTGATATCGATTGCGAGGCTATTGCTGGCCTTTGTCACGTCTTCTTACACCGCGGCGAAATTGACGAGGCAGTCGGTCTATTGCGCCACCGGATTGACTTTTTCCCTTTGACTGACCGAGCTCGAGTCGCCGTCGTTTTCAGAGACTTCATTGTCGATCCATCGGTCAATCCTCAACGAGCATTCAACGCCTATGAGTTGTTTCGGCACGCGTTCCCCGAGACTTCTGCAGCGCACCGCCTACCTCTGATGCAAGCCTTCTTCGACCGGAGGCGCCCTGATATGGCCACGCAGATCTTCAGCCATATGCGCCAAGCGGATCCCGGCGAGCCAGCGCGGCCAAATACCGATGCTTACGCCAAGTGTTTCGAAGGCATTGCGCAGTGTCGCGATGTAGATGGATTACAGACAGTGTTCAACATGCTGAAGCTCGACCTACAGGTTGAGTTGAGCACGAAGATCCGTAATGGCATCATGTTGGCGAACATCGCGTGCCAAACGCCCTGGCAGGCGATCATCGACCACTTTTACAAGATCATGGACTCAAGGGAAGGGCCAAGCTACAGCACATTCGAAGTCGCAATGCGGGCGTGTGAGACGTGGCCGCCATATGGCAACTTCGAGGCACGAAAGATTATAGCTGTGATGCAAAGCTGGAATCTGGAAATCACGAAGCCAATGTACGACAACTATATCGGTGTCATGGCAGGGCAATGTGAGTTCGAAGATGCAGTTGAGCTCATCGAGAACATGCAAAGGGACATTGGCGAGGCACCAGATGCCTTCACGATCGGCACATTCTACAACGCTATACCGTGGCAGTTCAGGAAAGATGCAGTTGAGAAGTGGGCCAAGCAGGCATATCCTGAACTGTGGGAGGAACTGGTCGGCTATGGGGAGGAGATCGATGAAGAATGGGAAGTAAGATACTTTAAGATTGATCGGAGCATTGACATCGATGATCCGCCGTTGTTCGCAGAGGGAGAATGGAAACCGGAATTACAGAGGCAAATGCAAAGCCAGATAGAGCCATTGCCTATGGTAACTTGACGACGGCTTCATCTAGGGCAGAATAAGAACACCAGTTACGAACAATGCCGAATTTGAATGGTCCTGCTATCTAGGACTAGTACTTGTGTTCACTGGAATTGTAGACCGTGGGGCTTATCGGTTAGAGTGGTAACTTTATCATTGGATTGCGAGGTCTCGATCAATATTAATAGGGCGCCAAATAGCCGTGGGCTGGATGCGAGAATCCGTTGTGGAGGCAGTAGTACTGTGCAGGTGGGTGTAACGATGTACAGTATAAGTGACGTGTGGGTGTCGAGGTCGGTGGGGGGTGGTGAATCGGTCTATGTAGTGACCGCGGTCGTGACTGGCCAACAGGGTCTAAGTCACACTACTAGTACTCCGCTCTTGGCCGGTCACGGTCTCTGGCCTACCGACCGCATGTTGAACAGGTCAACTTCTGCTTCACGCCCATTCTTCTGCGCACGTTTCGCGAGGATGGTGTCTGGGCGAAGTCGTTCGCGGTGACAGTGGGTGAATAGACATCTGCGCCTGCAGGCTTCATTCGATGCAGCAACCTCGAGTGTCGGATGCGCGATAGCCCGTCGCTCGTGCCTCGATACCTCGATACCTCGACCACCATGGACGACACCTTTGATCCTACGAGCCTGACTCGCATAGACAGTACACCGACGATCTCAACCAAGAACCTCCCATCAGCAGTCAAACAGTCTAAGTCGTCCTCGAATTACCCGCGCATCGACCTCGAGCCAATCTATACTGATCTTAAAGACGCCATCGGCCACAAATGGGAGACATACTTCGATGCCATCACACGATTCACCCGTGGCGACTTGGGCGCGAGCGAATTCGGCGATGCCACCGACGATATCCTCTACTCGTCAGACACCGTCCTCCATCTCCACAACAGGTTCATTTGCGCCATCGCTTTCAATTCCACCCGAGACACTCCTGAGCCCGGCATCGCAGCATGGGTGACCGCCCAGTCTGACAAGTCCGCTGCAACCGCTGCCCCCAAGACCGCTGTCACCAGCGATGCAGGCGAGCAGCGGCTTAAGAAGGAGGTTATGGCCATACACGCCAGGGACAGACGCCGGCTAAAGAACATCAATAACGACCAAGATGAGTCCACCCAGAAAAGGAACCCATACGAAGAGGCATACAACGCCACCAAGTACAAGCTTCCTGAAGTCTCCAATCCCACTGCGACCGCGCTGAGCCTGACCAAGACGAATTGGGAGCCTGAGATTAAGAAGCGCTATCAGCAGCCGCTATTCGTCGAAAGCGCCGAGTTTCCAGATGCTGCAAATGTCTTGGCAAGGATGGTGCCTATCTGCTATGAGGAGGCCATCCCCCAAGGTTCTTCCGTCGCCTGTGCTGAGTCTGTCGTTACTGGTGCTGAGTTCTTTCTCAAGGACATCCTGAGTACTGTCTTTGAACGGGTGCGTGCCAATGGCCCCAGCTACGAGTACCTTGGTAATGGTCATGACGGCCAGTTCGGCGGTGGAATCTTCACCGCCAAGTATAGGAAGCAGGTTAGTAAAGAGACAGACTTGGTCAAGCTTGGCGCCCTGCAAAAGACTCGAGACGACGATATGGTGCCTGCAGAGTATATGGCCAGTAAGATTCGGCGCCCGCTCGGCGTCAGCGACTTTAAACTTGCCGACCGTGTTGGGCCGAAGTTGTACAACAGATTGCCGTTGATGGGCTTCGAGCTTGCGAACAATGCTACTGAGAGTGATTACGATGACTGGAAGGCCGATCGAACCCAGTTGGACTCGGTTCCGTTAAATGGTAATGCGCATGCTGAAAACGGACCAAGGACCGACGATGACATGGACGTTGATGAAGATGCTTTCGACTGGGATGACACTGACTGGGGTGGAAGAGGAGCGCTTGACTCCTTGCTGGATGATTGTTTGGCTATGCCTGCTTGAGAGGAGCCCGCTTTAGCATCGGAGGACGACTCCAATAACACGGACGATCACCGTGTCGACGACGGCCACCACGATCCCAACCGCCATCACTGTGAAGGGGGTGGAGCATCTCCTCATGAAGAGGTGGCAACAGCCTCTGACCACGATGCAGAACCCCATGATCACAGGTCAAAGTCCCACACAATGCAAGCCGACACGGAGCCCGAGAGGAAGGCCTCAGTAGTGTCAATCACTCTTGACGACGGAGCATTCGTTCCAGGTGAGCTGCTTGACCTTGCAAATCTGCCTTCACCATCCCACCCACGAGCGGATACTGGATCACTCCTCGAGATGCCAAAACACACCACTAACGAACAGCATCGGGACGTCGATTACCAACGGCAAAGTAGCGTAGGTGGGGCGGCTCTTCACTCGTTGACTCTGCCGCGCTTCGAGACCACAGAGCCCTAACAATAGTATTGTTCTATTAGTACAATGTCGAGATCTTGGCATTGTTATCCAAGTCGCGGTGACTAGGAAAGGCGAACAATAGTACGAGAGCTACATGGTCCCGCCACTATTAATAGCAAAGACAGCGCTTCAACACAGAATCTGGACATATCACGTATATGCATGCCGTCGCTCGCAGAACGAAACAAAGCGTATACCATTATCAGTATCGGAGCACATTAGTTTGCAATCGTTCTAGTCTCAGCAACGGATCGAGGTTCAAACCAGATAACAATGGCTCCATCAGCAGTGGAATACTTCGCCTCGATCTGGAACAACGAAAGAGGTCTTGTCCCACTACTATTCATCCTCGGTGTCGTCCTCACTATAGCTATTGGCCTCGGCTTCTGGATCTACCACTGCGGCATATATGGGCGAACCAACCCCGACTTCGTCTTCGACCTCGACCTCGACCTCGAAAAAGCAGTCGTGTCCCGAGAAACAGCTACTCGGGCCACACAACCTTCAATATACCCCTACCTTTACTCTCGGACGCCAGAAGCGGGAGACACCCCTCTACCATCACCGCGGCCTCATCCACCAAGGTATACTACCTGTGAGTGTAGCGTTGTTTACGGACCATGTCACAGCACACGCATTCGAGACAGACACATCATCGAAAGCATCGACTCGAGCAGTGCTAGACCAGACTGGCTAGACGATCCGCCAGCATACGAAGAGTTGATGGCCTTCGGACGGGCGAAGACCTGCAGAATCCTGCTCTTGAGCATAGGCGTCAAGAATACATCTCGCCGTTGATCAGAAGGAGAAATCCGAGATCTATGTCGGATCGGCTACACAGGACGATTACACAGTGTGCGCACCTGGTGTATCTTCACTCTGCACAAGACTTCTTGAAGGAGAGATCAAATGGACTCTCATAA
>Ga0066648_10002069_pt1 | contig 10230 bp, 8 predicted proteins | sample CryGeyCG12114_NA_FD_59537 | JGI IMG/M metagenome (GOLD analysis project Ga0066648, IMG submission 59537) | Groundwater microbial communities from aquifer - Crystal Geyser CG19_WC_8/21/14_NA | ecosystem: Environmental > Aquatic > Deep subsurface > Groundwater | place: USA: Utah: Grand County... | reverse complement strand
CGAGCGTATCGCTCGCCGGCGTGACCACGTCCCACGCTAATTTCGTTACGAGGCCGGAACTAGATCCCCCATCGACAGACGGACCTAAATCGCCTTTTGCTTCCAATTCGGCCTGGGCGATACCAACGCCTAAACGAAAGATTCCAAAGGCATGCTCGCCAAGACTATAGCCGTAGCCCGCCTTAAGCATCGTCACTAATTTCAGGTCGATGTCGACGTCAACATCGTAGTCTTTATCTTTGTAGCTGGCCTGACCAGTGCCGACTTCGATGCCGAGTTCAAGGCGATTCCAGGTGTCGCGCTTCATCACATAACCGGCGTCAAGAGAGATGAGATAAGCCGTATCCGGGGACACATCTCCAACTTTTTTGGCTTGCCCGATGGTTGCTTGGGCGCCAACAAAGCCGCCTCCTACGTTCTTATCGACAGGATCCAAAGTCTGAGCGTGAGCGATGACGGGACAAAGTAGACCGATAGAAGCCAATACGACATGAATTTTCATAGCTACTCCTTGAACGCTAGGAAACTTTACTCTATAGAACCTAGAGGCGGACGGAAAGAATTCTCCGCCTCACAAGAACCGATCAGTCCAACTGAATTTGCCTTGCCAAGGTCTAGGAGATGGACTACTGTCCTCCGACCTATGTGACAATTGGCTATGAGTCTAGAGGAAAACACAATGGCTTCCCCAACGAAAAGATCTAAAGTTTGTCGCGCCAGAAACAAAGCTCGTGCTGGTAAGAAGCGTAAAAATAAACTCCGCATCGTCGGCTCAACCAGGCCCAGCTTGAAGTTGAATATGCCGAACGCGAACGAAAAAGCTACCCAAGCAGCTGCCAGCGTTTAATCAGAGTTTTGAGTTCAGGAGATCTTACTATAATTCGTCAAACGAAATTATAGTAAGGTCTCCTTTATTCTTTTTCCGACAAATTTAGACCCTATCCCTATGATCCCAGCCGCCTCATCCTTTTCTATCATCCCTTGCCATCGGATAAACTAGCGATTTGAATTCACTTGGATTCGCCAACGCGCAAACCGTATAGTGGACCTTTGTTTCAGCTCCAAGGCAAGTGGGAGTGGTCATGGTCTCTAGCGATCTAGCGGTTGAGCTCGGTTCCGATGCCTTAGCCGGCAAAAATATTGACGTCGTCATTACAGGATCCATAGGAGCCGTTGAAAGCGTGCGTTTTCTAAGGTCTCTTCGACGTATAGGCGCGGATGTTCAGCCGTGGTTAACCCAAGGCGGGGCTTTGTTTACCACTGAGACCGCTGTTTCATGGGCGGCAGCTCGCCCGTGTCGGACGAGCTTTGAAGGATCGGCCTCACACATCTCTTTGGGCGATGCCTGCATCGTCGCTCCAGCGTCAGCCAGCTTTATTGCCAAGATCGCTAGCGGAATCACCGATACCCCCGCAGCGGCCCTGGTCGCCTCCTATCTGGGCCGCAAAAAGCCGGTCTTCATTGTGGCCAATATGCACGATAGTATGTTTGAATCGCCGTTTGTGCAGGACAATCTCAAAAAGATTCGCACCTACTGTCAGGTGCTGGAGGCAAGGCGCGAGGAGGGCAAACAAAAATTCCCTGAGCCGGCCGTACTTGCCGATCAGATTGCGCACGCGATTAATCATAGAAACCAACATATTCTCATCACCATGGGCACAACCCGCGGCTATATCGATGACGTGCGTTATATCTCAAACTATAGCTCGGGAGCTCTCGGCAGCCGCGTCTCCGAGGAATTTTATCGCCAGGGTTTTCTTACCGCCGTCGTCCAAGGGCCCTGTCCGATCAAGCCGCGTGTCTACACCAAGCTGGTTCCTGTGGAAACCAATGAGGAGATGGGAGCTGCGGTTAAGGACATAGAACGTCTTGGGGTACAGGGCGCGGTATTTGCGGCTTCGGTACTCGATTTTGTGCCGACTGCCCGGAAAACAGGAAAGATCCGCTCGACGGAAGACCTTCACGTGCAGTTCCAATCGACTCCAAAAATCATCTCCTCCGTCGAATCTCCCCTCGCCTTCAAGGTTGGCTTCAAACTCGAGACCTCAGCGGCATCGACCGAACTCGCCCAGCTCTACCTCAGCAAATATAATCTGAGCCACCTCGTGATGAATCAACTTCAGCACGTATCGGCGACGGCTCACACCGCTGATATCTGGCGGCCCCTACAAGGCCCAAGCAAAAATATTGAAGGCAAGGTGGCCATCGCCCGCTTCCTGGTTAATGACGCAAAGAAAATCCTGGGATAAAACGAATGCTCAACTATATTCTAGCGGGATACTTTTGGATCCTTTTCATCGGAACCACGTGTGTCCTGTTTGTGTGGATTACACTCGTTGTGATCTATCATAAACTTTTTAAGCCGGCCCGCCTGAGCGATGCCTGCCATGAGGTTGCCGTAATTTGGGGCCGCACCCTCTTTGCCCTCGGTCCGGCCTGGAGTCACGAGGTGAGGGGACGGGAAAATCTGCCGCCAGTCGACAGCGAGCCCTTCGTCATGGTCGCCAACCACACCAGCACTGCCGACATCTGGGCGTTGCTGATCGTGGGCGGACAATTCCGCTGGTTATCAAAAGATGCGATGTTTAAAGTCCCTTTGGTCGGGCAGGCCATGCGTTGGGCCGGTTATGTCTCCGTCACGCGAGGCAATAAATCCTCTCAATATCAAGCCATCGAAGACAGCCGACAGTGGCTCAGACGCGGCGTGTCGATGGCCTTTTTCCCTGAAGGCAGCCGCAGTGATGATGGGACTGTAAAGGAATTTAAAGTGGGCGCCTTTCGCCTCGCGCAAGAGGAAAACGTTCGCATCGTGCCGATCGCCCTCCGGGGTACCCGGGATATGCTCGTCAAAAACTCAGGGTTTCCCAAAAAGGCTCATCTTGATATCGAAATACTGCCGGCGGTGCGAGCCCTCGATGGGGAAACATCTCGCGAATTTGCCGGGCGCGTGCGGGAGATGATCATTGGCAGTTTGAGTCGACCGGCCTCGGTCGCACCGGGGTCTGATTCGAAACCATAATTGAGCCTGGCTGAGATCAATTGCATGGCGTGATAGACCTCAAGCCGTAGCGCTGTCCAACCTAACCTGAGTTCTCTCCTGTGCCTGTCAGCGCTCAATAGGAACGAGGGCCACCTGATTCAAACGTCAGGTGGACCCTCTTTCCTAGGGCCGGCTCGCGCAGGAATGCGGCGCCCCGCCGGCTCTACAGAGCCAGTACGAGACTCAGTCGCACTGTCCGTCGAGGTCTGCGGTGCCATCGAAGTTGATGACCTCGTTGCCGCTGGAAAGCGTGATCGCGACGGTGAAGGGGATCGTGCCCGAGGCGCACACGAAGCGACCCGTGCCGCCGGTAATGACCGCGGTCCCGGAGCCGTTAACGATGCCGTCGGCACCCGGGACATTCCCCTCGCCGACGTACGTCCCAAAGAGCTGGTCGCCGTTCGCGGCGGTGATCACCAGCTGGCCATCCGTGACCACGGCGATGCGGTCGGGGTTCGACGCGGACGGACCCTGCGTGAAGTCTAGCAGCTCAGTGGCGCTGTACCCAAACCTTCCAAAATGCGCGCCGGTGCCGGTGCCCACCAAGGTCACGAACTGGACGCCGGGGCTCGGCCCGGGGCTGAACGTCTCCGAGGCTTCCACGCGCGCACGAAAGGGCTGCAGCCCGCCCGGATCGGCGTGAGCAGCCGGGACAAACAATAGTGCAGCAGTACCAACCATCAATCGAGCCAGCCAGTTCTTCTTCTTGTTCTTCATCAAGAGGCCTCCTCAGCCACTCGTGCGACAGTGCCGAGCGGCGAATACCTCACGTTAGCAGGAGCGAAGACTGAAGACGAGAAAAAGACTCGGAATATTGGAGGCCGCGGCGCACGTTCCCAGCGCTGAATAGAGAACATGATGTGGTCGGGCCGCCATTTACTTGTATTCGTAATTGTTCCAAACAAAACAAGGCCCACCTGAATCGAAACTCAAGTGGGCCCATTTAATCTATGGCTCTACGATTAGCGCTTCATATTGATGACTTCTTCCAGCATCGAATCGGTCGTCGTTACCGAGCGAGAGTTCGCCTGGAACCCGCGTTGCGTTCGAATCATCTCAACAAACTGTTGAGCCATGTCGACGTTGGATTCTTCGAGAGTTGACGCGTAAATGGACCCGCGTGTTCCTGTCTGTGGCGTTCCGATACGGGGTTCGCCCGATTCGGTGTTCGCAAAGAACTGGTTTCGACCCGCCTTCTGCAGACCATCGACGTTTTCAAAGGTAGCAAGAGCGAGGGCGCCCAATACCTTTTCCACGCCGTTGGTATAATAGCCTTTGAGCTTGCCATCGAGATCGATCTTGATCGACTTGATGTTACCCGCTTCAAAACCGTTTTGACTATGAAAGACTGTGATGGAAGCAGCAGCAACCGAGGTCGATGCTCCAACTCCATTGCCACCTTCGGTCGAAAGGTTTTTCCCAAAGTCGAGGGCAATGATCTGGCCAGGGCTGGCGCCCTTGGAGAAGTTTGCCGACATTTCTTCAGCTTCTTCCGAAAGAAGATTGCCCTTGGTATCAAACCTTACAACGCCTTTACCGACTTCCTTTAGGGCCTGGCCGTCGCCGTCGGAGACTTCTTTACCATCAACCGTTTGATGATATTCCCAGGCAATGCCTTCATCTGCCTGGATACGTTTAAAATAGGTGGTCATCGCATGCTTATTGCCCTGGCTGTCAAACACGTTCACCGAGTTGACAAAGTCAGAGGTATCGACCGGATTATTGATATCAAAGGGAACTTCGGAAACCTCGGTACGTCCGTCGAGGTTGAGGTTCAATTGCACCTTCTCCGTGGATTGCGGCGGAAGATTGTTTGTTTGCAAACGGATATCAGAGAGCAGTGGGGATAGACGGCCGTTTTTATCCGCCTCATAGCCTTGCAAGTGGCCACCAGCCGGATCCGACAGAAACCCATCCTTATCAAAGTTGAAAGCTCCGACGCGGGTATAGAATTGACCGCCGGCTTCCTGCTTTTCGCCCTTGGGATTCCCAACTACGAAAAAGCCGCTTCCTTGAACCGCAAGGTCTGTCAGACGATCGGTAACCGTCAAACCACCCTGAGTATGTACCGTACGAACATCGCTAACTCGTGCTCCTCGTCCAATCTGAGCAGAACCCGTTGAACTCATAGTGTCAGCCGAAAGCAAATCGTCGAATTCCACCCGATCATACTTAAAGCCTTTGGCGTTTGCGTTCGCCAAGTTGTTCGCGACAACGGACATACTGTCCGACATCACGTTCATACCGGTCACACCTGTGTAAAGAGCTTGAGTAATAGCCATATCACCTCCGTAGCGCACGTCTTGGATCTTTTAAAAGATTAACACGCGAATTTGGAGTGAGGAGATAGCTGTGAAAATGCAGACATTAGGGGGTCTTAGGCAAAGGAGAGTGGGCAGATTGAGCACCTGCCCCGAAGGATTACATGGCGGCTTTAACTCTGGAAAGGTTATGCTTTTCCGCTTCACCTGGATTATTTTCCAACCACTTCTTATATTCTTCCGGCTGCAGTTTCGGAGAAGGAACTCCGTCTGGACGAGGATTCTCAATCACGTCCTGCCATCCAGCATGCAATGTTCTGAGAATGCTTTCAACATTTTTCAGACATTCGATGTCGTTATTAATGTTGCCTTCGATCAGTTTGTCGATCATGAAGATGTAGAGGCTTTCGAGGTCAATCGCAAGCTGGCCGCCGCTTTTGAAGTCGAGAGTTGCCATCAACTCGGAGAGGATGGCAGTTGCCTTACTTAGATTGCGACCTTTATCGGCGATTTTTTTATCGACCATTGCAACCTGAGCATGTTTTACAAAACGAATCGCACCCTCATAAAGCATCAACAGAATTTTCTCACGGCTGGCCGTAGTTACTTGGGTCTTCTGATAAGTCTTGTAGGGGTTATTCATCTTCATTCTCCTGTTATTCGCCACCACCACCGAACTTCTGTGCGAGGAAGTCGCCTTGCGCCTTCATCCCAGCTAAGTTCCCTTCTAAAGAGGTGAATCGGCGTTTGATCGATTCTTCTTTACGGGTAAAATCTGCCTCCTTCTTTGCGATCTGCGCATCCTGCCCTTTGATAATCGTTTCAAGGGATTTTGCACGGGTCTTAAGCATACCGTTGGAGGAGTCTTTCAAGCCTTTGATGCGTTCTGCCAGGCTTGCCGCTAATCCGTTGCTCCGGTCTGTCTTAATAAAGAGATTGGCCACACTATCATAATCTTCGGTAAGTGCTTTTTTAACTTTAGTCTCGTCGATATCTAATTCACCGGTTTTAGAATTGGTCGTGATACCGATCGAGGCTAAGTTACTGTACTTGCCGCTCGTAGTGACCGAATTTTGCAGGACGCCCTGAAGCGTTCGAATGGTGGCCTTGATCGTTCCATCGCCTGCGAGTAGGCCCGCCTTCTGCGTCTGCGGCTTGACCTTGAACTGATCGTTGATAAACTTTGCCACTGCATTGTAGCCAGTAACAAAACCCTTGATATTCTCGGCAGTCGCTTCGATGTCATGGGTGATATTGATTTCAACCCGAGTCCCGGCTTCCGCACGCTTGACGTTAAAGGCCACACCCGACACGAGTGCATCGAGGGTATTGTCCTCGTCGGTTACCGGCACGTCTTCAAACAAGACGTCGAGGTTACGACCCTTTACCTGCTCTTTGAATTCGAGAAAGGTTGTATCTTCGTCAATTTTTATTTTGGATTCTTCGCCGGATTTTTCACTTAAAACCATAAGCCGGAAGGGATCCGGCTGATATTTGGTATTGATAACCATGGCCTTAACGCCGCCATCGGTGCCGTTGATGGCGGTCGCCACGTCCTGCAGATTGGCACCAGGTTGAATGGTTACCTCCAAGTCCTCCTCACCCTGTCGCTCAATTCGCATGTAACCAAAGCCAACCGGCGTTGTATCTTTGTCCGGAAAGCCAAAGGCCAGCTCTTTTTCAGCACGGGACATACCGCGGACTTCAAATTCGTAGCTTCCGGGTATGCTCGGGCCGGTAATCGAACCATCGACGATATCTGGGTGAGTTGATTCAACTTTCAAGCGCTCAAAGTCGGTGTTAGTCTTGAGCTTACTCAGCGAGGTGTCGAGTCCCTCAACCAGGTCTTGGAGCTTTTTAAATTCATCGCGCTCTTTAACAACTTTTTCTTTGCGGGTCTGCGCGCTTTGGATAGGAATTTTTTCGACTTCGATCAACTCCTGGACTATCTTTGGGTCAAATAATCGAGATGTCGAACCAGGCAATCTAACGCCCATAAAGCCTCCCCAAAGGAAAGATAAAGAAAGGAGATCCAAACCGATGAGCACCTATAATCCGACGAAACCCGAGCACTTCACGGAACGAAACCAGTTGCTCCAGGTTTGTATGCGGCCTGATCCGCTACCATTTCCGATTGAACAGGAATATCCAATCGTTTTGTCCGAGGAGGCTAAAGAGTACAGCTACTGTCTGAACCATAACAATCGCATCTGCTCTCACGCCAACCTGTGGCCGCGCCCCGTGGTTGACCGTCAGGGTCGAGTGAAAGGGCAGATCGGGTTGGTTGGAAATGTTGCTACCGATCCCGGCATGCAGGGCCGGGGACACATGCGAGAACTGCTTTCGAATCTGGAAGAAATAGCCAAAAAACAAAATCTTGAAGCACTGGTGCTATGGAGCGATCTCGATCAATTTTACCATAAACTTGGCTACGAGTCAGTGGGACAAGAACTGCACCTTGGCTTTGCCAAAACCGATCCGATGAGACCAAGCTCACTTGCCTTTGATGGAGAGTTCCGGCTCAATGGCCCTCTTCAGGCGGACGATCTGGAGAAGATGATGGCCCTGCGTCCCAGTCTTCCTCTCACACTTTCACGATCGATCGCTGAGTTTGCCAGTCTGATGCAAATTCCCTGGCTTGATAGTTTTCGTGTGTATCGAAACGGGGACCTGATCGGCTCGGCACTGATTGGCAAGGGTTACGACATGGTGGGTGTTATCCATGAATGGGGCGCTATCGATCAGGAGACGCTGTTGGCTTTGATTGATCACATGGCCGTGACACTGCCCTTTGAAAGTCTGATGCTGCTAGTTCCCGAGAAAATTGAAACGTCCTGGAAGACCTTACTGATCAAGCATTCGGAAAGCTATGAAAAGCATCCGATGGCCCTGGTTAAGTATCTGCATAAAACGCAAAAAAAAGAGGACTACTCCTCTCTCTTTGTGTGGGGTCTTGATTCGATCTAGTGTCAGCCCGGAACTAGAGATGACTGCGTGCCTCGGGCACACGCAAAAAAGTGCTCGGGACTGGTCCACGAGCACTTTTTTGTTCTATTCAACCGAAGAATGCTTAGCCCTGCTGGAGCAGTGACAGTGCCATCTTTGGCAGGGAGTTCGCTTGCTGCAACACCGAGGTGCCGGCCTGCATGAGGATGTTGTTTTTGGTAAGTTCTGAGGTCTCTTCCGCAATATCCACGTCTTTGATACGTGAATTGGCGGCCGAGAGGTTTTCGATGGATACCGAAAGGTTTCGAATAGTCGAGGACAGGCGGTTATCGATCGCGCCGAGTTCACCACGAACCGAGGATACGTGCTCAATCGCGCCATCAAGAATAGCCAAACTTCTTTGGGCGTTGACCTTGGTTTCAACCGAGAGTTCTTCGAGACCGAGCTTATCGGTGTTAACGTCAGCGCGGAAGGCGTCGAAGGAAATGCGGTCGACACCCAAAAGGTTTTGTCCACCTGTGTTCACCTGGATATCGAGACTACCGCCCGTACCGTCGAGGAGCACGGTACCGTTGAATTCGGTCACGTTCGCGATCCTGTCAACTTCTTCCTTGAGCGCCTGATATTCTTCGTTTAGATACTTTCGTTCCTGATTACCAATGGTATCGGAAGCGGCCTGAACACCAAGCTCGCGAAGACGGACCAGGATATTCTGCACTTCTTCCAAGCCGCCTTCAGCGACCTGAATGAGAGAGATACCGTCGGAGGCGTTGCGCTGCGCTTGCACCAGGCCACGGGTCTTCGCTCGTAACTTCTCAGAGATGGCTAGACCAGCGGCATCGTCACCTGCTTTGTTGATTCGATATCCGCTCGACAATCGTTCAAGCGAACGGTCGAGAAGTTTTCTCGTGTTGACCATGTGCCGCTGAGAATTCAAAGCCGAGATGTTGGTCGCAATACGCAAACCCATGGAAACCCTCCGAAACACGTCGAGGAGAAAACTATAAAGTTAAAATCTGTGAGGCAGGAGCCGCGAACAGAAATGGACTTTAAAAAATATATAGGGAAGCTCAACTTGATTCTAACATGGCGTGACAAGGCGACACAAGGAGGGGCCAGAGGAACTGCTGCGGCAAAGTTTGCCCGGCTTTCATAAACCGGGCAGATGGCTGGGAAATCTACTTATTCATCGCAAATTTCCCCTTCACAAATTCCTCGTATAATGGACCGAAGGTTTTGGGATTGAGAAAAAGAATGGGTTTATCGTCGCCAAAACTTATCCAATACCGAGCCGATGGCTGATCGAACATAAAACGAATCTGAAATGCGTTTTCGCCTTCAAGGATCATACTAAAGAGCAGCTGACCATTGGCAGGAGCCGCCATGCTGAAGCCATCCGCTGGGGCCTTCGAGACCTTATCCAGCCATTTTAAAAAGACATCTTCTGCAAAGACATGCTTGCCTGCCTCCTGCCATTCCTTGGCTTCACGGGTCATCGTTCGCATCTTGCCATCGATCAGGAGGACTATTTTGTTGAGGCCGTCTGGATTGAGAAATTCAGGTTTTGAAAGGGATAACTGCTCAGGCGCCCGCTCTAATAGGTCGAGAGTCTGGCGATTCCAGAGGAAGACTGCCTGCTTTTGACGATCGAGTACAAAAAAATCTGAGGACTGAACCCCGCGCCCGCCTATGCTCAGCTCGCGCGTCGGGGCTGACGTGAGTTCGATGTGCAGAGATTTCTGAGGAGCGGCCAGTCCATAGTCAGAAAGTTTCAGTCCTGAAGCTTCGCCGAGAACCTTGGAAGCCCAGAGAGGAGAGAGGTTGAACCATAGAGTCTTACCTCTGGAACCAACCAGAAAGGTCTGCGTGGCTTTTCCCTGCTCGGTAAAATCGAGCCATCCATAGGTGGTGCTGAGGCGGGTCAGGTGAACCTTAACCTTAGGACTCTCATAGCGAAGAGCTTTGATCTGCTCGGCCTTGAAC
>Ga0066648_10002067_pt1 | contig 10236 bp, 7 predicted proteins | sample CryGeyCG12114_NA_FD_59537 | JGI IMG/M metagenome (GOLD analysis project Ga0066648, IMG submission 59537) | Groundwater microbial communities from aquifer - Crystal Geyser CG19_WC_8/21/14_NA | ecosystem: Environmental > Aquatic > Deep subsurface > Groundwater | place: USA: Utah: Grand County... | reverse complement strand
TTGTCATCAGGGACGATATTGAAGCAGGGTCCTGAGCTCGTGGCTCACAGGCTGTGCGATGCAAGAAACTTCTGAGTGAATGTGAGCGCTGGGGTCAGGCATACACCTGATCTTGGCTGCGGTGAGGGCTTCGGCTCGATGATCCCACAGGATGTCTTGCTATATGCAAGTGTCTTGGGGGGTTCACCATGTAATGTCTTTTCGTCAGATCTCTTGCCTTGTGCAAGTGTCTGGGGAAAAGGTCATCATCGTATAACTGGTAGTTTTGGCCACGTTGTCAAAGCTGCTTGTTAGGCAAATATTGAGGGTTCGTCGCGCTGTTTTCTGCCGAGCTATTTGCATGCGGACATCGTTCCTGGATCACTCTAGGCGTTGGTGAAGCCTATGGCGGGCTCTTACGTAGCGTTTAGGGGCTCTTAGGGCGGCCAAAAGGGGCTGGTACGGCCACTCATCGCGCCCCAAGTGGTGGTGCACCAGAGCCTGGAACGTCAATCATGACGTCCTATGCCGGGGTAGCTCTGGGCGTAGAACTTCTCGATAGGCAGTGCCAATGCAGCGCATGCATGTTGTCAGCCATCACCTGCCGCATGTTGTCGCACCTGCAGCACCATCGCAATTCATGGCTGAATTCGCTATTGCGCACACATTTCTGACGCATCGCTTTCGTCCACTCCCTGCCAATGCTCATTTCCTGCACACCTTCAAGTTGACGTTGCTAGCTTTCGCGAGAGTCGAATAATGCCCTTTCGACCTGACCACGCGGTCGTGCTCAATACCACCATCCGCGCCTGTCCGCTGTAACGATGTCTTTCGATACTTGTGCTGCGACTTTTGGGACTTCAGTTTCGGGCGCCCTTGTGTAGACGGAGCGTTCCTCAGCGGCGGCCTTACTCAGCCACAAGCCCCATGCTTGTAACCACGACTTATGGCACGTGGTGAAAGAGGAGGAATGTGCCTACCATACCAAGATCCTTTCTTTGATATAGCATCTGCTCTGGACACCGAGACCCTGCTTCAAGCGCGTGTCCATCTTACTGTGAAGAGCTGGGACGAGTCACGTCTGCCCCTTTACCATGCCTTGGCTCATGCTAAAGGGTGGGCAGTCAGAGTAGCTATGTCTACAGATGGCTTTCGCACGTCCTCTCGCTGTGGTCCATGATGTGCTGCTGACATGTCCGTTGACACGTATTGGAGCTTGAAGCTTGGACGAGGACATGCCTCGGGTACAACAGATGGAATAGCTACTGCACCAGACGAACCATCAAGACCTCGAGACATACTTCTATGAGGGCACAGTAGTCGGTGGGCACGAACACTCGACCACAACTGGAGGTATAGCAATCGGGTGTGCGTCATGAGAGAGGGTTTGTGCCCGTACCAACGTATAGGCCTGATCGATCTATGCTCCACGGTAGAGTCGGAAGCCTGCAGCATGTTTGGGTCATGGTTCGCAGTGGCAACGATATGGGTTGTCCATACTACTCACGCGCTTTGTAGTGCCTCCGATGGTGCCTAGCAGTTCGTAGGCATTCGGAAGTGTGGTTCGAACATGAGATCTTGAGCAAGGAATCAGAGCACGGCGCCGGAAACCGCTTTTGCGGCGCGCACAGTCTAGCTGCAAGATCCTTCTCACGGGAGGTTGTTACCGAACAGTCCGCTCAGCCATGTTGCCGATAATGGCAGACCCGAGGACTTCTTCGGCACGTATGCAAATAGGTGCAACAGCGTGAACGGCCTGCCTCAAGCGAAGGAGGTGCTTATTTGCTGATAATGATCTGCAACGCAAGACTCTAGGGCATGCATCGCTGGCGAGATTATCTGAGAAAGGAAAAGTTGCAGTCTTTCGGTAAGACGTAGACATCCTTGACTATGCCATTTCTTACTCCTAGCAGTGGTGAGACAGCATCTGTTGAGCATGGCAACATGAACCAAATGCCGTGGTGAGGTATGTATCCTTCGTGGTATTGCTGCTAATGTGCTATCGTTCTGTTGCCTCCTCGACGTCTGTGTCTTGATGTGAGACAGAAAACGAACACAGCCAACCAGCCAATTGGCGAAACCCCAAACTGGCGATTTTAACTTCAGTTGCTCTGATCGTGCAAAAAGGGAAAATGACTCGATCGCGGCTCGGACACGTGTCTAAATGGCAGAACTCCAAACCCGCCCTTATGCTGTGCAATGCTGTGTATGGATGACGCTGTATCTAAGGGTGCTTGTCTGCGGACTGCGTGGGACAATCGCCCTTGCCCGCAATGGAATGATCGTGAAGGACATTTGATCGATATCACGTAATGACACGATCGAGCGTGATGGTGTTCTCGAAAGATGTCCATTAGAGTGACTAGCGGCCAGCGTTCATGGCTTGTGTCAAGGCTAGTCGTTTACTGAACGGACTCAGCGATCTCTCCCTGTAAGGCCTGCTTTGAGCTGAGCTCGCCTGCCGGTGCTGAACCCGCTCGGGGCTTCCTGAAGTGGGCTTTCGCCGCGGAGATCTGCTTCTACTACCACCCTGGCTTCTGTTGACAGAATCATAAGGAATTTTAGATTCTCCACTGTGGCGTCTTGAACCCTGGTGACCACGCGACCTCCTTCTGCGATGCCTGTCAAAGCGGGGTGGGGATCGAGAACGACTTGACGATGGTCCGCGACGCTTGCGATGCGCTGAGTTTGACCTAGACCCCGATCTCGTTCTCGAGGCTTGGTCTGCAGGTGGAGAAGATGAGCGCTGCGGCGCTTCGACATCGTGATCTGGTTTTGATGCATTGGTAGAGATAGTCGAAACGGATGATGCTGACGAGGCCGAAAGGGATCTCCGTCTTCGCTTGGCAGATGGCTCCTGGCTGAGACTACGTGACTCCCTTCTATCCACATCGACCAGCGCCTCGGGTTTAGGAACGTGGTCCGTTAAGTCTGTCGTAGGTTCGCTCATTTTGGTCTCGGCCAGGGTAGGCTGTAGCTTAGGATTTCGTAGTTGCTGGGTGCGAGACGCACGGCTGGCGTAAGGCCGTGATTGAAGACTTGATTTGCATTCATAGCTGTAGTGCCCCTTAGCCAAGCACTTCTGGCAGGTAGTGCTTGAGGTTGCCTTGGATGGTCCCAAACCAGGTGTAGTTCGATATTTATTCATCGTAGGGTAGAATCAGGTCTGGCGTACGCTTCTGGAACTAAAGAGCAGGAAACTTGGGACGACTCGTTTGATTCTCAGTATCATCCCAGCGTTGAAAATACAGAAATCTGTTAGGCTGGACTCTTGTTTGCAACAATAGTGATTTCAAGGCGTCGGAAGGCGAGAGTATCAGCCTCGTCACACAGCGCCAAGCATTTGCTAGCCTCATTCCCGGCAAAGCTGCCGCGGCAAACATGGGCACGACGACAAAGTATTGGAGGTCCACATTCTACCACGCATGCCCATGCTGTGTGAAGGATCTGTTTCAGTCCTTATACACCAATCTACTGCCACGATACACGGAACGAGCGGTCGATTTTGATGATGATGGATTGAGACACGAAAGTGAAAGTGGAGAAAGAAAGGGAGGACAGACTTGTACCAAAGTCGAACAGACTGATCGTCTGCCTGCCAACTTGAAAGCCGAAGAACCTCCTCACGAACGAACGTCAATCCATCTCCTCGACGCCGATTTGCGCTCTTGTTTTCACCTTCCATCGCTCGCACTATCCACGTTTGTAAAGACACTGTTTAGGCAAAACAAATTCAGGCCCGTCCCTTCTTCTACCACATTCATATTTGCGCAGTGTCAATGGAGGTGAACCGTCTTTCGAGTATCGACATGAACGAGGGCACTGTTGTGTGATAACGCGAAAAGAGAGCAAGGATAGCTGCGCCTGCGCAGATTCATCTACCGGCAATTGTCTTGCTGAAAAGCAATCATCTCAGCCTCGGTTACGAAGCGACGAGTTTCTGAGAGAAATATGGCGCTCCCTCAAATTGCTTCTGTGCCGACGAAGCTCTCCTCATACGCAAAAATAGCCGCAATGCCAGCTCCGACCCTTACTCAAAACAACATCAATAATGTTCGAAATGATGTTAAACCAAGGGTGTCGAACTCATTGGTAGGACAGCACAACGCCGCGAACGCAGTGAACAGTCATTCTACAGATAACATGAGGAATGTCCAAGATCATAATGTTGCTGCGGCTATTGAGTCAATACCCGTACCAATTCAGAAGCTTTCTCTGGAAGACGCACCAAACGATAGCACAAACTCAGAGCCAAACGCCGACAGCGCTGATTCCTGTGAAGAGGATCGTTCTCAGCTCTCAAGCTCGTCTCTGAACAAGCCTCCGAGCTTTGACACGAAGAGCCTTGCATCTGTCACTACCTTTGCTATGGACGACAAAGAGAGTATTCGACCAGATGATTCTGCTAGCGTGCGAGCCGACGACGAGAATCCACAATCTGCTCTGAGTAGAAATTCCAGCTTCCAGCACGACAGTGACCACCCCGTACACCGTACTGCGAGGGTCTTCCCCGCAACTATTACGATTCCTGGCCGACGCTTCCCTACGCTCGCTAATCCCCCACGATTTGGCAATCTGCCTATCAGCCCAGTTCTGGAATGTCAGGATGTTCATATGTCGCAGCCATCGGTGCCGCTGATCTCGCCTGACGAGCCTCGCGCGTCCACCAGTGTCGTTACAATGCCGCCTGATGAGAAACTTATCGATGCACTGGCATCTGCAAAGGAGAGATTGCCTCTGTTGCAGCTGGAGGAGAAAGTCCTGACGTTCTTGAATAACACCACCAATGAACTATTGGAACTGCCTCCTCAGAACTCCTTCGCCCGTCTTCTCACCCACAAGCTTGCGGACTACTATGGCCTGGCACACGCCGTCAACGAAGACAACACCTCGGTGAGGATCTTCCGATCAGGGTACAGACTGCCACCTACACCACTGGCACAGCTCGCAAAATCGACGCAATCTGGCAGCACAGCTGTCCCAGCTGCAGCAGCTATGAAGATCATGCGTCGAGAACAGCTTGGCAGTCGTCAGTTCTCGGCTGGGAACAGCACTGCACCGAGCTCGTCTGTTCCTTCTAAAACCACATCAGAGAACGGCGTCGAAGGTCGGAGCGACGACGGCTTGACATCTCCTGCAGAAAGTACGCCAAGTCGAGACAAGTCCAAGTTGACTCGTGAAGAACGTGAAGCACAATACAAAGCGGCGAGGGAGAGGATCTTTGCTGATTTCCAGGAGGCTGTGCCAAGCGAAAATACATCGAACGGAGACAACTCGGCGAGCATGTCTAGGTCCTCGTCCTCTGAGGGAAAGAAGAAATCTCGGCGAAACAAGCAACCGAAGGACGATAGTTTCGAAGCTCGATCAGCCTTTGTCCAAAGCTGGACACCCACGCAGGGACACTACGCCAACACATACGTCGATCCTTCTATGACCTCCAGCTATCCAGTCTCCCCAGTCTCGTATGATCCCAATATGTACGCTGCTACACCTACTCAGTCTTTCTCCGGTTTTGATGCTAGCATGCAGTACGGTAACATGCAAAGCTTCAACCAAGGTATGATGCCTCAGTTCAATATGAACGAATGGCAAGCAATGCAAAACATGCAGATGCAAAGTCCATATTATATGTATTCGCAATCTGCACAATACCCGCAGTCGCCCAACATGATGCTGCCAAATGCTCAAGCAATGCAAGGTCAATTGCCAGAATGGTATCCAAACCAGAACCAGCATTTCATGAGCTCTGCGTACACAGGGCCTATATCTCCCTTCTCACAACAAAATGCATCCGACCAGCGTGGCATGATGCAGAACGACCAGTACAGTCAGCAATTTCAGAGAGGCTACGCGCACCAGTCAGCTCAGAGCAATCACAGTTTTCCGAAGAGGAACAAATCATTATTCAACCCACAAACTAGATCGTTCATACCTAATAGCACAGATGGTCGTGCCGGCAGCCGACAAGGTAGGCCAAAGAATCAAGCGAGACATAGCTTGAATTCCAGCACGCATACTCCGTCAGTCCCCGCCAGTGGCGCCTCAACCGCCAAGGACGACTCGCTGAAATCAAGGTATGGAACGCCTCCTAGTCTACCAAAGAAGCCACCCCCGCCTGAGGTCAAAGGTGGTCCCGAAATGGTCCAAACTTCGGTGAGTAATCAGCCGGAGGCTACTACGCCTACTTCAACTCCACTCGTGGTCAATGGTGTTGGGCAGGCCACAGCATAGACATATTATGAGAAAAGTAATTCATGGCATGGGGAGGCGATTTTGCATGGCAGGAAACGTTGTTATGTGCATCAGCGGGTGTCAAAAGGGTGCATGTCAGGCGTTTAGGGAGATGAGATCGACCATCACTGTCAATATGACAGCAAGAGGAGAGACGTCCAGGTACGTAAAAAACGAATTGTTTAACCTGGTCAGTCTCGCTTAGAGATATGAATACATGATATTGCCCATTCCTCCGGCATCCGAAGCCGCGTAACCGGAAGTCCTGGACGAGCTCACTGTCTCCGTCCGGACAAGTAGAATCAAGACAAAGCACGTGCATATCAAATACTGACAGCGTTGCGCTAGCAAGCACGTTGCTCGTAAGATATAGATTCCGCCAGTCTGATCCTCTTTGCGAACCAGGACCTGCAGCAGATTGTCTGACTCCTCTCACCTGCCGTTTCTGTCACGCAACATTCATCCCCAAGGACGTCCTCTGGCATGGTCCTTGGTCAAGACATGCTCCGTGCTAACCTCTGTTGGTAAGGTCACGTTCAGTCGGAATGGAAAACTGTCTCATTGCCGTGCGGAGAAGCTTCGGCTATGCACGTAGATACAAATTCAGGGTTCTCTGTCCCACAAATATCGTGGTAGATCTGGGGAATGCACTTGCCGACATGCAGATCACCATTTTGCCTAATGCGTGATCGACAAGTAACTCCATGTACTCCGGTGGGATGAAGAGGCTGGTAGACATGCGTCATGGACTACTTGAGCAGAGGGTTTGTATAAGGAGCTCAAAGGTCGGATTGTTGTAGGTGAGTTGTGCTAACGACGACTGCTTGACGGGCAGACTGACAATATGCTAAACAAGCTTCAGGTCGTTGCGCTTGTCGCTGGCAGTACTTACGTTAGCGCGTCTCCTTTAGCTGGAAGCTACTCTTGGGCTCAATGGAGCAGTTCACCTCTGGGTAGCGGACCAGTGAGCAGTGCACTTCAGGCTAGCACATCAGCACCAGTGACAACATCATTATCGACACCATCGGTCACGCCCACAGCCACTTCTACGGCAGTTGTTCCAAGCATAGGTACGAGTCAGGCCGATGAGACAGGGGCAACATCACTACTGGCAGCTGTGGCATCATCAGTACCCGAGATACCTTCGACGCAATTCATCAACTATACACAGTACGTTCACATTTCAAACACATTGATAAAGCTCACCCAAGGGCAGGTACTTTGGTAATCCAGGCCCGGTCGAAGTGTCCATTTCACTGAATAACGGTGGAAGGAACGCCACGGCGCCTTACCTCTACGGATGGCAAGTTTTTCCTCATGAATATTCCAACGTCGCTGACTCGTTTCAGGATGTTCGAAGACATCTCACATTCTGGCGATGGCGGCATCTACGGCGAGCTGTTAGTCAATAGAGCATTCCAAGGTTCAGGCGCGACCATAGGTTCGCTACCTGGTGTCCCTGGCGGATCAGTCGTCAGCTCAGAAAATCCTATAGTTCCTTTTGGACCGGTCATCACTGGTTGGAAGCCTATAGGCGACGTGTTCATCCACTTGACCCAGCTGCATCCCTTATCGGACGCACTTCCTATTGTCCTGCAGCTCGACATTCCGTTCAATGCTACCGGAGAGGTCGGCATTTTGAATGAAGGCTGGTGGGGCATCGATGTGCGGCCGCAGACATATGGTGCTTCTTTCTATTGCTTATCAAACGGACCGCGAAACAACGGAAGTCTATCTGGTATTAATGTCAGCCTGAGATCTAATCTGACAGGCGAGACCTGGGTAACAAGCAAGATTCCCACAACGAATGTATCGAGCTTCCAATACGAGCACTTCGAGACGCAACTGGTCAATCAAGCAATGGCACCGGACTCGAACAACACATTCGCCATCACATTCGATGCGTCCGAGGTTGCCGGAAACACTTTTTATTTCGGCCTCACAAGTCTGTTTGGCGAGACATACAAGGACACGAGAATTAGGAAAGACCTTGGTGAGACTATCGTCGATCTTGGCTCCAGGTTCTTTCGCTTCCCGGGTGGCAATAATCTCGAAGGATATTCGATTGAGCAAAGATGGAAATGGAACGAGACAATTGGGCCTTTGATTAACCGCAAGGGTCGTGTTGGCGACTGGGGGTACTACAATACGAACGGTCTGGGATTGATGGAATTCCTCAATTTCTGCGAAGCTGGAAGCCTTCAGCCAATACTAGGCGTGTATGCCGGCTTCTCGCTTGACATTTTCGGTCAAGAGGGCACATCTTTCTCAGAGGACCAGATGAATCTGATCCTCGAAGACATTCTCAACGAGATTGAGTTCATTACTGGCGATACCAGCACCACGTGGGGCGCTAAACGCGCTGAGTATGGCCATCCTGAACCATATGAGCTCAACTTTATCGAGCTCGGCAACGAAGACTGGTTTAGCTCGACTTACCCTTACCGATTTCCAATCCTATATCAAGGAATTAAGCAGGTTTACCCAAATCTGACACTCATCTCGACAGCCTTTGACGAAAATGACGACTATAACATTAGCATTCCTGCTGGTGGCCTCTGGGACAAGCACGACTACCAGACTCCGAGCTTCTTCCTCGAGAACTTCGACTTCTACGATAATTGGCAAGAAACGACCGATAATGAAGGTGTGAAGATCTTCATTGGCGAGTCCTCTGTTTTCCAGTACGATACACCCTCAGGTGTCGTCAACTACTCCAATCCTATCGGCATTCACATCCCCTATCCGAACCTCGTTTCAGCGCTTGGTGAAAGTGTATACCTCCTTGGAGCAGAGAGGAACCCAACAGTGGTTGACTTCATCGCCTATGCACCCTCTTTCGCCAACCTGAATTGGGAAAATTGGACACCGAACCTAGTCTCCTTCACTGCGAACCGGAACGAAACGGTAAAGAGTTCAAGCTACTACATGGAACAGCTGTTTGCACATTTCCACGGTGCTGAGACGCTACCTGTCACGACTGTGTCTGGGAACTTCAACCCTCTTTGGTGGGCAGCCAGTGTTGATGACGGAGATACAGCGATGTATTTCAAAGTTGTCAACACGGGGAACAGCAGCATACCCCTGACCATCAATACGGACCGCGCACTGACTGCCGCGAATGGTACGATAATCACAGCGCCGAGCTTGTCGTCGTTCAACTACATCAACAATCAGACCGCCGTGGCACCGTCTCCTATCACAAATCTTCCGAGCCCTAGTGGGCAGGCATTCAATTGGGACGTGCCTGCATGGTCCATCAATGTGTTGCAGTTCAGTTTGGGATGAATTAGTCCGAGCCATGTGGTCGGAACAATTCGATGCAGGGGAGGTGTCAGAGTTCGGAACATACTAAAGTAAGGAGAATAAACAATGGCATAATCATGCATGTCCTAAGCGCCGTACAAAGTAGCGATGACGCCAGTCTTTGTTGCATGAACCAAGGGCGGCACGTTCCACGCGGCACGTACGGAGGCATCCACGAAACATTTTGGTTTGATGGTTCAAAATTCCTTGCCGGCTGAGGTAGTCGTATTTGGATGATGATCTAGGGTCACAGCGTGCGAGCGCACTAGGACGCCTGAAGTTCCACGAGCCTTCAGCCGCCGTGACACAGTCGAAGAAACATGTTTCTTGCTCCGCCGAGTGTGCCGCTCATCATGCACGAGGTGCGGCAAGCGACATATGCGCGCTCAACGCTTGCGCTCCACTCTACTCGTCTGCTCGGAAGTGCTTGCATGCAGCAGTTGCCATCATATCACACTTAGTATTGCCATACTCTACGATGAAGTCTACCAACCGAGAATTGATTCTGTATCACGTTGTACCATTCTTGGCATGCCCTTCTTCTGCGGGCTGCTCTACCTGCTCTTGATATCAAGCATACAGGGTGGGGAATGATATAGCCCGGCCCCTTTGTCCTGAACCCTCAAACCATCGAAACCGGAAACATCTACATGATTCCACGAGATCGTGCTTGCGATAGGATAAATCGGAACGACGCGAAGGAAGACTATCTGGCATTAT